>JAABUJ010004216.1_pt1 | contig 15329 bp, 16 predicted proteins | sample 5559131 | NCBI WGS metagenome assembly JAABUJ01 (sample SAMN10711875, study PRJNA513366) | rock metagenome | isolation source: Antarctica rocks | place: Antarctica: Victoria Land, Mt New Zealand nord | collected 2016-01-07 | reverse complement strand
GCGACGGGGGGTTGGACAGGGCGGCCCAGCGGCATGTGCACCACCAGCGCCTCCGGGGTGGTTTGCGCCAGCAGGCCGAGTTCGGCGGCGGACACCACCATGGTCGCGTCGCTGCTGCGGATCAGGTGGTCCTCGCGCAGCCTGGCCCGCCGGGCGATCTCCAGCCATTCCGGGTCGCCGAGCAGCAGCGCCTTCCGCTCCTCGCGCAAGAAATTCAAGTCGATCGAATCGAACACGATCCTGGCGGTCGGGCAGGACCGTTGCACCTCCTCAAGGAGTTCCCCTCCACAGAACACGCGGCAGAGCACACACAGGTCCAGGGATTGGCCATGTTCGCGCAGGAACGCCTGGACGGAGGGCGCATCGTCCACGCTGAGGCAGCGTATGCCACGGTGAACTAGGGCGTCGCGCGCAGCGGAGGCGGCGCCATGCTCACGGGAGGCTGCCAGGGCGACCTCGAAGCCAAGCTGGTCCAGCGCCTCGACGAGGTTGACGATTTCCACCGACCCGGCGTCCCGATCCGGTTGCGGCCAGGCGTGGTCGATCACCAGCGCCCGGCCACGCGACACGACGCGCGGCACACGCGGCCGAGGCGCGACCGGGCCGGGCTTGCGCAGAAGATGCTGGCCGGCGCGCAGGACGGGAGCCGCCGCTCGAACGAGTTGCCGTGCCGGCCCCAGGATGCGGTGGAACGGACTACGCTCAAGCTCCTCGACGCGGCACCGCAGACCAAAAAGCTCGCGGTGCGCTGCGATCAGCCGCGCCCGGTCGCGTCGCGCCTGCGCCTCCGCTACCTTGTCCAGCAGTGTATCGGAAGGAGATGCGGCCATGAGGCTGCTTCTGGCCGTCCCCCGGCCGCGGCACTCTGTCAAATGTTGACCATCGGTGTCTTCTAAGCTTATCGCGGGAAGTTGAGCAGCCCGAAACGACCTCGCCGTTCCTTCGTGGTCCGCTCCGGATCGACCCCCCTGCAGTATGCAGCGGAATTCGGCTGCACGGCCGCATCGAAGGCCAGGTCTGGGTTGCAAAACGGCCGATCTTCCGTCCAGCCGTATTGCAGGTAGTGGCTCAGGCCAGAGGCGAAAACCCCGTTGCCGACAGCCGCAGCGACATCGGCAAAGTTCGCGACGTACCATGCTTCGTCAAAACCCCTGACGGTCGTCTCGTCGAGCAGTGCCTGCTCGGCGTCCTGCGATGGGGTCGTAACCAGCCCGGGCCGGTCGAACCACGCCGGCATGGGCCGGCCTCGCCGCCGCACGCGACCGAGGGCGTTTCGCCACGAAGCGGCGGGCTGGCGGCGACGCAACACCAGCGTATCTTGATGCTCGTCCCAGCCGCGCTCCTGGTAGGACTGCAGGCAAAGCGGGCTGCCGGCGAGGGCGTGCTCGAACCAGGGCCGCGACGCCAGCGAGATGCCGTAATGCTGGCCGCCCGAGTAGCCCCGGAAGCCATATCCTGCCATTTTGGCCTCCGCCAGCAAGCCGCGAGCGGCGGCTGTGGTTAAGCCATACGTCCATTTCCGCAACCGGCCAGCCACGTAGGCGCCATGGCTGGTGACGATGAGGCGGGAGTTCGGCCCCATGTGACGGACCGCGAAGTCAAGGAACTGGCGCGTTTGGTGCTCCGGCAGATGGGTGAGCAGCGAGCCGACCCAGACGAGATCGAAAACGGCCCCGAGCTGAAGGTCGCGGAAATCCTGCTGGGAGTAGACTCCGCGTGCGCCGAAACAGGCGGCCGTGAAGTCGACGCCGGGGCGGTCGAGGTCGCACACCGTGATGTCGGCCGATGGATAGCGGGCGCGCAGCATCCGGGTGACCCGGCCAAATCCGCACGGCAAATCGAGAATGCGCCGTGGCGGCGGCGCGTCGAGGAACGCCGCTTCGACCACGCCGAGCGCGGACAGGCCGACCGCGAGGTAGTGCCCGGAACTTCCCTCGAACATCGTGTCCGCGTCCGCGAGGTCGGGGGTGACGCCGACAACCGGAAAACCCTCGGGAATGACGAGGGCGTTCATGGCATCTCAAGCATTGCAGGCGTCCGCCGCCGGAGGTTGAACCAGGCGACACCTAGCAGGATGGCCCGCCGCCAAGCCTCCTTGCGCCGCTCCGACACCTCGGCGACAGCGAAGGCGACCCCCAGCGTTGCTGGGATGATGGCCGCCCAGCGTCCCCAGGCTGGCCACCCGGCTGGGACGACGGCGTTGAGGAAGAACCCGACGGGGTAGTGCAGCAGGTACAGCGTGAATGTGGCACCCGCGCACCACCGCACCGGGCCGGCGACCGCGGCGAGCGATACCCTGGCATGGCGAACGGCGAGGATGCTGGCGGCGAACGGCACGCCCGCCGCGTAGAAGTGCCACAGCACGGGCCAGCCGCGCCGGACCGGTCCGTCCCAGCCCAGGTGGTAGTGCCGGCGAACCGCCTCGCTCCCGAGCCACAGGGCCGCGGTCCCGCACCACAGGATCCGGGCAGCGTTGCGCCGGAGCGGGGCGCGTTGGCACAGCCGGTACGTGCCCCACCCCAGCAGCCAGAGCGGAAACAGCGCGGCGATGCCCGGACCGGCGGCCAGCAACGCCAGCCCGGCGGCGGCCAGTCCCCACGCGCCCGGCAGGAACGCCGCCAGGCCGAACACGAGGTAGTACGGCGCCTCGAAGCCCAGCGACCAGAACGGCACGTTGCTGCCGGGCAGCATGCCCCAGCCCCAGATCTCGTTGACGAACAGCAGGGAGGCCAAGGCGTCCCACGGTTCCCGCGCCGAGCCCCAATGCCGCGTCCAATCGAGCCGGTAAGCCCCGAGCCCCAGATGGCGCCCGAGCAGGTCCAGCGCGACGGTGAGCAGCAGGCAGGGCACGACCACCGAATACAGCCGGGCAGCGCGATTGACGACGTAGCTGGCGGCGTCGCGCTCCTTGGTGTCGACGGCGTAGCCGATCACGAAGCCGCTCAGCACGAAGAACACCCCGACCGCTGCGAGGCCGAGATGCGAGACGCCCGGCAGCAGGCCCGGCGCCCAGCCATCCTCGGCGTGGCTCAGCAGGACGACGAGGGCGGCCACGAACCGGACAGCGTCCAGGTAGACGCTGGTGTCCCTGGTCATGCCGTCAGGTAAGGGTTGGTGCGCCGCTCCAACCCGATCGTCGACCCGGGGCCGTGGCCGCAGATGAACTGCATGTCGTCACCGAGCGGCAGCAGCTTCGTGGTGATCGCCTCCACCAACGCCGCGCCGTCGCCGTACGGAAAATCGGTCCGGCCGACCGAGCCGCGGAACAGCACGTCGCCGACCAGGGCGAACCGGGCCGCGCGGTTGACCAGCACGACGCTGCCGGGCGTGTAGCCGGGGCAGTGCAGGATGTCGAACGTGGCGCCCGCGAGCGGGATGGCGTCGCCTTCGCTCAGCCAGCGGTCGGGCAGCACGTCGCGGGCCGCGATGCCGAACGCCGCCCCCTGGGTGACGAGCGATTGCAGCAGGAAGCGGTCGCGTGCGTCGGGTCCGATGATCGGCACGCCGTCGGTGGTGCCCGCCCGGGCGCGCAGGGCCTCCTGCAGCTCCGCCGCGCCGCCGGCGTGGTCGATGTGGCCGTGGGTCAGCACGATGCTGTCGACCGTTATGTTGAGCCGGGCGGCCTCGGCCAGGATGCGCGGCACGTCGCCGCCGGGGTCGACGACGCTGCCATGGCCGCTCGCCTGGTCCCACACCAGGCTGCAGTTCTGCTGGAACGGCGTCACGGGGACGATCGCGATCATCATGCGACGGGCATCATGCGGCGGGCGGCTCCAACGGTGCGACGCTGCGGACGGCGCTGACGGGCAGTGGGCCGAACAAATGCGGGAAGCTGTCCTGGCCGGGTTCGCTGCACTCCCAGCGCAGGGTGGCGCCGGTGGCGGCCGGGTCGATGCCGAGCAGCAGCCGGCCGTCCTGCCCGGTGAAGAAGCGGCGCGCCACGAAGCCGACCTGGCTCTCGCGGCAGCAGTGCAGGAACCCGTCCGCGGCCAGCGACGCCGGCGCGTGCACGCCGGCGGCCTGCGCATCGCTCCAGGCCGAGGGCGTGACGATGTGGTAGATCAGCATGGGTCCTGCCGTGATAGGGGATGGTGGGCGCGACAGGGATTGAACCTGTGACCCCCGCCGTGTGAAGGCGATGCTCTACCGCTGAGCTACGCGCCCATCCCGTCCTCAGACGGCGGTGTCTATGGGCTTCGGACCCGGCGTGCAAGCCTTGGGCGCTACACACGCTCGATCAGGGCCGCGATGCCCTGGCCGACGCCGATGCACATCGTCGCTACCGCGCGCTTCTGCCCGAGCGTCTCCAGCGCGTTCACCGCCGTCAGCGCCAAGCGCGCGCCCGACATGCCCAGCGGATGGCCGAGCGCGATGCCGCCGCCATGCGGGTTCACGTGCCCGGCGGCGTCCGGCAACCCCAATTGCCGCATGACTGCCAGGCCCTGCGCCGCGAACGCCTCGTTCAGCTCGATCAGGTCGATATCGGCGAGCTTCATCCCGAGCCGGTCCAGCAGCTTCAAGGTGGCGGGCAGGGGGCCCATGCCCATGATCCGCGGCGCCACCCCGGCGGTCACCATCGCCACCACCCGGGCGCGCGGCGTCAGGCCGTGCCGCCGCGCCGCCGCCTCCGACGCGATGAGCAGCGCGGCGGCGCCGTCGTTCACGCCCGACGCATTGCCCGCCGTCACGCTGCCGCCCTCGCGGCGGAACGGCGTCTTGAGCTTGGCCAGCGCCTCCAGCGAGGTCTCGCGCGGGTGCTCGTCGCAATCCACGACGGTGGCGCCCTTGCGGCCCGGGATCGTCACCGGCGTGATCTCCCGCGCGAAGAAGCCGCTCGCCTGGGCGGCGGCGGCGCGTTGCTGGCTTCGCAGCGCGAACGCGTCCTGGTCGGCGCGGGACACCTGGAACTCCTGTGCCACGTTCTCCGCGGTTTCCGGCATGGAATCGACGCCGTACTGCGCCTTCAGCACCGGGTTGACGAAGCGCCAGCCGATGGTGGTGTCGAAGATTTCGGCGGTGCGGGAGAACGCCTCCGTCGCCTTGCCCATGACGAACGGCGCGCGCGTCATGCTCTCGACGCCGCCCGCGATCATCAGCTCGGCGTCGCCGGCGCGGATGGCGCGCGCGGCGGTGCCGACCGCGTCCAGGCCGGAGCCGCAGAGGCGGTTGACGGTGGCGCCGGGCACGACATCCGGCAGGCCCGCCAGCAGGAGGGCCATGCGCGCGACGTTGCGGTTGTCCTCGCCGGCCTGGTTGGCGCAGCCGACGTAGCAGTCGTCCACCGCGTCCCAGTCCACGCCGGGGTTGCGTTCGCGCAGCACCCGGATCGGGATGGCGGCGAGGTCGTCGGCGCGGACGTCCTTCAGCGCGCCGCCGAAGCGGCCGATGGGAGTGCGGACGAAATCGCAGATGTAGGCTTCCGGCATGGCGGTGTTTCCCTCTGATGGGCAGACTGACGTTGACAGCCTGATCGGTTGGCCGCGATTCTTCCACCCAGCCCGGCCCGAACACAAGCCGGCGCGTCCGAGGGGGAAGCATGGAAAAGCTGGTCCGCGTCGAACTGCACGAGGGCTGGCGCACGCTGGTGCTGAACCGGCCCGACCGGATGAACTCGCTCACCGAAGCCATGCACCTGGCGCTCAGCGCGGCGCTGGACGCCGCCGAGGCCGACCCGGCCTGCCGCGCGCTGCTGCTGACCGGCACGGGACGCGGCTTCTGCGCCGGGCAGGACCTCGACGACCCGATGGCGACGGGGCCGGACGCCGACCTCGGCGCCATGCTCGACCGGTTCTACAACCCGCTGATCCGCCGGCTGCGGGCGTTGCCGCTCCCGGTCGTGTGCGCGGTCAACGGCGTGGCGGCAGGCGCGGGGGCCAACCTGGCGCTGGCCTGCGACATCGTGCTGGCCGGGCGTGGCGCCCGCTTCATCCAGGCGTTCGCGCGCATCGGCCTGTTGCCGGACGTGGGCGGCACGTTCTTCCTGCCCCGCCTGGTCGGGGAAGCGCGGGCGCGCGGCCTGGCCCTGCTCGCCGAGCCGCTCCCGGCCGAGACCGCGGAGGCGTGGGGCCTGATCTGGCGCGCGGTGGACGACGACCGGCTGATGCCCGAAGCCGAGGCGCTGGCGGCCCGGCTGGCGACGCAGCCCACCCAGGCCCTGGCGCTGGCCAAGCGCGCCTTGGCGGCGTCGGCGGCGAACACGCTGGACGCCCAGCTCGACCTGGAGCGCGACCTGCAGCGCCAGCTCGGCGCCACGCCGGACTTCGCCGAAGGCGTGCGCGCCTTCCACGAGAAACGCACGCCGTCGTTCACGGGCCGGGCCGGATGATGAGCGGCCCGGCATGAAGGACTTGGCCCGGCGCTGCGCCGAGGCGATGTGGGCGCAGGACCGGGCGAGCCAGGGCCTCGGCCTGTCGCTGGACGAGGTCGGGCCCGGCCGCGCCGTGTTGTCGATGGTGGTGGGTGCGGCCATGGTGAACGGCCACGGCATCTGCCACGGCGGCTTCATCTTCACCCTCGCCGACAGCGCCTTCGCGTTCGCGTGCAACTCCGCCAACGAACGCCACGTCGCCGAGCACTGCAGCATCGCCTTCTTGCGCCCGGCGCGGCAGGGCGACCGCCTGGTCGCCACCGCGCGGGAGGTCGCGCGCGCCAAGCGGTCCGGCCTGTACGACGTCGAGGTGGCGACGGCGGCGGGCGAGGTGGTCGCGCAATTGCGGGGCCATTCGCGCGCATCCGGCGGCGCGGTGCTGCCCGCGGAGGCGGCCGATGCTTGACCCGATCGAGCGCGCCTCCCGCGACGAGGTGATGGACCTGCAACGGGAATGCCTCGCCTGGACCCTGCACCACGCCTACGACAACGTGGCCGCGATCCGCGCCAAGTTCGACGCCGCCGGGGTGCACCCGTCCGACTTCCAGCGGCTCGACGACCTCGCGCTGTTCCCGTTCACCACCAAGGCGGACCTGCGCGACGCCTACCCGTTCGGCATGTTCGCCGTGCCGATGGAGCAGATCGCGCGCCTCCACGCCTCGTCCGGCACCACGGGCAAGCCGGTCGTGGTCGGCTACACGCGGGACGACCTCGACATGTGGGCCGGGGTGGTCGCGCGGTCGATCCGGGCGGCTGGCGGGCGGCCCGGGATGCGGCTGCACAACGCCTACGGCTACGGGCTGTTCACCGGCGGCCTCGGCATCCACGCCGGGGCCGAACGGCTGGGCTGCACCGTCATTCCCGTCAGCGGCGGCATGACGGAGCGGCAGGTGCAGCTCATCGCCGATTTCCGCCCGCAGATCATCACCGTCACGCCGTCGTACATGCTGGCGCTGCTGGACGAGTTCCGCCGCCAGGGCCTCGATCCCCGCGCGTCCTCGCTGCGCATCGGCATCTTCGGCGCCGAGCCCTGGACCAACGCGATGCGCGCCGAGATCGAGGACGCGTTCGGCCTCGACGCGGTCGACATCTACGGCCTGTCGGAAGTGATCGGCCCCGGCGTGTCCCAGGAGTGCCTCGAGACCAAGGACGGCCTGCACGTGTGGGAGGACCAGTTCCTGCCCGAGATCATCGACCCGGCGACCGGCGCGGTGCTGCCGGACGGCGCGGCGGGCGAGCTGGTGTTCACGTCGCTGACGAAGCAGGCCACGCCGATCGTGCGCTACCGCACCCGCGACCTGTCGCGCCTGCTGCCGGGCACGGCGCGGCCGGGGATGCGGCGGATGGAGAAGGTGGTGGGGCGGTCCGACGACATGATCATCCTGCGCGGGGTGAACGTGTTCCCGACGCAGATCGAGGAGGCGCTGCTGGCGACGCCGTGGTGCGCCGGGCATTTCCAGATCGAGCTGACGCGCGAGGGCCGGATGGACGTGATGACGGTCCACGCCGAGGCGCGGGTGGAGGCCTGGGACGGCGCCGGGCTGCCGGGTGAGGCTGCGGCGGCGGCGCACCGCATCAAGGGTATGGTCGGCGTTTCGGCGCGCGTGGTGGTCGGGGCGCCGGGGACGCTGGAGCGGTCGGTGGGGAAGGTGAAACGGGTCGTGGACCGCCGTGGGCCATCGTGAGATCGGATCGACCGAACGCCATCCGTCATTTCGAGCCGGTTAGCGTGACAAGCTCGGACGCGGGCGGCCATGGCGGGTCGGCGGCGTAGAGCCGATTGGCGGCGCTGCCCTGTTCCGAGGAGCGCCGCAAAGCGGGAACCCGCCGGCTACGCCTCCGGATCGGCGGGCGGAGCGCCAGCGTCCTCCTCGGCCCGCTTGCGGGTGGCGGCTTCTTCCTTCTCACGTTTCTTCTCGTCTTTCTTGGCCTGCTTGGCGCGGTCGCGGTCGGCACGTTGCATGTTGTAATTTGGCTTGGGGGGCATTGTGTGCGTCGATCCTTCGGTCTGCCGTGTCGCGCACCATACGCACGAACGCCGGGGCGGAGTAAACTGGATCGATAGATTGCGAAAGAACCACCTTATGCCGTTCGACTTGACCCTCCGCCACGGCCGCCTTCTGGACCCCGCCACCGGGCACGACGCGGTCGCCGACATCGCCTTCCAGGATGGCCGGGTGGCCGCCATCGGCGCTGCGGCGGCCGGCCCGGCCCGGCAGGAGCGCGATGTTGCCGGGCACATCGTCATGCCCGGCATGATCGACTTCCACACCCACGTTTACTGGGGCGGCACGTCCATCAGCATCGACGCGGACGCGCTTGCCCGGCGCTGCGGCACGACCACCTGGCTCGATGTCGGCTCCGCCGGGCCGGGCAACTTCCCCGGTTTCCGCAAGCACGTCATCGAGCCGAGCGCCACCCGCATCCTGGCGTACCTGCACGTGTCCCACGCCGGCATCTTCGCCTTCTCGCGCTCGGTCATGGTCGGCGAGAGCGGCGACATCAGGCTGATGGACCCTGAGACCTGCGCCCGGGTCGCGCGGGAGAACCCGGACGTCATCCGCGGCGTCAAGGTGCGGGTCGGCGCGAACACCAGCGGGATCAACGGCATCGCGCCCCTGTACCACGCGATCGAGGCGGCGGACCGGGCCGGCCTGCCGGTGATGTGCCACATCGACCGCCCCCCGCCGCGCTACGTCGACGTGCTGGCCGTGCTGCGGCCCGGCGACGTGCTGACCCACTGCTACAAGCCGTTCCCGAACGCCCCCGTGACCGCCGACGGCCAAGTGAAGGAGGCCCTGTGGGCGGCGCGGGAGAAGGGCGTGGCGTTCGACATCGGCCACGGCGCCGGGTCGTTCGATTTCGACGTGGCCCGCGCCATGCTCGCCGGCGGCTTCCCGCCCGACATCATCAGTTCCGACGTCCACGTGCTGTGCATCGACGGCCCGGCGTTCGACAACCTCGAAACGATGTCGAAATTCCTGTGCCTCGGCATGGACCTGACGGCGATCGTGCGCGCGGTCACGCAGACGCCGGCGACCTTGCTGAAGCGTCCCAACCTGGCCGACCTGTCCGTCGGCTCGACCGGGGATGCGACGGTGCTGCGGGTCGAGGAGGGCCGGTTCAGCTACGCCGACGTGGTGGGGCAAGTCATGCAGGGCGACCGGCGCTTCGCCCTGGACAGCATCGTCCTCGGCGGCAAGCTGTGGCACACGGTCGCGGCCTGAGGCACGCGGCTTACGCCACCATGTCGGCGGGCGCCGCGCCGCGCTCGCCCCGTGGCTTCTCGGCGCCGACCGTCGAGTCCCGCCCGGTCTGCCGTTCCAGTTCGGAGTTCAATTCCGCCCCGAGCAGGACGATGATGGTGGAAATCCAGATCCACGTCATGAAACCGATGGCTGCCCCGAGCGAACCATAGGTCTTGTTGTAGCTGCCGAAATTGGCGACGTAGTACGAGAACGCGACCGATCCTACGATCCAGCCGACGGCCGAGAATGCGCTCCCCCAACTGACCCACTGCCAGCGGGCGCGCCGGCGGTCGGGGCCGTAGCGGTAGATCAGCGCCAGCAGCGCCGCCGTCACCACCATCATCAGCGGCCAGCGGGCGACCGCCAGGAGCGTGTGCACGGCGCTGTCCAGGCCGATATAGGCCAGCACGACCGGCACGACCACAATCGCCGCCAGGGCGAGCAGCACGAACACGATCGCGCCCAGCGTGAAGCTGAGCGACACCAGCGTGCGGCGGACGAAGCTGCGGTTTTCGTGCTCATGATAGACGACGTTCAAGGCGTCGAACAACGCCTTGATGCCTTGGTTCGCGCTCCAGAGCGACGTCAGGAGGCCGAACAGCGCGCTGAACCCGAGCGCCTGGGCGCCTTTGCTGGTCAGCGACGCAACCTGGTCCTTGATGATGTCCAAGCCGCCGCCGGGGACGATGCCGGACAGGTTCTGCAGCTGGTCCGAGACGGATTTAGGGTCGGCGAACAGGCCATAAAGCGAGATCACCGTGGCGATGGCGGGGAACAGCGCGAGCAGCACGTAGAAGGTGACCCCGGCGGCCTCGGTCATCAGCCGGTCGTCTGAGAAGCCCTTGGCGACACGCTTGAGGACATTCCACCAGCCCTTCGCGGGAATTTGCGCGGGCGAGGTCGCGTCGCGCCCAAGCCCCTCGTCGGACCCAGAGCGGGGGCCGCGCTTGGTGGAGCGGCTGTCGTTCCGCGCGACCGCAACGGGGGTTTCGCGTCCATAAGCCGCCATCAGCAGCCCGGCGGCTGCAAGCACGGTGAGCAGGACGGGACCTGCGGAGCGATCGTCGGCCATCGGTTCCCCTTCGAAACATGCACGCCCGAAATAAGCGTTGCGACCACGCAATGGTTTCCGCAGGCGCCAAGGGGACGTCAAGGGAACGGAAGGTGGGCGCCAACGGTTCCCTGGCTTGACCGTAAACCTGGGCCGGGCGGATGATCGGCGGACCTCAGTAAGGAACTAGCGCCATGAACGTCCAAACAGCTCCCGCTACCCTTGCCGGCGTGTCGGAGGAGGAGTGGAAGGTCCGCTGCGACCTTGCCGCGCTGTATCGCCTGGTTGCGCACCACCGGATGACCGACTGGATCTACACGCACATCAGCGCGCGGCTGCCGGGGCCGGAGCACCACTTCCTGATCAACCAGTATGGTGTGCTGTTCGACGAGATGCGCGCGTCGGACCTGGTCAAGATCGATCTCGACGGCAACATCATCGACCCGGCCTCAACCGGACGCCGGGTCAACGCCGCCGGGTTCTGCATCCACTCCGCCATCCACATGGCCCGGCCGGACATCATGTGCGTCGTCCACACCCACACCGCCGCCGGCATCGCGGTGTCGGCGCAGAAGCGGGGGCTGCTGCCGCTGAGCCAGCACGCGCTGCGCTTCTACGGCCGGATGTCGTATCACGGCTACGAGGGGATCGCGCTGGACCTGGACGAGCGGGACCGCCTAGTGCACGACCTCGGTCCGAACCGCGCGATGGTCTTGCGCAACCACGGCCTGCTGGTCGGCGGGCGCACCATCCCGGAAGCGTTCAGCGACATCTACTACCTGGAGCGCGCGTGCCAGGCGCAGGTCGCCGCGGGCAGCGTCGAATTGGTGCTGCCGCCCGAGGAGGTGTGCCAGCACACCGCGGCGCAATTCGATCACGAGGGCACGCTGGCCCACTGCGAGATGGCGTGGGACTCTGCGCTGCGGATCATCGACGGAGGCCGTCCGGACTACCGGAGCTGAGCCGCCCTGTATGACGGCGCTGCTGTCCATCGAGGGCTTGCGGACGGTGTTCCCCGGGCCCGGCGGCGGCTTTGCGGCGGTGGACGGGGTCGATGTGTCGGTCGAGCGCGGGCGCACCCTGGGCATCGTCGGCGAGAGCGGCTGCGGCAAGTCGATGCTGTCGCTGTCGGTCATGCGCCTGGTGCCGCCGCCGGGCCGGACCGCCGCGGGCCGGATCGCGTTCGACGGGCAGGACCTGCTGGGGCTGCCGATGCGGGCCATGCGCGCCGTGCGGGGCCGCCGGATCGCGATGATCTTCCAGGAGCCGATGACCAGCCTCAACCCGGCCTACACCGTCGGCGCGCAGATCATCGAGGCCATGCGCGCGCACCCATCCCCCGACGCCCGCCCGTTCCGCACCCGCGCGGCCGAAGCGCTCGAGCGGGTGCGGATCCCAGCGCCGGGGCGGCGGCTGGACGAGTACCCGCACCAGATGTCCGGCGGCATGCGCCAGCGCGTGATGATCGCCATAGCGCTGTCCTGTGCCCCCGACCTGCTGATCGCCGACGAGCCAACGACCGCGCTGGATGTGACGGTGCAGGCGCAAATCCTGGACCTGCTGCGCGACCTGCAGACCGAGACCGGCATGGCGATCGTGCTGATCACCCACGACCTCGGCGTGGTGGCGGAGATGGCAGACGAGGTGGCGGTCATGTACGCGGGCCGGGTGGTGGAGCGCGCGCCCGTCGCCGCCCTGTTCGACGACCCGCAGCATCCGTACACATTGGGCCTGCTCGGCAGCGTGCCCGACCTCGACGACATCAGGGAGCGCCTGCTCGCGATCGAGGGCGCGGTGCCGCGGCAAGGCGCCATGCCGCCCGGCTGCCGCTTCAACCCGCGCTGCGTGTTCGCAGCCGACCCCTGCCGCGTCACCGACCCGGCGTTGCGCCCGCTCGGCCCCGGCCACGCGGCGGCCTGCTTGCGGGCGCCGGTGGAGGCGCTGGCGGCATGAGCCTGCTCGACGCCGCCGGGCTGGCGAAGCACTTCAAGGTCAGTGGCGGCGTCGTGCGCGCGGTCGATGGCGTATCGTTCCAGCTGGCCCGGGGCGAGACGTTGGCGCTGGTCGGCGAGAGCGGCTGCGGCAAATCGACCACGGCGCGGCTGGTGCTGCGGCTGATCGAGCCGACTGTGGGAACCGTCCGCTTCGAGGGCCAGGACATCACGCGCATGGCGCCCGCCCCGCTGCGGCGGTTGCGGCGGCGCATGCAGATCGTGTTCCAGGACCCGTTCGCCTCGCTCAACCCCCGCATGACCGTGGGCGCCACGATCGAGGAGCCGCTGGGCATCCACCGCGTCGGCGACCGCGCCGCCCGGCGCGCCCGCGTGGCCGAGCTGCTGGACCTCGTCGGCCTGGCGCCGGAGTACGCCCGCCGCTACCCGCACGAGTTCTCCGGCGGGCAGCGCCAACGGATCGGCATCGCCCGGGCGCTGGCGCTGGAACCGGCGCTGGTGGTGTGCGACGAGCCGGTGTCCGCCTTGGACGTCTCGGTGCAGGCGCAAGTGGTCAACCTGCTGCGCGACCTGCAGGCGCGGCTGGGGCTGTCGTACCTGTTCATCGCCCATGATCTCGCGGTGGTGAAGCACATGGCCGACCGCGTGGCCGTCATGTATCTCGGCCGCATCGTCGAAACGGGGCCGCGCGACGACCTGTTCGCGACGCCGCGCCACCCGTATTCCCGCGCGCTGCTCGCCGCCATTCCCCGGCCGGACCCGCACCGCAAGCTAGGCCGGCAGGCGCCCGGCGGCGACGTGCCCAGCCCGCTCGATCCGCCGCCGGGCTGCCACTTCCACACACGCTGCCCCTTCGTCATCGACCGCTGCCGTTCGGAGAGCCCCATGCTGCGACCCGTCACCCCCACCCAGTCCGCCGCCTGCCACCGCGCCGAGGACATCCCGCCCGCGCCGGCGGGCGACATCCACCGCACCGTCGCCCCCGCCGCGGCGCAGCGGCTCGCGCTGTACGCCGCCCGCCGAGGGGTCGCGGCATGAGCTTCAGCGTCGTCTCCCCGCGCGTCATGCAGTTCGGCGGCGGCAGCGTCGCCGGCATCGCCACCTTGCTCGCCACCTTCGGCCTGCGCCGCCCTCTGGTCGTCACCGACCCGGTGATGGTGTCAACCGGTTTGGTCCGCCGCTGCCTGGAGCCGCTGGAAGCCGCCGGGCTGAGCTTCGCCGTGTTCAGCGACACCGTGCCCGAGCCGACCGACACCGTGGTCGAGGCGGGTGTGGCGCGGCTGGCGTCCGGTGGCCACGACTGCCTGGTGGCGTTCGGCGGCGGCTCGCCGATCGACACGGCCAAGGCGATGGCGATCCTGGCCAACGGCGGCGGCCAGCACATCCGGGCGTTCAAGGTGCCAGTGCAGAACGACGCCGCGGCGCTGCCGGTGATCGCCATCCCGACCACTGCCGGCACCGGCAGCGAATGCACCCGCTTCACCGTCATTACCGACACCGAGCGCGGCGAGAAGATGCTGATCGCCGGGCTGGGCGCGTTGCCGCTGGCCGCGATCGTGGATTTCGAGCTGACCTACACCGTGCCGCAGCGCACCACCGCGGACACCGGCGTCGACAGCCTGACGCACGCGCTGGAGGCGTACGTGTCCCGCCGGGCCAACCCGGTGTCGGACGCGCTGGCGCTGGCCGCAATCGAGCTGATCGGCCGCAACCTGCGCACCGCCTACGCCGAGCCGCGCAACGCTGCCGCGCGGGAGGGCATGATGCTTGGCGCGACTCAGGCCGGGATGGCGTTCTGCAACAGCTCGGTGGCGCTGGTGCACGGCATGTCCCGCCCGATCGGCGCGCGGTTCCACGTGCCGCATGGCCTGTCCAACGCGATGCTGCTGCCGGCGGTGACGCGGTTCAGCCTGTCCGAGGCGCCTGCCCGCTACGCCGAAGCCGCACGCCGGGTCGGCTTTGCAGCGCCCGGTAGCGACGACGCCACGGCGGGTGTTGCACTGTGCCGCGGGCTGGAAACGCTGAATCGTGAGCTGGGCGTGCCGACGCCGCAGGCACACGGGATTGCGTGGGACGATTGGTTGGGCGCGATGCCGGTGATGGCCGAGCAGGCGCTTGCGTCCGGCAGCCCCGCCAACAACCCCCGCGTTCCGGACGCGTCGGAGATCGTGACGCTGTATCGAGAGGTGTATGCTGGCAGCAATGCTTAGCGACCGCTGATGCCTTGAGAATTACAAGGTGTTTGGTCCTGGGAAGTCGTTACGCTACTCTGACGCGAGAGGCGAAGGAAATACTATGGCCAGCAGTCGCTCACGATAGAGAGAATGGCGAACGGCAGCACGTAGAGCGGCCCCTGCGCCCGGCACGGATCAGGCACGTCCACCAGCACATCCAGCAACGGCGAAAACATAGCCACGGCATCCTCTGGCCCAGTTGCCGACGCAAAGGTCAGACATTCTCCGGCTCGGGGCTTCCTCTTGCGATTAGGTGTCTCACGTCGCCTCGCAGGTGTGGCAAGGCGGGCGCAACGGAACCGCTACAGCAGCCTTGAATAGCCCTGCTTATCGGAGCACCCCGGCAAGTTGGATCAAAGCCTGCCTGACCACAAATCTCGCCTAGACAACAGCATGGTCGCGGACAGACATTCAAATGGGCGCTTAACGAATTTCCTTCAAACATATCTAGAAGTTCGAAGCGACTAGCAGCTTTGA
>JAABUJ010004215.1_pt1 | contig 15329 bp, 24 predicted proteins | sample 5559131 | NCBI WGS metagenome assembly JAABUJ01 (sample SAMN10711875, study PRJNA513366) | rock metagenome | isolation source: Antarctica rocks | place: Antarctica: Victoria Land, Mt New Zealand nord | collected 2016-01-07 | reverse complement strand
TCGGCCACCCGGCGCTGCGCTTCGCTGGCAGTGGCGGGGTTCTCTCCAGCCTCGGCGTGCAAACGGTCGTGGGCAGCCTGCGCGATCGCTTCCAGCACGGGCGCGAGCTGCGGTTCGGTGCTGTGGTTAGTGGGCATCCAGAGTTCCTCCCCTCCCTTCTCCGCCGCCCTTCAGCACGAACGGGTCGACCACGGCGGCCGGGATCGCTACGCCCGCCCTCCCTTTGTCCTCCCGCCGTGGAGCAAGCTATATAGTTAGGGGGTGCTAATGGCACCAATAACCCTCCTTGGGTCCCGCCGTCCGGCGGGTCGCTGCGCTGGCTGACGTCGATGCCTGAGCGCATCGCACGACGCCGGCGCTACCAGGCCGGCGGGCGACCGATCCGGCTGTCGGTCACGCTCACCGAGCACGAGCGCGACTTCCTCGGCGAACTCGCCCAGGAGCGCGGTGTGACGATCGCCAGCCTGCTCGTGCAGTCCGCGCTGCACTCCCCCTGGCCCAACACCCGCGCGGACTGGACCAACCCGCCCGACTCGCCATGGCAGCGCTACCAGGCCGGTTTGGAGAAGCCCTCCTAAAGCTCGATAGGAGGGTCGCATCGGCCGGCTTGCCGGGCGATCGGTCTCGAAGGAGCCCAATCGGCCCGGTTTAGCCTCCCGGACCCCCCGTTCCGGGAGGTCACGGCGCGTTCTAAGGCGTTCTGCGGCCCTGGCCAACCCTACCCTGACCGATCCCTCACCGCAGATCGGGTGGTGGCGGTGAGGGCGTCTAGGTGCTGTCCCAGCGCCGGGCGCGGATCGTGTCGATCACGTGCATCGGCGCGACGTCGCGTAGGTAGCGGTCGGTGACCGCGAGGCTGGTGTGCCCCAGCGCGTCGCGGATCACGTTGATCGGCGTGCGCTCGCGCGCCAGCTCGGCGGCGTAGGTGTGACGCAGGCCGTGGGCGTGCACGCGGCGATCTAGGCCGGTCTTGGCGGCGAGGCGGGGCAGGAGATGGCGGACATAGGACGGGTCGATGCGGCCGCCGTCCAGGGTGCAGAACACGGTGGCCCGAGCGCCGGGGGAGAGCCGGCGGCGGCGGTCAAGCCAGCGGGCCAGCAGCGCCGCGGTCTGCTCGTCGACGCCGACCGTCCGGGACTTGTCGCCCTTGCCGTGACGGGCCCGCAACGTGCCCAACTCAAGGTCGACGTCGCGCAACAGCCGGCCCGGCGGCTCCCCAGCCAGCCGCCTCCCCCTCAAGGCAGCGCAGCCAACCGCGCGACGTGTTGCGGGACGGGCAACTGGACACGCAGCGGTCTTGATGCGAACGGCCGATCCCCTGTCTTGGAGGCGATGTGCCTTTCGTTCCTGCGGCGGGAGAGGCTGCGCATCATGGCTTTTGGCCTCGCCGCTTCGCGAGCTTGGCCCGTCGCTTCGCGAGCTTCTTGAGAGCGATCTCTTGCGGTGAGCGCGGAGGATCGCGCCGCAGCCACCCGCGTACATACGCTTCGACGATGATGCTCTCGAGCAGGCTGGCGAGGTGCTCTTGGACGGCTAGCCTGGGATGGTTGGCGACATAGCCCCGGACTTCGCCGAGGAACTCAGCGTCGGTCAATGCCAGGTCGTCGGCCAGCTCGCGTTCGCTGACCGGACCGAGCTCCTCGAGGAACTCTTCGCCGATCTCGGACCCCCACGCCGGCAGCAGCTCTTGGTCGCTGCTGACACCACGGTAATTATCGGTGAGATCGTCGCCGAGCAGGGCGACGGCAGCGAGTAGCTGGCAGGTGTCCGTCCGCCGAGGCGGCGGCTTGCCGTCGAGCGCTGCGACCCGGGCGGCGATCTGCTCCGCCGAGGCCAGACGCCGGAGACCGAGGATGTCCGCCAGCCGCGGACTGAGCTCGATCTTTGACTTTCCCCAGAAGAGCCGGCTTACGCGTCCTCGGCCGTCGACGAACTTCAGGAGTGGCTTCTGGTTGCTGGGATACAGCTCGGTCTCCGGCACCGCGGACTGGGGAGGCAGGGAGGAGCGTCTGACGGGTGCGAGGTCACGTTTTAGCTCATAAACGTGACTCTATGAGCAGGTCAGACAGTTGAGCGGGCTGCGCGATCGTTGCCGGGAGGCGCCCGCTCCGGCATGGAGCTGGGCGAGGAGGGCGCGGGACGGGTCGAGTCGTGCCGGGCGCCGCTGCTCGGGCAGGACAGACGCCTCGGATCACGGCAGCTACGCGGAACTACCGATGCGCGAAACGGATGGTGCCGTGCTCGTGCAACAGCTCGGCGATCTGCACGGCGTTGAGGGCCGCGCCCTTGAGAAGGTTGTCGCCAACTGCGAAGAGATTGAGTGAGTGGGAATCGTGTAGGTCTGGCGCACCCGGCCGACCGCCACCCTCATCGCGCCCCGCCTACTCCAGCGGGGTAGGTGCCAGCTCAAGCACGAGGCCTGGGAAGCGCTCCATGGCCACGATGGCAGCCTCGGCAGTGACCGGAGCGGAGAACGTTGCCCGCAGCTCGATGGCGTGACCACCATTACCGGTACGCGATGATCCCCGCCTGCTTAGCACGCTCGTATCAGCGCTCGCCTCGGGCCTCGCTCGGAGCGCCTTGGGCGGACCCGTGAGGCCTTGCGGGCGAGCGGGCTTCCGGTAGTAGCGGCGCGATTTTGTCCGCTTTACGTTAGACGCGGTTGACCGGGCCAATGACCTCCTGGCGCCGGGCGCTCGGCCTTCGCAGGCTTGTTAGACGCGGTCGATTCCGTCGTTTCCGACCGGCCGTTCAGCGCATTAGACGCGGTGGAGGACGCCCGTCACCGCGTCTAAGCAGCATTAGACGCAGCAAGGCATCCTCTGCGTTGACGATGCACCGTACTCGGAGCGCATAGCCAGGCGCTAGCATCCAACCGGAGCAAGAACAAGAAGGGCGAAGAGAAGACAGCATCCAACCGGAGCAAGACCAAGAAGGGCGAAGAGGAGGCAGCTTCGTGATAAAGCCAGGCGCCAAGGCACTCGTGACGATGCTGGTAGCGGTTACGGGTGTATTTGCTGCCCACGGCGTGGCGATGGCGGACGGCCCGGGAGCTGGCGGTGGACCTGTTGGCCCTCCTCTGGAGCCGGTTGCCGGCACACTGTCCGACAACCAGCCGCTGATCGAACTCAAGATCTCGAACGGCAAGGTCACGAGCGTGACCGGAACGGCTGTGGCTCCGGAGCATCGTGTCGCCCCTTTAGCGAGTAGCCGTAGCGCGACGCCGGCTCAGGCTGGCGTGCTCTGCTTGGTAAATTTCACCCGCTCCAAGCAACTCATTGGTGGTCATACGTTCGCCACCTGGTTCGGCGGTATCGGCTGCTCACGGTCAATGGTCCTCTTTGGGCAGGCCTTCCTGCTGGAGACCGCCAAACACTACGACGGCTTCGGCAACTACTACGAACGGGTGGCTCGCAGCGAAGCGAGCGGGCATAGGAATACCGTCATCAACAAGCCCCATCCCTCTCTCTACATCCGCCACCTCACCAACGTCTACTTTTCTCAGCGCACAACCAGCGGCGCGATCGCGGTCATCCCCGCTCCCGGCCAACAACTCAATCGAGCCTCCAAGTGCAAGGCGGCGCAGACCGTGAAGTACGGCATCGGCGTGCACTGCGACCTGTACTCGAATCGCTTCTAGACATCGCTGGGATGGGGATCCCGGCCGAGACTATCCGCAGACGCCTGCTCGCGATGCAGGCAAGCGACTGCATCCCATGTGACGGACGACGAAACTGCAAAGTCGTCGTTCGTGATGGGGTGAACCAGGAGCAGCGGGCTGAATTCGATGGATGGGTGGTTGCTCACCGCGGCCGACTGTGGCCCGACGAGGAATCGGGCCTTGTCTACTACGAGATCCCTCTCGCTGAGTTATGCGCGGGCGAGTGACGCGAGCGGGTTCGCCTGCGGAGCGCCGGAGTGCCCCGCACGACGTCGAGTAGGAACCGCGCCGTTGATACTGGAACCTCACATAGCTCGCGCCGAGCGTGGCGCGCCAGGTCAGCTCCTCCGCCAATCGGATCTGGCCCGGTGTGGGTCAGATCCGATGTGGAGCGCTTCGAAGACGGTCCGGGCCCGGAAACGCGGATAAGTCACGTTTTGGCTCATAAACGTGACTACATAGCTCTGTCGGGGCGGTTCCATTGGAGCCTCGCCAAGAATCCGCGGATACGATCCGAGGCGGCCGATACGCACTAATTTGAGGACGCTATGAAGATTCGTCGCTACACGTGGGCTGTGGGGGGAATAGCAGCAGCGGCTCTCGCATTGGCCACACTCATCTCCTCCTTCGCGGTTGCGGGGGCAGGCCCATCGCGTTCGAATTCTGCGCTCAGCCTGACGCCGTGCTCCTACTTTCAGGCGGGCCACGGTCGGTCAATCCCGAAACCGGTTGTGACGGCCGCGCCGCCCGACCAGCGCCTCCTCCGACTGCTGGCTGTGTTTCGGCGCCCGCCCCAGGCCGCCGACCGCACCGCGGCCGCCCGGTGCGCGTCGCTTTCCTCCGGTGTCCCGCTGCGTTACGTGCGATACGTCGGCCGGGGCCTGCTCGGCGGCGAGATATTCGCCGTCCCGCACCCACACTCGACGTTCGTCGAGCCAGGTATTCCCGCTAGCTCGCCCGTCGGTCGACTTCTCGCCGAGCCAGCCGTCTGCCTGGAAACAGTGGGCGCCCCGCCGATCTCAGGGCAGATCGGCGGCTGCACACCCCTGTCGCAGATCCGCCACCCCGCCGGTTTCGGCGCCGGAGAGATCTTCCCCGGCATCGGCGGCCCGCAAGCATTCGCGCGCGCCGGCATCCCGCCGGACCTGCGACACGGCAGCCTCCTCGGCGGGGTCGTGCGCGATGGCATCACCACGGTCGACGTGTACGACCGCGCGCGTCGCGTGCTGACCGTCAGAGCGCGTAACAACGCCGTGTACTTCCACGTCAACCACAGCGCACCCGCAGCCGTCTACATGCGTTTGGTCTTCAAAGACAGGACCGGCCACGTGGTCCCCTCACGCACCGGGTAGGCAAGGCCGCCTGGCTGCGGTGTCGTCGGCGAGGTCTCGCCCTACGGCTTCTGCAACGTCACGAGCAGGAAGCAGCCAGACGCTGCAAGCAAGCACCTTGAGTCACGTTTTGGTGCATTAACGTGACTCTATGACGGGGTCTCGGGGCGCGTTGAACGTAAACGTGACTGAACAGGCCGAGAGGCCTCGGCGCCGGCGGTACGCTCCCGGGGGATGCGCACGCTCGTTTCTGACCCGCCGCCACCTGAGTTCGAGGAGCTGCTCGAGCGCCGGCGCCGGTGGGGCGCGGACCGCGGAGGGACCAAGTTCGTGCTCGTGAGCGTCGATCGCAGACACCGCAGACACATCTCGCAGCTTCAGCTGCGCCCGATCAGGCTCGGGCATCATCACTTCCGTGCGTCTGTGACACTTCCACGTGGCGCAACCAACGCAGGCATCGGCGTGATGCGAAGGGGCCGGATGTCCGTAAGCCGTCTCGCGCCCGTTCGCATCGCCACAAACCGTGTTGGTAGCCAGAGACGTTGACGCGGAGAAGCCAGACGGCGCCAACCGGTGATCTGGAACCGATGTCGGAAGCACAGGCGCGACGGCTTTCAGTGCCTACGGCGCTGAGCTTGGTGCTCCTCTGTGAAGGCACAGCGTTGTTTGCCTTCTTCAAGAAGGGCTTCTGTCTCACAGAAGGCCAGCCTACGATTTCCAAAGCATGCGCCTCAGCCACTGCCGGGCAGTGGTACGAGCGGAGCCTAATCGTTGCTGCAGCTATCGCAGCTATCGGGATCGGAGTCTCCGGCTTCAGACGCTCGCGGCGACTAGCGTGGCTCACGTTCACGCTCAGCCTCGTACTCACAGTAGCAACGATGGTCTGGGGGCTACAGGAGGTGCGCAGATACTGATCCCCCTGTCGCTTCTCGTGTTGGTATTTCGGAGCCGGTTAGGGGTCGATGTCTTCCCAGCGTCCGCGCGACCTCCCGCGCCGGGAAGCGATACGAGCGCGGCGCCTGCAGCCCTTCGTGCCTCGCGACCGACCGCTCACATTTCACGCACTCACGACCGTGGGCGAGCATCCGCGGCAACGGCTCGGTGAACGTATGCGACAGCGACCCGTCAGCCGGAAAGCACCGAAACCGCTGACGCTCCCGACCAGCCGCGCCATACCGGCCGAAGAACTGCACCCGCGAGCCCGGATGACGCCCACAGGCAGGGCGACACCCGACCGCATCACCACACCAACCAAGCCGCGAGCACGACCCCACGCTAGCCATCACCCCCCGGACAGAACCAACCAGCGGCCGCCGCGGCGACCCCAAGCTCTGGCAGCAATTCGACCTCGCCAGCGACCGACACGCCAAGGCACTGCAAGGCACCAGCCTCGCCGCGATCGGCGAGGCCTTCGGAGAGATCTCCCAAGCCGCCCGCGCGATCGCGCGCGACGTTGCCGATCACGCTACCTCCGCGCGCAAGCACGCCTAGAGCTCCGCCACATCGCTAGTCCGCGCGTGAGGCGCGGGCGGCCAGTCCTCCGTCGACAGCAAGCCACAAGACATCCCGTTCTGAGCCTCTGACCGCCGCGGTGGCGCCCGGGCCCGCCAGCCCGGGCGCCCCACGCCCGCCCGGGGGCGCGCTATGCCTCGCGATCCACGAGCGGCTGCGCGGCGAGGTCCCGGCCCCGCGCCGCGATAGCCCTCTCCGAGCCACGCCCGCGCTCGCTCCTATGCGTCGCCTGGCGGGCTCCTAGGTGTGACATATGTGGCTCCGGGCTATGAGCTAGGCTGGACATAGGCGGCACCTATCCAGCTACTGACCAGTCGCTAGGCAGGATCCAGCTGGCTCCTGCAGAACAGAACCGAGAGACCATGGCCATATCGATCGCCGTCAGCTCCCAGAAGGGCGGGGTGGGGAAAACCACCACCGTCGCAAACCTCGCCGCCGCGTGGGGGGAGGCCGGCCGCCGCGTGCTCGCCGTCGACTTCGACCCTCAATTCGGGCTGACGCGCGCGCTCGGGCAAAAGCCCTCAGACGCCGGCGCCACCGTTGACCAGGTCGTCTCCGGCCAGGCAACCCTCACCGAAGCACTCACCTCAACCCGCCAGGTCCTTCGCGGTGTCGCTCTGCTCGCCTCGCGGCGCGAGCTCGCCGACCTCGAGATCAGCCTTGTCACGCAGCTGCGCCGCGAGGAATTCCTCGCGCGGGCGCTCGGCCAGGCAGCTGGCACCTTTGACGTCGTGCTCATCGACTGTCCACCCAACCTTGGTCTCCTAACGGTCAACGCGCTATTCGCCGCGCGTCACGTTCTCGCTCCGATCGACATGACCGACGACGGCGCGCTGCAAGGCGCCGCTGAAATCACCGCCACCGTGCAAACGATCGCGGCGAGTGGGGGACAGGCCAGGATGGCGGCGCTGGCGCTCGTCAAAGCTGACCCCCGCCGCGTCTCATACCAGGCGATCCGGCTGGCGCTCGCTCAGATCGACGTTCCCGTCGCGCTCAGCGAGATCCCACTGCGCGCTGACTTCACCAACGCGCGCCTGCACGGCGTGCCGTTGCTGACCTGGGCGCCCGACAGCATCGGCGCTCACGCCTACCGTGCCCTCGCCGCCGAGCTCGACACCCTGGTCGGCACGCCACGACTGCGAGCCGTCGCCTAATGCCCAAGGTCCCGCAGATCCAGATCACCGACAGTCCGCTGCGCCTCGCCCAACCACAGCCCTCGGCCGTGAGCGAACTCGCGCCGGCCGATACCGCACCCAAGCCTGAGCCCCACCAGACGCCACCCCGCTCACAACCCGACAGCGAGCCGCGCCGCGCCGGCGCCGGCCCCCCGCTCGACGAGCCGCTCGCGGGCGTCTATGCCGACGTTCCGCGCAGCCTCGCCGCGGCGCTCGAGGAAGCCGTGACACAGCTAGGCGCATACCGCGAACGCCCGATGAAACGCGAGCTGATCGCCGCGCTCATATGGAAGCACGTCGACCCCGGCCAGGCCGGCAACGTCCTCGCCCTCGACGAGCTGCTCAGCGCCTACGCCCAGGCGCGGCGCCCCAGCTAGCAGGGGCCGAGAAGCCGCGGCCAGTCCCGCAGCCTCGCCGCCAGTGGTGAACGCGCACGCGTGCGCCGCGACGCTTGGCGCTCCATCACCGAAGCGCCGCCCAGCTCGCCACCGCGCGCCAGAGCGGTAGCTATAGACCGCCGAAACGGGCTCTCCGTCCGCCGCACCCTTCACGATGTGGGGTCATGCTCGCACCAAGCACCACGCTTTTGCGGGCATTCACGTCGGAGCCGCCCATGTAGACCGACCGCTCTGACCGTCAGCGACGGGGCCTTTAACGACCGAAGACCGAGTTGACAGCTCGGTCTTCGACAGCAGGCCCTTCGGACCCACATAGCGCCACCGGGGCGCGCCCTAAAAAAACCCTAAGAGCCCTAACAGCCCTAACCCACAACAAGAAGTTCGCTGAGGAGCACTTTATCAGCCGGTCGGACGGAACCCGATCTGGTTGCGGATTGGCGATCCCCGATGTCCCGGATCGCCTCATCACCCGGCTCTTTCCTGAGCGCTACCGCGAGCGCCGTCAGCCATCTCGGCGTTGGCGGTGTCGCTCACCAGCCCACAAGCCCGGCCGTCCGGCCCGCGCGCTCCATCGCGGCGTGCGTTTCGCCATCCGGCCGGACTACCTGCCCAGCCGGTCGGCGTCGAGGTTCTCGCCGCGATCAAGCACGCCCGTGTCAAGGCAGGACGGCGAAACGAGTGGGATGCGCGACTGGAGACCTCGGCCGTCGCGGTGCTGACGTACCTGTGGCGGCGGGGGAGAGGCGAGAAGTGGGCTGGCTGCCACGGCTCGGCGCGCTATGGCTGCTCGCTCGCGCAGCTGGTGATCGGCCTGGCGCCGATCATGGGCTGGCCGGAGATTCCGCAGCTCAGCAGCGACCAGAACGTCGGCCGGCTGCTGCGACAGCGCCGATACGAGCGGCAGGTCGCCCGGTTCGTCAAGCGCCACCGCAAGAGCGTGCAGCGCTGGCTTGACTGGCTCGCCCTGGCCGCGCTCGTGTCGCACACGCCCCAGCAGGACGAGGACGGCTTCTGGTGGCGAACGATCATCGAGCTCAAACCGGTTCCGCAACTACCCGTAGAGCTGCTGCAGCAGGCGGCCGATCGCCGCGCCGGCTGGAGCGCGCGGGAGCGTCACAGACACGACCGCGGCCGCGCCCGGAGCCTCACAGCGATCCTCCGCCGGGCGCGGCTTACGACGGCGCAGAGGCGCTCCAGAGGGATCGCTCGCCGCCGCGAGCTCGCGCGCCAGGCCGAGCGTCAGCGGGTCCGTGCGCAGGTCGCCCAGAGCCTCGCTGACGCGGCTAAGACACATCTGACGCATCCCTACGGGGCCTCGACTACGTCTCGGAGTTCTCTAGAACAGCTCTCACAAGACGAAACGCTCAATAGAGGACTGACGGGCGCACGCACGCAGCTCTCCGAGATCCCCACCGCGCTCCAAACGCCAACAACAGACAGCGAGAATGACACACCCCGGACCGGGGAGGAGCTTCGCTGGGCCGTCTACAACGAGATCCTGGCCCAACGGTTTCAGCGCAGCGATCAGGAATGGGCGCCGGCGTTGCGCTCACCGGCTCGGCGACTCGAGCAGCTGCGCAGCTGGTCAAAGGACGCACCGTTGCCCCGCTGGCGGCTGATCGAAGCGTGGACCGTCGCGGCGCACGGGCTGCACATGTCGGTGGCGGGCGGGTTCCGGCTTGCCTTCTGGTCAGAGGACGCAGAGCACCACGGGCCGCGGCTCGAGCGGGCGTTGGCTCGCTATGAGCGCTTCTCGGCTGCTCGGCCGCCGGGATGGCCGACCGGGGCGACCGCCGGGTTCGCGACCTTCTTGACGGCCGCCACTACCCGCCAGGACGGACCGGAGCACGGCATGGCCTACGACGTCGCGCGGTTCAACGAGTTGACCAAACGAATGTCGGCCTATGCCCACTACCTCCAAGCCGATCACCTGGAGTGCGCCCAGGCCCGCGCGCAGCGCCGCCAGCGCGCCCGCGTGGTCGCCGCACAGGTCAACCAGCGCCTCGCGTTTCGCATCGCCGACAGCAACACTGCCCGGCTGCGGACCGCCAGGGCGCTACTGGACTCCGACTACGCCGCCCATCAGGCGGCCGGACGCCGCCTATACGCCACGGCCGCGCACCAGGACCGCCTCGCTGACCGTGACCGCAGGCTGCTCGCCGGCGCGCACCCCGGTACCAGCGACCAGCGCTACATCTCAGCCTGCCGCCACGCAGAACGCTGGCGTCTACCGATGCCCGCCGCACGCTGGCGGGCGGCCTAGCCCGAGGGCGGCTGCGCAACCTGCCCGAGCCGATCCGCCGCTGCGCAAAGACCCCGCCTGCCAACGCCGACGGTCTGTCCATCTCGGACTGGCCGACGATAGGCGCCAAAGCAGACACTCAGCGCCAGCTCGCGTCGCTGCAGGCGCGACACGTCGCCCGGGCCCCGGCCGGCCCGTCACGTCGGGCTGACGGACTAGCCCGGAGTCTCGTCCCACACCCGCTCGGCCGCCCCGAGAGTGCGCTCGCCGACGTCGACGCACACGTCGACCAGATCGAGATCCTCGGCGAGCAGCTGGCGCAGCTCCGCGGCGTGGTCAAGCAGGCACACGCGGCCATGATGAGACCCCGACAGGTGCACGGTGCGGTGCTCAAAGCGGTAGGGCCGGGTCGCGGTCCACATGTGCGCGACCGCGGTGTGGCCGGCCAGATCGGAGAGGTAGCTCGAGGTCAGCTGCACGTGGTGGCGTTCGATCACCGTGGTGACAACGATCACGTAGCCACCGACGCTGGCGATGTCAGTCTCACACCGGTCACGCCGTCCACCGGCGGAGATCTCCACGCCCTCGAGGTCCAGTCGCATCAGGCCGCTGATCATCACGCCTCAACCGGCCGGTTTCGCGGAGGCCGGGCACGGCGGGTCTGCGGCCAGTTCACCCTCGGGGAGATGCTCCGCTGGGCCGCCCGCGCCCCTCACGAAGTCCCGACCGTCAACGGCGAGTTCTTCTTCATCACCGCGCTGGCCGAGTAGATGCCCGCCCCCGAGCAGCTCACCCTCGCCGTCTATGACCAGATCACCGTGGAGCCCACCCCCGACGTGCTGGCGCTCGGCGCGGACTCATCCGAGACGACCGTCCGGGAGTTTTGAGAGTCCGTCGGGCATGGGGTTCTGGGCGTTGCCTCAACGCGTACGAATTGAATTCCTATAGCATCGCGCGCCATGTTGATTCGGCCTTGCCGCTGGTGACTGATCCGCGTCTGTGCTGGTGCGGGACCGTCGCAATTGGACGTTGCCAGCGGTGCGGAATCTGGGTCTGCGCGCCGCATAGCACTGCCTCCCACATAGGGCAGCCGGAGCTAGGACGTCTATGTACGCAGCATGCGAAAGAAGCGCAGGCGGCTTACTTCCGTCAACGGGATGAGGGGTTCCGTCCCCTGCGTGAAGAGGCGGAGCGTCGCGCGGTTGAGCAGAGGCGACAGCAGGAGCGAGGAGACTCACTGCGACAGGGCCTGATCGCGGGCGAACAGCTTCTAGCGGGAGTCGCCGGGGTGGTCGTCTACGCCCTGACAAGATCCGGTGGCCTAGCGAGGCCCTGGTGCGCCGTGATCGCCGGAACATGCCTGGGATTCTTCCTCGTCCTCGCTCGGCAGGCTAACTCTCGTGTTACCTCTCAAATCGGGGATGGGGGCCGAGAGGGATACGGCGCCAACAGCTTCTCGGTCGCTCTAGTCCTTGGTGCGCCTGTCGGCGCGGTTGTGGGCGGCATCCTCGCGGTGACAATCCTCAAGTAGAGAGGTTGTCCCGAATCTCGCAGAACTTGAACGACGGTCCGGCGGTTATAGCCGGCGTGGATCGTGCGCCGGGGGTGAGGCCGCACGTACAGATCTCCCGAGATGACTTTGGATGCCTCAGCGCCGTCCGGGGCGAGTCATGTATTGGCTTCCCGGAGCCTCGAAGCCGCTCGCTGCGCCTCGGCGACGCGCTCTCGCTCGCAACCGCAGTCGAACACGACGCCCAGCTGATCACCCTCGACCAGCGCCTGCGGCGCGTCGCCGCGCGAGAGCAGGCCTCCCAGCAGGACAGCCCCGGAAAGCAACCATAGTCACGTTTTGCATCCAAAGTGTGACTCTATGGCCCAGGTCGGACGGCAATGCAGCGCAGCTCCCAGGACTCCCCGCCGTTACGGAAGTCCATCACGCTCATCGGAGTGATCCTGAACTCAAACTCGGTCGGGAGGCACTCCGGCCTTGCCTTAGACCACCTCAAGCTGGCGACGGATGTCCACCAGTTCGCTTTCTTCGTTGCGGCTTTCTCGAGCTCGCATAGCGTTAACGTCCGGTCCGGTGGATCAAGTAGCCTTACGACCTCGGCTAGGAGGCCACCAGACGGGCCCTGCGGCCGGCCCCAGATCAAGTACGCGCATCGAAGCTCGCCTTCTTTGACAGCGCACAGAAGCTTGTAGATGTCGCTGACGATGTAGTGGGCATCACGGTCACGCTTTCCCCACTTGACCTCGAACCCAGCGAGTGCTTCACCGCCCTTCAGGGAGCAGACCGCGAAGTCGACCCGCGATCCAGTGTGGGGCGGCGCCTTGACGGGATGTTCGAGTTCGACGTGGTAGGCATCAGCCCAGTGCCGTGCAATGAACGCGACGGCGTGGGCCTCCTTGAATCTGATGCGCGGAGCGCAGATATCGCTGATCGCTAGCCGAAGCCGGCACTGCACGTCAGCTAGTCCTGGGATCGTGGTGCTCATGTTTCTCCTCCCGAGCAGGCGCTGGACCAGGCGGGCAACTTCGCGGGTCGACCCTCTCTGGACGAGCCGTCGTCGACCGCGCTTCCGTGCGGTTGAGTCACAAATATGTCCATTTTCGTGACCATATGAGCGGCTTCGGACAGTGGTCAGAAGTGTTCCGTATAGCCCCCCGGAACGGGATTCTTCACCGGCCGTCTCTTCGGGCTCGTGGCGAGGCCGGAGCCTTGCGTGGCAGCATTGCTCCATGTCGTTTCGGGTCACGGCCCTCGATCACGTGCAGGTGGCCATGCCAGGTGGTCGGGAGGCGGAGGCTGATGCGTTCTACGCCGATGTCCTCGGCTTTGAAGTCGTGCCCAAGCCCGAGCCCCTGGCCTCACGAGGTGGACCTTTACGTCGCCTGCGGCGACGTAAAGGTCCACCTCGGAGTCGAGGCCGACTTCCGTCCCGCCCGCAAAGCCCATCTCGCTCTGGTCATCGCCGGCCTGGATGGGCTCGTCGCCAAGCTGGCCGAGGCCGGGGTCGGTGTGCGCTGGGATCAACAGCTGCCGGGTGTACGGCGATGCTATGTCGATGACCCCTTCGGGAACCGACTCGAGCTGATTGAGGCCCTGTCGACGTCGCAGTAGACGATCCTCTCCGGGCAGCCGCCAACGACACCGGCCTGCGTTCGCCCACTGCGCTTGCGCCTGGGTGTCCGAGTCCGACCACGCGGCGGGGCGCGATCAGGTCGGCTGCAGGTAGCCGTGGATGGCGCGGCGAATGGCTTCGGAGACACTGATGTGCTCCTCGGCCGCGCGCAGCAGCAGCTCGCGCTTGAGCTCCGGGTCGAGACGCACGGACTCGACGGACGCTGCCGCCGATCCGATCGGCGGCCGACCACCCCGACGGCGACGCACGATCTCCTCGACGTCGTAGCCGCGCTCGGCCTCGTCGGCCATCGCCTCGACCATCTCGTCGGTGATCGGAGTCCCATCGTCTCGCGTTCCGTGCGTCATCGCCGTCCCGGCCTCCGCTCGTCGATCAGGTGCTCGTACTTGGCTCTCATCGGCATCGCGTGCATCACCGCCGGACCCTGAGGTCGGTCGAGCACGACCAGCTCGAGCAAGTTGCTCGCCCGGTCCGGGCCGAGAACGAGGTACCGCGTGGGGTCTTCATCGATCTCCTCGACAACGAGGGCGTTTCGTAGGACGTGATGGATGTCCTCCACGCCGATCCGATGGCGCAGCGCCGACCGGAGAACGTCCACGACCGAACTGTACTACGAAACCTGCCCGCTCATGACCGCGGCGGCGTTCTCCCCCGACGGCCGGCAACTCACGTTCGGCGGCGAGGGGAGGGGGAATTTTGGGTTCGGCTATCCCGACGGCGTTCGCGATCTCACGATCGCGAACGCCAACGGCCGCGCCGCGCGCCATCTTGCGCAGCAGACCGCCGATGACGAGCAGCCGGCGTTCCTGCCCGGCGGCCAGACACTCGTGTTCGCGGGGCGTTCCAAGCCGGGTGCGCCGTTCGATCTCTACACGGTGACCAGCAGCGGAACCGGCTTGACCCAGCTCACGAGCTCGGGGGCTCAGCAGCCCGCTCCGTGCGCGAACGGGTCGATCGCGTTCGTGCACCGCGGGGACGTCTACCTGTTGACTGCCGATCACCGCACCCAGCGGCGGCTCACCCTGCGCGGCGGCAACTCGCCCGACTGCTCGCCCGATGGGCGCTGGATCGCTCCGCAAGAGAGACCTGTACCTCATCAGCAGCTCGGGCCGGCGGGTGCGCCGGCTCACCACCGGCGGCCTCCCCCAGGGCCAGCGGCCCGCGTTCTCGCCCACCGGCCAGCAGATCGCCATCACCGCGACGTTCCCCTGCCGGCACTCCGGCTACTGCTGCCCGGACGAGTTCTCAGGCGATTGCAGCAACGGCAGCGCCGGCCTCGTGGTGATCGACCTCCGCGTGCGCGTCCGATGGAAGTCGCTCAACGCCTGCGGTGGGCTCTTCAGCGAGTGCCCCACCTTCGGCGGCGTTGCCTGGCAACCGCTGAGCAGCCGGTGAAGGACGCCCAGCGGCGATCGGTTCGCCACTACGTTCAACCGGCATCGTGCTGCTGCCCCGATGGCTGCATTGAGAGCCGCTTCTAATTCTGCTTAGACGCGGCGATCGCCGCCTTCAACCGCGTCTAACGCGCTGAGCGCGGCGTCCGAACCGACCTGATTCATCGCGTCTAACAAGGGCTCGGCGTCTTCCTGGTCCGCAGCAACGGCCGATCTCGCCCGCGAACCGCGTCTAACGCTTAGCGTGCAAATCCGCACCGTTACTAACTTCGGCTCTGCTGGTCGAGGGGCCATCGGACATGATCAGCGCCCGCTCGCGCGGCCTGCCCGCGATCGCGGTGCCCGGCGATCACGCCTGGGAGGGCGAGTGGGCGCAGCTGCTCGCCGGTCGCCGTGTCTCGATCGTGGTGGATTGCGACGACCCGGGCCGTGAGGCCGCCCGGCGGATCGGGGGTGACCTGAAGGATATTGGT
>JAABUJ010004212.1_pt1 | contig 15332 bp, 15 predicted proteins | sample 5559131 | NCBI WGS metagenome assembly JAABUJ01 (sample SAMN10711875, study PRJNA513366) | rock metagenome | isolation source: Antarctica rocks | place: Antarctica: Victoria Land, Mt New Zealand nord | collected 2016-01-07 | reverse complement strand
TAGCAGTATCTTCTTTAGTGGCATCATCTGCCGGTTGAGGTACGGTTACCCGATTCTGGCGTGTCCTGGAATTACTCCTCGAGCCCTCTTCGCCGCTTTCGGCCTGTGACTCGGTCCCACTGTCCATACCACGTTGTCGTCGTTCCCTCGAACTTGCACCCGTCATTTCAGCCCAGCCCCAGCCAGCCACGGTCCCGATCAAGCCGTTCTCTCGCCTTGCCTTTTCGACGCGGCCGAGCCCACTCCAGTCAAGAAATAGCAAGCACGACGTCCTGAGTGGCACGATTCCATCGTTCACTACATTTGAGTATACCGTCCTGTGTCTGAACAGCTTCAGAACTTGATGAGCGGGGCCTGTAGGCAGGACCCGGAGCAGCGGCTTAGCCCCTGGATCTGGATTCTTGTGCGCACGTTGGCCCTCAGCACCGATACCACCAATCATTGCTCCCCAACCACTCCGTACCATCGTTGGAGCTCTCCATGTCAGTCCGAGGTCTTGGCCAGTACGGCCGACAAGCCCGAAGTCGAGAGCAAATTTCACATATATGGGGTTCTCATTGCTAAGGCCAAGTATCGGCGAAGCCATCGTGACGAAATTTATTGGCTTGATCTCCTCGAAGAAATGAGGTGAATGCTTGTGAATGTATGCAATGGCGTAGGTTTGTGTCAGGCCACCAAGCGAATGCGCAATGAAACTGATGCTTGTGATCTTGTAAGCCAAATTGGTCCGCGTTCTTGTTCCTCTGTGTATGCTGCTATCTTTATGTACAGGTAGGCCAGCGTGCATGTCAGAGGGCTGCGACCCTGTGAACGCTCGCGAGAGGCTCTGCGTCATGGACTTCTTCACAGGTAAGAATGGTTGGTCAGGATAGGTCATGGCGAGGACGTATTTGGCGAGGCGCTTTCCAAGGTATTGAATACCACGTTCTGTACGAACAGCATTGCCAGAAAAGCCCCGGACAATGACCTCTTCCTCATCATCTTCGTTACCGTCATCTTCGCTCGAGTGGAGATCGTCCTGCCCTCCAGAGAGTGGCGCTGTCGAGGTGCCGTGATCCTCGTCTGAAGCTTGACCTTGCGTCTCCGTTTCATCCTTCCGAGCCGAAGAGCGCTTCTTTGGTAATCCCAATTTAGCCTTCCTTTTCCTAGCATCTTCACGGGCCTCCTTTGCTGCCGCATCGATGCTCTCTTTCAGATACAGCATATCCGCTCCAAGATTGCTATGCAAGCCATGGGTGAGGACCACGAGATGAACTTTCTTTCGCCCTTTGTCCTTCGGCTCTTCCCTTGATGACTCTTCCTTAGTGACTGTCGCTCTGCTGGTGCGGTTTGATGGAGGTGCATTGTCCTCGTTCTGCGCCTGCGCATTCTGCTTCTTGCCTCTGTCCTTGCCTTGATCATCCCACTCAGGCAGTGCAGGCTTATTCCACAAGCTTGCCGTGTCATCAACCACTACATTGATAGCCTTCGAGAAGACACCTTTAGGTTGAGCGGCGTTGAGGCGACCCTTTCCCTTTCCCTGCTGATGATCCTGCAGTTGCCCTGATGTAGGCACTGCCTGCCCCGTCAAAGCCGAAAACCCAAGTTCTACCGATTTCTCGTCTCTTCCGACCAGGATCTCGAAATTGACAGTCGCAGTCACCGAGAAGACGACCTGAGACGAGACTTCAATAATCCAGGTAAAGCTTGGGATCCCTCCATCGGTTGTCCTCTTCACGTTTGCCTTGCCCGCAGTTTCGCGTATATTGTCCGGCACCGTAAGGTGACTTGTCCAGCTCCCTCCAGCCTTGAGATTAGGCTCAAAGTCTGGAGTGCCATGCTGCTCCGGATTCTCATGTTTGTAATTTGGGTCGAATGTTGAAGGATATGTAGCAGCATATAAAGTGTACGGACCGTGCAAGTAGGCTCCTCGAAGAACTATAGCTGAGGTATTCTTTATCTTCACGTGGAGTTCGGAGGGCGATGGCAGAATTCGGTCTTGTGAAGGAGTGTATGTAAGTGTGTACCTACAGCATATTAGCCTGAACCTCTGAGTCGACGTCCACCGTAACAGCTCACCGTGCTACCTCGCCGATCTTGACACTACCGGTCTGATGGACGAGTAGCATCTCTTACCCAACCTGGATCTCCTGTTGAGCTATTTGCCAGCCGGTCACTGGCCGGTCATGGTGGTCCACAGCACGGTTCGAGTCTTGCTCGAGGGTTTGAAGCTGCTGATAAATGAGACGCTATGACGTTTCTCACACTCCGAGACTGGCGTATCTCGGGAGATCGTTGCCGGTTTTGCTTGGCAGGTGAAGCGGACGAAGTCGAGAGACAGTCTCTCATTCTTGATTTGCTGGCAATCAATATTTGACTGCGAAGACGTGTCATTGTATTGGCGAGTTGCAAAATACATACACCTGCATCGGTCGTTCATGCGAGCCGTCACATGCGTTGAACCTACAATGACCACGTGCTCTGGTTCCCAGATGCTCTCGTCTGATATGCAATGGGTGTGAACGAATCTGAGGAGCTTATATGTGGACGCGGGGTCACGAAGTGTACGGAAGGAGCAGTCAAGCTGTACAGTATTATTATACCTTGATAACGCTCATTCTATCTCACTGCCATCGAACCGGGCGACCAGTCCAGGCCCATTGTCAAACCTCATTGACCCCTAACGCGCGTTATGCACAGGTTCTCTCTCTTCACAAAGTCACCGGCTTGAACAGCTTTCCCTTGTGTCGTGGTGCGTTGCGCTTCCTCATCCTCGATGGTGGATTCGGCGCATTGGTCGTTGTATTGTAGGTCGCGGTCGCATTGACGACCGCGAATTGTACGGTCGAATTTCCCTCACGATATGTACTTGTGGACGGTCCAATTGTCTTGTAGCTGCTCGAAACCTTCGTCTTTCCAGTGGCAACATCCAGGCCGGCAATGGCGCGCTCAAATATCTCTAGTGAGACCAATGGTTGATACTATGCACTGGGGTCAGCCTTGATCTAGAGAGGGTCGCTCGCTGTGTAGGAAAGGATCGGATTTAAGGAGAGGAAGGAAGCTCATACGAAAGGTACTTCGTGTCCGCTCTCGTAGATTCGGACAAAGCTAAAAGCTCCGCTCTGCTTGACCTGTCCATGCGCCACGCAGTCGGAGGTGGATATATCGACATAGCCAGCAGTAGCGAAACCGGGCTGACCAACTTCGTTCGAAACAACTTCACCGCCTAGCCAGTTGCAGTTGTAGTCCGCATCGCCCGTGTACATCATTACCGTTATGCCTTGTTGCAAGAGCTTAAGCATGTCTTCAACGGTGCCCTCTTCTCTGCCATCATCGCCTGTGGAACCAAAGGCCGTGCCCACCGCATTGTTAGACTCGGTGAAGTTCACATAAGCGCCGATCGCAGATTGTACAGTAAGAGTATTGAGGTAATTCACATAGAAACCATAAGGGAATGGATCGGGCTGAAGCTCACGGATGTCGTATTCGTCTCGATTCAGTACGAAATCGTAGGGAGATTCGACCAGGTTCAGACAGAAATTATCCGCCGCACTGCAGACGGCATTTGTACCGGTTGCGTAACAGTCTTTAATCTGATCCACACAGTTACCAGTACCGTAGAGATTGTTGTAAAGCTGCGCTTGAGTGGACATGTTGTACGGAGAATAGTCGTATGTATTCCCAGGATACACCGTAAAGTTGTAATAGGCTTGATATTGAATCAAGGGGTCAAACCAACCATTCCCAATAAGCACGCTCTCGAGCTTGATTTCATGAGCTCCCGAAATGTTCTTCGCATTCTGCATTTCAATGTACTCGTTGAACACTGGACCGTAGTGACCGCCATAGCTTTCAGTCGCGAAATGGTATGAATGTCTCGAGTATTGTGGGAAAGCACCCATGAAACCCTGCAAGGTGGCCCAGAAATTCGGGGCAGCAGCATCTGTGGTATTTGCGGTGAGTGTCTGATTGGGGTAAGAGTATGTCCCACAAGCCAGGCCTTGGGCGTAATCGGGACAGGTATTGTTGGGTAACTCAATGACATCTTTGGTTTTGGCGTCGACATAGCCGGGCACTGGAATGGAGTACGAGAAGCCTACTTGCGTGGGCTGATCAATGAAAAGCATGTTGCTCGCATTAGACCACGAATATGGGTTATTATAGACGCTGCCACCAGAATCAACACCACAAGGTCCTAGTTCTTGGAACAGCCCTATCATTGAAGACGAGCCGGGTCCTCCATTAATCCATGTCGTCAGAGGCGCTGTAGACGGGTCCTGGTTCCTAGCCTCGAAGAACCACCAGAAGATGTGTTGGTCAGGAGCTACATCGACATAGCCGGAGTAGCTCTTGACATTGGGATCCTGCTCACAAATACCGGTAGGCACCTGCTTGTAGCGGACATTGAAGCCGGCATAGCCCTTGGTAGAGATCAGGTCGGTAGGGGCAGGGACAAATTGCGCGACTGCTGCGGCAGCAAAAACAGCCAAAGTGACGAAAGCCATGAAGACGAGTATACGAGATGAATTAAAGCCATCTTGCGGGGTGCTCTAGATTTTAAAAGAAAAGATCAAGGCTCCGCAAGGAGGGACTTATGGTTGGGAATACGCAGCTGGTGCTGCAGGGTGATGTAAGAGAGCTTGTAAGCTCGGAGATGCTTGGGACCAGGGAGAATGGTACCCACCGTAGTAGTGTGGAAAGATAGTTTCTGGACGAGGAGTTGATTGCTCCTTTAGGCAGGTCAAGAACGAAAGTTGAAGCTCACAAACTCGATTGTTTCCCGCATTGCCGTTGCGAAGCGTACGTGTACCAAGACTTGGCAGGCGATTGCCTTATCGATAAGACGCGTGAGATCTGCTATCAGACAAGAGCTAGGTAGCATTGAGGTATTCAAGCAGTGTTGTCCGATCTTCGGTGTTGGTAAAGCAGACCAAACGATGGAAGTCACAACACCGTCGTACCGCCGAGACATGGTGGTGAGATATGAAGGGAGCTGGAGGTGAAGAGGGTGAACCACCCTTAGTATGTTTTTTCCGTGGTGCTCAAGCTATCAACAAATCCACATATGCATGTTACTGTTGCTAGGTTACTTTCGTTGGTGATACTTCTCATCGAGTGCCAAAGAACATTATTTGAAGCGCCGTGCAAGGCGCAAGTCAAGGCCACCAAGCAATACGAAGTCCTTGCAATGCTCAACGCGAATACACACCAACACCACCATTAAGATAATACTACATTCCGAGTTTCAGGTTGACAACCTTAAGGTCATAAATCGTCCCCACCGTCTAGCCTTGACTTACCACCCCAGATCTGATGACTTCTAACGTTTCACAGCCCTTCGCCTGAACGCGATGTCTTTGGAGGCTTTACCTCTCGAGATCAAATGCATCATCTTTCGCCACTTGCCTTACATCCAAACCCTATCCGCTCTGGTGCACGCATCGCCAGCGTACCATGCTGCATACGCTGCGTTCCGGGAGCAGATATTCACAAGGTTCACCATCTTGGAACTTCAGAAGCGCAGGGTCAATGTTCTCACACCGGGATCCTTCCTCGAAGTCAACACCGTCGATAACGCACTCCCAAATCCTCTCGTCAAGATTGCGATTCTCGCTTGCCACGCGGCCGCGCATGCGGAGAAGGTAGCCCGGCTTACCATCGATCAATGTCTGGCTCTCCTGACGCTTAGAGATGTAGTCGGATGGTCAGTCGGGCTCCTTGATCAGGAAGGTGCGATTTCTGCTGTTGTGCGGTCTTCACATCACCAAAGGAAGTGGGTTCGGTCCGTGCAAGCAAGGCAACAGACACCAATGGATATCGACCGCGGCCGCAAGAAGTACCGCTACGGTCTGAGGAACTATTTCATCTTAGATCTCAATTTCGAGGAATATCCGCGACTGAAGCCACTGTATCCTAGGTATGAGTGGACACTACATGTTTCGTTGGAAATGAGCGGTGGAGGGAAGCCTCAGACTGTAAGGTAAAGAAGTCTTGCTCGGAGACGCTTTGCAGGTAGTCTTCTATCCTTACCTCAAGGGCTGGATATTTGGGGAGCATGCAAAGTAGCAAACACAATACTCAAGCGGTATGATTAGTCAAGACTAGGTATCTTTGATAGAACTCTCTGCCTTGCTGTTCACACTGTGCCCAATGAGACTTTTGATCGCATCCTCGTGCTGTCATGGATGATACCTTTCCATCTCGTTCAATGACTTGATACACTCGGAACCTTTGCAGAATCATCTCCTACTTATTGTCGCCTTGATCTCCAGCAGAATATCTATCGATGGTTCGATTACTGCCCATGCTTAATAACAGACTGCCCTGGATCCTTGTCCTCCCTTGACCTTCGATAATCCGTCGTGTCAGAAAATGAATCGACAAAAGACCTCCATCACCCGCCCGCCGCTAAAATGAACCATAAGAGCCAACAGGCCGACGCCATCACAACTTGCACCTAACAGCAACGCGATCGGGGAGGTACATGGGTTGACTAGTGATCGCCACCAGATTTGATGTCCTGTCTTGCAGCCCCCGTGTTTGAACAAGGTTGTATGACGTCTCTCGACGATAAATGAGATACACAGAACATCATCAATATATTATCAAACTTGCTGTACTATTTTATTTGTCTCTCAAAAGCGTCTGCAGACCAAGTTTGAAACATGTCTTTCGAAACTACAAGTCGAGTTCCCAGTCAATCGCACAAAGGACGTTTTTCCACGCATCGCCGATCAAAGAATCAGGGAAGCTCTCAAAGGGCGATTAGGCAGAGAAGATAAACTAGATTTGGTGGCTTTGATAGTCGATTGATGCATATCGCATAATCGCGCTGCGATACGTGATTCCGTCGACTCGTTGGATGTTGTGGTCCACCTTAGTAACAGGTTGAGTACGGTAGTTTTTTGTCGTTGAGACAAACCGATGCGCTAGTGGCATCCTTATCGATAAGCCCCACAACAAGATCTTCTCCCCACGTGGGGCGGAAGGTAAAGGGCAGAATGGCACGAATATGCAAGGGAAAAGCGAGCTGAGACTCGCCGTCTTGTAGCTTGATAACTCCCACTTGAGTGAGCCTCCCAACTATCGAACGCCGCGACAATGGACGAACCAAATCTGCAAGAGATCCATGACTTCCTCATCGATCTGGCGAGGAAAGCAGGCCACATGATCACCTCTGCCACTCCATCGACAGTGGACACGAAGAAAAATTGTAGGTATCGTCCCAAGTCCAGAAAGCTGAGCTGAGCTGATAGAAGGATTTTCAGCATCTGACCTCGTGACGGAGACCGACAAAGCGGTGGAAGACATGGTATCCTCGTCGCTGGAATCCGCATACCCTTCCTACAAGTACGTCGAGTAGCTCCATTGGTCTCTAGGTAGGTCAAGAAAGTCCTGACGATCATACATCAGGTTCCTCGGCGAAGAGTCGTCACCCACGCCTACATCCTCCCTCCTAAGCCCAGCGCCAACATTCATTGTCGACCCTATCGACGGCACCACGAACTTTGTCCACGCCTTCCCTTACATCTCCATCTCGCTCGCCTTCGCGCACAAGATGGTGCCGCTCGTAGGAGTCGTCTATAACCCTTTCACCCAACAGCTCTAACACGCCATCAAGGGCAAAGGTGCCTTTCTCACATCAATGGAGATACCGAGCTCTTTTCCGAAAGACGGCGAGGCAGTGCAAGCGAAGTACGTGTCGCGGAAGCTGCCACTGAGGCAGCCTGCTCCACCACTGCGAGGCCTGAGTACAACGTTGGCGGCAGTGGAGTGGGGCAATGAACGTAGCGGACCCAACTGGGAGGCAAAGACCAAAACCTTTAGTGCGTTGGCCGGCGAAGATGGCGGGATGGTGCATTCGCTTCGGTCGCTCGGCTCAGCGGCTCTGAATGCGTGCGGTGTTGCTGCTGGTGTCTTGGACGCGTACTGGGAAGGCGGCTGCTGGGCTTGGGATATTGCTGCGGGGTGGGTGGTTGTGACGGAAGCTGGTGGGAGGGTGGTCGGCGGTAATCCTGGCGAGGAGCAGGTGCGGGTCGATGCAAGGAGATACCTGGTCGTGCGGGGGGGTGAAGGTCGAGATGATCTTATCAAGGAGTTCTGGGGGAAACTGCAGGGAAAAGTGACGTATGAGGGCAGCGGAGAGCTCTAGTCGAGGGAGCCAAAGCAAAAGGTCAGAAGGCGGGGGCCATGGTAAAGGTGAAGAACTCAATGGTTCGGGTTTTCAGAGCAGCCAAATCCAGAAAGTTACTCAATATTAGATATAGAATTCTAGAATTGCCAGGATAGAATAGATCTATACCGCTTGGATCCTCGATATTATTCAGTTGAAGATGAGAAATGTAGGCTCGGCGGCAAGTCTTCGAGATTTGGAACGATTTCCTTGCTATTATTATAGTCGAAGTGTGGTCTGAGTGTCCATCAAGAGGCCATTAATCGCGATGCAATGACAGAGAGTACGATATGGATGTACGTGGTCAAGGTTCAGCCTCCCCCTGCGTCTCTTTGGCTTGCATTCGCGTCCACCAGATACGCATAGTCTCGACATCGCAGCCCTCGACACCCACTGGATTTGGTAGAAACCAAGCCCTGCCTTCACAGTGATTAGGGTAGATATTGAGCATGCCTCCTTCGAATTCGTGGGTGCTGACCATGCGGATGAGTGCGATGGTGCCAACGACTGGGATGAAGTTCTCTGGCTCAACAAAGACGCTGAGAAGCACTCTTTTGTCGGTACTTGGATCGACAATCCGGATGTCGCGCTTTGGTGGCATCCTTAGGCGCTTTATCACGGAATCGCCTACGGAGTGAATGACGACAAACACATCGTAAAGATCACTCCGGCGGCGATATCCTCTGAACGCCGCCAGCGGCTTGATATTCAGAGAACACTCGATGGGTAACAGCTGGCTTCTGCTAGACATGGGCCGCAGTATAGCGGCATTGCCAGCGCTACGCGGGCGATTGCTCGGCAGTGTAGGACCTTTCATCCCTTCTGACCTAGCGCTAGCAGATGGGTGGATTGATCTTGCAGTCAGCGGATTGGTTCCGTCAGGTGGCCGGCTTTTTATATCAGTAGAATTCGATGGCGGTAACGGAGCCGTCTGAAATGTACCTTTCGTTGGCGAATTGCTTGGACACGCTTTGGCACGCTTTGGGTTTTGACCGGATCCAGATCCAAAATTCGGATCTATCTCGCCGAGAGCGATCTGCATTTTCCGCTTCTTTTGGCTCGATGATTCTGGACTCGAAAGCGAGGGCGTCGAGTGGGATTTGTGGGCATCGGGGATATCTGGTGGCTTTACCCGTGTGGTGTGGCTACTGCCGCTTTCGTATTCTCGAAGCTTGGCTACTTCACCGACGTAGCGATCCTCAATTTGGTGTTCATCTGCGATTTCAGATCTCAGCTGCTCCATCTTCTTTGAATATAGTTCTTTCACTCGCTCTGCCATCCCGATGCTAAAAGCATCGTGAGCTGAAGAGGGTCGTTGATCGTCACCGATTGCATAGAAGTCTTCCAATACAAGATAACTGATGATCGTTGTCAGATTAAGAACGAAGTACATAGCGAGAGTGGGTGTGCCTGACATGACTTGACCGTCGCCTGCCACCCTCTTCGCTGTTGCCAGTTGAAACTTCTTCAGCAAAATGTAGGATCCCTCACAAACATCGCCGGAGATGAGCGACTTATAGCTGCGACGCTTGACCAAAGCTAGATATCCTCTGTCAATCTATTACCTTTGCGAAAAACGAGGCCCTTACCTTGGATAGAAACCTCACCATCTGTGAGGAGCAATCGAAACGCTTCGTTCTTGAGTGGATCCTCAACAACTGACAGAGGAACGATGGAGATTCTATCGACCAGAAGCTTGATATTTTCGAAGCACACTTGCGTGCGCACCATCTCCTTGATGACGGGTGTCAACTCAATCGTGGGCCTCGGCGTATCATCTGCAGCCTCGCCCATTATGGGGGACGGCGAGGTAATAGCGGACGGCGAGAGTGAGACAAGACTCTTCGTTTCAGCATAGCTCCGTATTCTTGAGAGTGCATGTGTGCCTTCTTGCTCGGGGATGCGCAACACTTCTGGGACTCGCTGGCTGACGTCGCTTGGATACGATGTAGCAAATACTTATATGTTGAACAGTTGAAGCCAGGAGAGCGCGTCGATCGCAAGAGAGTCGCGTCAATTCCGGGATCGGCCGAAGCGGGCCGAAAGCACGTCACAAAGCGCGAGCGATGTCGACATGGTCGCGGAGACGTTTGAACGAATCATCTGTATAGCTACATGTGCGTGGGCTGGGTCACAGCACACGATCATGTGATGGGGGTTTGAACTGTCAAGTAGTCATTGGGCTAGAGTTGGTCTAGACATCTCGTTGCATGCTGACCATACGGACAGCTATCAGCTCAAGAGCACACAGACGATATTAATATTGGCGCTCATCTTCCGACGGGGTCTGGTGTAAATCGCTCGCGGAGGCCCAGACACGATGAGGAAGAAAGCGAAGAGGAGCAGCCGGCCCATAGATCAGAATCGTTTCAGCGACTGACTAGCTTGATGTTGCGAAGTCCATTAGTTGCACGGACTTCGTCTGCTCGAGAGAATGACTCCTCTGGCGCCCTCCCAAGTCAAGATCTCGAAGATGACAGGATGCGAGGCTGATTCTGGTAGCAGGGCTGTGACTGGCCGGCATGTGCGTGGAAGGCGTTAAAGGAGGGGGAGCATCTTGGCTCCTGAGATTGGATATATGCCAAATGCTGGTAAAACTTTTCGGAAGCTGAACAATGCCAGCGGTCGGCAAGCTCAGGGCCAAAGAAGTCTATCTTTTGGCGCCAGACGATCTCCGCGTGGGGAGACACCAAGGAGCAAATGCACTGGCCCAGCCATACCATGGATGCCGAACAAAAGCGATTCCTGGATATCATCATCATGGTACCTGGATTCTACACCGGCGCAGGGTTCGATTCAGGCCTCGAAGACATCATGCTAGCCACCATACATCAAGGTACACGCTTGACAGCGAGTTTTTCCTCACTGTGATAACGATTTTCAAGCGAGCGTCCACTGAAGTCCCCCTTTTTTGGACCAAAAAATCCTGCATAGCTTCAAACCGAGCTTTTCAACCCCCAAACTACTGACATCTCTAGAGATATAAAAAGTAGATGCACAAGCAGTAAACCCCAGACCCGTCTTGAAGCAAACCCTATCTTGAAAATGCTGGCCCCCAGGACCAGCTTTCAAAGTAAGGGGTACTGTTGGTATTTGTTCTAGCATCGTCTAACGCCAAAGCGAGATGCCGTTCCTCGAAATTTTCATTGAAGATCCGTCGTCTCCAACAGGGTCTTGTTAACCAAACCTGAAGCTTGGACGCTCGTTTTAGGAGTGTGTGAGCAGTGAATAACGACTTGCCGAATTAGACGTTTAAGTGGCTGGGTGCTGAGGTTTATTACGATTGCACCGATAGGTTTGGGTTTCACTTATCTACATAGACCGCTCCTATCTTCCCCTGGATGTTGGATTTCTGGGTCTCCTGAAAGGTACATGACCAAATGCTTTCTTAGATTCATTAGCGATAGATGAATATCTTACAAAAGTTTTTGCTCTGCCGTCACAAAACGAGAGCCATAAAGTACAATCGTTCAAGCTAAATGGTGAGAGTGATTCGACATCCATCCACCCTTCTTTGGATTGGAAACCAGATTCATTCGCGAACATATACTCCCTCCCCCCAATTGCCCTTCGCATCGTCGTAAGCTTGCCGTTTATTCCATCCTCCGCTTTTCCGACTCTCCTTGCCTACGGTACACGATGTGTTCCACGTGATGGGTAGCATCATAGAGATGAGCTTGTTCTCGTCCATGATAGGGTAAGACAGCGGGGAGGTCTCCAACGCAGTGCCTCGAGCTCCGAGTTCATTCTCGACCTCTTCTTGGCCCACGCTCGGCATCTTAGCGTGGTTTCGATATCCTTCCTCTCGAGGAGCTAGTGCTGGGAGCCTTCAGGAAAGCCTTCTTCATCCGTAGCTCAGTCCCCTCGGCAAGTCGTTGTAATTTAATTCTAGTCCTCCAATCCTTCACCCTCACACTTCGACGAACCGCCTCCAGGCATCCACTCTGCCCTCCGTACTCGTCCTTGTCAACCCTGCCATCATGCTCGGTCTCGCCTCCTCCCCTGCTACCGGCGCATGTCTAATACGCTCACTCTCGTAGTCCATAGCAACCCTCCTAGGCACCACCCTCTCGCTCACTCGCGTCGCAGCATGGTTGTTGTACGCCCTTGACGCCGTAGAATGCTGTCTCATTACCGGCTGTTCCTGGCGTGGCAGGGCAAATATACGGTTCGCCTCTGCTTGTGCGGGGCCATACTGTCCAGACAACAAGTCTTGCGCACGACGCAGGATCTCCGGTGCCAATGGCGGCGGCTGTGGATGCACAAGGTAATCGTTGACGTCTCGTGCGGGTAGGAAATCCGGATTATGAAGCCCCAGTGTCTGTATCCTCCTCGCCAAAGCCTCGTCCGCGCGTTCCTGATCCCTCCTCCGATCCAACTCCTCCTGATACCCCAGCGCCGGGTTCGGCCCTCCCGGCCGCCGCTGCTGCGGCACCGCCTGCGGGATCTGCATGTGATTCAGGCGATCTTGCTCGACCGCCTCGTAATTAAACCACGGACAATCGCACGTCTTCCACTTCGAGCCACAGATCATGCAGAATTCTGCGCGGCAGCGGCAGGTCATGTGGTTACAGCCCTCCTTGAGCTCGACCGTCGCGGAGCAGTTGAAACACCGCTGCCAGCCCTCTTTCTTCGCGATCTCGGCGAAGCGAGCGGTTGCTTCGTCCTTTGGGCAGTCGCGACCTGTGTGCCACCGTCCGTTGCAAGTGCAGCAAACTTTTGTGCGGCAGCGGCTGCATTTCCCGTATTTACGCCCGCCGGTCGCGCCCCCGGAGGTGTCGAGGTGGATGTTGGCGGGCTTGATCCACTCGCCGCAGCCGCGGGCGGGGCAGTAGATGCGATTCTTGGTGGTGTATTCCTGGTACTTCTGATTCCACTTCATTTTGAAACGGAGATCGAAAAGTTTGTCGACATGTTTCAGGGGGATGTGGTCGGCGGTGCAGCATTTGGGCGGCATGTGCTGCGGGTCGGTGACGGAGAGGGTGAAGATGCGGCGGAGGCACGTGTGGCACATGCGGTGGGTGCAGGCGAGTTTGGCGGTTCTGGAGATAGGGACGTCGGAGAGGCAGGTTAGGCATTCGACGAGTTTCTCGGGGATGGGTTCGGTAGGTTTGGAGGGTTTGAAGATGGAGCTGAAGATGCTGGTCGGAGATTTGGGGGCGCGGCGGGTGGAAGGAGCCCGTTGAGGCTTTTCTGGTGAAGGAAGGGCGGGTGGGGTGTATGAGACGGGTCGAGGCTTGCGAGTTGAGGTTCTGCTGCGCTGTAGAGGGGGCGCTGGAGGCTTCTCCCGTAAAGAGGTACTGCGAGCGACTGGTGCAATAGACTTTCGTCGTTCATCTGTATAGATCCGCGGGTCAGGGTCACGGTCTGGTCTCTTCACATATGACTCTCTTCTCGACGATCCTTCTCTTGATCGATACACGGCCTCAGACCGTCGTCGCTGTGGTGGAGGCTGTTCTACCGAGATCCTGGACACCGTGTGCGAGGATCGTCGAAGTGGTGGCGGCCGAATATCTTCGTTGCGCCGCTTCCCTCCATCTACGTGTCTGTAGACATATACAACCTCTTCATCACACCTCTGGTTTCCCTTCTCCTTCCGTCGTCGATCCCGGTGGTCTGGACTATGCCTTCTTCGAACCTCCCGGACAGTAACATCAGCCTCTCTCACAGAGGAGACCCTCGATCCCGAATACCTTCTGCCGCCTCCATGCGAAGCCATCTACTTCGTAACTTCTCTTTGCGCTCTCTGGGGTATTCGCTGTAATACTCTGCTGAGGTGCAATGCAACTTCACTATCAGGGATTCCTACACATGCCCATCGGGACGGGGAGTGAGATGTCATCCGCAATTGAGAGACCTTTGGGCAGCGATTGACCATATGCGTGCCGATAGTTGCTGCGTAGAGTTGTAGTTCCTCAAGGCTGGTAAGGCCGCCACCGTGATCAAGTGCCTGAACTAGACTGCCTCACCCATGATGGTCGACTCGTCCAATCAAGCTTGAGGTCCTGCGCGCACCATCAAGTGGACGTTCCTCGACCAAAGCGGCCCGGATCAGATGATTGGGTTGGGGTGCAGCAGATGCCCCTTTATTGGACGGCTTCTTTTCTGCAAGTAAGCTGATCGGGCAGCCAACGACGCTGGGCCAGCTGGCAACGGTGGTCGCACGCGAGCGAGAATTCAGCTGCGAGACTGACAGCAGCTGAGGGTTTTGAGCTTCCGATGGCGACTGCGTTCATGGCTTCTGTGTCAGCCTATCAGAGAGCTCAGCCAGAGGAAGACTGGATTAGGCCTAGTCCCATTATTACGCCCCTTTTCTTCAGCTTCGAACTCCGTCTCAGTCGAATTGTCTCCTGCCTGTCATCATCCTTTTTGCCTTTGAAAGGCAGCGATGTTCCGTGCAGGTGGTCAATTCATAAGCTATTTATTGATCTGATGGTCTTTAAGAAGGGGCGGGTCTCCATCCGCATGCTCGGTCCACCTCTGGATGAGCCATGATGACCAAGGAGAGAACAATTATGATGTACAGATAACGAACGCTTGGCAGCTTCAGATCACGGGAACTGGAGTTTCTCGTCACTTTCTCCCACACGCGAGGAGATTTCCTGGGTCTGGCTAGTTGACTAGATTGGCGATGAGGAGATTTTTCATACCATACATGTTGCAGGTTCCTCTTTTCCCCTTCCTTCATGAATGACTTTGTCGATCCAGCAATCCATCATAAGGACAATTCTAATTGAAGAAAAACTTATTGGCACTTTCACTATCGGTCTAAGCGGGTTCATCAGACACTTGAATGAATACTGCATTTCATTCACTCCAGATACGAAGCTACTTAAGCCGCCCAGAATTCCCAGACTCTTTCTCCCCAGTAGGTTCAGGAACCACATCAAACACCCTTACCAACTGTTGAACTTATCAGATTCTTTGCTCAATATATCTATCAGGCTTTTGCATTCTACAGCAATATCTGCATCATTTTCTACAACATGCACTTCTCTAGGCCCCTCCTGGCTGTATTCATGCTTCTAAGCGCTGGCACCCACGCTCTACCCTCAGGCCCAGATATCTTCACAGACCAAGGTCCTAGCAATAAGACGCTTCCTTCCGTCTCCATTATCCAAGCGAGCTTACCCTTTCCCAGGTGACCTTATCTACACCAGGAACGGCCAGTGGTAAGTCT
>JAABUJ010004211.1_pt1 | contig 15336 bp, 15 predicted proteins | sample 5559131 | NCBI WGS metagenome assembly JAABUJ01 (sample SAMN10711875, study PRJNA513366) | rock metagenome | isolation source: Antarctica rocks | place: Antarctica: Victoria Land, Mt New Zealand nord | collected 2016-01-07 | reverse complement strand
CCCGCCACCACCACCAGGGGGATCGCCCCAACTGTGTAGTCCTATCTCTGTACACAAGGCGCATGTACGCGCGGAATAACCGACATCTATTGGCCGGAAGGAGGCTCGATGCCCGCATACCCGCGTTCCGGCGCGGGGACGGATTGACACGCTCGCGTTGAAGAGTCAGGTCCATGAAAGGAATACGTAGGTATGACAGCAACTATCTCGTCCGACGTCCGCACCCTTGCGGGCGGAGCGTGTGAAAGCGTTCAGGACATCATCAACATCGCGGCAACCGCCGAAGCCCTCGCCGTCACCGCCCTCGGCGGCGCGCTGGAGAACGCCGCCAACGGCACACTGGCGCTCAACGCCGAGCAGCAGCAGGCGATCAAGGCGTCGCGCGCCGAGGAACAGGCGCACTATACGTACCTCATCGGTGCGGGCGCGAAACCCTTGACCACGACCTTCACCCTGCCCGACCCGAAGATCATCACCGACGTGCCGACGTTCCTGAAGACGCTGATCACGCTGGAAGAAATCTTCATCGCCGCCTACATCGCGGCGGCGCAGGAGTTCGCCATCCTCGGCAAGCCGGAGCTGGCCCAGATCGCCATGGCCATCGCCGCAGTCGAATCCGAGCACCGGGTGTTGGTCCGCGTCTTCGCGGTCGAAGGCGGGGTGATCACGGGCCTGCCGAACGACATCGCCTTCCAGCAGGCGCTCTATACCAGCGTCGGCGAGGCGGCGGCCGCCCTGCAGAGCCTGGGCTTAATCGGTGGCAGCGGCTCGCAGATCACCTATCCCGGGCCGGGCGCCATTGATACCACCAACGTCAAACAACTGACGCCGTAACGCCCCGATCACGACGAAACGTAGCAAGGAGATTTCACAGTGAACAAACTCGATATGATCACACACACGCGGTTGCCGCGGCGCACCCTCTTCAAGGGCGTCGGCGCGCTGGGCGCGGGGTTGGCGCTGAGCCAACTCGACTTCCTGCGATCCACCGGCGCGAGCGTCGCGGCGGCGGACACGGAGCAAGTCCAGGACATCCTGGACATCCTGGCGACCAACGAGGCCTTCGGGGTGACGCTCGTCGGCACGATCCTCGACAGTGCGAAGAACGGCACCTACAGCCCGGCCATCCCCGCCCCGGCGCTGAAGAACCTCACGGGTGTGCGGGCACAGGAGCAGTTCCACCTCGACTTCCTGCTGGCCGCCGGTGGGAAGCTGCGGACGCAGACCTTTCACCTGGCCGACCCCAAGCTCCTGACGGATCCCACCACCCTCTTCATGGACCTCGTGGATCTGGAGGACGCGGCGGTCGCGGCGGTGATCGCCTCGCTGCGGACCTTCGCGCGCGAAGGACGCATTGATCTCCTCAAGGCGAACATGCAGTTCGCGACAGAGGAATCGGAGCACCGGCTGCTGGCGAACCGCGTGCTCGGCAGCCGCCCGGCGAACGACCACGCCTTCGCGCCAGCCCTCTTCACGACGGTCGCCGAGTTCTACGCCGTCCTCCGGCAGAAGGGGATCATTGACGGCACGAGCGGGAAAGAGATTAACTACCCAGGCGCGGGCGCCGTTGATCCGACCGGCGTGATCTATCGGACGCCGGGTGGCTCGGTGGTCAGTTGCACCGCCGGGCCGAGCGCGCCGCCGCGGACCGGCGGTGGCGGTGGGGGCAACTTCATCCGCCGCCTCGGCGACGGATAGAGAACCTCACCCCCCAGCCCCCTCTCCTTTGCTGACAAGCAAAGGAGAGGGGGAGCAAATGCGGATGCATGGGACGTTGAGAGAACGTCGTAATGCTTCATATCAATCCCCTCCCCTCTCCATCGCCGCACAAATCTGATTCCTTCCGTGGCCTCGGGGCGATGGAGAGGGGTCGGGGGTGAGGTTCCCCAACCCGTGATGACCGAACCAATTGAGAAATTTCATCCGCATCGCGGCGACTGGCTGCGCGACATCGTCTTTGGGCTGAACGATGGGTTAGTCACGACGCTCGTCTTCGTCATCGCGGTCAGCGCCCTGACCCGCTCCCAGTTCGTCACGGTGGCATTGAGCGAACTGCTCGCCGGTGGCGTCTCGATGGGACTTGGCGGCTTCTTGTCGGCGCGGACGGCGCAGGAGGTGCTGGCGAACCGCATCGCGACGGAGCGTCAGGAAATCGCCGAGGAGCCGGACGAGGAACGTGCCGAACTACGCGCGATCTATTACGAGAAAGGTCTGCGTGGCACGCTGCTGGAGCGTGTGGTGAGCGATCTCACGGCGGACGAGGAGCGCTGGTTGCGCGCGATGGTGCGCGATGAACTGGGCGTCGTGGATGACAAACACGACCGTCCATGGATTCAGGGTCTCCTCGTCGGTGGCGCGTTCATGGTCGGCGCGCTCATCCCGATTGTGCCGTTCCTGACACCGGCGCCACTGCCGCAGGCATGGGCGTATGGAGCGGCGGCGGCGACCGCTATGCTCCTCGGTGCGGTGAAGGCGCGGTACACGCACAAAGGTGCGGTTCGCACCGGCCTCGAATTGCTCGGGATCGTCACAGTTGGGACCGTTGCCGGAGTAGCGATTGGGTTTGTGCTTCATACGCTGTGACGGGCCCGCCGATGATGCAGAGCGGCCTCGTGTGCAACGACGATCCGCTACCCTGCGGACGATTCTCGAACCAGACCAATCCAAACCCCCGGACTCGGTGTATTGAGCGCGGACAGGAATGACGTGCAGTCGAGAAAGGAAACGGATCAATGGAGGATCAGGCGCCGATAGACAGTGTTTCAGACATCATGCGCGGGCGGCTTTCGCGGCGCGCGCTGCTGATGCGGGCCAGTGCGCTTGCGGTCTCGACCTCCGCCTTGACGGCGCTGATCGCCTGTGGCGGGAGCAGCAAGGCCGCACAACCGGTGGCGACGCCAACGATGGTCATGCCGACGATGACACACGCACCGGCGACGACAAGCGCGGCGAGCAGTGCGGTGGCGGCTGACCCGGCGCACCCGCAAGTCGGCATTGCTAACTTCAACTTCTCGCCGAAATCGCTCACCGTCCCAGTCGGTGCGACCGTGATGTGGACGAACCACGACGACGTGCCGCACACCGTCACGAGCCGCGACAAGAAGTTCACCTCGCAGGCGATTGACACCGACGAGCGCTTCTCCTTCACGTTCGCCGAACCCGGTACCTACGCGTACTTTTGCGCCATCCACCCGATCATGACCGCCGAAATCGTCGTCAAGTAATCGCAATCGCGAAAGGGGCCGACAATGACTACGGACCGCAGCCACGATCAGCACCACTTCGCGCACCTCGCCGGTGGGACTATCGAGGGAAACGCGGCGGAGAGCGGGGACGGCATTGACCGCCGCGGCTTCCTCAAATGCATGGCGTGGGCTGGCACCGGCGTCGTTTGGACGATGACGGGCGGCGTTCTCACCGCCTGCGGCTTCGGCGGATCGTCGGCCAAAGGGGACTTCACCTTCGCCCAGGTTAGCGACAGCCATATCGGTTTCAACAAGGAGCCGAATGCTGATGTGACGGCGACGCTCAAAGAAGCCGTCGCGAAGGTCAATGCGCTACCGAAGCAACCCGAATTCATCCTCCACACCGGCGATCTCAGCCACCTCTCGAAGCCGGAGGAGTTCGACACGGTGGATCAGGCCCTGAAGAGCGCCAAGACGAGCAAAGTCTTCTATACCCCCGGCGAGCACGACGTCTTCAGCGACAACGGGAAGATGTACCTCGACCGCTACGGCAAGGGGACGAAGGGCGGCGGCTGGCAGAGTTTCGATTTCAAGGGCGTCCACTTCGTCGGCCTCGTCAATGTCCTCAATCTCAAGGAGAACGGCCTCGGCACGCTCGGCCCGGAGCAACTGGACTGGATGCAGAAGGATGTGGCGCCGCTCTCCAGCAGCACGCCGATCGTCGTCTTCGCGCATATCCCCCTCTGGACGATCTATCCGCAGTGGGGTTGGGGCACCGACGATAGCGAGCAGGCGCTCGGCTACCTGAAGAAGTTCGGTTCCGTCACGGTACTCAACGGTCATATCCATCAAGTGATCCAGAAGGTGGAGGGGAATATCACCTTTCACACGGCGCGCGGCACGGCCTTCCCGCAACCCGCCCCCGGCACCGCGCCCTCGCCCGGCCCGCTGAAGGTGCCCGCCGATCAACTGCGGAGCATGCTCGGTATCGCGAGCGTCAACTACGTCGAGCACAAGAGCAATCTCGCCATTGTGGACAGCACCCTGGTCTGACGGACCTAACCCCCAACCCCTTCCCTAAAAGGAAGGGGAGACGAGAAAGAAGCAGAAAGGTTTGGAATCAATGACAGATCGTGAACACGCACAGATAGGACGGCTTCTCAGCGGGCATCTCTCACGGCGCAGATTTCTCGCCGGGGCAGCCGCGAGTGTAGGGGCGGCGTTGCTCGCTGCCTGTGGCGGGAGCAGCAAGGCGACCGACACACCCGCGCCGACGAAGGCAGCGGCCTCTGCACCGACCACCGCACCTGCCGCACCTGCCGCCGCTCCGTCGAGTGCGGCGGGCGCAACGGCGCCGGCGGTCGTTGTCCCGGCGGCAACCGCCGCGAGCGCGACGACGACCAGTAGCAGCGTCGTTGCTGGCACTGCGCGCGCGACGGCGCCCGTCGGGACAACGACCGCCGGGAGCGCCAGCGCCCCAACGACGCAGGCGAAAGTGGCGGGGATGCCGAAGGCATACATTGGCGTCTTCAAGGACAACACCGTCGCCGTCTTCGACACGATGACGAACAAAGTCCGCACGACGATTTCGATCCCGGCCGGGCCACACGGCATGGTCCTCACGCCGGACAGCAAAACGCTCTACGTCAGCAGCGACGGCGCAACCGTCGTCAGCATCATTGACACAGCGACGGACAAGGTGACGGGGAGCATCGAGGTCGGGCAGGCGCCGCACGGCCTGGCAATCACGCCGGACGGCAAGACGGTGCTCGTCGCGAGCTTCGGCACGAACCAGGTGATCCTGATTGATACCGCGACGAACAAAGTCGCGGGGCAGGTCGCCGTCCCGCAGCCGCACAATATCGCCATCACGCCGGACGGCAAGACCGCTTACGTCGCCGCGCAGCAGCAGGGCGCGACGGCGCTCACTATCCTCAGCATCGCGGAGAAGAAGCAGACGGGCAACATCCCAGTGGAGAAGACGCCGCGCGCCCTGAACTTCAATCTGAAGGGCACGCAACTCTACTTCACCCTCGCCGGCGTGGATGCTGTGCAGGTACTCGATGTGGCGAGCAATAAGGTCGTGGGGCAGATCCCCGTCGGCGCGGCGCCGCACCATCCGCTCGTCACGGCGACGGGCGAGTACGGCCTCGTCGTCAGCCAGGGGCCGGGTGAACTCACCATCTGGGCGCCCGATACGAATAAGATCATCGGCACGGTGAAGGTCGGCACGATGCCGCACTGGATCGCCGCGAGCAGCGATGGCGACACGGCGTATGTGACGAACGAAGCCTCGAACGATCTCACAATCGTCAATGTCGAGCCGCAGAAAGTGATCGCGACGGTTCCCGTCGGCAACGCGCCGCGCAAGATCGTCCTGCAATCGGGGATGATTATGCAGGCTGCGGTCGCGCCCACCGCTGGCGCTGCTACTGCCCCCGCCGCCTCTGCCGCTGCACCAACCCCGGCAACGGCGGGTGCGAACAGTGTCACGATTGCGAGTTTCGCTTTCGCGCCGCAGAGCATCACCGTCGCGCCGGGTCAGACGGTGACGTGGACAAATAAGGACACCACCGCACACACCACGACGGCTGACAAAGGCGACTGGGATTCCAAAAGCCTCGCGGTCGGTGCGACCTTCCAGCACAAATTCGATCAAGCCGGGACATTCACATACCACTGCGCGATCCATCCGTTCATGACCGGCACGGTAGTAGTGAAGAGTTGAATGCTCACTGAAGGATAGCGGTATGATGCATTGGATCAACCTCACCACCCAGCCCCCTTTCCATTGCGATGGAGAGGGGGAGCGGGCCTCCTGGAGATCGCGGCCTGTGGGGAACAGCACGGCGCTACGAAGAGTCACCCCTCTCCATCGCAATGGAGAGGGGCCGGGGATGAGGTTCCCATGAGTACCGTCCGTCTCGCCCAACCCGAGAACGACCGCAGCGATGAGGAGTTGATGCACGCGCTCGCTGACGGGCATCAGGAGGCGCTCGCGCCGCTTCATAGCCGGTACGCCGCCTTCATCTTCAATCTCGCCGCGCAGACACTCGATCGTGCCGCCGCCGAGGAGATCGTGCAGGATGTCTTTCTCGTCGTCTGGCGCAAGGCGGACACGTTCGACCCGGCGCGCGGCGCGTTCCGGCCGTGGGTGCTGCGGATCGCGCATGTACGGATCATCAACGAACTGCGCCGCCGGGGTCGCCGCCCGCAAGCCGTCCCGGATCCGGAGGGTCTGCGCCTGATGACCGTGCCGGACGGCAGCCCGCCACCGGACGAAGCGGCGTGGCGCGAGTACCGCCGCGCGACGGTGCAGGAGGCCGTCGCGCATCTCCCGCCGCCGCAACGGCAGGCGCTCAGTCTCGCCTTCTTCGACGATCTGACCCACGAGCAGATCGCGACCTTTCTGAATTTGCCCCTCGGCACGGCGAAGACGCGCATCCGCGCCGGCTTGCAGAAGATGCGCGTCTACCTGACGCCGCTCTTGATCGTCGTGCTCGCCCTTGTGACGGGGCTGCTCGCTGCTGCCGGGTTCCGCGCGCATGGGCAACAGGCAACGGTGGCGCAGCAGTTGAATGCGTTGCACCTCGTCACATCGAGCGATGTGACGCCGATTCGACTCAATGCGATGCCAGGTATCGCCACGAAGACGCACGCCACCTATCGGGGCCGCCCCGGCGAAACCCTCGCGGTGATGACCTTCGAGAACTTCGCGCCCGCGCCGTCCGGTCAGACCTATCAGGTGTGGGCACGGCATAATGGCCAATGGGTCTCGCTCGGCACGATGAAGCCGGACACGAACGGATACGCCCTGCTGCTTATCGAGAATCCAGCGAATGCAACGCCACCCGAAGCACTGCAAGTGACCCTCGAACCCGTGCGTGGCAGCCCCATGCCGAGTGGCCCGGTGATTGTGAGTAGCCAGTAGGCGGTTGTCAGTAGTCAGTAGTCAGAAAAGTCAGTAGTCAGAAAAGAGGGCGGCACCAGGATTTCTCAGTGGTGTCGCCCTCTTCGCGCCCGCATCTCTGTCGGCTCTCTACTGACTACCGACTACTCGTTACCCCGCCTTGTTGGCAACGATGTTCAGGTCCAGTTTGATGTTGTTGTCCGCCTTGAGGGTTGCAAGACTGGGCGCGCTCAGGCCGAAATCCTCGAACTTGAAGGCAGTTTTCGCCGTACCCGTGACGGTGCCACCTTGCATTGTTGCAGTTGTGTCGAAGGTAATAGGCTTTGTGACGCCGTGAATCGTCATGTTGCCAAGAATCTTGAAGGTGGATTGCTGCCCTTCCTTCAGTGGCCCCGTCCAGCCCTCCACGCCGGTGATGACATATTCCGCGAGCGGGAACTGGTCGGACTGCAACGTATTGGTGCGAATGTAGTTGTCGCGCTGGGCCTTGTCGCTCTTCAGCGTTCGCAGGTCCACGAGGATTTTTGCACCCTCGACTGGCTTGGTATCCGGCCCGAGGAAGAGCTGACCCTGGATAGCGTTTGTGGTCAGAACCGCATCGGAGGGCAGGGGAGCACTGACGAATTTCTCATTGACGGTCACTTTCGCTTCCGACTTGTCGCCAGTGATGCTGTAGCTGCTCGCCCCGGCGGGCGCTTTAGCCGCTACTGCGGACGACGCGGGCGCAGTAGCGGCGCTGGCGGATGCGGATGTACCGGAGGCTGTGGTACTGGCAGCGGTTGTGTTGGCTGCTGGCGCGGTACTCGCGGCACTGGCGTCACCGTAATTACCGCCTGAAGAAGCGCTGCCCGCCGACGAAACGGTTGTTGGCGCAGTGGTCGCCACGGTGATCGTCGCAGCCGGTGCGGTCGTCGCCGTGCTCGCGGCAACCGTTGTTCCTGCAGGCACAGTGCTGCCAATGTTCGCGAAGGGTGTAACGGGGATCGCTGTCGGTTGCGTCTGTCCCGGTAGGGAATTCTGTTTGCCGAGAATGAACAAAACGAGGACAATAACGACGAAGACGGGAATACCAATGATGGACCCGACCATTGCTCTGCGGTTCATGTGTGGCTCCTTGCCATAATGAATGAATGTATGTGTACCGTCACACTCCTTACGCTGGAATGCCCACCGCTGGATGACACGCTACACGGAATGGAGTATCAAAGGCGAGACGCGCCAACGCAAGCGTACGTAAAGGAACCCGGCGAAGGATTTAACAAAATGACGGAACCGTCAGCCAATCTGCGCGGAATGAATGGGTGATTGCCTGCATGCGCTGCGAGTGTTAGGATGCGGACGCTGACGTACGACGTACGTACGGTTGAGGAGGGAGAGACGTGCGGAAATGGCTCCGCTTCGGGATGCGGGTAAAGCGGTATTTGCTCGCGCTCGCGCTCGGGATTACCCTGACGAGCCTGGCGATTGCCATGGCGCTCGCCACCCTCTATCGCAATGTTGACTTTCCCGGCTACAGCACCGATATTGTCCGCGCGATCACCCTCCAGTTCATCCCGCATCCATGGCGCGAAGTGGTCGTTGCGGCGCTCGGGTTCGGGGTCATCGGCGGCAGCGTCTATTACCTCAGCCATTCACTCCTCATCCCCCTCCTTGCCGGGCGGACGGAGCGGATCGGGGATATTCTCTACGACTACCGATTCGGCAAGCGCGGCCCGAAGATTGTCGCCATCGGCGGCGGTACGGGGCTGCCAACCTTGCTCCGGGGCCTCAAGGAGCGCACCGGCAACCTGACCGGCATTGTTACAATGGCGGACGACGGCGGTAGCACCGGGCGCTTGCGTGAAGAGTTTGGCATCCTTCCCCCCGGCGACTTCCGCAACTGCATCGCCGCCCTTTCCGACGCCGAGCCACTGATGCAGGAACTCTTCCAATATCGTTTCGAGAAAGATGGCTCCGGCCTGCATGGACACTCCTTCGGTAACCTCTTTATTACCGCGATGGTAGATGTAACCGGGGATTTCGAACAGGCCGTCCTCGAATCCAGTCGTATCCTCGCGGTGCGTGGCACGGTCTTTCCCTCCACGCTGGAGAATGTCCAGTTACACGGCATCGCGGAAGATGGTACCGAACTGCGCGGCGAGTCCGAGATTGGTCGGGCGCACGGGCGTATTCGCAAGGTCTTCCTCCAACCCGAGGACCCGCAGGGCTACGTCCCGGCGGTACAGGCGATCTGGGATGCCGACATGATCGTCTTCGGCCCCGGCTCACTTTACACGAGCGTTGTCCCGCCGCTGCTCGTCGGTGACATCAAGCAGGCGATCAAGAGCAACCCGACCGCGATCAAGGTCTACATCTGCAACGTCGCGACGCAGCCGGGCGAGACCGACCACTTCGACGCGCTGGCGCATGTACGTGCCTTGCAGGAGCAGATTGGCAAACGCGTCTTCGATTACGTGCTCGTCAATACGAACTTCGAGTCCAAGGACAAGATCAAGCCGGAATGGCGCGTGGACGCGGTGGATGCCGAGCGACTCCAGGAAGAGGCGCGTGCGCTCGGTGTCGAGATTATCGAGGCGGACGTTATCAGTGTCGCCAACCCCCTGCGGCATGATCCCCAGAAACTGGCGATGGCGCTCATGCAACTCTTCGCAGTGCGTAGCGCCAGTCGTGCCGACCGCCCGGCAGTCGTCCATGATGATGTCGAGGCGGTGAGTGCCGAGGCAGGTGACTAACCGATCTATCCCCTAATTCCCTCCCTAAAAAGAGGAACGTATATACGGTAAGGGTCGCTCTGCGCTACATACTCTCCTTCTTCCAAGGAGAGGGCGAGGATGAGCCTGCGTTGGTACGAAAGGTGCGGCAGAGAATGACAGCCTGAATAGAGGCGGGGAGAGGGAGAACAATGATGGCGAAATCACTGATCGCGGCCGTTAACGACGACACACTGTTTCTTGAATTGATGCATGACCTCCTGACTGAGGAGGGCTATCGGACGGCGATCTGGAAAGAGGGCGACCGAGCATACGAGATGATTAAGGAGCACCAGCCGGCGCTCGTGATCCTCGATATTCGTATGGAGCACCCGGATACCGGCTGGATGGTCCTCGAACTGATGCGCCTCGATCCTGCGACCGCAGCCATTCCGGTCATTATCTGCTCGGCTGATACCGTACGTATCCGCGAAAAGGAAGCATATTTGCGCGAGAAGGGCTGCGCCGTCCTCGAAAAACCCTTCCTGCTCGAAGACCTGCTCGAAAAGGTCCAGGCATTCATCGGCCCGGCAAGTGAGCAATGAGCAACGAGTTCGGAGTTCGATGTTCGATGTTTGGTACACCACTTCATCGAACTCCGAACGTACGCAGGGGTCGCACCTATCCCCTCCGGTAAGGTATGCTGAGCGTCCACGCGGTTTTTCGCGATCCGCGTGCCTTTTGCAGCGCGGCGACAGTGGATTCGGATAGGAGGAATGCGGCAATGGTAGTTAAGGTCGGCATCAATGGCTTCGGGCGGATTGGGCGGCAGGTCTTCAAGACGATCTTTGGCGGGTACGGGCCGGATGATGACAACCCGGAGGGGTTGCTGCAAATTGTCGCGGTCAACGATCTGATGGACCTTCATACCATCGCGCATCTCTACAAATACGATTCCACCTACGGTATTGCCGACGAAGAGATCGAGGTGAGCGATCATGACCTGATCGTGGACGGCAACGCGGTACATGTCTTCAGCGAGCGCGACCCCGCCAACATCCCGTGGCGCGATTACGGCGTGGATATCGTCATTGAATCCACCGGCTTCTTCACCGACGCCACGAAGGCGAAGGCGCATATGAACGGTGGCGCGAAGAAGGTCATTATTTCCGCCCCTGCCACAAATGAGGACATCACGATTGTCCTCGGCGTCAACCAGGACAAATACGACCCCGCCCAGCACAATGTCATCTCCAATGGCTCCTGTACAACGAACTGCATCGCACCGACGGCGAAAGTGCTGCTCGATAACTTTGGTATCGTCAAGGGCACGATGGTGACCATCCACTCGTATACGAGCGATCAGGTCCTTCTCGATGGCCCGCACAAGGACCTCCGCCGTGCCCGCAGTGCCGGGCAGAACATCATCCCGACGACGACCGGCGCCGCTCGTGCCCTCTCGCTCGTCATCCCTGAATTGAAGGGCAAACTCGACGGCTACTCCCTGCGTATCCCGACACCGACTGTCTCGCTCCTTGATCTGACTGTTGAGACGGAGAAGAATACGAGCGTTGAGGAAGTGAACAATGCCTTCCTGCAAGCGGCTGAAGGCGACTTGGAGGGCATTCTCGGTTACAGCGACGAGCCGCTCGTCTCGATGGATTACAAGCAGGACGACCGCTCCGCCATTCTCGACAGCCTCTCGACGCTCGTCGTTGGCGGCAACATGGTGAAGGTCGTTGCATGGTACGACAACGAATGGGGCTACTCCTGCCGCCTCGCCGACCTGACGAACATGATTGCGGAAAAGGGCGGCTGGTAACAGGGTAGAACTGAGGACTGAGAAGAAAAGGCGCCGCACCCTTGCGGACGATTCATGCAGAGAGGGCTGAATTCTGAACAGCGGGATACCCTGTCGCTGCTCAGTCCTCAGTCCTCAGTCCTCAGTCCTTTCGCGACCGAAGGGAGCGCGCGTGGCGATTAATAAGCAGACGGTTCGCGATATTCCGCCCGCCGACCTGAAGGGGAAGCGGGCGCTCGTGCGGGTGGATTTCAATGTACCGGTCAATGATGGCGTTGTCGGTGATACAACGCGGATCACGGCGGCGATTCCGACGATCCGTTTCCTGCTCGATGCGGGCGCGGTCGTCGTGCTGATCTCCCATCTCGGTCGCCCAAAGGGGAAGGTGGATCCGACGTTCAGCCTGAAACCCGTCGCGCCCGTGCTCGCGGAACACCTCGGCAGACCGGTGCAATTCGTATCCGCGTGTGTCGGGGAAGAAGCGGAAGCGGCGGTGCGGGCGGCAAAGCCGGGCGATGTCCTGCTGTTGGAAAATCTGCGCTTTCACTCCGAAGAAGAGGCGAACGACTCCGGTTTCGCCGCACAACTTGCCAAACTGGGCGACCTCTACGTCAATGATGCCTTCGGCGCCGCGCACCGTGCGCACGCGAGCACGGAAGGCGTCGCACATCTCCTGCCCGCCTATGCCGGCTTGCTGATGGAGAAGGAACTGAACGCGCTCGGTGGCCTGCTTGCCGGGGCGAAGCGTCCCTTTATCGTCGTGCTCGGCGGCGCGAAGATCTCGGATAAGATCGGCGTCATCGAGCACCTGATGAGCAAAGTAGACGGGTTCTGCATTGGCGGGGGGATGGCGAACACTTTCCTGCTCGCGCAGAATTACGGCGTCGGCACGTCGCTCGTTGAGCAGGAGGCCGTTGCCACGGCGCATGACATCCTCGCGCGCACCTCGACGCGCCGCGTCGGCCTGCACGTTCCGACAGATGCTATCGTTTCGACCCAGAGCGCGAAGGAACTTCTCGGCGTACACGCGCTGGAACCCGTGACGCGCACGGTGCTGATTGACGAAGTCCGGCCAGACGATGCGATCTACGACATCGGCCCAATGACCGCGAAGTACTACAGCAGCGTCGTGAAGGGCGCGCGCACCGTGTTCTGGAATGGCCCGATGGGGATGTTCGAAGTGCCCGCCTTTGCGCATGGCACGATTACTCTCGCCCGCGCCGTCGCGGACGCATCAGCGAAGGGAACCGTGAGTGTCGTTGGCGGTGGTGACTCGGTCGCCGCGATTGAAGAGGCGGGCGTCGCGGATAAGATCACCCATGTCTCGACTGGCGGCGGAGCCTCATTGGAATTCCTCGAAGGCAAGACGCTGCCGGGCGTTGCCGCCCTCAAAGAGAAGTAGGCAGTAGGCAGTAGTCAGTAAGGATCGGATTTGTTCTATCTACTGACTACTAACTACTGTCTACTCGCGAACGGAGTGAGCGCATGCGGATGCCGATTATCGCGGGTAACTGGAAGATGCATATGACCTATGATGGTGCGATGGACCTCGTCGAGGCGCTGATGGACGAACTCGACAATGTCGAGGGCGCGGAAGTCGTCCTCTGCCCGCCTTTCCCGTGGTTGCTTGCTGTCGCGGAGTATTTGGAGGAGACGCCGATTCTGCTCGGCGCGCAGGATTGCTATTGGGCGGACGAGGGCGCATTCACCGGCGAAGTTTCCGCGCTGATGCTCAAGGACCTCGCGCAGTACTGCATCGTTGGCCATTCGGAGCGACGCGTACACTTCGGTGAGACAGACGCATCGGTGAACAAGAAAGTCCACGCGCTTCTCGGGCATGGCATCCGGCCGATCTGTTGCGTCGGCGAGCGATTGGCGGAGCGCGAGGCGGGCGAGACAGACGTTTTTGTGACGGGGCAGGTGCGCGAGGCGTTCGTGAATGTCTCACCGGAAGGTGCGCTCAACGTCGTGATGGCATACGAACCGATCTGGGCGATTGGCACGGGTCGCGCCGCGACTGCTGAGGAAGCGAATCGTGTCTGTGGGCTGATCCGCAAGGTCATCGAGGAGCTCTATGGCGCACCGACCGCCGAGGGAGTCCGCATCCAGTATGGCGGCAGCGTGTCGGGCCGCAACGCCGCCGAATTGATGGCACAACCGGAAATTGACGGCGCGCTCGTCGGTGGCGCCAGCCTCAGAGCAGAAGAGTTCGCGGCGATTGTCCATGCGGCTGCGGAACGGTAGGGAGAGAAGCCGAGGAAAGAAAAAGGGAGCGGCACTACGCCGCTCCCTTTTTCGTTATCATGAACAGGAACAGAGATTATCCGTCGCCCAATCGGCGGATGAAGTTCGATCTCGCGCCACCATTCTGGCCACCATTCTGCCCGGCAGTCGAGGTCGTCGGTGTTGTGCCGCCCATGTTACCCGTTGTCGAATTGCCAGTCCCTGAGCCAGCCGCAGGTTGCGACCCTGCTGGTGGAGTTGTGGATGGGCCACCGGTGGATGGTGCGCTGCCCGATGTCGGCGCCTTGAGGAAGGGCGTGACAATCGCCAGCACTTCGTCCGGCGTCCGTCCCTTCGCCACCGCGTCCGGTGCGACTACCATCCCCGCCAAGTCCCGCCAGATCGAGGCGTGCTCCCCTTCCACCGCGTGGATCGTCAAGGCCGCCGTCAGTAGGTCCTTGTTCTGCAGGAAGCCCGCCGCACCCAGATAGGCCGACGCTCCGACATCTTCCACCGTCGCCAACACCGCCACCAACTGATCCCGATTCGTGATCGGCCCCGCCGCTGCAAAGTTGTACGACGCGGGCGCCGCGACCGGCGTCCCGCCCAGTTTGCTGATCACGCCAGTCAGCGTGTCCACGTGCGTCTGCTCCTGCGCCCCGAACGTCGTCAGGTACTGCGCTTCCACCCCCGTCAACAGGTTCGCCCCGATCAACACCTTGTACAGTGCCGCCTCGAAGTGTTCCAGCGTCAAGGCATAGTTCAAAACATCAATGTCATTGCTGAACGTCACCATTGTCGTTTCGCTCTCCCTTCAGTCTCTCGCTCGTCTTCTCACTCGTCACGTCTGCGCGTCGCGCAGGCCCCAGGCCTTAGGCGCCGAGGATCGGCCCCGCTGCCGCCAGCACCATGTCCGGCGTCAATGCCTTCTCAAAGGCATTCGGCACCGGCGCCATGCCGTCCTGCCGCCGCAGAATCGCCGTGTGCCGCGCTTCCACCTGCTGGATGCCGCCCGCCACGGTGAGGATGCCCTTGTCCTTGATGAACTGCCCCGCGCCCGTGTACGCCCCGACGCCGACCTCTTCCAGCGTGCGCAGGAAGTCAATGATCGTGTGCTCGTCGGTGTAGGCAGGGAAGTTGTAGTGCGCCTGCTCAGCGACCGGGGTCTTGCCCGCCTGCTGCAACGCCCCGGTGAGCAGCACGACGTGCTGGTGCTCCTGGTCGCCAAACATCTGGACGTACTGCTGGTTCTTGCCGGTCAACTTGCCGCTGGCAATCGCCTGACGGTAGGCGACATCCTCGAGGTGTTCGAGGGTAAGGGCAAAGTTGAGGATGGCGAAGTCATCGGGGAGGTTGGCGGCAAGAGTTTGCGCCTCGAAGAGGGCGATACCGCTCAAGGGCGCCGCCGCGAGCGCCGCTGCACCGAGGACACCCCGCAACAGCGAGCGACGCGAGAGTTCGGCATGCACGATGCGTAAAATACGATCTTCCACGATCTTTCTGCTCCTTCCTCACTCTGAGGACTAC
>JAABUJ010004209.1_pt1 | contig 15342 bp, 17 predicted proteins | sample 5559131 | NCBI WGS metagenome assembly JAABUJ01 (sample SAMN10711875, study PRJNA513366) | rock metagenome | isolation source: Antarctica rocks | place: Antarctica: Victoria Land, Mt New Zealand nord | collected 2016-01-07 | reverse complement strand
CTAGCGATCAGCGGCCTATCGCGCCGCGTACTTCTCGTAAATGACGCCCAGGCGCTCGACGGCTTCGGGGTCGATAGCCTCGGGCGCGGTCTGGATGGCGTGCGCCAGGGCGGAGGCGCAGGCGTCGTCGAGCGCGGCGGGGACGCTGGGGATCAGCTCCTGCAGCGAGCGGCGTACCGTGGCGATGTTCTTGGCCACGTTGGCGACGACCAGATCGGCGCTGACGTTCTCTTCGCTCTCGCGCCAGCAGTCGTAGTCGGTCGACTGCGCGATCATAGCGTAGTGCATCTCGGCCTCGCGCGCCAGCTTGGCCTCGGGGATGGCGGTCATGCCAATGATGGACAGGCCCCAACTCCGATAAAGTAACGACTCGGCCTTGCTCGAGAACTGCGGCCCCTCCATGCACAGGTACGCGCCGCCGCGATGTACGGTCGCGCCGGCGCGCTCGGCGGCGTCGGCCAGCAGGTCGGACAGGGTGGGGCAGAAGGGCTGCGCCAGCGAGACGTGGCCGACGATGCCGCCGCCGAAAAAGGTGCTCACGCGGCCGCGCGTGCGGTCCACGATCTGGTCGGGGATGACCATGTGCAGCGGCTCAATCTCCTCGCGCAGCGAACCCACGGCGCTGGCGGCGATCAGAAAGCGCACGCCGAGGCTCTTGAGCGCGTAGATATTGGCGCGGGCGGGGATTTCCGAGGGGAGCAGGCGGTGGCCGCGCCCGTGGCGGGGCAGGAAGGCCACGCGCGTCCCATGTAGCGTCCCGATCGTGATCACGTCCGAGGGCTCGCCGAAGGGCGTCGAGACGCGGCGCTCCTCCACGTCGGTCAACTCCTGCATGGCGTAGAGCCCGCTCCCACCCAGCACCCCTATGGTCACATCATTTGCACCGTCAGCCATCATCTCTCCTTTAATAGTTCTGCTCTTACCAGCCCATAGTCTACACAGGTGGATCGTCTAATCGCTATCCCTGTTCTCCTCGGATCACCTTTCGCAGCTCGGTCAATAAGCACAAAATCCACGCCCGCGACGACAAGACGCGCGATGATCTCGGTTGGGGCAAAGGGGGGACGATCCATTACGGAGTATGGCGCCGCACGGCGCCGCGAATAGCGGCGAAGTAGTTCGCTGCACGGACCATCTTCTCAAGACGCTGCTGAGGCGTTAAGCGCAGGTTGGCGTGCAACTGAGAGATATCTATCCCGCTCTCTCCCACTTCCGCCGTTTGGGTGTTAATCGGCCCGGCGTCGTCCGTAGCGTTATGAACTTGCTCAAGCCATGCCGCTATCCTGGCCGGATCGCCGCGTATCGTGTCGTCCATCCCGCCACCTCTCGTAGATACCGTTCGAGGACCACTACTTGTATGATCGCATAGTCCGCTGTAGGCGTTATTGGGGCGCATCGTGCCTCTCGCCAACCTCCAGGTGCGCATCTTTCATCGTGGGCGCCAGGTATTGTATGTAGAACTGCTGCCGTGGTAGACCAGACTGATCGCGTAGCTTATAAAGTTCCTGACGAGGCATCTCCTGCTGGAAGGGCCAGACCGTTGTCTGTGACCAGGCGACTCCGCCTCCGACGCCATTCAACGCGTCGTATATGCGCTGGCGATGCCAGGGTACGAGCGCCTCTGGCAGTTCAAGGCGGGCAAAGTAGCCCACATCGAGCGCTTCACCATCCGTGTCCTGCAACAATATGCCCCCGATAGGGATGGCGGCAAAAAGGACGACATGCTCTCCGTCAGGAGACCAGTCCGGGCGCGAGTAGACACCGACCAAGCGGGTGAGAGATATCTGAAGCCCTGTTTCCTCGCGAACTTCACGTATCGCCGCTTGGGCTAGGGATTCCCGCGCGTCGACACCGCCGCCGGGGAGCCCCCAGACCTCAAAGTCTTCACGCTTGATGAGCAGAATGCGGTTATCATCAACGATAGCAACCGCCACTCCTACCGCTACCATAAGCACCCCCCATTAAAATCGTTGCTCGACGCTTCAAATCAATGTGGTCACCTGGCAAGCCACACCGATCACCGTCACAATGGCCCTCTCCTGCGGCGCCCATCTGGCAAACGACAGATGCCGCAGCAGGGGGGATGGACGGGACGAAACCTGTTGGCCGCCCAGCTATACTGAAATCTGAGTCAGAAGCCATCTCTATCCCTCTTAGTGAGGGGAGATTAGGCAGCACAGCTGGTGCGGAGCGCACATGGCTGGCGGCGTCAGTTACTACAAAGATTACCCGATTCGCCGCGAACAGCGCCAATGGCATGCGTGTTTGGTGTGAGGCAGCGTATGAGAATGGAAAAGAGGATGATCTTGATGTGGCGCTTTATGCCCACAGTGAGTATCCAGCGTTGTGGCGTGGATCGATCGCTCGTAGCGACTACCATTGTGTGCTGATGTTGCTAGCCCGTCGCGGTCGTCCAACCCTTCGCTGCCTCACATCCGATCTCGGGATTCCTGTGCCAGAATTGGACGTAGACCTGAGCGATCTGGGTCACCCAATTCTCAACGAATTGAGGCGCGTCGCGCCGACATCGCCGAAGGGGCAAAAGCGCATCCTCTCCATCGACAACCCTCTCGTATACAGGATACGCGTCTCGTCTCGGCGCATCGCGGCGCGACATGGGTTGATGAGGCCAGCCAGATAGTCTGGCTCTGCGCCGCACGGCGACGCGAGGAGGGGTCCGATGGCGACGCCTACACCTGGTTTGCCGAACCGCATGGTCGAGGCCACCTGCTGCCCGCGGCAGACGACGCCCTGCGCGACCGCGCCGAGGCCGCGATTCGCCGTCAGCGGGAGCTCAGGCGCGACCTTTTGGCGCTGCTGAACAAGGCGCTCGCCGCGCCCGGCGAGGAACAAGGCCGGGACCTCGGTGGCTGGGCGCCGTGCCGTGCGCTCGTGATTCGCGGTGAAGGCGCTGAGGAGATCTGGTGCGCCCTAAGCACCCGCGCGGTCGACGGCGCCTTTATTCAGCCGCAGGTCCGAGACCTTCTCTTCGCGGCGTTGGAGGCTCATGTCGGCGCCGCTCTCTTCGAGGTCCGCACCGACTGGCCAACGGGTCCCCTGGACTGGGCCGAGATCGTGAAACTTGGAATCCGCTACGACTGAGATTGAGATCCCGCGACTCGCTGCACGTCCTCAAGAGGCTCGTCAAGGAGGTAAGCGGCTACGGCAGCGTCACCGGAGGCTAGAGCCGCGCGGGCGCGTTGCATTCCCTCGTCAATCTCCTCGGCGTGGCGCGCCGCGTACTCCATGACCGCGCGATCGACAACGTCCGCCTGGCTCGTGTTCGTGAGAGCGGCGACATAGCGAATGCGCTCTTTCGTCGCGGCATTGACCTTGATGGGCGCTTGGGTGTTCATGGTTGACCTCCCTCCTAAGTACCTACATGCATATAGTATACAAGTACCTGGATACCACGTCGACAACCTTCGCATCAGCGTCTATCGCGGTGTGAGCCGCTTGTACGCCTCGGCGTACTCCAGGCCCTGTGGCTCACCAAGCTCGTGGGCGCCCTTGCGCAGGCGATCTTCAAGGGCAGAGAAGTCGGCGATTTGTGTCTCGTGCTGGCGCAGCGCGGTCAGCTTCTGGTCGATCGTGCCGGTGATGTCGACCCAGTGGTCGGGGTCGAGCGTACCCCACAGCCAGAGCTTAGGGACGGGCCACGGCTCCAGACCCTCGTCGTCAAACAACTCGGGTAGGTAGAGGTGGTCGCGCGCGGCCACGAAGGCGTCGGTCACAGCCAACCCCGTAGCGCGGTGGTCGGGGTGCAGCTGCCAGGGTCGCCACGCGTCGTGTGTGATCAGCACATTGGGGCGGATCTGTCGGATGGCCCGCGCGATGCGCAGGCGCACCGCGCGCGTGTTCTCCATCTCACCGTCGGGCTGCTCCAGGAACGCCACGCTGCTCACGCCCAGCGCCGCGGCCGCGCCGCGTTGCTCACCCTGGCGTCGCCGGACCAACTCGCCCGACGCGATGAAGCGACTTTTGGTCCCCTTGCTGCCGTCGGTGCAGACGATGTAATGGACGGCGTACCCGGCCTTCGTGAACGCGGCGACGGTCCCGCCCGCGCCGAACTCAGGGTCGTCGGGATGCGCGCCCACCACGAGCGCCGGCCCCTCGAAATCCATGATCGTTTCTCCTTGAGTAGCTGTCAGCTTAATAAACCCAATTCGCTCACCGTGAACAGGGCCTGGACGTCGTAGCCGCGCGCGCGCAACGCGTCGAGTCCACCGGCCTCGCGGTCGACGATGCAGCGTACGGCGCCGACGGTCATGCCGGCCTCCTCGACGGCGGCGATGGCGTCGACGATCGACCCGCCACTCGTTACCGCGTCCTCGACGACGGCCACGCGCAGACCGGGGCGCACGGGGCCCTCGACACGCTTGCCCGTGCCGTGGCTCTTCGGCTCCTTGCGCACCATAAAAGCAGGGAGGGGGCGGCCGGACCGCGCGCTGAACAGGCACACGCCGATGGCGAGGGGGTCCGCCGCGCGCGGCGGTCCGCCCACGGCTTCGATGTCCCTCGGCAAACTCTCTAGCAGGAGGCGCGCCACGAGGTTCAACCCATCGGGCGAGAGCGTGACCATGCGGCAGTCGATGTAGTAGGTACTCGTCGCGCCGGACGCGAGGGTAAAGGTTCCGTGCCGCACCGCGCGTTCCAGCAGGAGCCGGCGCAGCTCCGTGCGCGCCTCATCTATCGTCATATTGTTTAGAGCATAACAGATACCCCCAGGAATATGCCCATAATAGCCGCCCTTGGGGATATGCCGGAGCGTCGATAGGACAATAGGGGGGATACTTATTTGGCCCTTGCGCGCGACGGCGCTGTCATCGTACGATATGTACGATATGCAAGAGGAGAGAGTGTAGACGATGCGCATCCCCTATGTTGTTACGCGTAGAGTGGCCGGCCTCGTGCTCGTCGCCAGTCTTGTGACAGTGGTCATAGCGCCCGCGAGCGAGCACGAGGGTATCTATGCCGTGCCGCAGGTTCTGCAAGGGCTTATACGCGATCCAGGCGCATGGGTCGGACGCGCGGTGCTGGTGCGCGGGACGGCGGTGCAACCGCCGATTGGCTGCGCGCCGGGCCGTTGGTGCGCGGTCGCCCTGTTCAAAACACAACGCCCCCAGGATGGGCCCGCGCTGCTACTCGAACCGGGACCATCCGACCCACTGGTCGCGCAACTCCGCCACCTCCCGCTCGTCGACAACATGGTACCGGGACCGCAGCGGCTACACCTGCGCGCCTCCGCCGTCTACCGGCTGCTGTTCCAGGCCGTCCCAGGCGTCTCGTGCGGCGCGGAGCCGTGCGTCAACGCGCTGCTGGTCGACGCCGCAGTGTAGTCGACTAGCCCGTGCTGCCGAAGCCCCCGCGCGCCGGCGCGTCCATGCGCGCGACCTCCAGCCACGCGGCGCGTTCGACCGGCACGAAGATGCCCTGCGCGATGCGCTCGCCGCGCGCCACGGTCACGGGCGCGTCGGTAAAGTTGTAGACCTGCACCTGAATCTCGTCGTCGTCGCCCCGGTAGTCGTGGTCGACCACGCCGATGCCGTGCGGGACGAGCAACCCCTTGCGGCGCGGCGTCGAGGAGCGCGCGGCGACGAGCAGCATGTAGCCGGGAGGCGTGGCGACGACCACGTTGGCCGGCAGCAGCGCGATCTCGCGCGGCGCGACGACCCGTTCCTCGCGACAATAGAGGTCGAAGCCGGCCGCCCCCGTGCTATGGTAGGCCGGCAGCGGCAACTCGGGGTCAATGCGCCTGATCTCCACGTCCATAGACACTACGAGTTGTCCCCTGGCAGCCACAGACCGCCGGGACGATCCGGCGAAGGCGCGGGATCAAGGGCGGGCGCGCCGGGTGTCCAGATCTGGCTCGACGGTTGCAACGGTTGCAACGGTTGCAACGGTTGTTGTTGTAGCTCGTGTACGGTATCCGGGTCGGGGTACGCCATCTCCGGGACGGGGATGAAGTCGGCGATGAACGCGAAGTAGGCGCGTGGGTCGCCGGGGTCATGATGCGTGCGTATGGACTCGATGACGCGGCGCAGCCCGCCGATAATCTCGGCGCGCTCGTAGGGCCAGGCGGGGAGCATGGCGTCGATGTTGAGATGTACATTGTCGGCCAGCAGATCGATGTCGTCGGCGCCGGACAGGCGGTCCACGTCGCCCTCGTAGTGAGCGATGACCAGACGCAGGGCGCGCTCGGCCTCGTCGTCGACGAGCAGGCCGTCGCGCTCGTCCCATGCCATGAGGAGGCCCGACTCAATGGCGTGCAGCAGCGGTTCGTACGCGTGCTCGTTCCCACTGATGTCGACCGGCTCGACGCGCTCACGCCGTGGGGGCGCCGGTTCCGTGGCGGCGCGCTCCTTTAGTTGAGCCAACTGCGTGCAGCGCCGCTCCTCGCGCCGCGGATCGGCGCCCTTCTGTCCCTTACCCTTGCTCATTCGGCCCTCCCACTTCACCGGTAGAGTCTGCTCCCTTTAGCTTGCGCAACTCCGCCTGTAGCCGTGCGATCTCCTCTTGCATACGATCATGGTCCGCTTGTTGCCGCGCCAGCATACGATCGTGTTCCGCCAAGCGTCGGGCCTGCTCAGAGATCGTCGGCACGAGCGCTCCCTGCGCGTCGTAGACGCGCACGAGTGTCCCCTGCACGTCCAGCGTGATCCCCAGAGTTGTGCTCGCCCACCGCCCGTCGGACCCAGTCGGCCACCGCTCGAAGCGTCGCCCGACGAGGCGGCGCGCCCATACCCGCGCGCCGAGTTGATCGCCCGTGGGGTCGAAGACAAAATACTCCCGGATGCCAGCATAGGCGTACCAGGCCGCCTTGCGGTCGATGTCGCGCCGCCACGTCGTCGGGCTCACCACCTCGGCAATGAGCGCGGGGGCGCCCTCGACGCGTGTGTCGAATTCAGTACGGTCCATATCGCCGGCCGTAGGATGGACGAGGATATCCGGGCTGGGACGATAGACCGAGCCATTGGGCCGGGGGATGGCGAGCGTCAGTTGGTTGCCGACACACCACGGTAGACCGCGCTCGGGACCGGCGAGCCTCAAGCTGTCGTAGAGCGTGGTAATCGCCAGCTGATGGAGCGACGAACCCACCAGATCCTCCTCGGTATCGTCGGGGAGCCACTCCGGCTCGACCACCGCCCCCGGCCCTGTCCTCAGTACCATCATGACCTCCCGCGCAAGCTCGTTGAACTCGGCCCAGTTGAAATTCATCGAGACTCGAGGACGACGGCGAGTTTCCCTTCGGCGCGACGGTCGGCGTCCAGGCCCCTCTCGTCTTGTAAGAGGAGCAATCGTTTGACGCCGTCGTGTGACTTGGCTGAATCGCGTTTGACCCCAATAGAGAGGACCAACTGCTCGTCGTCGATGTCGGGGTCGCGTGTGACGCCAAGGGCGTAAGATGAATCGGGGAAAATGCGCCGCAGCGCGTTGCGCGCATCCCAGAGGACGTCGACGAGGGCAGGGTAGCGCTCAATAAGCTGCGCCACCTTTGGCAATGAGCCGTTATTGGCGTCTCTGGCGTCTCTGATTGTGTAGAACCGCGCGATCTCATCCATCGCGGCTTCGTTCATCCTCAGCACCATCGTGACCTCCTGCGTGCCATCGCTCTATGCATCCAGTCTACCACGACCAGCCGCGCCCAAGTAGGGCGCTCAAGGTCCGTGAAAAGCCCTGGGAGCGCGGGCGTCTCGCCCGCCCCAGCGTCCGCCGGGATGAGCGCATGCCGGGAGGCGACGCGCTGACCCTGCGGGGATGGCCGGCCTACGCCTGGGGACACCGGGGACGGGCGAGCAGCGCAGCAAGCGCCCGCGCTCCCAGTGGACCCGCCGACTTTTCACAGACCCTGCGCGCCCAAGTAGGGCGTTCGCCGGCGCCCGCGTCGCTCCTCTATACTATGTATAGGCGCCCTGTTTGACGCGGCCGTGACTCCCCAGTAAGAGGGCATCATTGGGCGCGTGGAACGAAAGAACTTGATGAGGGAAAAGGAGAGAGCATGAGCGACAATCAGTCCACCCAGCCAAACGGCCAGCAGCCGGCGCTGACGACGCGCCAGGGTCACCCCATCTACGACAACAAGAACCTGCGCACCGTGGGCGATCGCGGCCCCACGACGCTGGAGAACTATCACTTCATCGAGAAGATCAGCCACTTTGACCGCGAGCGCATTCCCGAGCGCGTCGTCCACGCGCGCGGCGCGGGCGCCCATGGCTACTTCGAAACCTACGGAACGGTGGGCGACGAGCCCGTCGGCACGTACACGCGGGCCAAGCTCTTCCAAGAGAAGGGCAAGCGGACGCCCGTCTTCGTGCGCTTCTCCACCGTGACCCACGGCGGCCACTCACCCGAGACGCTGCGTGACCCGCGCGGCTTCGCCGTCAAGTTCTACACCGAGGACGGCAACTGGGACCTCGTGGGCAACAACCTCAAGGTGTTCTTCATCCGCGACGCCATCAAGTTCCCCGACTTCGTGCACTCTTGGAAGCCCGACCCCGTGTTCAACCGCCAGGACCCCAACCGGCAGTTCGACTTCGTCCAGTACACGCCGGAGACAATGCACATGGTCACCTGGCTGTTCAGTCCCTGGGGCATCGCGGCCGACTACCGTCACATGGAGGGCTCGGGCGTCAACACCTACAAGTGGGTCAACAAGGCCGGCGAGGCGGTCCTGGTCAAGTACCACTGGGTCCCCAAACAGGGCGTCAAGAACCTCACGCAGGCGCAGGCCGCCGAGCTACAGAGCAAGAACTTCCTCCACGCCACGCAGGACCTCTACGAGGCCATCGAGCGCGGCGACTACCCCGAGTGGGAGATGCGCGTCCAGATCATGTCCGACGGTGAGCATCCCGAACTCGACTTCGACCCGCTCGACGACACCAAGCTCTGGCCCGAGGTTCAGTTCCCCATGCGGCCCGTGGGGCGTATGGTGCTCGACAAGAACCCAGAGAACTACTTCGCCGAGGTCGAGCAGGCCGCCTTCGGCACCGGCGTGTTGGTGGACGGTCTCGACTTCTCGGACGACAAGATGCTGCAGGGCCGCACGCTCTCGTACTCGGACACGCAGCGCTACCGCGTGGGACCGAATTACCTGCAACTGCCGATCAACCGGCCCAAGAGCCATGCCGCGACGAACCAGCGCGACGGCGCAATGACGTATTACGTAGACGCCATCAAAGAAGGCGAGAACCCGCACGTCAACTACGAGCCAAGCAGCCGCGGCGGCCTGGCCGAGGCGGTGGAGACGAGCCAGCCGCACACGCCCCACATCGAGGGGAACCTGGTCCGCCAGACCATCGAGCGAACCAACAACTACAAACAGGCCGGCGAGCGCTACCGCTCCTTCGCGGACTGGGAGCGCGACGACCTGATCAACAACCTGGTGGGCGCGCTCAAGCAGTGCAACAAAGACATCCAGGAGCGCATGGTCGAGCACTTCACGCAGTGCGACGCCGACTATGGCCGGCGCATTGCCGAGGGCATCGGCGTCGCCGTGAGCGGCAGCCCGGCGCGGGAGTCCGTCGCCGTCCGTTAAAGCGGTCGCTCATATCGTAGGGGAAGGGTTCGGTCGATCTGTAGATCGCTCGGACCCTTCCCCCGCGATGCGGCAGGAATAGTTGACAATATGATGAAGGATCACAGTTCAACAGGAGCGCCCTCCGATGACCACACGTTCCGCGCTGCTCGTGGGCAGCATGCCCTTCGCCGATGAGGATGAGTGCATGCGCCGTGCTCTCGACGCGCTCGGCCCCTATCTGTTCTCCCTACCCGATGGCGAAGTCGGCGACAAGACGCCCCAGTTCCCCATGGGCAACCGCATCGCCTGGGTTATCTACGCCGTCGAGGTCTTGACCGCCGATCGCGCCAACTGGCGAATCGTGAAGGACGCGGTGCGCGGCCCCGATGGCATGGCGGTCGACTACAATGGCATCCAAAAGCTCAAACCCCGACGCGATCCCAGCGCACTGTCCCGCTCCGTGTCCCTTGGCTACGACAGCTATTTCAGGAAAAGCTACCCGCGCTTCAAAGCGCTCGCGGCCGCGCATGATCTCGGGAGCCTCAAGTTTCAGGTGGGCATCCCCACCGGGTTCGCCATGGGCTTCGCCTTCGCCAGCCAGCTGGATTGGATACGCTACACAACCGCGTTCAACACCGTGTTCGCGCGCGAGGTCAACGCCGTGTTGCGCGAAGCGGGCGACGATGTCATCATCCAGATCGAGCTGCCGCCGGAAGTGTACGCGGCCTATCTGCTCCCCACGCCGCTGCACGGCCTGGCCCTATGGCCCCTGCACGATCTATTGCGCAAGATCAGGCCCGGCGCGCAGATCGGCATCCACCTCTGCCTCGGCGACTTCCACAATGAGGCCATGGTCCACCCCAAGACGCTGGACAAGATGGTGGCCCTCTCCAACCGCCTGGTGGCGCGCTGGCCCCACGGGCATACCCTGCGGTACATTCATTACCCGCTGGCCGAGGGCGCCGTACCACCCACACTCGACGCGCGTTACTACGAGCCGTTGCGGGATATCGCGCTCCCTTCCGGCACGCGGTTCGTGGCGGGCTTCGTGCACGAAGCGCTCAGCCTCGCGGAGAATGCGCGCATCCTGGCCACGATCGAGCGGGTGCGTGGGCAGCCGGTGGATGTGGCCAGCGCCTGCGGATTGGGGCGTCGAACGCCTGACGCGGCAAGTCAAATTCTAGAGGTGACCCGCCAGTTGGTCACCCTCTAGGGGCGGCCCCTACTCATGCGCCTTGAGCGCGGCCCACGACCCTTTCGCGGTCTGTATCTGCGACTCTGAAACCAGCAGGTAGCGCCACCTGACGCCCAGGCTCGGGTCGGCGCTGACGTGGTTGGCCCAGCGCTTGGCCGCCTGGCGCTTGGACCGCACGTCCTCGCTCTCCAGCTCGTTGTCGGCTTTGACCTCGACGACCCAGTGCGTCCCGTTGGTCTCGACGGCGATGAAGTCGGGGTGGTACCAGGCGCCCGCGCCGTTCCAGAGGATCGGCAGGTCGCCGATCAGCAGGCGCACCCAATAGTGGACCTGCGCCGCGTCGTCCAAGATATTGGCGGCGTTGCGCTCCGTGCTGGAGTCGAACCACACCTGGCCGTACATGGAGCGCCGCCAGCCCACGTAGCCGGTCGATTTGCTGAACGCGCCGTGGCGGTCGGCGCTCGATACGGGCCGGGCCGTGCGCGTGGGCGCGAAAGCGCTCGTCTCGACCACATCCTCGTAGCTCGGCTTGGACATGAACTGGCGCTGCTCCGTCGTGACCAGCCGCGCCAACTCCGTCGCCGCCCGGTCCATATAGGCGTTCAGCACGTCGTCCCGCTTGTCGCCCAGCCCTTTGAGGAACGCCTGGATGATGGGCTCGGCGGCGACACGCTCGTTGCGCCGCGCGGGCACGACCGGGGTCGTCAGCAGCCGCTGCCGCAGTTCGTCGACGGCGTCGTCCATGCGCAGGCCCAGCGGCGGTGAGTACACCTCGTCCACCCCGGTCGCGGTCACCAGCTCGGTCCGCCGCGTCCCGTCCGCGCCGGTGACGACGCGCGCGCCGACCGTCGTGCGCCGCAGCTGTCCGGCGGGGTCGGACGCGATGCGTTCGCCCAAGTGCCGGAACGGGTCGAGGTCGGTGATGTCGGCCAGCGAGAATGACGCCTGCACGTTGCGCATCACCAGGCGAGGGATGCGCAGCGGCGGCAGGTCGTCCGCGGGCGCGAGCGTGGTCTCCAGCCGCAGTTCGGCCTCGGTGTCCCTGATGCGCGTCTCCGTGCTCGTCATCGCCGGGCGTCCCGGCGGGGAGACAAGGGCGAACCCGCCGCTCGCATCGTACGGCTCCGCTGTCTCCACCGCGCGCCTATCGGCCGCGCCGCCGTCCAGGCCCACGCTCGGCGCGGCGCCGGACGTCGTTTCGATCGTCGCCACTTGGTCGCCCATGGCGTTGGTGCGCAGGACGGCGCGCGTGCGCTGGTCGATGAACGCTTCGTTGAGCACATGGGACTTCTTGAGTAGCTCCTCGTAGCGCTCGTGCGCCAGCACTTCGAGGGTGTCCAGGATCTCGACGCCGGTGTACCCCTCCCGGAAGGGCAGCCGCAGGCCGCGCCCCAGCGTCTGCTCGGTTAGGATGTCCGAGATGGAGGCGCGCAGCGAGGCGATGACGTAGACGTTCTTGACGTCCCAGCCCTCCTTGAGCATGCCCACTGAAACGATGACGCGCACGGGGCTGTCGGGGTCCTCGACGTGGTCCAGCTTCTCCAGGGCGCTGTCGGGCGAGTCCGAGGTGATGTCGAGCACATGGCCGGCGTAGGCGCCCCCGGCGAACGACGGGTCCTCAATGATTTGGAGGCAATTCGTGGCCTCCTCGATGCTCGGCGCGACCACGAGCATGACCGGGTTGACGGGCCGCGCGCCGTGGGCGGCGCAGTAGCGCTCCATCGCGGCGCGCTTGACGTCGAGTAGGCGCGCGCCGTCGTGCAGCTTGGTGGCCGTGTCCGTGCGGTCGTCCTGCCGCCCCACGATCACCGGCGTCTTGACGAGGCGGGTGGCGATGGCCGCGGCGAGCGGGTAGCGATAGATAATCTGGTCCGGCGGCGTCTTCTTGTGCGGGGTGGCTGTGAGCCCGAGCAGCGCCTGGGGCCACAGGTCGCGGATGGCCTTGGAGAAAGCGTCGCTGTAGTAGGTGTGGTGCTCGTCGGCGAACACGACGAGGTCGTCCAGCGAGAGCAGGTGCTCGTAGAACGCCTTGCCCAGGCCCTCTGGAACTTGTGCGTCTTGCGGCCCACGTCGGTCGTTTGTGGTTTGGTCAGGGCCTGCACGGTGAAGATGTAGAGCTTCACCTGCGTCGGGTCGTCCATGGCCGCCCGCACATAGGGCGAAGCAAAGTTGTCCGACGTGATGACGACAGGGCGGACGCGCATGGCGCCGAGCAGGCTCTTGGGGTGGCCCGGCGTGAAGTTGTCCTCCGTCTTGCGCAGGATGGTGCGGCCGGGCGTCACCACGGCGAAGTTACGCCCGCCGCGCACAGTGGCGAGGTAGTCGATGGCGGCCGCCATGATGTAGGTTTTGCCAACGCCCGTCGCCACGTCGACCACTGCCTCCATGGGGCGATCTTTGCCTGCGACGTCGTAATGCTGCGACAGCTCGATGACGATAGATTCGAGCGCCTCGCGGTTGGGCTCGCGCAGGTCGCGCCGCGCCGCGATGTCCTGTATGGCCTCGCTGTCCAGTTGTACGCCGCTCATACGGTGACCGCCCTCTCCGCGCCCGCCACGTCCGGTTGGACTTCCGTCGCGGGTTCGACCCCGGTCGTGTCCGCTACATACCAGCGCCGCTCGGCGCGGTACTCGCCCAGGATCGACGTGGGGATCTTGCGCAGGGTGGACCCGGGCCGGAGCGTGCGCAGCGGCGCGCGTGCGGCGTCGTCCACGGCGGTCCCGCAGACCACGAGTGTCTCCGTGTCCGCGCTCGCCGACAGCAGCAGCCGCACGACATCCTCGTTGACGAGCCCATCGACGACTGCGAGGCGCGTGCGGCCCTTGCGCCCACAGAACGGCGGCTCCAACCCATAGACATAGCCCAACTGCGCGGCGGTCGCCTCGGCAAGCTTGCCGTTGACAGCCCAATCGGCCAGGAACACCACGCCGCCGTCCTCCTCGAACATAGAGGGCGCCACGTCCAGCACGCGGAAGCCGCCGCCGCCTTGCCAGTCAACAGCTTCTGTGATGTCCCCTTTGTCTTTGCCCTCAACAATCGCGGTGAGACGCGGTACCGCAAACGTCCGCACCGTGTCGTCGCTGCGCTCAACCCCGACCCATCGGCGTCCCATCTTATGCGCGACGGCTGCTGTCGTGCCGGAACCGAGAAAACAGTCGAGAACTATGTCCCCAGGGTTTGTCGCTATGTGGATGATACGTTGTATTAGCCGCTCTGGTTTAGGGGTGCCAAAGGGTTCTACCTCAGGGAAAAGAACCATGATTTCTTTCTTGGCTTCGTCCGTATGTCCCGTTTCCTCGTGCGGCCACCAACTCCAAGGAACAAGCCCCTCATCCTCGCTCAAATAGCGGATGATGTTTGGCATTCCCCGACCGTCTTGCCCAAAGTAAATGCGGCCTGCGGCAAGTAATTCCTCGTATCGCTCTTGTACTGTACTCCAACAACGACCCCGAGGCGGCCGCTGACGAACGCCACCAGGCGTGACAATCTCGTACATCTGATTGGGTCGGTATCCCTGTGCGTCCATTGGGATGCCACGCCACGGACCACGCGGATCATTGTTAGGATTGCGATATTGTCGTGCGCTCTTTGCATCGCGCGGCACTCTATTACGCGTATTTTTCCAATCTTGTATTGGGCAAGGACATGTTGCACAAGTGCCGAACGAGTCCTACGCAGATCGCCCGACTGCTTCCGACGCGGACGCCACTATCTCTCAGTGCATCGACGCGTAGGTGTCGCCGCCAGTTGTGTGCAACATGCTGTTGCCCCTTACAGTATTTTTCCAATCTGTTCCAGCTGGCGAGTAAACCACGATGTAATCGTGAGCTGGCCCGATAGCAGGACGGTTATCCCTTGAATATCGCTTCTGCCATACAATCGTAGCTACGAAGCACGCGCGCCCGAAAATCTCATCCATTGCCACCTTGAGGTAGGCCATCTCGCTGTCGTCGCAGTGGACCCACACCGAGCCGTCGTCGGAGAGCAGCGCCTTGACCTGCAGCAGGCGGTCGCGCATCATGGTCAGCCAGACGGAGTGTTCGAGGGCGTCGTCGTAGTGCAGGAAGGACTGCTGGGTGTTGAAGGGCGGGTCGAGGTAGGCGAGCTTGACCTTGCCCAGGTACTCGCGCGCGAACTCGGGCAGTTCGGCCAGGCTGTGCAGGGCGTTCAGGGCGTCGCCGCGGATCAGCAGGTTGTCGCGCGCCCGCGCGTCCGGCGCGGCCACGGCGCCAACGTGGCCCGCGTCGCGCAGGAGGCGGACCTCGGCGACGCGGTAGTCGGCGGGCGGGACCCAGGCGTAGCGGCCGTCATCGCGCGCGAGCAGGCGCTCATGTTTGTTGGTCCAGGTCAGCTCCAGGCGCCCCTCGTACCGCTGCCCTCCGCCCACGACACCCTCCCCCTTGCTCTGGCACATCCGTCCCATTGTACACGATAGCTATGATTACTACGTAGCCGCTATTTTCTATGGCGCAAGGCCGAACGCAGCGTGACCAGTGTAGCCTCAGGCTATTACCTACAACTTAAGCTTGGTGGGCGGTTTGTCAAGGGGTGAGTGATGGGCGAAGTGTACTACTATAGAAGTATGAATGATAACAAACACCCCATCGACACCCCGCGCCGTGTCCGAAAG
>JAABUJ010004208.1_pt1 | contig 15343 bp, 16 predicted proteins | sample 5559131 | NCBI WGS metagenome assembly JAABUJ01 (sample SAMN10711875, study PRJNA513366) | rock metagenome | isolation source: Antarctica rocks | place: Antarctica: Victoria Land, Mt New Zealand nord | collected 2016-01-07 | reverse complement strand
CCCGCCGTCTCGCTCAAGAACACCTTGACCTCGTCCGTCAGTTCCATGGCCCCACACCCTCCATCACCCTCCGTCGCCCCTCATACAGCGGGCAGTATACTCCCCTGCGGAACAACGTAGTATTTCGGCGTCCCTAAATCGGTGTACCATGGCACATCCAGACTCTCGCCGAGCCGCCGAGCCGACTCCACGCTACGGCCCCACACGGCGACCAATGCGACCTCGTTGCTCAACCCGCGCAGGACTGGTCCATACAGGTAATCCGAGCGCGCGGCCGTACCCACGATCGCCACGCGCAGCGGCTCCCGCGTCGACAGGTTCTCTGCCATGCTTCCCCCTCTCGAATATGTGGCTTACCCCCGCCCTCGACGGGACGTCACTGGCCACCCCCGCTGGGGGATAGATACCTCCACCGTTCGGCGCGTATGGCGCCGAAACTGGCCGCGCAGCTGGTTACGCCGAGCGAACCGTCAGGCAGTGACGCGAGCGCAAACCTGGAAATACCATCATCGACCGCCTTCTGGTTCCCCCATGGGATGCCTCGAGAAAGCCGACACCTGGAATCGCTCGACGCGCGTCCCCTGTGGATGCCCAGCGGGTGGGAACCCGCATACCGTCCCACCCGCTGGAGACGCACGTCGTCACTGGCTACCGCGTTTACCGCCTCTCCGCCCCCCAGCGCGCGTTCGCCGCCGCATGGGGTGAGTCAGCCATGATCTGCATCAACTCGATGCGATTGCCGTCTGGATCGGTCATCCAATATTGCCAGTTGCCGTCGAGCCCCTGCGTCGCCGCGCCCGTGATCTCCAGGCCACGGTCCCGCAATTGCTGCAGCGTCGCATCCATGTCGTCGACCTCCAGGCTGAAGTGGTTATAGCCACCACCCTTCCCGGGTTGCGGGGCAACGTCGGGCGCGCCAGGGAAGAGTTCAATGAACTGGCCCGGCGCGACCTGGACGTAGACGATCCAGGGCGACGGTTCCCCGTCCCGATCGAGCCGGAACGCCTCACGGAAACCCAATTTGTTACAGTAGAAGTTCAATGCTGGCTCCAGCTCGGTGATGCGAAATGCGAGATGGCCGATTCGTATGATCATGCGTCTTTACTCCTTCTCACTCACTAAACGTTCACGTACGACCACGTACCGTCATAAACCTGTGTGCAGGTCGCCCCTCGGGCGCCTGCGCATACGGGACGAGCCCATGCTTTGGAGCTACACCTAAAGGTCTGCCAGCGCATAACGTCGTCAATCTATAGTGCCGTTCGCATGACCGTATGCTCCGTCACAACCCGTGGTAGACATGCGGCGCCTGCGGCGCAGGGGCGTATCCTTACCAGACAGCGACGAAACCGTGTCCCCTCGCATCGCCTGCGAGACATGCGCATACGCGCCTCCGCGCCGGCCTATCGCCAGGCTGGTCAACCTATCCATACGTGGCCTGGGTCCTCTCAGCCGAGATCTCCCGTGTCTGGCAGAATGGTCTGTGCGACGGACCAGAAAGCGTCGGGAATGGGATGTTGGGCGAGCGCGATCAACTGCGCCAGACGCGCGGACCGGCTGATGCCCACGACAGTCGCCGCGACGCGTGGATCGCGCAGCGAGAATTGGAGCGCTGCGGCCCCAAGGGGGATGCCGTACTGTATGCACACCTCTTCAATGCGCCGGGCGCGCGCGAGGAGGTCCGCTGACGCCGGCCGGTAGGCGTAGGTGGGACTCGCGGCTGGCCCCTTGCTCAGGATTCCCCCGCCATACGGCGCCGCATTTACCGCCGCCATACCGCGCTGACTGGCGAGGGACCACAATGGCTCGGCCGCGACGTTGAGCAGCGTGTAGCGGTTATGCGAGAGCACGACTTCGAACGCCCCCGTTTCGACGTAGCGCATCATGAGGTCGATTGGTCCGCCCGCGACGCCCAGATAGTCGATCAGGCCCTCATCTCGACATTGCCGCAAGGCCTCGACGGGCCCATGCGGCGCCACGGCCTCCGCGAAGGTCGTGTTCTCGGGGTCGTGCAGGTAGACCAATTGGAGACGCTCGAGGCCGAGCAGCGTGAGGCTGCGCTCGACGCTACGCCGCACCTGGACCCCGCTGTAATCGCGCGTCTCAGGGTCGGGGTCCACCTTAGTGGCCAGGACGAAGCCCGGCGGCAGTCCGCCCCGTTCCCGCAGCACGACACCGATGCGGCGCTCGCTCTCGCCGTAGCCCGCAGCCGTGTCGAGGAAGGGGATAGGGCCGTCCAGGATGGCCCGCGCCGTCTCCAGCGCATCCTCTTCGCCCGGCGCGTTGGGGAAGATACGGGTGAGCCCTCCCAACTCGGACGTGCCGATGCAGAGCGGTGGCGTCATGAGGCCCGTGCCACCCAAGGCCTTCCGCGGCCACAATTCCTGCGCGCGCATTGTCACATCAGTCTCCTCTCACTCCGTCAGTCCGTCAGTCCGTCAGCGCATTGGCACGGGCGACGCGGCTGTACCAGGCGCCGCTGTCCTTGAGGATGCGCCGCTGCGTTGGGTAATCCGTGTAGGCGAGTCCGAAGCGGCTGCTGGTCCCGAAGGCCCACTCGAAGTTGTCCATCAGGCTCCAGCAGAAGTACCCCTCAACCGGGATACCGCCCTCGATGGCCCCCAGTAGGGCCGTCAGGTGTTGCCGCAGATAATCTATGCGCGCTGGATCGTGGACATGCCCGTCGGGGGTGAGGACATCATCGTAGGCGGCGCCATTTTCGGTGATGTAGAGACGGGCCAGGCCATAGTCCCGCCGTAACCAGGTGAGGAGATCGGACAGACCCTGGGGGAAGATCTCCCAATCGCGCGCCGTCACCTTGGCGGCATCGCGCTGGTTCAGGACGCGCCCACCCTCACCGCCCGCAGGGTCGTGGCAGACCGCGCGCGTGTAGTAGTTCACGCCCAGGAAATCGAGTGACACCGCTATCGCCTCCAGGTCGCCTGGAGCGACCTGAGGCGTCGCATTGCCATAGTAGTCCCAGGCTTCTTGAGGGTACCCCCGCCCCATGACGGGATCGAGGAACCAACGATTGGACCGGGCATTGTGCAGGCGCGTCGCCGTATCATCGGCCGCGCTGTCAGTGGCGGGATAGCCCGGGGTGAAATTGAGCACGATGCCGACCTGCGCGTTGGGGCAGCGGGCACGGATCACCGGCACGGCGGCGCCATGCGACAGCAGCACGTTGTGGGCGACGTGCAGAGCGAGCGCCCGATCGTGCAGGCCGGGCGCGTGCTCACCGATCTCATGACTCAGAATCGAGACACACCAGGGCTCGTTGTGGGTGATCCACTGCTTGACGCGGTCGCCTAGGCGGGACACCACCACATCCGTATAGCGCACGAAGGCGTCAATGGTGGCGCGGTTGGCCCATCCACCGCGGTCCTGCAAGGCCTGCGGAAGATCCCAGTGATACAACGTGACGAAAGGCGTGATATGCGCCTCCAGCAGCGCATCGGCCAGACGGTCATAGTAGTCGAGCCCCGCCGTGTTGATCGCTCCCGATCCATCGGGGATGATGCGCGGCCACGCGGTCGAGAAGCGATACGCGTTCAGATGCATGGCGCGCATGAGCGCGATGTCATCCGGATAGCGGTGGTACGACTCGCACGCCGGCTCGCCCGTCTCGCCTGTCCGAATGTTGCCCGGTGTCGTCGCGAAACGATCCCAGATGGATTCCCCGCGTCCATCGTCATGGATGGCCCCTTCAATTTGAAACGATGCGGTTGCCGTGCCCCACACGAACCCGTTGGGGAATGACCTCATGATGGTGTCCCTTTTCCTTGTTATGCCGGTCGTCTGCCGTTTGTCGTCCATCATCTACCTGACCGTCACCCTTTCAGGGCGCCGGCGGTCAGTCCCTGGACAAATTGACGCTGTAACAGCAGATAGACGATCACAATGGGGATGGTCGCCATGGTCAGGCCGGCCGTCAGTGCCGGCCAGTCGGTCGAATACTGCCCGACCGCCAGGTACAGGGCGGGTTGCAGCGTCTTCAGTTCCGGCGTCGAGAGCAGCGTCGTGGCGAACAAGAATTCGTTCCATGTGCCGACGAACTGAAAAATGGTGATCGTCGCGATGCCGGGACTCGTCAGGGGCAAGTACACGCGCCGGAAGATACCGAAGTCCGAGCAGCCATCGATGCGGCCGGCATCGCCTAACTCCGCGGGCAACGTCTTGAAGAACGCGCGCATCAGGAACGTCGCGAACGGCAAGGCGCCTCCAAGATAGGAGAACGCCAGTCCAGGCAGCGTGTTCAACAGGCCAATTTGATGGAGGAAGATGAACATCGGGACCAGGATAGCCTGCCCGGGAATCATCATCGCCGCCAGGAACGCATAGAAAATCCAGTCGCGCCCCGGGAACGATAGGCGCGCGAACGCGTAGCCGGTTAGGGTAGCGACGACGACGACGATCGCGACGGTCATCGCGGTCACGATCACCGAGTTCATGAATGCCTGGGGAAAGCTCATCGTGGTCCACATGCGGTCGTAGCCCGAGAAATTAATCGACGACGGCAGCAGCGAACCGAACACCTGATTCTGCGGCGTCACGGAGGTCAAAAGCATCCAGAGCAACGGAAAGACGGTCACCACGGTCAGCAGCAGCAGGACCGCATACGTGCCCACACCCTGGGCGACGCGTCCCGCGCGAAACGTCGTGTGCCGGGCTGCGATCGACCTCTCTGCCCCCGCGACGAGCCCATAATTAGGAACATTGGCCATGTGCATGCCTCCTTCTCGGTGCGATCAATATTCGACCGCCGCGGATTGGCCGATGCGAATCTGTACGATGCTGAGGACGGCGGACAGCACGAGAATCAGCACACCAATCGCTGACGCATACCCCAGTTGTGGATTGGCGCTACCGTACGCGCCAAATGCCGTGTAGTAGAGATAGGTGCCCAAGGTGTCGCTGGCATGAGTAGGACCGCCGGCCGTCATGACCCAGATCTGATCGAAGGCTTTCAACCCATTGATCGTATTGAGCACCACAACCACGGTGATCACCGGCGCGAGGAGGGGGAGGGTCACATGCCGGAAACGCTGCCAGGCATTCGCGCCATCGGTGGACGCCGCCTCGTAGACATCGCGCGGAATCCCTTGCAATCCGGCGAAGAAAATGAGCAAATAGAAACCTAACGACTGCCAGATCGAGACCACCATGATACTGGGCAAGACCGTGCCCATGTCGGCCAACCATGGTTTCTCCAGACTTTGCAGTCCCAGCTTGCCGAGCACGATGTTGAGCACGCCGTTGGTCGGGTCATAAATGATAGACCACAGCAACCCGCTCACGGCGAGCGAAATGACCGTCGGCATGAAGTAGACGGTCCGGAAGAACACGCTCCCCCGCACGCCTTTGAAGAGCAAGACGGCCACCAGCAAGGGAATGACGGTCTGGAAGATAACCGTGACAACGACAAACAGCGCGGTGTGCGCGAACGCATTGAGGAACAACGGATCCTGAAGGAGGTCCTGATAGTTCCCCAACCCTACCCATGTCGACGACGTCAGGCCGTTCCAGGACTGCAAGCTGAGGAGGATGGCGTTGACCATCGGGATGAACATGAACGCCAGCATGATGGCGACCGCGGGGAACAAAAACGCTGCGGGCAACCATAACGTGCGCATCGCGCGCCTGATGCCCCTCGGCCGGGAATAGACCGCAACTGCCATGACCTCGCCCCGTCTTCTACTAGCCGTGCACTATATATCGTGTCTACGCACGCTGCCGTTCTCTACCTGCGTCCACGGTGATGATGCGGCACATCGGACACTTTATCGCGCGTGGACATGGCGGCAGCTAGACCGCAATTACTCATTTGGACGCGTGTAGCAGACGTTGACCGCGCCGCTCCAACGCGTGCTACGCCTGGTCAAAATTCTCCAGCAACTCGAGCACAAGGCCTAGTTGCGCCGTGGTGTCGACATACGCATAGCGTCCGCCTGTGTAGTCGCCACGCTGGATCGAGCGAGCCCCTTTCGACTCCAGATAGGTCACCTTCTCGTCCATCCCTTTGATGCGCAGCGCAATGTGGTGCAGGCTGTCGCCGTGCTGCTCCACCTGGTCTTGCCATGTGCTGGGCCCATCGATCGGCTCGATCAACTCCACGTCCACCTGTCCGAGATGAAAAAAGGCCAACTTGGCTCGGGCCGGCGACGGCTGTCCCTCGTACGTGGTGTGCGCGACGTCGACCGTGTCGGTCGTCGCGATGGGCGGCATCGGCAGCCCAAGGATGGAGGACCACGCCTGCGCCTTGGCTTCAATATCACGCACGATAACACCTACCTGCACGATCGTCGTCGCACCTACTCCCCTATCGGCTTCAGCCATAGCGCTACTACTCCTCGTCATTTCCTCGTCATTCCAATCATTCCAGCGCGGTCATGCGTGCCATCATGATGCGCCACCACTGCGTACAGACGTCAGGTATGCTGTGACGCAGGACACTGCCGGCCTGTCCTGATCGAGCAGTCTCGGCAGTGTCCCGTACCGTCTCGGGCATGTGTGTCCGTCACAGCGCGCTCGCGTGCGGTCCTATTGACCGTGGCGCCTAGTGGCGCCCCTGCCGTGCCTTCAGCACCGCAGTCTGCATCGACGCGGCCGCAGCCTGCGGCCTGAGCGAGCCGTTGAGCACGCTCTGAACGGCGTCGGAGACGGCATTCCAACTGCCGTTGCCAAACAAAATGTGATCGGTGCCGTCGGGAAGATAGCCGATCATCTGGCGAACGTTGGGGTCAGTGATCATACTCTGGGCACTAGCCATCGACGGGAACACCTGAGTGTTCTTGATGAAGGTGTTGTACACGGACGGGCTGAATAGATAGCGCACGAATTCGAGCGCCATCGCCCGGTTGGGGCCATGGTTGTTGACGGCCACGCCGGCGCCGCTACCGTCGCCGCACCAGTGCTTAGCGGTCGCGCTGAAGGCGGGTACCTTGACAACCGAGTAGTTCTTGGCCAGAGCGGCCGGCGCCTGCTGCGCGATAACCGGCGGCTCCCAGGAGCCGTCAAACAGCATGGCGGCCTGCCCGCGATAGAACATCTGCTCCGCCTGTGTTTGGCTGATACCATTGACGCCGAGGGGGAAGACATTAGCCTTAGCCAGCCGTTGGAGCAACGCGAACGCCTCAATGACCGGCTGAGAGTTCCAGGTCATGCCCGTCTGCGTCAGCGCATCGAGGGCGTAAACGTTGCCACCAGCCTGCGTGACCAGCGGCAAGAAAAAATCTGGCCCTGTATTGCGCAACTGGTTGCCTAAAGCGAGCGGAGTGTAACCCGCGCCGTGAATTTTGGGAGCCATAGCGATGAGCTCGTCCCATGTTGTCGGTGGCGTCAGGTGAAGCTTGCTCATGATCGCGTTGTTGACGAAAACACCGAACGTCTGGGCTGTCAAGGGCAGTGCATACAGCTTGTTGTTGTCGAAGGTGAACTGTTTGATTGTACTGGCGTTGAACCGCTCGATGAACGATGCCGGAAGATAGTGGTGGTAATCGACGATGAGACCGGCACGACCGAGCTGCGCTGCGAGGACGTGCGCGTGAAAGATATCCGGCAGCGTCTTCGCTGCGGCCATGCTGGTGAGCGTGGTCAAGTACTGGGCATTGGCGACGTAGTCGTTCTCGACGACGACGTTAGGATGCAGCTTGGTGAAGCCGGCCAACGCGTCACGGTACCATGTGCTCTGGGTCGTCAGCTCGGTCTCCCAGTGCATGTAGCGCAGCGTCACCTTCGACGCCGCGTGCGCAGCGGGCGTCCGGCCACTGCTCGAGCTGAGGCCCGCAGCAAGAGCCGCGCCAGTCAGCCCGACCTTGGCTCCTGTCGCCAGCGCTGCGCGCCGGCTGATCTTGGAACTTGCCTGCTTTGCCGATGTCGGCTGATCCTGCGTGTCGATATCCTTGTCCACGTGCAATTGACCTTTCCCCGCATTGGGATCTACATATGGTGAGTCTCTGACGAACTAATCTAATGCCCATCGTGTCTTCTCGTCTTCTCGCGTCGGTACCCCAGGTCGAGTTTCTCGCCTATGACCTGACTCGTCCGGAGCCGGTTGATCGCGCTGCTGGCTTATCACGTTATGCCAACGCTACATCCTCCTTTCTCCTTTTGCTGCTCATGACCGCACCCAACACGCTGGCTACTGCATGGTCGACACGATGAGTGCATAGCGATGGAACAACCGTCTGCCTGCGGTCCGGGACCGGCGGCGCGTGTGCAGGCGACTGGCGCCGGCGACGTGATGTAAGAGATAAAAGAACGGGATGCCGCGCACAATACCTATGCGCGTTGCATAATAGAAGAGCCTGCATACGCTGATACCTCATGAAACGGCCACATCGGGACGACCACCGGACGCCGAGCAGTCGGCAGAAGGTCCGCTAGGCGGGCCGGTTGATTGTCGCCTCACCAGACTAGTTGGCACGACGACGGTGGTACCGCCGGGCTCAAGGCTGCCGTGTGCGATACCGCCCGCCTGGTCCTGGTTCTCGTCGATCCTATCCAGCAATACTGTCACCGCGCGGCGTGCCATGTCGTCAATGGAGTAGTGGATGGTCGTCAGGCCAGGGTTGGACAGCGCGGCAAACGAAATATCATCGAAGCCGACGACCGACAGGTCATCGGGTACCCGAATGCCGCACCGCATCGCCGCATTGAGAACAATTAAGGCCAAGTAGTCATTGTTCACGAACAGCGCGGTCGGCCGATCGGAGCGTGCGACGAGAGCACGCAGCGCGCCCTCAGCCGCTTCCACCGAGGTTGCTATCAGCAGCTCGTCGTCGGGCCGACGCTGTACACCGTGCATATCTAGAAAGCGTTGATACGCCTCGCGTCGCTGTCGATCCTCCCACGACTCGCGCACTTTGTCGCCCGCCATGTAGCCGATCCGGCGATGCCCCAGCGCGACGAGGTGCTCCAGCGCGAGATATGTCCCGTGCGCGAAATCGGGCGAAATCGACCACCCGCCCGTGCCGCTCAACCGGGAACCGATACAGATGACATGGCCGTGCATCTCGATGAGTTTGTCCATTTCTTCCTGGGCTTGACGCTCGTCCACCCGACCAAAAACGTCGCCGATCAGCAGGATGCCGTCGACTCGGTCAGAATGCATAATGGTGCTTAGTTCCCACCCTTCGTTTCTGCTGTGTTGGGCATGGCCGAGGAGCAAGTGGTAGCCGCGTGCGGCGCACGTCGCATACATCGCGCGCAGCAACTCAACGGAAAAGGGATGGAGCAGGTTTGCAGCGATCACCCCGACGGTTTTGGTCCGGGTGGTGCGCAGCCCGCGCGCTGAGGCGTTGGGCTGATAGTGTAAGGCTGCGGCTGCTTGCTGAACCCGCACCTGTGTCGCCGCGCTGATGCGGATAGCTTCCGAGTGGCCGTTCAGCACGCGCGAGACGGTCGTCACCGAAACGCCAGACACGCGTGCCACGTCACTAATTTGCGCCTTGTCGTTTCTCACCGGTATGACGCTCCCGCCCCTTCGACTACGGTCACCAGGGGTATCTGACTCAAACGGTTAGCTCAAACGATTGAGCGTGTCCACACGGGTAGCTCAAACGATTGAGCATATCTGTGATGCCAGTATACGTGCTGTGAAAAACCTTGTCAAACGCTCCGCTGGGGAAGCAGGGCAATCGCATCTAAAAGGTGTAAGGCGTCAGATTAGGTGAGCGGGGTTTCAATAAAGACTGCCTGCGCCACGGCCGCCCCTCGCCGAGGAGGTGCTGCGGCGCTACTGTAAGCCGTCAGATTAGGTGCGCGAGTCTCACACGTACGGCGGCACGGAACGTCACAGTACGTGAGCGGGAAACGTCAGATTAGGTGCATCGATCGGTTGTGTCAGAACTCAGAATCAGTGGTGGTGGGGAGCCAACCTGTCGGATATCCTTCTCCTTTTATAACGGTGCGTTGAGGAGGGGACTGTAAGATTTCACATAAAATGCGCCGTGTCGCACCGACCCTGCGCCCGTCGTCGCACAGAACGTGCGCCCATCCGCCACCGCCTGCTCCCACGTCCCCTCGCGGGCGCTGCCCCACACCTGAGTGAGGCCTCGTCCGTCCCCTGAGCCCACCCCCACGGGCACCCCCGTCCTGCACGGATCGGCGCATCTTAGGCGCGACAATGTGAGGATCAGCGCATCTTCTGTGCGATAAGCGGCGCACGTTATGCGCCCCACGGTGCCAATTCAGGTGTGGGGCCGGCGCATCTTATGTGCATTCTTACAGGCGATGCGCGATACTACGAGTACCTATGGAGTCATGGCCCACCTACGCCGCCGCCATCCGTCGCCACCATCGGCGCATCACCACTCCGGACGATCGCGCCCTCTTACAGGCGGCGCACCTGCTCCCCCTCACGGGTAGAGCCACCAGCGCCGTCTACACGCTCGCCCACGACGGAACGCCCTATTGCCTCAAGTTCTACGACGCGGATGCGCCGCAGGCCGCCCGCCGCGAGTGGGACGCTCTCCAGGTGCTCCGTCACCACAACTACCGCCGCAGCCCCGCGCCCGTCCACTACAGTCCGGACCCTGCGCTACCCGTCGTTGTGATGACCTTCCTCCCCGGCCAGCACCTGAGCGGGTCCCACCTCACCCCCGCGCAGTGCGCCGCCCTCTCCCGGGCCGTGGCCGAACTGCGCGCTATCACCCCGGCCACGGTCACCCAACCGCTCCTCCCCGTCTGCCTCGCCTCACCCGTCCTCATCGCCCGTGTCGCCGACACCGCCGCCCGCCTGGCCCGCGGCAGCCTCCCTGTCCCCCCCGCCGCTGTCCCGGCCCGCCGCCGGCTCCAGGCCTGGCTCGCCGGCCCCGAGCCAGCGCGCCTAGCCCTCCCCGCGCCCCCCACGTTCTCGGCCGGCGACGCGAACCTGTCCAACTTTTTATGGGACGGGATCAACCTGCGCGTCGTCGACTTCGCATGCAGCGGCTGGGGCGACATCGCCTACGACCTCGCCGACCTCATCGAGCATGACCAGTCGCGCGGCACACCGGACGACGCGTGGCGCACGGTTACGGCCGCGTGCGCTCTCACGGCGCCGGAACACGCGCGCCTCGCCATGGCCCGCCGCCTCATGGCCCTGTCCTGGCTCTGTCGCTTCTGGCCGCGCGACCCGTTCTCCCCGCTTGAGGCCAAGTTCGTGGCCCAGCTAGGGCGTGTGGCGACGTGCTTCGAGGACCCGTGAGGGAGCGCAGTGGAGCGCATCGGCTGGACTTCGTCGCACGCCTGGCCGCGCCCCCCTGCAGACGGGTGGGCGCACGCCGGAGATCCACCCCGCTTGTAAGGCGTCAGAGGGGGTGACGTCGGCTTGTACCCATGACCACTCCACGATCTCCCCCTCTGACGCCTTACGCCGTGCGATCCTCGCCCCGGCCGCCCCGCACAATGGGGAACGGCGCCCCCTGCCCGCGTGTAAGGCGTCACATTAGATGAGCCAAACGTCACAGTAGGTGAGCCAACCCGTACGGAGCCCTCCTCCCCGTCTTATCCACACTCACAAGACCCCCCAGGGGGACGCCGTGGACGCGAGGAGCGCGGACACGCCGCACGCGGATCGGCTCACCTAATCTGACGCATCGTGCGGATCGGCTCACCTAATCTGACGGTTCTCGCTCACTTAATCTGACGTTCCACGCCGCTGTAAGGGTGAAACCCGCTCACTTAATCTGACGCCTTACACAGGCCGTTGGACTTCCAGGCTCGCACGAACGGAGGCCTCCGCCATGCCTCGCCCGCTCCCCCCCTGCCCTGACTGCGCCGCCGACTCCGCCCTCATTCTCCCCGCCGTCTACCGCCACTACCCCTCCGCTCCTCTCCGCTGGCTCGCCCTCCTCTTCCCCACCCACCTCACCCTCGTCTACTCGTGCGCCGCCTGCCACCATCGCGTCCTCATCAACACCACCTGCCCCCGCTCCCTCCTCTCGCCTGCCACGCCACGCACACCCCATCGCCGACGCCGCCACGCACACGCCAACGACGCCCAGGGCCACGCCCCCGCCGGCGGCCTCGCCCGCGACTGATCCGCCCGTGCCTCCCCCACGTATACACCGTGTGCCCACACGGGGGACGGCCTGGCGGGACGACGCCCAGGGGCGGTGCGCCCCGCCCCCCACATGCGTCCCGTCCCAGCGGACACCCCACGTCGCCCCCCGAGTAACCGAGGAAACGTACCACATGAGACCCGGCCACCGCCTGCGCTGCGATCGCTGCCGCGCCTCCGTCCCCACCCGCGACGCCACCCTCACCGCCTCCTCCATCCTCTGCCCCGCCTGCGCCGCCTTGCTCCCCCCATCGACGGCCCATGCGTCCGCCGACACACGCGACAACGACGCCACCGGCCGTCGCTCCATGCCGCGCCTCGTGCAGACCGGCTAACGAGCGAGGGCGCCACGGCGACGACGGCGGCCGGGTGCCGGACACTCGTCGCAGCGACGCGCTATAATGTAAATTATGATTGCAGTGATTCGCGGGGTGCGCCTGTTCAGCCTCCTCGCCCAGCTTATCCTCGCCCTCACCCTCCTCGCCGTCATCGCCGCCGCCCTCTGGCTCGCCTATGCGGCCGTCACCTAGCTACCCCCCCCTCACGCTGAGCGCCCCACACCGCAGGCCCTCCCGTCCCACCGTGGCACGGATGACCCCTCCACGTTCGTCGCACACACCGGCCATCCCTGTGCTCAAATACCGGCCATCCTTGTGCTCAAATAAGGACCAAGCGGGACGGGGGCTACAGCCCGGCCCCGGCCAGCGGACGGCGCGGCCGTGTGGAAGCGGACGTACTCTGCGGCCAGGACTCGTGAATTATCCGTGGGCCCGAGGCGCCCGGCGTGGCGTAGGGGCGTATGGCATACGCCCTTTCGATAAATCACGAGCCCTGACCCTGCGGCAGGCGCGCTGTCGCCGCCGTACCCCCCTGTGGACACCCCGCGTCGCCCGCACCTACCCCTCCCTACACGCCGCGCCCCGCCGTGACACCCTCTCACCGACGGCGTCTTCACCCGTCGTCGCGCCGCTCTCCACCATCGACGCCACCGCCACGGCATCCGCGCGCCCACGCTCCTCCCACAGCACACGTTGACGCACGCGCGCCGGGGGGTGTATCCTAGTGTTTATCAACACTTGACGTGAAGTAGAAGAAATGGTATAGGAGGGTGCCCCGTGACCACCGACGACCTCTCCCTCCTCGTGGCCGAGACCCGTTGCGCGCACGGCCGCCTCACCTTGGATGACGCCGAGCGTGCCGGCGCCGGCGACGACTGGATCGCCTACCTCCGCGACCCCATGCACCCCTGCCCCTACGAAGTCCGCGACTACGCCGCCTACCAAACCCACGCGCCCCATCTGCCCGCCGCCTGGCTCGTCCTGCGCACCCGCGCCGCGCGCCACGGCCGCGACTACGGCGCGGCCAGCGGGACAATCACCCTGCCCGAGGTGGCCCACCTCCTCGCCGCCGGCCCCGCTAGCGCCGACGGCCCCGTCTGGCTCCTCTACGCTATCCACCGCACCGGCCCTACCGCCACCACGGACAGGGGCGTGGCCGCCACCTACCTCGTCGAGGCCGCCGACCCCACTACCGGCGAAGTCCGTGCCGCCCTCTCCCTCGCCGCCTACCACCAGCTCGCCGCAGCTACCCCCGTCGTACCCGCCGTCTCACCGCACCTACTTGCAGGGGCGCGACCCTTGTCCCTCGTTTCGTCACCTGTCAGCCCCTAGTACTACAACGACGGATTCTTCCAATAGCTACGAAGAGCCGCTTTTGTGCTAGATCTTGACACCCTTATGGCAGCAATAACGGGTGCCGAAGGCCAGCATAGCCGCGACATCGGTCGAGATTTGCCGCTGAAAACGGCGGTTTTACACAAGCGTCGTTGTAGTACTAGCGAGGCTCCGCCTCAGACCGACGAGACATGACGCGAAAACTTGACTCATTCGCACCATGTTTGCCTGTATTAGGAGTCTAGGAGACAGACCCATGACCTATCTCATCCTCGCCGCCCTTGTGCTCTTTTGCCTCGCCCTCGTCGCCATGTTCGTCGTCCTCGTCGGCCACGTCCGCAGCTGACACCACGCGCCCCTGGTATGCGTCCTGCATAACGCCACCCCCAGGACTCACCGTACACGCGACACAGCGGGGTGAGCCCCTGGGGTGGGGGCGGCGTACGGGACCATGTCCGTCGCGGAGGAGCGCCGGAGGAGCGCCAGAGGGGGGTATATGCCGGGCGAAACGACGACTGATGGAGCGGCACGGAGGGACTACACGCGCGCCGCCGAGACCGACGCGCCCGAGACGTTGGTGAGCCTCGTGGCGGCCGCCGCCGCGCTCGGCCTCCGTCCCGCCACCGTCAAACAGTACATCCTCCGCGGTCAGCTCGCCGCCATCCGTGTGCCGCGTGGAAACACGACCCGCCTCTTTGTCACGTCCGCCGAACTGGAGCGCTACCGCCGCGCTTCCCTCGGCGGCCAGGGCTGGCTCAACCGTCGGGGACCTGCACCCCCCGCGCCGCCGTCGCCTTCGCCGACGCAGATTGCCATCGAGCACGACGTGGCCGCCCGTAGCCTCTGAGCGTGACGCCGCCGGTAACAAGGTCTGCACGGCTGCGCCCGCCCGTCCGCGCGTGCGGGGTGCACACCGGTTCCGTTGGGGCCTGCTGAGATCGGTGAAAGATCTTCGGAACGGGCCCTAGTGATCCGCCGCGACAGGGCTGCACGAGCGTTTCTGGAGCGTGCGGGCGGTCGAACGAGGCTCCTGCGACCACCTCATCCGATGGCCTTTCGGCAAAAACACGCCATCTCAGCAGGTTCCAACGGAACCCTTTCGGGAGCTGGGGCGACGGCCGCGCGGCACACAGGGCCATCCTCGACGCGGCGGCCTCCAGCGACGCCGACCTGGCCACCGACCGCCTCGCCGACCATTACGCGCGCACGATCCCGCTCGTTTTCGACGTCCTCGATCGTGACCACGATCTCGGCCGACTGCGCACCACCATCAGGGCCGTCGCGCCGGGTGCCGAAGCGGCCCTGAAGGACGGCTGATCGGAGCCGACACATCGCGCGTAAACGCGCACGGGGAACCTTCCCTTCCTGGCAGCGCCACAACGTCAGCGCAACGGATGGAGACCAAGGGAGGCCCGCTGCGCCCATGTGCCAGAGAATACGCAAGAGCAGGCAAACGCGAGCCTACAACGCGACAATTGACACTCAGGCTGAGTTATTCCATCGTAATCGCTCAGTTGGGGCGAAACGCTACGCGGCGCGCGGCAGCGGCGCGCTGAGCGTGGTCGGCTGCACCTGGGGCAGCAGAGACGGGGACGGCGTGCCCGTGAGATGGGCCGCACAGGCGGCG
>JAABUJ010004206.1_pt1 | contig 15346 bp, 13 predicted proteins | sample 5559131 | NCBI WGS metagenome assembly JAABUJ01 (sample SAMN10711875, study PRJNA513366) | rock metagenome | isolation source: Antarctica rocks | place: Antarctica: Victoria Land, Mt New Zealand nord | collected 2016-01-07 | reverse complement strand
TTTTGCGCCGGGGACGATCACCGTCCACATCGGGAAGTCGGGAGATCCCGTGCCGCTCGAGGCAGCGGTGCAGCGACGATCGAGTCAGCTCGGGGATGGTCGCCTGCAGGGCATAGAGGCAGTCGTCGAGCGGCAGCAGCGTATGCCGGCGAAAGGCAACGACAACAGCTTCCTGTTGAAGCGAAAGGACGGTGGACTTCGGTGCCGGCCCGGTCTTCCGATCCGCAACCGAGGTCCGCTTCCTCCACTTGGCGATGGTCTTCGGGTTGACGCCATGCCGCCGGGCCAGCGTCCTCAAGCTCTCTTGACTATGCTGTATCGCTCGACGCACTGCCGCTGTCGTGCGGGCGCTCCCGTGAAGAATCTGTCCCATAGTGCCTCCTTCTGACGCTCAGAAAAGTATGCACCATCTAACCCCGGACCAAACACCTAGATGTCTCGATTGAGAGGTGGGCATTCAGCATGAGGGAGGTTCGGGCGCAAGACATCCGTCGTGGCACGACATGCATCTTACGTTTATGTCTGCCGCTCTGGCTAGGGGCAGGCGAATCGGCTCTGCGTTGGTTCGTCTAAGTGCGCTGTGGGGTTTTTTGACCGCACAACTGTGTGCCTGGCTGCCAGGCACGACTGCTGCCGATTTGAGGTGGATTTATGCAGGATGGCGAACGTCGGCGCAGGTTGATTGAGGAACTCGACAGAAACGACCTCGCCGCACTGGTTTGCTTTGCCCCTGAAGACGTCCTTTTATTATCCGGATACTGGCCCGTCATGGCGTCGAGCCTGGCTATTCTGACCCGCGACGATACGTTACACGTCATCCTCCCGGAAGATGAACTGGAGCTTGCGAGAGCGACTGCAGATGCCCAGTTTATCCCGTACAAGCCGGAAACGCTGGACCAGATTCGCACAGTGACGGATGCGCTCGCAGATCCTCTAATGCGCCTGGCTGCAGAAGTCACGCTGGGTGCAGGCCGCGTCGGTGTTTTGCTGGACGCCATGGCGCAGCCGCAGTCCTACCAGTCGGGGAATCATTTTCATAGCTCCATCGTTCCGCTGCTGCGAAAAGCGTTTCCTGAGGTCGCACTGACCTCGGCTGACGCCCTGCTCAAGCGAATGAAATCCATCAAGACGCCTGTAGAGATTGGACAGATGCGGCACCTCTGCCTGCTGGCTGAAACGGCGTTCCTGGTGGCCCAGCAGGCGATCACCGTGGGGCGACGCGAAGACGAAATCGCGGCGGAGATCAATCACGCCTACGCCACCGTTGCCCACGACGGATTCGAACGCGGACACGGATATTTCTTCTGTATGTCGGGCCCGAATTCCGCCAAGGCCGCAGGTGCCTTCGCCCGCACAAGGCAACGTGTTGTCGGACCGGGCGACCTGGTCATGATCCACGCCAACACGGTCGGGGATGGCTTTTGGACAGACATTACGCGGACCTATACCTCTGGCGTAGACAACGATCTTGAGCAACGCATGCGCGGTGCGATTGCGGAAGCTCGCAGCGCGGCGCTCGCAGCGATTCGCCCCGGTGCGCAAGCCTGCGCGGTGGACGCCGCCGCGCGCGATGTTCTGGCAGCGCACGGATTCGGCAAGGAATTCAAACACGCTGTTGGACATGGCGTAGGCTTCGCCGCCGCCGATCCGCGGGCGCTGCCACGTCTGCATCCGAAGTCGCCGGACGTGCTTGAAGCCGGCATGACCTTCAATATCGAACCAGCTATTTATTACGAGGGAAAAGGTGGCATGCGTCACTGCGATGTAGTCGCCTGTACCCAGGACGGAGCTGAGGTGCTCACTAACTGGTAGCGCAGTACAGAAGGGACTTATGAGGCAGCAGCAAACAATCACGGGTGGATCGGTAAGCTTCTACACCGTTCCCACCGACGCACCAGAGGCCGACGGCACGTTCTCGTGGGACAGCACCTCGATGGTTCTTGTGCAGCTTGCGTGCGGAGATGTTCACGCTCTCGGCTACACCTATGCCGATGCGGGCACTGCGGCGCTGGCGCACAAGCTGCTCCACTCCCTTATTCTCGGCTCCGATCCCATGCGCAACGCTGAGACCCGCCAGAAGATGTTGCACCAGATTCGCAACCTCGGCGAAACCGGCATGGCGATGATGGCTGTCTCGGCAATCGATAACGCATTGTGGGATCTCCATGCACGTCTGCTCGATTCACCGCTGGTCAGCGTGCTGGCCCAGGTGCGCACCGGCATTCCGGTTTACGGCAGCGGCGGGTTTACCACTTACTCGGACAAGCAGCTTACCGATCAACTCGGCGGCTGGGCGCAGGCCGGTCTGGCCAACGTCAAGATGAAGATCGGTACGCATCCAGAGCAGGATCCTGCTCGCGTCCGCACTGCACGCAGCGCGATCGGTGAGAACACAAATCTCTTCGTCGACGCGAATGGCGCCTACACCGTTACCCAGGCGATTGCGCTCGCGCATCTCTTCGTGGAGAGCGGAGTGCGCTGGTTCGAAGAGCCGGTGAGTTCCGATGATCTTGTCGGGCTGAACCAAGTTCGGCAGCGTGCGCCGCTTGCCATGGATATTGCCGCCGGTGAATACGGCTACACCGCCTGGTACTTCCAGCGCATGATCCAGGCCCAGGCCGTTACCGTCCTACAGGCGGACTGCACCCGTTGCGGCGGCATCAGCGGATTCATCGAAGCCGCCGCGCTTTGCTGGGCGCATAACATTCCGCTGTCTTCCCACTGCGGACCCAGCATGCATCTGCACGTGTGCTGCTCGGTGCCGCGCGCCGTTCACATGGAATTTTTTCACGACCACGTGCGTATCGAACGCATGTTCTTCGACGGCTTCGTCGAGCCAGTGCAGGGCTCAATGCATCCTGACCTGTCACGTCCCGGCATGGGCCTCGTCTTCAAGCAGCAGGATGCAGAAAAGTTCAGGAAATAGCGGGCATTCCAACATCACGAGCTCCTCCGACGAGGAAGCTCCAACACGCGGTAAATAAGGAGTACACGATGGCAAAGCAGGTTTCAGATTTGATAGTAGAGCGGCTGATTGAGTGGGGCGTGGACACGATCTTCGGCTTTCCCGGAGACGGTGTCGACGGCTTCTTTGAGGCATTGCGAACGCACCAGGACAAGCTCAAGTTCGTGCAGGTGCGGCATGAAGAAGCCGCAGCCTTTGCAGCCGTGGGCTACGCAAAATATACGGGTCGCATCGGCGTTTGCTGCGCCACCTCAGGGCCCGGCGGAATCCATCTGCTCAACGGTCTTTACGACGCGAAGTGCGATCAGCAACCGGTGCTCGCCATTACCGGCCACACCTTCCATGATCTCATCGGCATGGACTATCAGCAGGATGTCGACCTGGATAAGCTCTTCATGGATGTCTCAGTCTTCAACCAGCGCGTCATGGGTCCGGCGCACGCAGTCAACTGCGTTGATATGGCCATCCGTTCGTCCTACGGCATGCGCGGCGTCAGTCACATCTGCATCCCAAAGGACATCCAGGAGTGGCCAGTTTCGGATTCGATGCGCAGCAGCGCCAATGTCAAAGGGCATAGCGGGGACTGGGCGCATCCCTCCACAGCGAAACCTGCGGACTCGCTGCTGCGCAAAGCGGCGGCCCTGGTCAACGACGGTTCCAAGGTGGTGGTGATGGTGGGGCGCGGTGCTCTTGGGGCGAAGGAGGAGGTAGCGCAACTCGCCGAAACCGTTGGCGGGCCGGTGGTGAAAGCTCTGCTTGGCAAGGGTGTCATGCCTGATCGCAGTCCTTATACGACCGGCGGCATTGGGCTGCTCGGCACCGCGCCTTCCGTCGATGCGATGCAGGAATGCGACACCCTCATCATGATCGGAACCAGCTATCCCTATATGGAGTTCCTGCCCGAACCGGGACAGGCCAAGTGCTTGCAGATTGAACTCGACCCTACGCGCATCGGGCTGCGCCACCAGACGGACGCCGCATTAGTGGGCGATGCAAAGTCGATTCTGCAGGCGCTGCTGCCTCTGCTGAAGCGAAAGAAAAACAGCTTCCTCAAGAAGTCGCAGGAACGAATGAAGAGCTGGAATGACCTGATGGAAGAGCGTGGCACGCGTAAGGATATGCCGATGAAGCCACAGGTCGTCACCTACACTCTGAACAAATTGCTTAGGGACGACGCCATCGTTTCTTCCGACTCGGGCACCATCGCCACCTGGACTGCGCGCTACGTCGAGATTCGCGGCACGATGCAGTTTTCGCTTTCCGGCTTGCTTGCGACGATGGGGAACGGCTTGCCTTACTCGGTCGGGGCAGCAATCGCTTATCCCGGCAGGCAAGTGGTGTGCGTGGTAGGGGATGGCGGCTTGACGATGCTGATGTGTGAGCTTGCCACTCTGGTCAAATACAAGCTGCGTGTCTGCGTCATCGTCATTAAAAATAATGTGCTCGGCCAGATCAAATGGGAGCAGATGATTCTTGAAGGGAATCCGGAGTTTGGTGTGGAGTTGCAGCCTATCGACTTCGCGAAAGCGGCTGAAGCTTTCGGCCTGCGCGGATACACGATCAATCGCCCGGAAGAGGCGGAGGGTGTCTTGAAGGCCGCACTCGACCACGACGGACCGACTTTGGTGCAGGCAGTCGTCGATCCTAACGAGCCGCCCATGCCTGGGAAAATCACAACCGAGCAGGCATACAAGTTCGTCAAGTCGTTGGCGCGCGGGCAGAAGGATGCGATGAAGATCATCAAGGATGTTGGCGAAGACAAGATCCGCGAGGTGATCTAGGACCATGTCCGAGTCCAACTCACTCTCGCTCAACCGGCCCTCGCACGATCTGGAGATTGTGCGCAACGCAATCAGGGAGGGGCGCTTTCAACGCAGCCTCTCCCTGCTCACCGCGACAACCAGCGTGATCAGCGGTCTGGAGGTCGCCTACGAACACTATCGCGGCAGCTATAGCAACCGCGTGATGTATACGCCCATCATCCTAAGCCTGGTGCTGGCGTGCGCAGGATTTGCGGGCTTCTTTAGCCGGCGCGCGGCGCGCACATTTCTACGGCTTGCCGCGTGGATCACACTGCTCGATGCCTGCGTCGGCTTCGGATTTCACATACGTGGAGTCTACCGAAAGCCAGGTGGTTGGCGGCTGCCGATGACGAACATGATCATGGGACCGCCGATCTTTGCACCTCTACTGTTCGGCACCAGTGCTTACCTTGGGGTGGTCGCCTCGTACCTGCAGCGTGAAGATGCGAAGACCATCGATAGCGGGGATCAGCAGGGGATGACCGACCGTTGGCTCGCGCGCATCTTCCCAGGGCACGCCGGACGCGAGCTTATCTCACGCGAGCAGGACATCCGCGAAGGCAAGTTTCAGCGCCAAGTGGCTATCGTTACGGGGGTCAGCGCTTTGCTAAGCGGCTTCGAGGCCTTTTACTCCCACTACAAAAATAACTTCAGGTATATGGCCCAGTGGACGCCCATCATCGTCGCGCCGCTGCTGGCAGGGACTGCATTCGCTTCGACGAAGAGCCGCAGGGTGGCCGCGACGGCACTGCCGGCCATGTCCATCGTTGCTGCGGCGGACTCTGCTGTCGGGTTCTTCTATCACGCGCGCGGAGTCCTGCGCCGTCCGGGCGGGTCGAAGCGCCTGCTCTACAACATCCTGTACGGGCCACCGATCTTTGCACCGTTGCTGTTTGGCGCAGCGGGAATGCTGGGCTTGCTGGCGAGCTTGTTACGCCGACGCCAGGAGTGATCAAGAGGCAGATATTGGCCCGGCCTCAATTGAGAAGATTTAGCAAGGAGAAACTGAATGCATCCCAAAGAATTGGTTGATAGCGCTCTGCTGCCGCGCGACCCGGCCACCGGCGATCCTTTGCCGCAGACGCAGCATCCCGGTTACTACCCGGGCTTCTATGTTCTTTCGCAGCAAAAGTTCTGGGACGAGGCGACTCGCAGTCTTGTCCGGATGCGGGTCGAACAGCCACCGCCGATCCGCTACTTTACACCTGAGCAGGCGACCTTCTGGAGAGCTGTCTTCGACCACCTCCTACCGCAGCACGATCGCACTCCCGACAGGCGCATACCTCTCGTCGAGCCGCTGGATGAACGGCTCTATCAGAACCAAACGATCGGGTATCGCTACGCGTCCATGCCGAAAGATCGTGAAGCGTTTGCGCTGGGTCAGCAGGCAATCGATGCGGAGGCTCAGCACCGCTTTGCGGGCGACTTCATTTATCTGCCCCATCACCAGCAAGACCTGGTGATCAAAGCTCTGCACGACCAGAAATGCGAGGCTGCTCCGGAGATCTGGGCAAGAATGTCGATCGCACGTTTCTGGCAGATGTTGATGCAGGATGCACTGGAGGGCTATTACGCGCATCCGTGGTCTTGGGATGAGATTGGTTTTGGCGGCCCGGCTTATCCCCGCGCCTACACACGACTGGAACGAGGCGAACCCGAACCGTGGGAGGTCGAGGAGGAACGCTACCCCTGGGCCGCACCCACGTACGCCGTGTCGGACGAGACCGAATCGACCCACGATCAACACACCGAGGCGATGCAGAACGGCTAGAGCAGCCCGGCAATTTAGCTGCGCTGCAATGGATCTAAGAGACGAGGGCAAGTGGACAAACCAATTCTGGGATCGTTTGAAACACCACCATCAACGCCGCACATGCTTGGCGCGTTGCAGAAGATCCATCTTCCAATGCGCCGCTTCAAAGGCAATGAAGATGTTGATTATGTCATCGTGGGCTGCGGGTCGGCAGGAGGTGTTCTGCTGCAGAGGCTTGCCCGCGCCGGATTCAACGTGGTCTCGCTCGAGGCCGGTCCTTTTTGGGACACGGAACGCGACTGGGTGTCGGATGAGTCGGGCTCGCACGACCTTTATTGGGAAGACCCGCGCGTGACCGGAGGCAAAAACCCGCTCGCCCTGGGTGCAAACAATTGCGGCAAGGGCGTTGGCGGAGGCTCCGTCCACTGGGCTGCTTTCACTCCCCGCCTGCATCCGTCGGACTTCCAGGTTCACACTCTCGACGGCGTCGGAGTCGACTGGCCCATAGACTACAGCATCATCCAGCCCTATTACGAGCAGCTCGAACTCGAGATGCCGGTCGCAGGGCCGGCATACTACCCCTGGGGCCATCCCCATGGCTATGCCTATGGTCCGCATCCCATGGGTGGCGTTGGCAACGCATTGATCAAGGGCTGCACCGCGCTCGATATCCAGGTTTCGATTGGCGGTCCGGTGGCGATTCTGTCCGGATCGCATGGTGATCGGCCACACTGCATCTATCGCGGCTTTTGCATCCAGGGCTGCAAGGTGGGAGCGAAGGCCAGCACGCTGATAACGCACGTGCCTGATGCTGTGAAGAGCGGGGCCGAGATTCGCGATCACTGCATGGTCTCGCGTGTAGAACTGGGCAAGAACAATCGTGTGACAGGCGTGCACTACTTGGACCGCCACGGTGATGCGCACTTCCAAAAGGCCAAGGCCGTCATCATTGCCGGCTACTCGATCGAGACACCGCGTCTGCTGCTCAACTCCGCCTGCCCCGGATATGAGAATGGTCTGGCGAACTCCAGCGACACAGTGGGCCGCTATCTGATGGCACAGGCGGGCAATGTCGTGCTGGGTCGCTTCGATCAACCTGTACGCATGTACAAGGCACCACCTGCCCATGCACTCACCGAAGCGTTTTATGAAACGAATCCGAAGAACGACTTTGCGCGCGGCTTCGCAATTCAGACTGTCGGTCCGCTTCCCATTGCATTCGGCAAACAGATGCTCGCGAGCAAGAAGGCCTGGGGGTGGGGGATGCGGCGGGAGATGATGGACTACAACCATTGGGCAAGCTTCGGATTGCTGGGTGAAATTCTTCCGTGGGCCGACAATCGCGTCACACTTGCCGAGGAGAGGGATCGCTTCGGAATTCCTGTGGCCCACGTGAACTTCGACCTGCACGACAACGATCACAAGCTGATCAAGGCTGCGAAAAACAAAACCATGGAGGTGATGCACGCGGCCGGTGCCACCGAGGTTGTGCAGGAAGCACGCTACGCGCACCTGGTAGGAGCGGCGCGAATGGGCTCAGACCCGCGCACCTCAGTCGTCGACAAGTTCGGCCGGACGCATGACATTGCCAATCTGTTCGTCTGCGACGGGTCCATCCTGCCCACGCAGGGATCGGCTAACCCTGGACTCACAATTCAATCGCTCGCTGCGCGCACCGCCGACTACCTCATCTCGCAGGGTGAGTCAGTTTTCACCAGTGACGAGCGCGATATGACTGAACCTCCGTTGCGCGCGCAACTTGCGCCACCCGGAACCTACGGGCATGGTGTTCCGCGCCTCAAGTAAGTTATCCAATGCACCTAACCAGTCCAACGAACGAGCGACTCTCGTTCAGAATCGAGCGATTTATGAAAGATCAACCCGTTGTCGTCATTACTGGATCTTCTGCCGGTCTGGGCCGCGCCATCGCACACGCCTACGCCAAGCGCGGCGCTAAATTGGGCCTGCTTGCCCGGAATCCTGAAGCACTGGCGGCTGCCAAAAAAGAGTGCGAAGACCTGGGCGGCACAGCTATCTTCATTCCCACGGACGTCTCCGATGCTGAAGCTGTTGAGAGCGCCGCGAGTCAGATTGAAGAGCAGCTTGGGCCAATTGACATCTGGATCAACGATGCGATGGTGAGCGTCTTTTCGCCTGTCAAGGAGATGCAGGCCTCCGACTACAAGCGCGTAACTGATGTGCTGTACCTTGGCTTTGTCCATGGAACACTTTCGGCTCTCCGCCGCATGCTGCCACGCAATCGGGGCACTATCATCCAGATCGGCTCTGCGCTTGCCTATCGTTCCATTCCGCTGCAGTCGGCGTATTGTGCCTGCAAGCATGCGATCAACGGCTTCACTGATTCGCTACGCTGTGAGCTTTACCACGACAAGAGCAATGTGAAGATTACGGTGGTGCAGATGCCGGCGATGAATACCACGCAGTTTGGCTGGGTGAAGAACCGTATGCCAGACAACACGCAACCTGTGCCGCCTATCTTTGAGCCCGAGCTTACCGCTGAGGTCGTCGTTGCCGCGGGCTATGCGAAGAATCCACGCCGCGAGTATTGGGTTGGAATGCCCACGGTAGAAGCAATCATCGGACAGAAGTTCATTCCCGGACTGCTCGACCGCTACCTGGGTGCGACCGGCTACAAAGCGCAGCAGATTCAGGACGAGCCACGCAATCCGGACGCACCCAATAACCTTTACGAGTATGTTCCAGGTGTTCACAGTGCACGTGGAAAATTCAGCGACCGCTCGTCGGGTACCAGCGCCGAGGTCTTCTTTACTCTGCACCGGCATTGGTTCGCCGTGGGCGCGCTGGCGCTGGTGGGCGTAGGCGCAACCCTGTTCGCCACTCGGAGAGACGCATGAACCACTGCGATTCTTTCTTCGAGGATGAGAGCTGGGCCGACGAGCACTCGAACGCTCTGTTGATCACGGCAACCTCACTCGCGCTCATGACCCTTGCTCCGATCGCAGCGTATCAACTCGGTGCGCTCGATCATCTGCCTGACCCGCCATTCAGCATCTTCGATTCAGACAGCATTACCGATTCGAAGTCTGCTCATCCGCTCGGTATTCCCGACAGCCTGCTCGGTCTGGGCAGCTACGGGATTACGCTGGCCTTGGCTTTGCTGGCGCACAGAGACAGACGCGTTAAGAAGCTGCTCGCAGTCATGCTCGTCGCCGACGGCTCAGTAGCAAGCTTCAACGTGGTGAAGCAGGTAGTCTCGTTCCGAAGACTCTGTTCCTGGTGTACAGGGACCGCCCTCTGCACTGCTGCGATGGTGTTCGTTGGCCGCAGTCTTATTCGTCAGGAGGCGTCAAAGCTGCGCGGCATGTTGTAAACATCATGCCCCCCGGATGCGAGTTGCGGGTCGCCAGACGCTTTCAATGTTGGCAGCCCGCAAGTCGCACGGCCGCATGCACGAGGGCGATGTGGGAGAAGGCCTGCGGGAAGTTGCCGGTCAGTCGTACCGCATCGGTGTCGTATTCCTCAGAGAGAAGACCTACATCGTTTGCTAGGCCGAGCAGCTTCTCGAAGAGCTTCGTGGCCTCGGGAACCCTGCCCAGCATGGCGTAAATCTCCACCAGCCAGAAGCTGCAGGCGAGGAAGGCGCCCTGTTCCGCCTTGCTTGTGGCAGGCAGGTTGCGCAGCAGAAGACCACCTTTCATCAATTCACGCTCCACCGCTTTGACAGTGCCGAGCATGCGCGGGTCGTCCGCTGGAACAAACCCGAAGATCGGCAAAAGAAGAACGGAGGCGTCGAGACGACTGGAGCCGTAGTGCTGGACGAAAGTATCGAGGTGAACGTCAAAGCCGTGCTGGAATACATCGGCCATGATGCGATCGCGAAGCGCTTTCCATTCTTCGAGTGGGCCACCCATTCCGTGCTGCTCAATACTCTTTACGGCTCGATCGAGCGCAAGCCACGCCATTACTCCTGAAAAGGTAAAGCGCTCGGGATGCTTGCGCTCCTCCCACATGCCGGACCCGGGCTCCTGCCAGATATTTGCGAGGTGTTCAGTGAGTGCCTTCTGGAGCTCAAGTTCGTGCGGTTCTGGAGCTATGCCAGCTTCGCGGGCGTGAAAGAGAGCGGCCGCAATCTCACCATAGATATCCTGCTGAATCTGCTTCTGGGCGGCGTTGCCCACGCGAACGGGCGCTGAGGCTGCATAGCCGGGCAGCCAATCAATTTCCGTCTCGGCGAGACTGCGCTCTCCGGTGATTCCATACATGATCTGCACTTGTGAGGCGTCAGGCCCTATCGCGCGAATAAGCCACTTCTTCCAGGCGATGACCTCTTCGGTGTACCCAGCATCGAGCAGGGCGGAGAGCGTGAGCGTCGCGTCGCGAATCCAACAGAAGCGGTAGTCCCAGTTCAGTGGTCCTCCCAGACGCTCCGGAAGCGATGTCGTGACCGCCGCGACGATGCCTCCGGACGGACGGTAAGTCATGGCCTTCAGGGTAATGAGCGACCGTTCGACAGCCTCGCTGTACGGGCCTTTGTACTGGCTTTGTGCCGCCCAATCCGTCCAGAAGTTGACTGTCTCGCGCAGCGCCCGAGCAACGTCGATGGATGCGGGGATGGCTTCATACGAGCAGCCATAGGTCAGCGCAAAATTCTGAGTCTCACCGGCATGCAGAGTGAACTCAGCGGAGAGCGTGCCTGGGCTGGACTCGACTATGGTTGCGGCCGTGCGGAGAACAGTAAGACTCGGCCCGACTCTGGCGACCCAGGACTTCACCGATTCAGCGGCAGCATCCGGGCCGGATTCGCATTCGATCCACGGAACGGACTTGCCATAGTCGAACCGAAGGCAGAGCGTCATGTCCATTTGGACTGTTCCGCTGATGCAGCGAACAATGCGGACCAGGTCGGAGTTGTGGCCGCGGATGGGCATGAAATCAGTCATCACAATCGTTCCGCTGGAAGTCTCAAACGTGGTATCAAGGACCAGGGTATGGGGCTGGTACCTTCTCGTTGCAGTGACCTGCTTGTCGCGCGGAGCCAAGGTCCAGTGTCCGTTGTCGCCTGAGCCGAGCAGAGCAGCAAAGCAGGCGGGAGATGAGAAATCTGGCCAGCAGAGCCAATCGATTGCGCCGTCGCGACTCACCAGAGCCGCAGTCTCGCAGTCGCCAATCACGGCGTAGTCCTCAATCTTTTTAGATTCCATAACATTCCTCCTGCGCACGCAAGGATTCAGGTTGCGCGGTTCCAAGCAATGAATTTATTGGTGGGACACTCTCTCTGAATGACTCCTGCCTGGGGCGACGGAGTAGGGATGGATTGTCCGCCCCCCCTCAGCATCCCGCAGACAAGGCGTGCGGCCGAGCAGACCACGGCACTCAATTTTGAAAGCCAGCTGCGCATGCGACAACCTCTTTTTGCGGTACGGGGAAATTAAGTGTGGGCTGAAGCGAAGACGAACCCAGGGCGAACTTCACCCACGGCATCCTGCCCTCGCCGAGCTAGAACCCGCTTCTCTGAAATAGATGCACAATCGGAAGTAAAGGCCATCCTGGGTCGCGCGGTCTGGACAGGTGATCACTGTGACCTATCAGGCGCTTCTTTTCCCGTAAGTTCGCAAAGGTGGTCTGCCATGGCTTTTATCATGCGCATTCATCCGATGGAGCCGTAGACCAATCGCCCGACGGGTCGCACCGTGTTTGATCCAGACGGCCAGCAAGAGCATCTCGCCACGATAATTTCCGATTTTGACGGCAATCCCCCGCAAGGCATTTTGCATCCTGACTGTTAGCACTGGATTTCCGGTGTCTGGCTCTCTTGCTTGGCTCGACCGAGACCAACCATGTTGCTTCGCCAGGCGGATCCGGGTCCATGAACGTTCACCGAATGAACGCAGATTTGCATCGAGCTCTGCTGGCTATTCGCAGTGGAAAATGGAGAGTTAGACCAATGGGCTTTCAGCAGTACCACGAACCACCCGATGAGCTCTCACAAGAGACACGTACCTTTGCGCGAATGATCGCTTCCATGATCGAAGAAGCGGATGCAATTAACTGGTATGAGCAGCGCATGTCCGTCGAAAAGGATGATCAGGCAAAGGCGGTCATGTTCGCCGCGCAAAAGGAGGAGTTCAAGCACTTTGGAATGGACTTGGAATTTTTGCTTCGCAGAAAGCCGAAATGGAAGGCCGTTCTCCAATCTGTTCTGTTTCACGAGGGTGACATTGTGGCCCTTGGGGAGCAAGGGGAAAAGGCGGAAGACGGTGTAGGCGCGGGCGAGAAGTAAAGTACACCGGGCGGCCAAGCGCGATGGTACGGTGATTCCGTCGGCGGTGGCAATTGTCTCCTCACGGAGAGTTTCGCCCGGTGTCCGAGACAGGGAGATCGATGCCGTGGTTTGTGCTCTGAGTCGACGGGCTCTTCCTGGTGGCGCTGGTGCGAGGAGCCGCGGTCTATGACCTGACTGTTAGGATAGACACGACGCCCGGTATTGGGGCAACTAGTTCAGATCGTCTTCCGGATGTTTGGTTCGCGACCAGTCGACTGAGTTGAAGCATGTCCGGGAATGACTACGGAGCGCGTTTGGCACGCCTGCTTTGTGGGGTTCGTTGGGGCGCGAAAGAAGAGTGCGATGAAGGTGGCAATCTCTACCGCGCGGCAGGCGCATTACAGACTCCCGGCCAACGCGTTTGTGCGGCTCGGACATCAGGTAACGATGTACACTTCGACCCCTCCCGGCCGGTTGAAAGGCTTCGACCCGGCGGTCGCGATGAGGTTCGTGCCCGCGCCTCTGACGTTGGTGAATGGCTTTTCCCGAATTCATATGGGTGTAAGGATCAGCGAACTAGACTCAACTGTTTTCGACCTGATCGCCGCCAGGGCGATCCGGGATTGCCATGTGTTCCTGGGAGCTTCAAGTTCGGCGCTCTCAACGGGCAAAGTCGCGCAGCGACGAGGTGCGACTTTCGTGCTCGATCGCGCTTGCCCGGATATTCGCGTGCAGCAGGCAATGGTGTTCGAAGAAGCCAAGAAGGTTGGTGGTGTTTTTCGCCCGAATGCGGCGTGGTTTGTCGATCGTCAGGTGGAAGAATACGAACAGGCAGACCTGATACTTTCACCTTCCCGGTACAGCAGCCGCAGCTTCCCACCGCATCTACAGCGCAAGATCTGCCTGGCTCCTTTGTTCGGGCGAGCGCAGGTGACCGAGCGTAAGAGGAAGCCCAGTGGCTCGCCTTTCGTGGTCGGAGTTGTGGGAGGACACCCCCTCCGCAAGGGTTACCTCTATCTGCTGCAGGCTTGGAAAGAGCTCAAGCTGCCGAATGCTCAATTGAAAATTCGATCTGGCGCGAACTTCGGCCAGTATCCGCTGCTGGCGAAGCTCCTGAATGAACAACCGAACGTTTCCCTGGTCTCCTATGTGCCGGACATCAGCCAGTTCTACGGTGAGTGCGATGCCTTCATTTTGCCGAGTGTAGACGACGGGTTTGGCATGGCTCTATTCGAAGCTGTGGCGAACGGCGTGCCTTCGATTGCCACGCATAACTGTGGCGCATCCGAATTGCTGGTGGGTGGCCGGGACGCTATTCTCATCGACGCCTTCAGCGTGGACCAGATCAAGGAATCAATCTTGACTCTTTACGAGTCGCCGGAGTTGCGGGCGCGCTACGAGCAGAACGGGCCTGCGGCTGTGGCGAAATTGCAAGACGGCGATTCCGCAGTGCTTTACGACGCGGCAATCGACCGGCTGCTGGCCCGTGTGCACAGCCAAGTAGGCGCATGACTGTGTAGGGCTCGTCGGCTGACCGCATACTCGAGCAGGTTATGCTCAACTCATTGTGCGTGTTGACTTACTTGATCAGCGGAAAACAACCACACAGGTCACCGCTGAAAATGATGTTGAGACCGCCACTGAGTCTCTCGGTGCCCACCATTGGGCGGGAGTGAATGGATGCTATACCCCAGAGCTGGTACGGCCTGCGGACCTATCTTGTGTGCTGAGTAACACGAGCTTAACTTACCCGCTCCGGAGAGTTTCCGCAGTGCTTCGTAGCACTCGCAGGCGCGCGCTTCCAGCCTGGCTTGGTCGAGTAACTGAATGTTACCGCGGCTATAGTCAATCAGACCCTCGCTCCGCAGCAGGTGCATGGAAAGGGTAACTGTCGTACGGCGGACGCCGAGAGCTTCTGCCAGATTCTCTTGCGTTACCTGGATGTGGCCGCTGCTTGATTCATGCCCGCAGTGCAGCATCCAGCGGCAGAGTCGCTGCTCCACATCATGGCAGCGGTTGCAAGCGGCAATCTGACTGGATTGCATGAGTTGAGCGTGTAAGCAGGCAAGTGCCAGGTCGTGAAACTCGCCCGCGCGGGCGAACTCCTCGATCCCATGCTCGATCGAGCAGACAAACGCATGCCCTGGAGAGCGAACGGTGGCCTGTTGCAGCGATTCAGAGGTACCCAGCAGCGCCGTGGCGCCCACCATCGACCTGCTGCCAAGAACGCCAGTATCTATGGCGCTGCCATCTTTTAGAGGCACGCTGAGAGCTACGCTGCCTGCCTCGATGAAATACAGCCACCACATAGAGTCTTCAGGTCCAGCAATACGCCGGTCTGCTTCCAGTTTTACTGGTTTCAGCCGCAGCCGTTCGATCGAATCGCCAGGTAAGCTTCTCAGAACGGCGTTCTGAAAGATGCGGGGCTGTGGGCTAGTCATAGACCAACAGTAGATACCTAGAGCTTGTTTCATAAACATCGTCTGAGTGTGATCCATAGGCAAGCGAGGTAGAAGAAGGCGCGGTAGGTGGAGAGGAGATGCTCATGGCGCACCAGCAGTCTGCGGAACTGACCGAGCCAG
>JAABUJ010004205.1_pt1 | contig 15348 bp, 9 predicted proteins | sample 5559131 | NCBI WGS metagenome assembly JAABUJ01 (sample SAMN10711875, study PRJNA513366) | rock metagenome | isolation source: Antarctica rocks | place: Antarctica: Victoria Land, Mt New Zealand nord | collected 2016-01-07 | reverse complement strand
AGGAGGGAGGTGGGGGAGAGCTTATGTTCGATAGCGGGGAGGGGTGGGGCCGGGGTGAGGTTGGGTTGGGTTGCTGCAGTCGATGGTGTGGGGATGGCATTGTTGGCTCGTGGCTTTGGGATAGGGTGTAATCAACTCGGTCGTCTGTTTATTCTTGGTGACAGTCCATATGCACAGCAAACATCCTTCAAATCAAGCTGAACCAGAACCGCACGGCGAGGACCTCAGATGAAGCAGTGACTCTGCATTGCGAGATAACAGCAAAGGTAAAGACCGTCAAATGGCATATGTGCCCAAACCAAGCCAAATCAAATAAATCAAATAAAGCAGTTCCGCATGACGCTTGATGACACTTGATGACGCTCACTCACGCTTGACACTGAGCGCAAGGTCTGACAAGTGAAACTCATCAACCAAAACTCATCGACCACGCTTTGTCCAACGACATTGACAGAATCCCAGAAAAGAGTCCAGCTCTTATCACTTATCCAACATTGACTCTGCAGTGATACTCCTGGTCTTGCGTCGAGACTGTACCATCACATGAGGGAACAAGAGCCCACCCCGCTCCCCGCTCCACTCCCACTGCCGATCGTTGCCCATCCCCTCGTCGTCCGTCCGCCAGAGCGCACTGGAGGCGTGGTATAGATGTTTTTATACTTGAAGTCGAACACTTTCTCACCGGTCGCAGGTTTGGCGTTCTTGGTAGGGTTTTCGGAAGCGAGGGAGCGTGGATGGTTCTCGTTCATGCCGGGGGCTGGGTTCGGAGAGCTCGCGCCCAAGGTGACGCCAAGGTGAGCGTTGTTTACGATGGTGCGGCCACTTCCATGACTGATGAATGCTGGAGCAGATGCTACTTGGCCGTGGTGATTGTGAGTGGCTACTCCGTGGATGCTGTTCGTCGGAGCGCTGCCGGACTTGCTTGATGTAGTGGCGGGGACGGAGCGCAAAGAGTGAGCGTTCGTTGTTGCAGGCATAATGAAGGTTTTCGAAGTTGGTTCGTAAAAAGTGAAAGAATGTCAAAAAGGACTGTTGGAGCAAGCTCAGTTTGTTGTTCATGTAGATTGCGCTGGACAAATCTGAACTTCTTCAGGTCTCCAAGAACAAGATGACTTACATGATGATCAGACCGATACTGAACCTGTTTGAATGGATGATACTTCTTTAGACAGTAGCTGATGATAGAACAGACTTCCTGAAGCCTGTGTTGAAAGGATAGTGCACAGCTATTGGACGTTGTAGAGATGAAGCGAATGAAGGAAGTGAGGTGGAAGAAGACAGAAAGAAGAGGTGTAGAAGAAGTATTTAAGGGCTCTGTATCTACCCAATGCAGTCGCAGACACACTAGCGTGCATGAGAAGGTGTCTCTCGCATGCCCTAATGCAGTCGCAACCCCTCTGCACCAGCTTGACAGATTGGTAGAAGACCTGCAAGTCACAGACTTGCCCACGTCGTAGTCAGAAGCTGAAGGAAGAACTAGGAAAGACAAAAAGACTCAAATAGTACTGCTAATCATTGTGTAGAACAGCTGGCCGCTCGAAGACCCCATGCTTATTGAAAAAGTACGCTGTTGCTGTCAATAAGTATCTTCCTGCATTGAAGGAACAACAAATTGATTCACATGATGTGTGCCTAGCCATTCAATTTTAGTGACACATTCTTTCCAACACGGAGCCTCCGGCTGCGCTGTGTTCCACTGAGGTGCTGATCCTGCCAGAAGTCTTTCCATAAACGAGCGATAGTTTCAAGATTTTGGATTGAGTGCATACAATTCCGTACCCTCGCCGGTACTGCCTGACCAATTCCTGTAACAAGTCTAGCTAGACTTTCAAAACTCCACGGACACCAAGCATCTGGATAGTACTCCAAAGTCAAAGGCATTCCAACACCAGAGGATATGCCGCAAGACACCACCAGAACCAAGAAGCTGCACCAGTGCTACACTGCCTATAGGATATACCGCCGCACGAAGTGGACCAGAAGATGTACGGTGCTTGTGAGATAGCTCGGTACGGTCCCGGACATTCACTCGATCGGTTTTGGAGGCGCCCTGCGTGTTGGATGTGGAGCAATATTCTCGCTCTTGCGGCCATCAAACCTGGCGGCATTGACATTCTCTTGGCGTTGTGTTCCGTCAGTACGGTCTACCAAAACATAGTCACTAGAAACGTTTTTCTCCGAAGGCTGCAGCATTACGCCAGGTATTCGCGGTATGCTGTATGAGGGCGATTCCGCAGTAGGCGGACGAGATTGAGTGCTCGGTGGTTGTGTCGCCAAAGGACTCGTAGCTACTGCCTGCTCAACCTCGCCTCCCTGACCACTAAACGCTCTACCGACGGGCGGACGCCTGTGAGCCGTATTTCGACCGTTGCCAGGGGACGATGGAGATGAATTTCGAGATCGTGTCTGCTTCAGACGCTCTTCTGTTTCTCGAAGACGAGCTTCGAGAGCTTCGAGCTCCTGGCTCTGTGATGATACTGCTTTCTTCCTATCCACCAGTCAAATATGGTCCCACTAACTCCAGGGCTCGTAAAGGTCTTGGTAATAGTATCAATGAGCATGTAGGCGCACTTTTGTTCCACAGCTTTAGATAACCCATCTAAGCTGTTGTCGATCATGAAAGCCTCGTTAAGCGCCGCAGAAAAGGAGCGTGCAATTGTCCTGGGGTGCATCAGCATCCTTATGTCCCAATAGTTCAGGCAATGACGCACGACTGAGGTCTGCCATTTGGTTTCCAGTTGTCCTCTTCCGCCATTTTTGGCACGGAGTACTGCCCCTTTTGAGGTACAGGCCCAGGAAGCTTCTCTTGGCCGAGGTCGTAGCGTAGTGTACCGGCTGCTCTTGAAGAGTTGCGACAGAAACTAGCAGGACCGAAGCTCTAGTTGCCCATGAGCAACAATGGGAGGAAAGATAGTCAATGAGTCAATGACTGCTGACTGCTGACTGCTGACTGCGTGAATAAGGAAGTGAGAAGCACTCGCAGAGAAGGAGCAGCTTACCTTGGGTACCTGCTTGTAACGGCGGTGGATCGACGTCCCCGCAAACTCTAACTCTAGCGCCCGCTTTAAGCGAAACTCTGCTTCCCATCGTCGCTCCGGTCGAAGTGGTGCTGCCATGTCACGTGATAGGAATCGCTTAGTCACAAGCTCTCTCGGTACCTTCCTTACCCCACAACGAAGGTTTCTGGAAAATCTCGCGCCAGATTTGGAAAATTCTAAGGGGACAGATACATGTAGACCACCCTTTTATGTACCTTATAGTCATAGACCACTTGACGTGTTTTGAGACGTGATGACTAGTCAAGTCTTTCTTTTCGGGCCGACGACTATCCGAGTCTTATATGCAGGCGCATGGACTAGTGAAGTCTTTTACCCTAATTATTTTACTCGTCGTAGACCACACCTAATCAGGACTTCCATACAAATTTCAATGGGGCTTTCTACAACGCATTGCTACACTGTTCTTATGTGTTAGACTGAGAACAATAGTATTGATAAGATATGCTCTGCGACTTGTGCCTGCCCTCTATGGATTTGCTGTCCTATCTTCTTAGAGGCCTTGCCTAGGGGCCTTGCCTAGGGGCTTTGCTTAGGGGTCTTGCTCCACTATAGAGGCCTTGTTTACGGGCCTCACTTAGGGGCCTTGCTTACCTAGGGGCGCTGCTCACTTAGGGGCATTGCTCCATAGAGGCCTCCCACAGGGCCCTTGCTTAAATGGGTCAAAGAATAGAATACCCTGTAAACACTAATAAAAGAATACTATGCCCCATAAAGAAATACCATGTTCAGCACACAAAGTAATCTGACTGTTATCACTGCTGTTTATAATCTTGTTGTCTCACCATCACTGTTAGAATATCTAGCCATGTGTAGCGCGGGTTGCCTAACGTTATAGGTCATGCGGGTTAGGGGTCCGGGTCTAGGGTCGGGTCGGGGGAACTTTTTTCCAGCCGTTTCGGGTGCGGGTTAACCCGACCCTACCCGCGCAGGGTCACGCGTTTTTCGCGGGTTATTATAGGCTTAGTAAGCCTATATATCTAAGGTACAGTACTAAGTGTCAAACATAGAAGAAGTGGCTAGTGAAATGAACATGTAATCATAAGTATCTAGCTACTCTATGAAAATGTAATCCTATAAGAAGATCTTCAATCAGCAAAAGAAAAAACTTTTATTTATAGCAAACTATTTATTTTAACAAACTCTGCATGTTCTTAAAATCTCTGTAGAACTTTAAATCACTAAGATAACAAAATAAGACATAATGTTTTGATATATCTTCTCAGATTGTTTCAATAACAGTAAGATAAGATAAAAAACAAAATCTTATAGCATCTCATTAACTTTAAAAGTCAATAAAACAATATCAAAATGCTTTTGACTCAATTTAAATAAATATCTTTAAGATATTGAAATCTTAATTGTTCTATCATTAGATCACAGAATCTTTGTCAGTGATTGATTAAACTGATAAAATTAATAAAATAAGTAAATTTCAGTGTTAAAAGTGACTTTATAAGTCTGTTAATGATTATGTTGCTTATAAGAATGTAATTAAGATGAATAAGTCTGCAGAATTTAACTTCTCTTATGAAGTGATGATATATATTAATGTGTTTTGTTTTAACATGAAACTCAGAATTCTTAATTAAAGCAATAGTTTTCTAATTGTTTATTCAAATTATAACTGTCTTAAATCTCTTTAGCTTTAGCTCTTTAAGTAACTTCTTTATTTAAACTGCTTTCTTTGTAGTCTCTGTTAAGATCATGTATTTCACTTTATAAAAGAATAAAATGACAATTTTCTAATGTTTTAAACTTCAGAATACTGATTTATTAACTATTTTAAATACATATCTCAATGTGAATCTTCTCAATTTAAGATCTTTCTCTCAGTTCAAGTTTAAATATTCTAATAATTCAAGTTGTTCACTCAATTTATATTTAAAAACAACATCTAAAGTTCTTTACACATATTAAAATACTCATTTCAGAGTCTTTCAATATGTGTTGTTAAAATTATGTGCAAATTAACTAAGAGTTAACACTGTATATGTAATGTTGAGTTACATTTGTGTCATAATGTATATAAAAGATTCTATGATCTTTTAATATTAAGTTATTAACTCTGATTCAACTATTTCAGTAATCTTTGTAAGATAGACTCTGAGTTTTATTGAAGTTATATTTGTCTTGACATTCTGTAGATTAAAGTCTTTAAACATCTCTGTAAAATAGATTTTCTATGATAAAATAAAAATTTGTAGAGTTTTGTTTTGTGTAATTAGCATTTTTAAGTAATGCTTACAGATCTCACAGTTAGTCATTTCAAAATGATTATTTAATTTGATCTTAAGATCTAGAATTTTGTTCTTATTGAGTTTACATAAAAGAATATCATCAACATAAACAGCAACAATTAAAGTTTTCTTTTTAAACATATTATTGTTCACATAAATCTGTATGTATCTGAGATCAGCAAGAAAGCAGTGTATCACTTTATATTACAGATAAAATGACTGTTTTAACTTATATAAAGCTTTCTTTAATTTACATATCTTGTCTCTTTTTTTTTCATATTCAGTAAGTTAAATCACATAGACTTCTTCTTTCAAATCATTATGTAAGAAAGCTGTTTTAATGTTCATTTATTTCAATTTGTAATCATAAAACACAACTATGACAAAGATAACTTTATAAGTCATTAATTTAACAACTGTTGCAAAGATCTCTTTATAATCAATTTTAAATTGTTGTTTAAATTCTTTGACTATTCATCAAGCCTTATGTCATAAAATTAAGTCATCAGATTCTCTTTTGTAATAATAGATTCATTTACTTCTTAAAGCTCATCAATTAGATTGCAATATCTTTAAAGTTTATGTAAAGTTAGTCATTAACAAATTATACTCACTATTCATTGCTTTCTTTCAGTCTTTTAACTTGTGACTTGCAATTATCTGTTTAAATGTTTAAGATTCATTTCTGAAGTCTTTTTTCTTTTTTATGACATCAACAATCACATCAAACACAGTCAGATAAATTATGATTGCTTTAAGCTTTAACTTTATAAAGAGTCATCTTTCTCTTTCAGAGTGTCAAGACTCAGCTGATACTGATTTATTAATTGTAAAAAGAATATTTATAATATCTTTTTTCTCTTTCTTCATTTCTTTTAACTGATTTGACAATATCAGTATGAAAGAGTATGATGATACATACTTTAAAGATGATGACAATGATGAGAGTTAAGAAGAAAATAAAAAAGATAACTGTACATCTTCTTGTTCTGCATTAACAGTGTGAGATTGAATGACTTTAGAAATTGAGACTGCAACTTTAACATTATAAATTGATGAATCTTCATTAAACTGCACATCTCTTGCTTTAATTACTCAGTTTATCTTTCTCTTTTCAAAAAATCATATTCTATATTGATTTCTTTCTTCATATTCAACAAAAATTCTCTTATTGCTCTAAGATTCAAATTTAGTCTCTGTCATTCAGATCTTCTTTAATATATATATGTATGCTGTGCATTCAAAACATTAAAGATGTTAAAGATTGATGAGATTCACTAATTTATTCTTATTAAGAAATTTGAACAGTAGCTGAATCAGAATCTTGTTGTTCTTAAGAACTGACATTAAAAGTTAATTAAAAAGATAGCATGCTGTTTTAACAGTCTCTAATCATAGAGTTTTAAAGACTTCACTATTCAGAATTATAATTTTAACTTTTGCTGTCAAAAGTTTATTACTTCTTTCTGTCACCTCATTCTGCTTCAATTCATAAGAAACTGTTGTTTCATAGATAATTCTGAGACTTTATAATCATTTAATGATGAGCTTACTTCTGAATTTCTTTTCATTATTAAGTTATACTTATGCAATTCATAGATTCATCTGAATAAAAAGCATATTAAGAAATCATTCAATTTCATCTTTTACCTGATCTTTCATTTTCATATTATAAATATATTGTCAGCAGATAAGATCATTTATGAAGACTATATATCATAAAAACTCATCATATGCTTTCAATATGACAAGATTAACAATGTCAATGTAAATCAGTTTAGTCATCTTTGTAATTTAGTTTTGCAGTTTTCTTAAGATTTTCTTCTTTTGATTTGCTCTCATGCAGACATCATACAAATATAATAATGTTTTTATAAGTTCTTATAAGTTAAATCTCACTATTCTGAGGTTCTTTGACACATTGTCAAGACTTAAATTCTTTATATAATTAAGATATTAATATTAAGTAGCTTTTAAGATCTTGTTATCTTTAATAACTGACATAATCTTATTCTTATTCACAGATTTTCTCATCATTAAAGTTTAAAGATAATATAGCTTATCTTTGTGTACTGCATAATTAAGTATATCTTTTACTTTATTCTTTAGACATAATAATTTGTTCTTAATTTTAATTAATATCTCTTTTGTTTTGATTATTTCAATTAAGAAGAGATTGAGTCTCATATCAGATATAAGATAAACATTCATCAGAATAATATTTTAAGACTTTTCATTGCTGTTCTTTAGCTATAAGTTGATCATTTCTATTTCTTGAATATATGTCACTTCAGACACTTCTTTTATAGAAGATTCATTATTGAATATTTTGATCAAGCTAAATGCAAAGAGATCACAGCACATATATTGTATTGTGCTGAAGTCAGCTATTCATAACATCTTATTAATTACAAGACTATAGTTCTTTACTGCAGTCAAGATCACTGTGTTCTCATTATATTACTTATCTTTAGAATTCAAGAATTTCTTTTTCTTCTTCTCTTTCTCTTTCTTCTTTTTAGTCTCTTATTTCTTTTTTAGCTCTTTAGACATCTTTTCTGAGTGTAACTTTCAGTAATTGTTCTTGAAGTAAACTGCTTTCTTACAGTAAGTATACATCTCATTCTCATTCTTATTCTTATCAGCATTTCTCTTCTTATTCTTCTTCTTCTTATCTTTATGATTCTTCTTTTTACTCATTAAAGCAAGCTTCTCATTCTCTTCTTCAAGATGCTCTTCATCAATTAGTTTAACAATTAAGTTGTCAAGAATTAAGATCACATTATAGGTCTTAGAGCATTTCATTATTACTTATTGAAAATAGAAGAATTTTAGATTTAATAGAAAAGTAATGATCTTCAGAATTTCATCAATAATGAGACTGAAGATCACAATTTCTTATAAGAGTGTCTTATACTTCAGAGCATAAGCATTGACAAAGAAGTATTGATTAAGTCAGTAAATGTATAGATTGTTGAATAGAATATATTTGAGATTAAATCTATGAGATAGATAGAGATATACAAGATGATTTTACATCTTTTTTGCTGTTTTCATGTCATCTATGATGACAGTGATCTCTAAGCTGACAATAAAAACAATGATGATTGTAATCTTGTTATTTTATGTAATTCAGTCAGCTTAAGTAATGTCTGTCAAGATCATTGATGTAGTTGTTGTTGTTTTAGATATAAATTCTTCAGTCATTACTGACTAACTCAAAACATTTAACTTCAGTAAGAATTCAACATCACTTTTTACTACTAAATCTCATAATTCAGCACTCATTAGACTGTATTTGATCAACATTCTTCATAATGAATAGTTTGCTGACTTCTTGAGTTTTGTAACTTTTGAAAATGTGAGGTTATATAACATTGTAGTCATTTTATATGATGAGAACATCTAAATTGATGACAGAGTTGTTTTCAATGTAAAGATCTAACTTTAAAATGATTGTGAGAGTTGTTTTTAACTATTTTATCTGTGAATTTATAACAGTTTGATGTGAATAACTTCTCATTATACATTGAATTCACTTTATTTCTTAAAGAGCTCTTTCTAGCATCTGTAAAATAACAGTAACAACAAGATGTTTTTCTTTCATCATTTTGAATAGAAACAAATAACTTAATGAATAAATAAATATCAATATACATTTGAGCTCATAATCTGTCAAACATAGAAGAAGTGACTAGTGAAATGAATGTATAATCATAAGTGTCTAGCTACTCTATGAAAATGTGACCCTATAAGAAGATCTTTAATTGATGAAAGAAAAAACTTTTATTCATAGCAAACTATTTGCTCTAGCAAACTTCACATGTTTTCAAAACCTCTGTAGGGCTCCAAATCACTAAGGTAATGAAATGAGACATGATGTTTTGACACTAAGGTAGTTAGTTAGTCTTTATTCTTCTGAAAAATTCACCTTACTCATGCATATGTAAAGAACCACTCACTACCTTAGGTATCAACAGCATGAAGTGTTGAATTTAGACTGTTATTGTGTAGAAGGTGGCAATAATTTGTATTAATAATTTAACTACTTGTAAAGCATACTTTAATCTATAACATACTCAGTTTGTAAGGCAATTGAATGTGTAGTTGTATAAATAATATAAAAGCTCTATGTGAGAAGAAAAAGATAAAGACTTACTGACTGATACTGTAGGTTCTAATATGTGTTTTTAACATGAAAGGTTTCAAGTTCAAGTCATCACTGTTGCACATAGTGCATACTGCAAAACCACTTCATATTATGAGTATGTATTGAAAGAAAGTAGATACTCATGCTATACTATGTCATCTAGTAAAATCTCTAAACTGTGTTGTCTATGAGCACATCTTGATCAAGAGAGTTACAGAAGAAGTAAAAAGAACATTGACTGCAGTTAATGTAAACAGAGTCTTTACTTAATCTTTAATGTTAATTTTATTTTACTTCATAAAAGTAGCTAAAACATCACTTCTCAATACTTTCACTCAGTGAGACTGCATCTATTAACTCTCACTAACAACAAACATCAGATGACTAAACACATCATTAAGAGTTTAACAAATCATTTAAGAGTTTAATTAATTATTAACAGTAAATTTTATGAATTTAATAAATTACTTAAAGATTCATTTAAATAAAGACTTAATAAACTTATCAGCAATCATCTCTTAACTGAGTACAAAGTTTATCTAAATCTGATTATATTTATATAGATTGCAAATGTTATAATAGAAGACATCAATGTGCTTTAATTACTTATATATATATGCATTCTTAATTAAGATCAAAATAACTTGATTATCTTCTTTGAGCTAAATAAATAAAAATGCTTAATGAGCTTTATTCTCTTAAATGCTTATGCAGTATGAGTTGACTTCAAGATATTTATCTATGTTTATGTCTCTTAATATCTATTCAAGTCAGATCTCAGTCTTTGCACACATTAACATAATTATGTATTCAGTCTCAGTAATTAAGATAACAATAAACTTCTGTTTTTAACTTGTTCACAACACTGATTCATTTTTAAGCATATAAACACATTTTAAAATTGATTTTTAATTCTGCTTGTTCAAAGCATAGTTGAAGTCAGAGTATTTAAGCATTACTTAATTCTCATTAAAGCTGTACATAATGTTGAGATTAATGATTGATTTTATGTACTGCAGTAATTTCTTAAGTGTATGTTCATAATGCTTTACAGAATTGCTGAGATATTGACTTAATCAATTTAATGTGAAGACAATGTTTAATTAAATATAAATTACTGCATACATTAAACTTTCAATTGTCTATTAATACTGTCTTTAATCTATTCTTTAATCAGTTAAGTCAGCAAGACAAAAAGCATCATATTTGTTAAATAAAATGCTGATGACTCTGTGCTTATTAAATTGCATGTGAAGATTCTTTAATATCTTATTTATATAGTGAATTTGATTTAGATGCAGAGTTCTCATTTTGTAATTATATATAACTTAAATGTCAAGAATTTTCTGTATCTTTTTTAAGTTCTTAACTTTGAATACATTCATAAGAGCTTGCTTAAATTAGAGAATGTATAACAGATTTATTGAAGTTATAACAATATTATTTACATAAAGAAGCAGCATAATTCTTTTAATGCTGTAAAGAAGAAGACAGAGATCAGTTTTGCTTTAATGAAAACTTAATTTAAATAGTTTAATGATACATTGTTTATATTAATTTTATGCAGCTTACTTAAGATCATAAAGACTGTGCAGTATGTGCAGAACATGATTAGATGCAATATTGATTTTAAAAAAAGATGTTATATAGATTGTTTTCTTCAGAAAGAATTTTGTAAAAACATTATTAATATTTATTTAATGACACTTTAGATTCTTAAGTGCAATGATAGTCAGAAAGACTCACAGAATGTTAAATTTAACAGTGAAAATAAAGATATTTTTATAATTAACATTATATATCTATAAAAAGTCTCTTGTCACAAATCTTATCTTAAGTTTGTTTAAGAATTCATTGATGTTCAGCTTAAATTTAAAAATTTATTTACTGATTACCATGTTAATTCTTCTTAATGACACAATCTCTTCTCATATTTTATTTACTGTCAAGACTGTCAGCTCTGCATAAATGATGTTCTTTTACATTTCTTCTTAAATTAAGTCTTTCACTGCTTCAATATAGATAACAGACATCAGAATGTCAGATCTGATTATAGAGTCTTTTTTATTTATAGAGAATGCTGTAAGTATCAGTATAACTTTTAATATTTTAATTAAGAACTTATTCATATCTTAATCATCATCATTGTTGTCTTTCTTTTGTTTCAGAATCTCAATGCACAGAAAGATTCTAACTTCTTTAAGTGTCACTGTCTTAATTTAATTAATGTTAATCTTTTTATCTAATAACTTATCTAAATTAACTGCAGTTAACTTAATTTCATATTGTTTATCTTAAGACTTGTTAATCTTAATCATGATCAAGTTAAACTGCATCTTATTATTTTAAGTTATGAATGTCTGATCTGAAGCTATGATCTTCATAATGATTAACTTTTTTCATAAATGTTTAACAAATCTTCTGTTTAGAAGAACATTTAATGTCTACTATTACAGTTTAAGATTAACAGTGTCTTTCTTCTTGTTTTTAGTAAACTTTACAGTGTAATTCTTAACAATGTACTTAAGATCTAAAGCTTAAAGCTGATACTGCTTTGTGATTTTCTCAATATAGCTTATAAAGACTCTTATTTATTTTTAATTTATGAATTTGTTGCATCTGTCTTCAGATAGTAACTTAAGATCAATGTAGCTGTAGTATTTACATCTTTATATATAAATATAATTGATGAATAACTTTACATCAGTGAAAGCTTTCTTAAAAGTTGTTTACTTATCATTAATTAAGAAATCAGTTGCTGTTTAATTACAAAGATAAATATCTGTCTATGCTGTCTGCACTCAGAACTTTATTGATAGTTATATTTCTTTAATTATAATGTGCACTGAGTTCTCAGTGATTCAGATAGCTCTTTTAGTAATGTCATTCTAAATTGACATGTAAAACATCATATATTACAGTGTAATGTTAAAAGACTTGCATCAGTCATTTAGAATAAACTTTAACTTCATTTCATTGTTGCTTTGTACAGCAAGAATCTTTGCATTAATTTGAAGTTTAGTCTTCAATCATCATTTTTGCAGTGTCTATAAGATCTCATCATATCACTTCAGCAGTATCATTTACATTTTCTAAGAGTGATTATCTACTATCTTCAGAAAGTACTGATATTCATTAAATAACAAGAATAATGAGCTGCATATATTAATAAAGACAAGAACAAGAATATTAATCTTTCTTTTACTTACAGTGTAATCTTACTTGTTAATGAGCTTGATCAGAGCACAAATCTTATATATATTTTCATTGTTCTCAATAATGAGAATTGACTTTTTAAGAATTGTCATTTTATAAAGAATATGCAACTTTACAGAATCAAAATGAACAAATCATCAATATTAAAGTCTATAAGTCTTGATCTTTCTGTTTAATGATACAGTGTTAATGTTTAAGAAGTTGATCATAAGATTATATTCATAAATTTAAACATACAGACTTGTATCTAAAGCAGTATCAGAGAAGACAGTCTTTAAATGTAATGTGTATATTACAGATATTAAAGTAAATTCATTAAGACTCTTTGCAATGTACTTAATTATATAGATTTCATTTTACTTTAATGCTTCTATTATAGTTTTGTCATGCTTATTACACATTTAAAGACAGTATTAATTAAAGCTTTTATGCAGTTTCATTTTGTATATTCACTTTCTTAACAGAAGATTAATCTCAAGTTTAAATATATAAAATGTTGAACTCAGTCTTACAGAATTTTTTGACTTAACTTATATAATGATTACTTCACAATAGTGAGAATATAAATGTTCTTTCTTAACTTTAATTTATCAATGTCTCATTCATATAAGAGAGTCACTGAAGAGTTAAAGTTAATTAATTATGTATAAGAAGAATTTAAAGTCTGCAACTTATTTAGATTTAAATATCTTATTGATAGTCTTCTTAAACAGAGCAGCAATTTCATTGTTAATTTTCTCTTTCTTTTTAAATTTAAAGAAAAAGTCATCATCATCACTGTTACTAACTTCTACATTAAAGACTCTGTGTCTCTTTTCTTTTTCTTTATAGACTGACTTTCAGTACAATTTAACTGCAATTAATCTGTATAGCTTGACTGCAGTTAATTTGCTTGTCTTTTTTTGAATATTTTATTTAACATCAGAAAGAAATTCATAATCTTTAATGAAGTAAGAGTCATTACAAAGAAAGCACTTAATAAAGCAGCAAAAAAAATAATTACTGTCTGAGCTGAATGATCTGTAATAATATTGCTTAATATTAATTGTGTAATAATTCAATGAATTACAGTTTTAATTCATTAAATATTGATTTTTCTTTTATTTATCTGTTCACAAGACAATGACAGTCTCATTAGTCTTAAATTGTATCTCTTTTTTCTAAAGCTTTTATAAATCTCTCTTAACATCTAAATTATTCTGAGCATCAATGACATTGCAGATCACAATATATTTAATTAATGATGCTTAAAGCAGCATCTAAAATTGTCATTCTGATTTAAATAACTCAGTCATATCAAACTGAGTTGCAGCAATCTTTCTGCTGAGTTTGCTCAGATAAATTTATACTTCTTTAATGAATACATTTTTTGACATTCTATACTTAACAAACTTCATCAAATATTGTCTCTCAATTATTTACAGCTTCTTTTTGTACTTAAACTTTAATGCATTTTAAACATTCTTTGTGCTGATTTTATTCACTAAATATTCTTAATCATCTATATTTATGCAAATAATAAATCAATATAAGATCTTTACATCAATTTTCTGATTTCTAAAGCTGAGACTACTGAGAAAAAATGAATTTAAGAATTCATTAATCAGCATATTGACTGCTAAGACTTCAACAACATTTTATAGATCTTTTTTTATTAATTATTTTCTTATAAAAGTGAATTATTAATTGCAGTTCTTGTAAGTAAGAATTGAGATGAATTATTATTTTATAAAGAAGTTGTTAAAGTTTATGATGATGATAGTTGACATATAGTATAAGAAGTGAATAAAGTAAAATAATGATGTATGCATTAAAGATAATATAAATAAAACAAATAAAAAGCTTTTATATTTCTTATTCTGTGAGATAGTAATACTTATTCATCTTAATAACTCATATTAAGTTACTGAAAAACAGTGCTTTCTGAGTAACTATGAATGCTAATTTTTGCTGAGATTAATTTTTTATAAATCTTTTAAGTTAAACATATTCAGCTATCACAGAACAGTGCTTTCTGAGTAATTGTGAATGTTAATTTTTGTTAAGATCAATTTTTTGTGAATTTTCTAAGTTAAATGTACTCAGCTGCTGCAGAATGCTGATTCTGCTAAAGCTAAATTTATCACAAATCTTAATAGTCAATAATACTGTTAAAGCTAAATTGACTGTGAATCTTAATAATCAGTATACACAGCTATCATCAGTGTGCTGATTCTGCTAAAGCTAAATTTATTATAAATCTCAATAATTAGTAATACTGTTAAAGCTGAATTGATCATAAATCTTAAAAGTTGACATACTTAGCTATCATTACATTAAAAGTATACACTTTCTCTAAGAAGCTTTTTGCTAATCTGAGCTTATAATTTATTAAAAGAAAGTAAATATTTATGCTATATTATACTGTTTAGTGAAACTTCTAAATTATGTTGTCTATAAGTATATCTTTATTGAGAGAGTTACAAAAGAAGTAAAAAGAACATTAACTGCAGTTAATGTAAGTAAAGTCTTCACTCAGTTTCTGATGCTAGTTCTATCTTACTTTATAGAAGTAGCTAGAACATCACTTCTTAATAGGGTGGCTGTTGGGTTTTTTCAAAGCTGGTTTTTCGCTTATTTCGCATGCCTTGTTAGCCATGAGCAACCATAGTGGCAGGAACTTCAAGAATTTGAACAAAACTTCAGT
>JAABUJ010004202.1_pt1 | contig 15351 bp, 12 predicted proteins | sample 5559131 | NCBI WGS metagenome assembly JAABUJ01 (sample SAMN10711875, study PRJNA513366) | rock metagenome | isolation source: Antarctica rocks | place: Antarctica: Victoria Land, Mt New Zealand nord | collected 2016-01-07 | reverse complement strand
GGCTCGACAGCACTGATGAGCGCCGCGATAGCGTCCATGTCGGCATCATCCATCGCCATGCGGATGGTGTACATCCACCCCTCCCCTCCTCGTCCCTATTTAGAGGTTCATCCTTTTATCGTTTGCACCAAAAGTAATCATCGGGCTCGTGCGTTACCCCCGCCCCGAAGGAGTGCATTGCCTTGGCTTCTCGGGGCGTCGCAGTACTTCGGCGCAACGATTACATGACCCGCCGGACGGCGTACCATGAGCGGACCGGAAGGTTCGCCAACGCGACGACACATGGGACGTGCGACCGTTGGGTTCGCACCATCGTCGTGTCCGCCCACGCCGGATCATAGCGACTCTGACGCCACGATGACCGCTCGTGTCGATGCATGACGTTGCGCCTCGCCGCAGGGACAGGCACGACCCACGCGCCTACAGCGGCGTCGGAATGGGTCACGCGTTGCCGCGGAAACGGCAGGATGTGGTCGTGGCCGCGCTGTTAGCGGCCGGGACGGACGTCGCGGCCCGCGCCGGCGCCACCCTCACCCTCCCGCAGGGGCACCCACACCGTGAACGTCGTCCCGTGCCCTTCGGTCGACGCGACCGTGATGCGGCCCCCGTGCGCCGCGACCAGTTCCTGGCAGATGAACAGCCCCAGGCCCAGGCCGCCCTGCGCGGGGCGATCGGCACGCGCGACCTGATAGAAGCGCGTGAAGAGATGGGGCAACTGATCGGCCGCGATACCCCGGCCGTAGTCCTGCACCTCCAGCGCGGCCTCGGCGCCCACGCGCCGCAGCCGCACGTCAATCGGCGTCGCGCTCGGCGCATGGACGCTGGCGTTGGTGAGCAGGTTGACGAGGACCTGCTCCAACCGCCCCGCGTCGCCATGCACCCAGACCGGCGCCGCGCCGAGGGCGAGGTGGATCGTGTGTCCGCCGGGGAGCGCCTGCGCTGTCTCCGCCACCTGCGCGATCAGCGGGACGAGATCTAGCGTGGCGCGGTCAAGCTGCAGCTGTCCGCCCTGCACGCGCGCCGCGTCCGTCAAGTCACGCACCAGCGTCACCAGCGCCTGCGTCTGGTGCAGCGCCCGCGTCGCATAGCGGCGCGAGCGCTCATCACTGCCCGCATGGAGCAACGGCAGGAGGAGGTCGAGGTAGCCTTTGACGGAGGTCAGCGGCGTGCGCAGTTCATGGCCGGCCAGGGACAGGAACTCCTCTTGCAGGCGGCGGTGCCGATTGGACAGGGTCACATCGCGGATGACGACGATGGCGTGCGTCGCGTCCCCCTCCTGGAGCGGCTGCCCCGTCGCGACGAACCAGCGCCGCGTGTCCTCGCCCGTGAGGCTGGGCAGTCCCGTTGGCACGCTGAACGACAGGCTGAACGTTTCGCCCCGCGCGGCGCGGGCCTGCGGCGTCTGGTCGGGGGCCAGCGGCCGTCCCCGCGCATCGTCGGGCGCCACGACGGCGTGGCCAAAGAGTTGCGCATAGGCGGCGTTCATGCGCAGGGGCGTCCCCGTGTGGTCCACCACCAGCACGGCATCCTCGAGACCGGCCAGGATGACCGCGAACTGCGCCCGCTCGGCCTCCAGCACAGCGGCCAATTCTTGCACCCCCACGCGATGCGCCTGCAACGCCCCATTCGCGCGCTCCACCTCCGCGACGATGGCCTCCAGATCGGCATTGCGACTATCCATCGCGTCGTTGGTGGCTTGTAGCGCGACGTTGCGGGTGCGGATGTCCGCGGTGTCGGCCTGGGCATCGACCGTCTCGGCGTGGGCGTGGGCCGTCTCGGCCTGGGCGTCGACCGTTTCGGCATGGGCATGGGCTGTCTCAGCTTGGGCGTCGGCCCGGTCGCGGCGCAGGCCCGTGTTGGCGGCGGTCAGGGTCTGGTTAGCCCCGCGCAGGGCGCGATTGGCGCTGGCCATCTGGCGCATCTGCGCCGTCAGCCGCGCAAGCTCCGTGGCTACGTCCTCCAGCGGGCGCGCGTCCGCCCGCTGCGGCGCGGTGACGTTACGCGCCATGAGCGGCACCGGCGCCTGAGGGGCCGCGGCGTCCCACGGGCGCGGCCGGCGGACGATCGGGAGCGCGCGGTCCGCGCTCCTGGTCACGCGGACGCGCACGACCTCTGTGGTGGCGGGGGGAGATGCGTCCCAGGCGGCGCGACCGCGTGAGCGGTCGATGGACGGAAACGATGGAGGTGGGAACGGGCCCGGTCGCCCCGGTGGCCGTGGCGATCACCACGCGTGGGGAGACACGATCGTGCGCGGACATGGACACCCTCCTTGCTGGCGGACGCCGTCCCAGTCACAGACGCGGGGCTGGCCTCCCCTCTGGTGGCTGGTCGTTCGCGTGAGCGCCCCTGGTCCGGGTGGGAGAGCGACGTCGGGACGAGTCCCTTTATAGTATACGCACAAAAAAGAATGGGCTAGGCCGCAAAAAAGCGATGATGGCACGGCGAGGCAGAGTGTCCGCACCCAGGAGCTCGGACGATGAGCGACCGCCCGGTACAGACCGTTTAAGGTATCCGTGAGACAAGGACACTTGTTCCGGCGCACGGATGCGCGAACTGGCCAGGACAGCCCCACGCCCGGCGCGCGGAGTCGTGTTGTGGTGGCGGGACAACGGGGGATGTCGGCGCGTGGCCAGGGTCCACCGGCGTGGCCGAGGCGAGGTCGAGCCAGAGCTGGCGCCCGTGCGGATGGATCGAGGCGGCAATGACAGGGGCAGGTGACGATGAACGGCGTGTCGTCGTGTTACGCCGCGCGGCGCCACACCGCGTCATTGCTCCCCGCCACCGGTTCCAGACGAATTTTGTAGGTGGATCTAGTCGGCCAGTAGATGAGGTCGATATCCCAGAGTGTGCGGCCCAGGATAGATTGGACGCGCCAGTCCGGATCTCTGTGGAGATCTTTGATGTTGACGAGAAGATCTCTGCCGTCGATGTCGCCCACGAACCAGGCGAGCACCGTGGCGAGATCGGGATGCGTGTGAGGGACCAGGTGTACCCGCTCTCCGGTGACGGTGTGCGTCTTATCTGTTCTCTTGGTCATGCTCTCACTATCAGTGCGGCGGTGGACCGCGCGCAATCACCCAAGAGGTAGCGTTTATCCATCAGTTTGGCTATCATCCGACGGCGGCGCACTGGGAACCGTTGCGCCGTGCCCCTTCATGATGCTTTGAACGACATCGGCGCAACGATTGCATGACTTGCGGTGAAGGCGCACCATGAACGGATCGGCATGCGTTCGCCGACGCGCTGGCATAGGGAAAGCGCGACAGCCGGGTCATCGGATGATCATGCGCCGCGGTGTATCGGCATGCATGGGCGGCTTACCCATCGCGACGTTGGGATAGGCGGGGCGTTGCCCTCGCGACGGCAGGATGCGGGCGTGAGCTTATGCGCGCGCTGTCTGCCTCTCTATCGCCGACGGCCTGGCGCCTCTGTCGCCTGAATGAGGGGGCCGCTGGTGGCCGAGGTGGCCTGCGTGCGTGCGGTGGCCGTGCGCGGCCAGTTCCCCGGCCCCGACGTCTGGGTGGTCCTGCGCCGCAGCCTCGGGCCCGACGCCGCGCTCAAGGCCTTTCTCTCCAACGCCGCCGCCGACATCCCCCAGGAGACGCTGGCCTAGCGCAGTGGCCAGTGGAGCGCTACAGCGAGAAGTGCAAAGGCGCGGTCGGCCTCGACCACGACGCGGTACGGGGCTGGGTCGGCTGGCATCATCACCTCACCTTGAGTGTCCTGGCGCATGACGTCCTCGTGCAGGCGCACCTGCGCCTGGGGGGGGAAGTCCGGCCGTAACCGTGCCCCAGGTGCGCGCCCTGCTCCATGTCGTGCTATCCCGGCCCACGCTGACCCCGCAGCGGACGCTCGCGCTGCTGCACTATACTCAGCGTCAGAACCACCACGCGCACCGCTCCCATCGCAAACAGGTCCTCCGCCGCCTCCTTGATTCATCCTGGCCACCTAACGTTGTAGTACTAACACCGCAGGGTTTGACCCGTCACATGATGCCATAGGTGGCAAAAGCATCGACGGTGCTCATGCCTTCTTCGATCGCCCGTCGCACACGCTGTTCGCCGCGCACTTTCTCGCTTGCCCGACGGAATGCTTCCTCCACCGCTTCGGCCGGGACGACCAGAACACCGTCGATGTCGCCGAACACGACATCACCGGGCTCGACGCGGGTCGCACCGATCTCGATCGGGACCCGAAAGTCGATCACCTTGCCGCGTGGCCCCTGGTCCTGCGCGTATGGCCCCAGGCAGAAGGTCGGGAAGCCGAGCTGCCGGATGCCCCTCGTGTCACGCGCGTATCCGTCCACAACCGCGCCTGCTGCCCCTAATTTGATCGCCCGCGTGCTCATCAGTTCTCCCCAGAGAGCGTAGCGCGGGGAAGATCCGGTACATACATACACCTCGCCGGGGCGTAAATCATCAAGGGCCCGGAACATGAGGCCGAATGGCCGCGCGAGGGGATCGCTTTTTGCCGAGTCGCCGTCGGTGAAAACATCGGCTTCCAGCACCGGCATGGCGCGGCCGATCACGATCATGCCTCCATCAAGGGGTTGGATCGCGGGCGGCAGGAACTGGCGCCGCAACCCCATCATATCCATGACGTCGCCCACCACCGCCGTGAACAACTCCCGGCGCGCCATGTCGAAGAGCTCGTCGTCCGACTGCCACAGGCCCATCGCTCACCACCTCCTATCCTAATCGTTCCACATATGTCCGTACCATGTTCCACCACCCTACACGACACCGGCGCCCATCGCCCGCTCGCTACTCCGCACCGATCACCGTCAGCGCGGCGCGCATGTACCCCAATGCGTACGCCATGCCCGCGTGCCACGGGGCGGCGCACGTCATCTGGGGAGTGTGATCTGGGATCATCACGCCGTCGTAGCCGTTGTCTCTGTAGAGGCGCAAAGCTCGGAGCATATCGACATCCCCCTCGTCGAGGAAGACCTCCCGATAGTCGGGCACCTGGCCGCGCACATTGCGGAAGTGGACATAGGCGATGTTGCCCTGACGGCTGTAGCGATCGATGGCCTCGTAGACGTCCATCTCCCCTCGCATCTCGGCAACGCTGCCCTGGCAAAACTCCAGCGCGTTGGAGCGACTCGGCGCGATGTCGAGGAGCCGCTGGTAGAGTTCCGGCTTGTAGACCAAGCGGGCCGTCCCGCGCAGTGTCGGCATCGGCGGGTCATCGGGGTGGGCCGCCAGGCGCACCCCTGCCTCTTCCGCCACCGGGACGACAGTTCCGAGGAAAGCATCGAGGCGAGACCATAGCTGCTCGGACGTCACCGTCCCAATGTCGCCGGGTGGGGCAGCAGGGTCGTACACCATATTCCACACCTGGCCGTGCGGGATCGGGGTCTCGGCCGGCCCGTCCGCGCCCAGGAAGCCGACCGATTCCGCCGTCCCTCGTGCCCATGGCCCGACCACATGGCCCCACACGCCAGCGATGCTGAAGTTGTAGCCGATACAGGGGATGCCGGCGGCCCCAACGCGGCGGATGATCGTCTTGAGATTCTCAAGCTGCTCCTCCTTGTGGGGGCCATCGAGTAGCACATCATACCAGTGCGCCGGGTCGAAGTTCTCGATGGCGGCCAGTTCCAGCCCCTCGGCGTTGATGGCAGCGCGCAGGTCGCGCAACTCGTCCTCTGTCCACAGGCGCTCACCGTGTCCCGCTGCCCCCCACCCGGCGCCCGAGCGCGCGTCGGGGAGGCGCGGCGCCTCGTTGAAATAGTCGACCAGGTGCGCGACGATGTGCGTCGCCCCAGCCTGCCGCGCGAAGCGGAAGTTGTCCGGCGTCAGCATGTGGCGGTACAGCCCGAGCCCAAGCTTCACGATCTCTGCCCCTCCCCTATCATCCACTTGTGATACATGATGGTCTCACCCTGGCGCAGCAGGTGGAAGCGCTGGGCGGGATACCGCTCTTCAATGTAGTCCACGAAGCGGCTCCCCTTCTCGTCGTTCTCCGAAAGCGCGCCGTAGTGGATGGGGATGATCCAGTCCGCCCCGATGGCGACCCCAAGGTCGGCCGCCTCTTGATAGTCCAGGTTGCCCTTGAAGCCTTTGCCGCGCGTGCGGTAGGTCCCGCCGTTGATTGGTAGGCAGGCCACGTCGACCCCGAAAGGCGCGAGCGCGGCGACTTGGCCATCGTAGGCCTGCGTGTCACCGCTGTGGAAGACTGTGACGCCGTTGGCGCGCACAATGTAGCCGAGCCAGGGATAGCCGTGCTCCGGGTCGTCGTCGAAGCCGTCGTGCGTGCCCTTGATCGCCGTCAGCGCGACGCCATCGAAGAGGTACTCCTGCGAGAGGGTGTCTCCGGTCGGGATGCGGATCGTGGTGAGACGATCTAACGCCACGCCCAACACGCGCAAGTGTGCGCAGGCGGCCTGTGGCGCGATGATGCGGGCGCGCGGCGAGGCGGCTAACAGGTCCGGGATCGTGCCGGGGTCGAGGTGGTCGAGGTGGTCGTGCGTGATCAGGACGTAATCGGCGTTAGTGACGTCGGCCGGCGCGAGCGGCGACGGATGGAGGCGATGCGACGCGAACGGTTGGCCCGCAGAGACACGGTCGAGGTGATCCGAGTACCAGGGGTCGATGTAGAGCGTCGTGCCGGGCGCTTTGATGGCTAGGCTCGCCTGGCAATGATACTGGACCGCCAGGGCCCACGCCGGCGGCTCGATGCGGTCCAAGACGCCGGCGAGGGCGCGCCCACGCGGGGCGATCGTCGCCATCATGGCACCGCCACCACATCGTGGGGCGCGTGGCCGTGCGCCCGTTGTGCGTGAGCCAGCGATTCGCGCGGCCAGGGGAGACCGAGACCATACCCGCCATCGGCGGCAATATCCTGGCCCGTGATGTAGGCTGCGTTGGGTCCGCACAGGAAGACGGCCAGGCCGACGAGTTGCTCCGGCATGCCGATGCCCATGGGGACGAGGTCATCGAAGGCCTGCTCAAGACGCGCGTCGGCGAACACCTCGCGATTCATGGGCGTGCGGATCGTGCCGGGCGCCAGGCCATTGACTGTGATGCCATGCGAGGCGAGTTCCAGGGCCAACGATTGCGTCAACAGCACCAGGCCACCCTTCGAGGCGTTGTAGTGCGCGGCCTCGCGGAAGGCACGGCGCCCCGCCAGCGAGGTGATGTTCAGGATGCGGCCGCCGCCGCGTCGCATCATGTAAGGAACGACCGCCTTGCTGCACAACCACGGTCCCTTGAGGTTCGTGTCGATCACCGCGTCCCACAACTCCTCATCAGCCTCGAGGAAAGGGCGATAGGGGGAGATGCCGGCGCCGTTCACCAGGATATCGATGCCGCCGAACTGACCGACCACGCGGTCGACCGCGTCCCGCACCTGGGCGGCTACCCGGACATCCGCCTCGACGGCGATGGTCCGATACCCGCTTCCCGCCAAATCGTTGACCAAGGCGTCGGCACGGCTCGATAGATCGAGCACCGCGACGGCAGCGCCGGCCGTGCAGAGACCGCGCGCAATGGCCGCGCCAATGCCCGATCCTCCGCCGGTCACCAGCGCGATGGCGTCCGTCAAGTCTGCGCGAGGCGCGCTAGCGCCGTTCCCTGTCCTCATTGCTTCACCTTTGTTCGGACTAGTCGCTTGCATCACGTCCAGCACCGGCGGCGGTCAACCCTGGCCCGCTCGACCCGTGACCGTGCCATCCGCCATTTTTTGTCCGTCGTCATGGATACGACAGGCGTTTCTAGGCGGGTACACCGCGTAGGTCGAGGCCCGGGTCATCCCGCGCCTGCCCGAGCGCGCCGCAGGAGCGGCGCACGACGAGCCGTGGGGGCAGTACGATGCGTTGCGCGGGTATAGCGGCGTCCTCGATCTGATCGATCAACAGGTTCGCGGCGATGCGCCCCTGCTCCTCTTTCGGCTGCGCCACGGTCGTGAGCGGAGAACTCAACCAGGCCGCCACCGGCAAATCGTCGTAGCCGACCAGGGCCATATCGTCCGGGACGCGGCGACCCCGCTCCGAGAGCGCCTGCAGCACGGCGATGGCGAACTCGTCGTTGATCGTCATGAGCGCCGTTGGCGAGTCCGTGCTGTCGAGTAGGTGATGAACGGCGGAGCGCACCTCCTCCATGCTCTGGAGGTCCTCCACCACAAGCGCCGGATGGCGCGGGATACCCACCTCATCGTGCGCCTGGTCGTAGCCCTGCAGCCGCTCACGGCACCCCGAGATGCTGTGCAGATGGCTGAGGAAGCCGATGCGGCGGTGTCCGAGCCCGATCAGATGTCGGGCGGCGAGGTAGCCACCGCGCATGTGGTCGCCGCCGACGGACGACATGGTCTCATCGCCGTTGGTTGAGTTGAGCAGGACAATCCGAGTACCGGATGCGCGGATGGCGGCCAACTCCTTCTCCTCGGAGCGGATGGGCGTGACGATGAGTCCGTCGACGCGCCGCTCGGCGAGCATCGCCAGGCATTGCCGCTGCTGGATGGCGCTGTCAGCGCTGTCGGCGATGAGTACGTTGTAGCTACGCGCGCGGGCGGCAGCTTCCACCCCGTGTGCCAGCAGACCGAAGAACGGATTATGCAGGCCGAAGACGACCAACCCAACCGTGCGCGTCCGGCCCTGCGCCAACCCGCGCGCCAGCGCGTTGGGGTGGTACCCGAGCGTCCTGATGGCGGCTTCCACTTTGGCACGCGTCGCGGGCCGCACGTTCGGGTGTCCGCTCAGGACGCGGGAGACCGTCCCCGTACCTACCCCCGCATGGCGCGCGACGTCCAGTATCGACGTTGTCATCGGTCGCCTACTCCACCTTTCGTTCGATCAGCAGCGCTGATGTTGGAAAGCCTTCCACATAAGAATACTCTACAACAAATGATAGAACCCTGTCAATTGACGCTCTGACACCGAATTATGCCGGGTGTTTGTCCGCCCTTCCTCGTTTGGAAGCCGTATGCACCACCTTGACAAGGCTCCTTGGCTTGTTGTAGGATATGCTCACATGCTCGGTATTGGAAAGGCTTCCAATTCCATCATGGGAAGCGACCGGCGTTGACCTGATATGAGGATACAGGGCTTGACCGCGCCGAGAGCGTCCACCGTCGATTATGGCTACCGCTAGTAGCCGTCGAGCGCTCGATAGGGAGGTGGCAGGCGACAAAGACACAGGAAACGTGGCTCACACATCTTTTTTAGGCACCGATGCCGCTAAGCGACATCATCGTTGTGTAAGGAGAGAGACCAATGGCGACACGACCCAATGACGGATTCGACCGCCTGCTTGATGCCCTCGATCATGGCCAACTGGATCGCCTCACCTTCATGCGGCGGGCGTTGGCCTTGGGGATCGCCGCGCCGACCGTCGCGACAATCCTGGCGCAACTCGGGGCAACACGCGGCGTGGACGCGGCGTCCCAGGCGGTTCCTTCCGGGACAATCACCTACTGGACCGTGCCCGCAGCCAACCAGGCGGCCTTCGATCAAGGCGAGGGCGCCATCATTAAGCTCTTCGAGAAGGCTTACCCGCACATCACGGTGAACGTGCAGCAGATCCCGTTCGCCGATTACTCGACGAAGCTGGGGACCGCGGCGCGGGCCGGGTCGCCGCCGGACGTGGCCCGCGTCAACCACCCGGACATCGAGAGTTACGCTGGCGCCGGCTTGCTGGCGCCGCTCGACGCGTACATTCGTTCGTCGAAGGTCATCACCCCGCGCGACTATTTCCCAGGCTTCTACAACGTCAGCTTCTTCAAGGGAAAGCAGTACGCCATCCCTACGGACACAGACAACCGCTGCCTGTACTACAACAAGCGGCTCTTCAAGCAGGCCGGCCTGGTGGATGGCGCGGGCAACGCGCGGGCCCCCCGAACCTGGACCGAGATGGTCCAGGCGGCGGGACAGATCACCGCGAAGCTCAAAGGCGTGTATCCCGTGGCGATGGCCACCGGCAACGGCGGCTATGGGGCGTCGTATCAATCCTTCGGCAACTTCATGGTCACCAACGGCGGGTATCTGCTCAGCCAGCGAGGCAAAATACGCGCCCAGGCATCGCAGAATGCCGCGACGGTGCAGGCCTGGAACTGGTTCTACGGCGACCTCTTCCTGAAAGCGCAGGCCTTCGCCCCAGGCAGCGTAGGCATGGACGGGGCCGGCGAACAGGCGTTGTTCGCGCGGGGTGTCGTGGCGATGGCGCACGACGGGCCGTGGCTCAAGCCGGAACTCGTCAATCCCGACATGCGCTTCGGCCGCGACTACGGGCTCGCGCCGACGCCGGTACGCGTGCTGAGCCAGCATCCCGCCGGCACGCAGGGGGGCTGGCTCATGGGCCTCTTCTCGAAGGGCAAGAACCCGGACGCAGGGTGGGCGTTCATCGAGTTCATCCAGCGGCCCGAGATCAACGTGATCTGGTGCGGCGCCAACGCATTCCCAGCCCGCAACTCTGTCTGGAAGCTCAAGCCGTTCGTCGATCAGCCCTTCTACAGCGTGTATCGCGCGCAGTTGCCGTATTCGCGCCCGCCCATCACCCCGCTCGTGCCCCAATTGCCGCAGATCTCGCAGGCTCTCGACACCGCGGCGAACACCGTCATGCTCGGGAAGGCGAGCCCGGCCGCGGCCCTGCGCTCCTGGGATGCGCAGGTCAACGCGATACTCGGATAGATCGGCGCGCATGCGACAACGCGCATGCGACAAAAGGAGGGGTAAGTCATGAATGACAGTGTGCCAGCCGGTCAATCGCCGGGGGCGACGGCGCCCGCGCCGGGTGCGCGGCGCCTCGCGGGGCGGGCCGGGGCGAGATGGCCGAGGGCGCGAATCGCGCTGTTGCCGTACGCGCTGATCCTGCCCCTCCTCCTGCTACTGACGCTGGTGATGGCATATCCGCTCCTGTATGAGGTCAATCTCAGCCTGCGGCAAGAGGTGCTCTACATCCCGCAGACGCCGTTCGTGGGGTTGGGCAACTTCCGGCGCATCCTGGGCGACAACCAATTCTGGTCGTCCATCTGGCTCACGTTGATCTGGACCGTCAGTTGCTTAATCTTTCAAGGTGTCCTAGGATTGGGATTGGCGCTCATCTTCAATCGTGGGTTACCGGGGAGTCGCTTCTTTCGCGCCCTGTTCCTCGCGCCCTGGGTGATGCCCGGCGTCGTGGTGGCGATCATCTGGCAATGGATGTACCAGCCGATCTTCGGCATCCTGAATACCGCCCTGACCGATGTCGGGCTCCCGACGCGCCAGTGGCTGAGCGATCCGTCCACCGTCTTGCCGGCGGTCATCGTCGTGAACGTCTGGAAGGGCTTCCCCTTCTGGATGACCATGCTGACCGCCGGCTTGCAGACGGTGCCGCGCGATCTATATGAGGCCGCGACCGTCGACGGCGCCGGGACGTGGGCGCGGTTCCGTCACATCACCGTCCCGAGCCTGAAGACAGTACTGACCATCACCACCATCCTGTCCTTCGTCTGGACTTTCAATTACCTCGACCTCATCTATGTGATGACCGGCGGCGGCCCAGCGAACCTAACCCAAATCTTCCCAGTGTACATCTACCAGACGGCGTTCCAAGGCCAGCAACTAGGTTTGGCCTCCGCGGCCTCCATGATCCTTTTCGTGGCCATGACGTTGGTCATGATCCTGTACTTACGCGTAGCGCGCGTGCGAGGAGTGTGAGATGGCTCATGCGCTGCGTCCTCTCGGCGGTCGAGCACGACGACACTGGCCGGCGATGCTGGCGTCGTACGTCGGCGTCTTCCTGGTCGGCGTCTTCGTCCTCTTCCCCTTCTATTGGATGGTCGCCACGTCCCTGAAGTCGACGAGCGACATCTTCGCCATCCCCCCCACCTGGATCCCCGCGCATCCGACGCTGGGCGCGTATGCCAATCTGGCCAACGATCCGCTCTTCCCCAGGTATTTTCTGAACAGCGTGATCGTGGCAGGCTTGACGACCGTGCTGGCGCTCATCGTGGGTAGCCTCGCGGCCTTCGCGCTAGCGCGTTTCCGTTTTCGCGGCGGCGCCACGCTGTCGACCGGACTCTTGCTCACGCAACTCCTCCCCCAGGCGACGCTCCTGGTACCACTGTTCCTGATCTGGACCCAACTGCATCTGTACAACACGCCCATCGCGCTCGTGTTGACGTACCTGACCTTCGCGCTGCCGGTCGCCACCTGGCTGCTGCTCAGCTTCTTCGACTCGATTCCGGTCGACATCGAGGAGCAGGCGCTCATAGACGGGTGCTCGCGGTTCCAGAGCTTCTATTACATCTTGCTGCCGCTCAGCCGCGGTGGCCTGGGCGGCACCGCGATCTATGTCTTCCTGGCCGCCTGGAGCGAGTTTGTGTTCGCGCTCACCTTCATCTCGAGCGATAGCCTGCGGACGCTCCCTGTCGGACTCAGCCTGTTCATTGGGCAACACAGCACCGCCTGGAGCGACCTGATGGCCGGCGCTACGGTCACGACGATTCCGGTGCTCGTGTTGTTCCTCGCCATCCAGCGGTTCTTCGTCGCTGGCCTCACAGCCGGAGCGGTCAAGTAGGCAGAAAGACGCAGACACACAAGGAGGTCCATCGGTGCCCAGGACGCACATCGCCTATATCCCAAGTTCCCATCTCGACCTTTTTTGGCTAGGCAACTACAAGACCTGCCTGGCCCGCGGGGCCGAGGTGATCCGCGCGTACATCGACCGCTGCCTGGCCACGGAGGACGAGACATTCCTCCTGGAATCCGTGGTCTTCGCTGCCCATTTCCTCAAGCAGTATCCCGATTACCAAGACGCCCTCATTCATCTCGTGCACGAGGGACGCGTCGAGGTCGGGGCCGCCTATGTAGATAGGTGGGAGAACTTGATCCTCGGCGAGTCGCACATCCGCAACATACAGATCGGGCAGCGGTGGTGCCGTGAGGTACTCGGCCTGGATAACCCACTCGTGACCCATCCCGACCTGCCTGGGCTCGTCCCGCAGATCGCGCAGATCTACGCGCAGGCCGGCATCCGGTATTACGTGACCTCGCGTAAAGTGTATGAGCATGGCGCCGTGTGGCGGTATCGCTCACCGGACGGGAGCGCCCTGCTCATGCTGAACTGGCCGCGCCACTACGTCTACGTGCCCCTCGACCTCGCCGATGTCCCGCCCGATCTGCGCGCCACTCTGTGGGTGGCGCCTCTCGATCTGGAGGAGACGCGGGCAGGCTTCCCGCTGGGTGTCATCCCCATCAGCGGGAGCGCTGGCGATCTAGGCGATCCCGACACTTTCCACCAGCGTTATGGGGCCAGCCTGGAAGACAGCGTGACCGCCAACCGCTCACGCCACCCGGACATCACGTTCGGCTATACGGCGCCCACCCAGATCCTACGCCCCTACGACGACGCGGCCAACGTTCCCGAACAGACGGGTGAGATCCCGTCGGTGTGGGGCGTGGCAGCCGACGAGGAGGTGGCATTCTTCCAGCGCGATCGCGCTCTGGAGGGCGCGCTCCTCACCGCCGAGACCGTAGCCGCCGTGGCCGATCACCTGGGGATCGACTGGCGGCCGCCGACCAGCCCCGATTGGCAAGGTGTCTTCTATGAGGAGGCGTTCTTCGCGGACAAGGATCCGATCCCGTTCGGCCACGAGTTGGGCGAACTATGGCGGATGCACGTCTTTACGCAGGACCACAACGGCGGAGGGCAGGAAGGGGCGTTGAGCACGTTCCAGAAGCGCGTCATCCAGGAACGGTGCATGACCTACAGCCGCGCGATCGTCGACCACACCCTGGACCACCTGGCCGGCCGCCTCGCGGTCGACGGCGATCACCTCATCGTCTTCAACCCGCATGGTCACACATGGTCAGGACCCCTCGCCGTGACGTTCCCACCGGAACGCTGGGCACATGGTGAGCGTGTCCTTGGCGCGGATGGCGCTTCGTTGCCGTCTCAGGTAGTCAGCGCCAGCGACGACGGCATGATGATCCAGGTAGACCTCGCCGAGGTACCGGCCGTCGGCTACCGCGCGTTCCCGATAGGTCGAGGGACCGATCCGGAGCTGGGAGACATCGTCCACATCGATCAGGATGACACGAGGCTGTATCTACGGAGCGGCGAGATTGAGGTCGCCGTGGACCGTCACACCGGCAACGTCGCGCATATCGTCGACCGTCACCGCGGTCAGGTGTGGGATGGGGTCGCGATCGGACGCCTGTACGCTGTGCGAGAACAAGGCAACGACGTGACGCTGCGGCTAGACCCGACGGCTCCGCCGATCGAAGAGGCGCTCGTGCACATCGATGATGTGGACGTGGGGCCACTTTTTGCGCGCATACGCGTGCACAAGCGGCTTCTCGACGCCGATGTCGAACAGACCATCACGCTCTGGGGGCATCACGCGCGGGCCGACGTGCAGACACGCGTGCGCTGGTGGGGCGCTCGTCGCCAGCAGGTGCGGTTGGCGTTGGCCGGCGTCCCAAACGAAGCGGATATCACCTTCGGCTCACCGTTCTACGGTGTCGGCTGGACCGACGTGGTCCCGCGCTCGGGACCACGCAACCGCGACGAGATACTGCCGGAAGACTACGCGCGGTATCGTGAGATCCAGGGCTGGGTACACCTAAAGGGCGAAACGGGTGGCCTCACCATCTATACATCACATCCGGCGTTCCACCACGACGCGGGATCGCTCGAAGCTGTCCTCATGCGCACCTCCCCTTCCTGCGGGGATGCTCGTCTGTTTTGGGAGAATGCGGGTGAGCATGTATATGACTTTGTGCTGATGCCGGGCGAACAGGATTGGCGGGACGCGCATGCACCGCAGGTGGCTCTGCACTATCTCAGGCCACCCGTCTCTCGCATGGGACTCGTATCCGGTCACGGACCATTGGCGGGATCGGACAGTTTCTTGCGCATTGACGGTACCTCGACCATCCTATCCAGCCTGTATCCCGCGAACACGCAACGTGCGTTAGTGGTGCGCGTCTATGATGCGACAGGCCAAGGCGCTGTTGTGCGCCTGTCAGGTTCCCTGACGATGGCACAAGCCAACGTCGTCGATCTGCTCGAAGAGGGGGCAGAGGTAATGCGAGGCAAGCCGGGTGAGTGGCAACTCAAGCTTTCCCCATGGAGCATTCGGACCGTGATGCTGACGCGCTAGTGGATGGGAAACGTTGCGTGGCCTTAACAAAGGTGCAATCGGCCCCGTGAGGGGCGCGCTGTTAACAGGGAGTTAGCTGTCTCACTAGAATGGTGTCATGATGTTAGCCGCTCCGCTGTTTGTGTCAGTATTCCCATCGCGAAAGGGTTTCGCCGAAGGCCTTCAGCGCCATGGAAGCGCGCGATGTGACCTTTGCGCCCGCGGCTCTCATGGTGTCGCCGCCGTGGTGGCGCGCTTGGCGGCCTGCGTGCGCTTGGTGGTGGCGCTGGT
>JAABUJ010004201.1_pt1 | contig 15359 bp, 14 predicted proteins | sample 5559131 | NCBI WGS metagenome assembly JAABUJ01 (sample SAMN10711875, study PRJNA513366) | rock metagenome | isolation source: Antarctica rocks | place: Antarctica: Victoria Land, Mt New Zealand nord | collected 2016-01-07 | reverse complement strand
ACCATCCTGATGGACAGCAACCAGATCGAGCAGGTCATCGGCCAAAGCGTCCACGGGAGGGACGGCGACAAGCTCGGCAAGGTCGGGCAGGTCTACCTCGACGACGAAACCGGCAAGCCGGAGTGGGCCACCGTCCAGACCGGCCTGTTCGGGACCAAGGAGTCCTTCGTCCCGCTCGCCCAGGCAGACCTCACCGACGACGGGCTGACCGTTCCCTACACCAAGGACCAGGTCAAGGACGCCCCCACCGTCGACGTCGAGCAGGGCCACCTCTCCCAGGACGAGGAGGCCGAGCTCTACCGCCACTACGGGCTGGACTACTCAAAGCGGCGCTCCGACTCCGGCCTGCCAGCACAAGGCGGCACGGGACAGGGCGAGCAGTCTCGGAGCGAGGGCCACGACACCTCGGGCCGACGACGGACCAGGCGATGACCCGCTCCGAGGAGCAGCTCAAGGTCGGCACGGAGCAGGTTGAGACCGGCCGGGCCCGACTGCGCAAGCACGTCGTCACCGAGCAGCAGACCGTCACCGTGCCGGTCAGCCGGGAGGAGGTCCGGGTGGAACGAGAGCCGATCACCGACGCCAACCGCGACCAGGCCGTGGCTGGACCCGACATCAGCGAGGAGGAGCACGAGGTCGTGCTGACCGAGGAGCGGCCGGTCGTCCGTAAGGAAGCCGTCCCGGTCGAGCGGGTCAAGCTCGCCACGGAGAGCGTCACCGAAGACCAGCAGGTCAGCGAGCAGGTCCGCAAGGAACAGATCGAGACCGAAGGCGACGTGAACGCACGCGACGACAACCAGCGCTGACACCTGCCTCAGCAGGGCAGCCACCAACCCAGCAGGGAAGAAGGACGACTATGCAGATCGACAAGCAGCAGGTCATCGACATGCTCAAGAAGCGCGGCGATCACGACCAGGCCGACCAGGCTGAGCAGAACCTGCCGGAGCAGGTTGACACCGATCAGCACGCTGATCAGCTCAGCAAGCTCGGCGTCGACCCGCAGGACCTCCTCGGCGGACTCAAGGACAAGTTCGGCCTCTGAGACCGGTTGCACGGACGGGACCCTTTAGTCCCGTCCGTGCGCCTGCCGGGCTACGTGCACCAGCTTCGAACCGGAGCCGAGTTCCAGTCCGCACTCCCCGCCCAGGACGACGCCGCAGCCATCGGCCCAGACCACCGGGTCGAGTTGCAATCCGGACCTTCCTCCAGCTTCTCCCTGGAGCTGGAGATCACCGGCCGTTGGCCGTGGCAATAAGCCGACCTCGCATCACCGACCAACGCCAGCCCAGACCCAGGCCTCGAGGATGTGCGGTGGGATCCCCCAGCGGACATTGACGGCGCGTCGCGTCCAGGCGATCGCGTGCCCCGTGACGAGCTCCTCCACGCCGTCCTCCCACAGGATCCAGGCACGGTCCGCCGCTGGGTGGGCCGCGGTAGTGATGTCGAGGCTGGTCAGCTGCTCGCTCGTCAGGGAGCGAGGCTGCCGCAGTCCCACGCGCCGGACATCGGTCATAACCCGAGAGTATCGAACAAGCGTCCGAGGGAAAGGTCGGACCGTGGCGTCTTGACGGTGTTCCGTACGGGCGGAGCGGAGCGGTTTCGCGGCTGGGAGGTGACCAACGGCGGCAGCGTTTGCGCAGTGACCGGGACTCGGGTGGCTGGGTGGTGACCCGCTGCGATGCGGGTGCGGTAGCCGGCTCAGCGGGTCTGGGACGGCGATCGGGCTGGGACGTGACGGCTGGGGCTTGCGCGAGTCACCGCCCGCCCGGCCCGTCCCCTTCCAGCGCCTTGAGCTACAGCACAGGCAATCCGGTGGGCATTGAGCTCTGGCCGGAAGGGGTGGAGCTATTGCCGACGTCGTTCGCCGCGTCTGTGCGAGAATCGGACTTTTCTTGCGTAGAGGTCGGGGTTGCCGGCGTAGCCGGCGTCGTCGTTCGACCACCATGCTTCGAACTTGTTGGCGGATGGGGGCAGGCCGCCGGAGACAGCGTCCGCGATCTCGTCCATCGTCACGTCGATCGAGATGTTGGGCTCGCCGTGCTTGCCGTTGAGGAGCTCGGTGAGGTGGTCGTACCTGGCCACGGGCGCTCCTGGTTGCTGGTAGGAACGGGACCGAGTCGAGCCTGGTTGAAAGCACTGGGAGTCTGTCAAGCCCCAGGTGTTGGACGGTCGATCCTGGCTTGAGGTCGCGGCGACGGGGAGGGACCGGCCGCCAGGCCGCATGCCCGACCCGTCGGCCGCGCGCCGCCCGCGAAGCGGGCGGCATTTACGAAGAACAGAAACTCCTCACAGTCCTTGGCCGGCTCGACCGTCGTCGCCTCGTGGCACGGCGTCGGCAAGGAAGTAGTCCATGTCGGAAGAGTCGGCCTCGGGCAGCACCGGGTCGGATCGTAATTGTCTCAGACGGGTGATGCGCGACAGTCGAGCACGCTGATCGCGGCATGAGCGGACGTTTGGGGTGGAGCGGACCCATGCAACAGTCCGCGTCTTTCGCGGCGGAATGACGCGCGCGTCGCGGCAAATGAGCGCGTTCAAACCCCGTAGCCAACGTTGCGGATGAAGTTGGAACTGTCAGCGGTGCGAAGTGGACCGAAGGGCGTTTGACACCATCTCGATCAGCTCGTCGGGCTGATTCGTGCAGCCAACCGCACCACGCTGAACAGCCATATTGAAGTGCTCCGCCGAGCGTGAGGCGGCGTAGATCACGACCGGAGTGGCGTCCCCCCTACGGCGGACTGCAATCAAGAGGGTGTCGCCGGCCTGGGCATCCGACGGCCTTCCCATGTCGGAGATGATCACGTCATAAGGCCCATGCACGGAGAGTTTGCTAAGGGCATCATCAGTCGACGTGCTTAGGGACACGTGCATTCCGAGTGAGGTCAGGGCCTCCACCTCGTAGCGGTTGTTGCTGGGGCGGTCGTCGACCCACAAGACTTGAGGAGGGCGACCCAACGCTTCAACACCCTGGGCCGCGTGCTTTATTCAACTCGGGCCGTGTCCCACTCGTCGTACCGTGGAGTGGTGATGCCTGAGAGAGACTTGGAGTGCCCAGTGCCACCGCATGAGACGGCAGCCAGCAGCGTTCTCGACGCGCGGCCCGGGGGCGTGGCGAGGGAATGAAAACCGTTTCGTCTCTCCCTGCGGGGGCGGAGTTAGGAGAGGGCCCAGGAGGACTTTCTGTGCTCCGGCTGACAACAGCCGGTGGCAGCGGCGAGGTAATCCTGAATGGTGCGCACATCGTCTCATGGGCACCGACGGGCCACCTACCCGTGCTCTGGATGAGCGACGACAGCCGATACGTCGAAGGTAAGCCGATCCGAGGCGGCATTCCGATCTGCTTTCCGTGGTTCAACCGACTAGCTGAGCATCCGGATGCGCCGCAGCACGGGTTTGCCCGCATCCAAACCTGGGCGCTCGACGAGGTCAATGAAGAGGGCGGTCGTCTCCAGGCCGAGTTCAGCTTGACGGACACCGAGCTGTCACGCGCGTCGATCTGGCCGTATGAGTTCGCGGCGAGGTATGCGGTGACCCTCGGTGAGGAGTTGGACCTCGTACTGGAGGTGCAGAATCGTGGCGATGTGGATTTCAACTTTGAGGCCGCCCTGCACACCTACCTCGCGGTAGGCGACGTCCGTGTGGCGCGGGTCAGGGGCCTGACGGGGCTCGATTTCTACAACCATGACTCTTCCCGGGCACGGGAAAGCATCCCAGTGCAAATTCTGGATGGCGTGAGTCGCCGGTACCCCGCAGCCACCTCAGCCACAATCGATGACCCCACGAACCGTCGTAGCATTCACGTCGCCTCTGAAGGTGCGACCGGAGCGGTCCTGTGGAACCCGGGCCCCGTGATGGCGGCGGCGATCCCGGACTTCGCTGATACCGGCTGGCGGGGGATGCTTTGCTTCGAGAGCTGCAACATCGGTGATGCGAGTGTCCGGCTGGAACCGGGGGCCACACACCGCATGCGCACAACCGTCTCGGTCAGCGCTCTGTGAGTGGTCGGGAGTGACGTCTACCGCCTCATAGCAAACCGACACGGCGTATCCAACACCTGACAGGTATGAATCTGCTGGCCGGGGCCGGGAACGTCACCCCAGATGTGTGCCTGCTGTTGCCGGTGCTTGGTCCGTTTCCGCGCGGGTCACTGTGCCCATGGGCAGCCGCGTAACTGGCCTGGACGTCGTGGCCCGCGGACGCCGGGGGGAACTGTCCCCTGGCGCACCCAAAGATCCACAAAGCTGCGGACCCCGCACCCACTGCTGGACCTCGCGGCCCAGCTACAGGTGTCGGCAGCGCAACTCGCACACCGGATCCCGGCCCCTCAGGCGCCACGCTGGCCGTGGATGGGACTTCGCGGTTTTGTCCGCGGCAACCCTTGACCCACCCAAGGAGGCGATATAGGTTCCCTACAACCGCTTGCACAAACTTGCAGGACCGTGCCGCACACACTCACGACGGCGCAGTCGACAGCCATTCAGGGGAGGATCCCCATGCACGCAGCGTCAACGGATGGGCTTAGGCCACTCATGGCCCCATGCCGCTCAAGGCGGTCTTCGCAATGACAATGCTGTCACGTCGCCCCGTGGGCACGGCCCAAGGCGAGGGCGAGGAGGCGGCGCCCACTCCTGTCCAGCGCCGACGATGGAAGCCCCCGACCGGCATTCTGTTCGTTCTTCCAGCCTTCCTCTTCATCTTTGCCTTCATGCTGTACCCGCTCGTCTCTAGTGGCTATATGAGCCTCACGAAGTTCAACTTCGTCTATGATTCGCGGCCCACGTTCATTGGCTTCGACAACTACGCCTCCGCATTCAAGGATCCGCAGTTCATCACCAGTCTGACCAACACACTTGTGTTTGGGTTCTTCTACTTCCTCATCGTGATGATTGTCTCGCTAGCCATAGCCTTGTTGCTGTTCCAGAAACTTCGCCTCAATGCATTTTTCCGGAGCGCGGTCTTCGTTCCAATTGTCGTCCCGCTCTCCCTCGCCGGGCTGGTCTTTCTATGGATTCTTCAGCCGAACTACGGTCTACTCAACCACTTCCTCAGCGAAGTCCTGAACATGCCGTCCCTGGCGCGTCCCTGGTTGAGCGAAGGGTCGACCGCCATGGCTTCAATCATCGGACTGGCCCTGTGGGCAACTATTGGCTTCGAGACAATCCTGTTTCTGGCGGGCTTGCAGTCCATTTCCCCCGACACGCTTGAGGCGGCAGAGATCGACGGGGCGCGCGGCTTCAAGAAGCTGTTCTACATCATCTTGCCGAGTCTGCGACAGACGTATGTGCTGACGGGCACCTGGGCAATAATCCACGCTCTCAAGGTGTTCGTCGAGCCCATGGTGATGACCGACGGCGGGCCCGGTACTAGCACTCTGGTTCTCTATCAGCAGGTGTACCAGACAGCGTTCACTTTCTACAACATGGGATATGCCTCCGCCATGGGATACGTCCTAGGCCTGATCATCATGATCCTTGTCTTGCTGAACTTCTGGCTCGGTGGGCGCAAAGCGGAAAAGGAGCTCTGAGCCGCTAATGCTGAAAAGCTCTCCGTTCGCACGGTCTGCGACCTACGTTCTCCTCGCGCTTAGCTCGTTGTTCTTTCTCAGTCCTCTCGTTTATATACTTCTGAACTCCTTCAAGCCAGCTGGGGAGATCTTTCAAGTTCCCCAGAGTATTCTGCCCAAACAGTGGACCATTGAGAACTATGTGTCGCTTCTCAGGAGCGGCGTAGGCGACTTCTTCGTCAACAGCCTATTCATCACCTTGTTCGGTGTCCTTCTTGTGGCGTTGCTGAGTTCCCTGGCCGGCTATGGCTTCGCCAAACTGCCCTTTCCGGGCGCGAACCTCGTCCTCGTATGCATTGTCGCCATGCTCACCATCCCTTTGGTCATCTTCCTCGTGCCGATGTTCCTCATGGAGAACGCCGTCGGCCTCCTGAACACCAAGCTTGGCCTCCTTCTGCCCAATGTCGCCGTCGCGCTTCCCTTCGCAATCCTCATCATGCGGGCTGCCTTCATGGGCATACCGAAGGAGTTGGAGGAGTCGGCCATCATGGACGGCGCCGGGGTCCTGAAGCGGTGGTGGCTCGTGATGTTGCCGATGGCGCGGAACGGAGTTGTGCTCGTCATCATCATGACTGCCTACGGCATCTGGGGCGAATACACCATGGCGAAAGCGCTGGCGATCAACCCTCCCGCCATGCCTTTGTCGGTTGGCCTGACTCTTCAGAAGGGAGAGGTTTGGCAGTACGGCACGTTGGCAGCGGTGATCGTCGTCGCCATGCTTCCCCCGCTCATCGTCTTCACCATATTCCAGAAACACATCGTCGCCGGAGTCGCGCAGGGCGCGGTCAAGGGTTGAGGAATGGCGAAGGTGTGAAGTCGTTACAGATGCGGCCCCTCCAAGCATTGCAAGCAGAATTCGCACACCATTCGACAGCAACGTTTTCATCCTGAAAGGTCTGAAATGATTTCACGGAAGTCCACACCACTCATGGCGATGGCCGCCGCAGCTGCCGCAGCCATTACACTGTCGGCGTGTGCCGGGCAGGGGGGCGCCGCCTCCGGTGCGAAGGTCACCCAAAACACGGCATCCAAGTCGATCAACGTCGCCGCCCAAGCGTGGATGGTCGAGAAGTTCCACATGAACGACATGGTGAAGAAGTTCGAAGCGGCGAACCCTGGCACCACGGTCAAGATCGTGCAGTACCCCGACAACCAGTCCCTGGCGAATTTCTCGCTGCAATGGAGCCAAGGCAAGTCGGACCAGGACGCGGTCGTCGTCGACGGATCATCCGTCGCCGTGCAGTTCCTGGCGAAGGACATGATTATCGATTTCAACAAGACGGACTTCTTCAGCGGGCGCACGGCGAAAGACAAGTTCGTCGGCGAGTCGCTGAAGTTCAACACCCTCAACGGCGTCCAGTTCGCAATCCCTATCGGGCTCGAGACGTACAACATCAGTGCCAACAAGAAGTACTTCGACAAGGCGGGACTCACGGACGCCAACGGTCAGATCCCCAACCCCGCCACGTGGGACGAGCTCTACGAGATGGCCAAGAAAATGACCGTGAAGCAGGGCAACACGGTCAAGACGCCAGGCATGACCATCCAGTGGGGTCCGAACGCCGTCAGCACCATGATCTCGGTAGAGCAAGCCGTGCGCGGCAGTTTCTACAAGGAGGACGGCAAGACGCTGACCTTCGACACACCAGAGATGCGGAAGGTCCTGCAAGTCTGGAAGAAGGGCGTCAACGAGGGCGTGTTCTCGATTGACACCTTTTCGAACAAGGACGCTGGCCGGAGCAACTTCAACGCCGGGAACGTTCCCATGGTGCTTGAGACTGCGGCGCACGTCGTGGAGGCGATGCCGACGATCGGTGAGGAGAACTCGCGCCTCGTCGCGATGCCCGGATCTCCCAAGAACGGCTCGTACGGCTTCACGGCTGGGATCATCGTTCCCAGCGCCTCCCAGAACCAGGCTCTCTCCCTGAAGTTCATCAAGGAGGCCATGATGTCGGACGTCCAAGTGGCGGTCGCCAAGCAGTGGGGCAAACTGCCAGTCCTCAACAGCGAGTTCGACAAGATCGACGCCGCGTGGAAAGACCAGATGTACGACCTGGTCAAGATCTCCAAGCCCGCGCCGATGTACAGGGATCTGCCTGAAATCCAGGAAAAGGGCAAGCAGATGCTCCAGCAGTACCTGACGGGTAAGACCGACCTCGACACCTTCTTGGCGAATTTCGAGACCTTGGTCGGACAGGCGAACCTCAACGCCAAGTAGGCCAAGAGGTCCGGCGGTTTCCGTCCAGCGGAAAGCCACGGGGAGCCCTCCTCGTACCTAGTCGTGCATGAGCAACCATGAGGAGAAAGACAGTGACTGTTCGAGAGGCCATTGTCGGTCCGAGCATCGTCGTAGATTCCGCAGTGCTCAAGGACCACGCAGTGATCGTGCGCGAGGACCGAATCGAGGGCGTACTTCCCGTCGCGCAGCTACCCTCCGATGTGTCGCGGCGTGATGTCGGACCAGGCCTTCTCACCGCTGGGCTGGTCGACGTCCACACGCACGGCGCCGGAATGCGAGGTTTCAACGAGGGAACGGTCGAGGCCAACGAGACCGCACTGGCGGCATACCTGTCAGCCGGGGTCACAACAGTGCTGCCGACCCTGTCCACGGCGCCTCTCGAACAAATGGTGTCCGCGCTCGAAACCTTGGACGGCAATCGTCTCGAAGGCTCCCCGCGAATCCCAGGTGCCCACTTGGAAGGCCCGTATTTCGCTCACGCCCAACGTGGCGCTCAGAATGCGGATGCCTTGCGGGTGCCGTCGGACGGCTCGATAGAACACATACTTGAACACGCCGACGTCATCAAGATGGTCAGCTTTGCACCTGAGCTTCCCGGCGCCGTCGAGTTCACGGAACGTCTCGTGTCCCTCGAGATCGTCGCCGCGGCAGGGCACAGCGACGGCGTAGACGAGGACTTGTGGGCTTGCCAGCGCGCGGGGCTGAGCCACGTCATCCACATCGTCAGCGGACAGTCGACTACAACCCGGAGGGGTCCTTGGCGTCATCCAGGGATGCTCGAAGCGACACTCGCGTCCGACGACCTGACCGTGGAGATGATCGGTGACGGCAAACACCTGCCGACGACGCTCATGAAACTGGCGGTTCGATGCCTGGCTGGCCGGCTGTGCCTCGTCTCCGACTCCACGCCAGGTGCAGGAATGCCCGAGGGCACCGAATACCGTCTGGGCACCAGAGAGTTTGTCGTAGAAGGCGGTGTCGGCGTCACCCTGGATAGGACCGCTTTCGCCGGCAGCACCACTCTGCTCTCCGAGATGATCCCCATCGCGGTCAGCATGCTCGGCATGGACGTCGCTGACGTCGTGGCCATGGCCACCTCCATACCGGCAAAGGCTATGGGACTTCCCGACGTCGGAAGGATTGCCGAAGGGTGCTACGCGGATTTCGTCCTGTTTGACGATGACCTCAAGCCGATCAAGGTCTCGCTCGGAGGCAGCTGGCAGTGAGCGCGCCAGCTCGAGGAAATTCGTGCCTAGACCTAGAGCCAGCACCACACGCCCGCTGTTGCATCAGCTTCCGCCAGCGGCCATCGATAAGCGCATAGACAAAGGAGCACCATGGAACACCACAAGTATGATCGTCTCGCCGTCGCCGTCGCCGAGACGGAAGAGGCGCTCGGCGTCGCAGTCGCCGAGGCGTTTGCCGAGGCCGTCCGGGGGGCGCTGGAGGGGAAGGACTCCATCGCGGTCATCCTGGCTACGGGCAACTCACAGTTGAGTTTTATCCGCGCGGCCACCGAGCGGGATGACATTGACTGGTCGCGCATCACGGTGTTGCACATGGACGAGTATTTGGGGATGTCGGCAGATCATCCCGCGAGTTTCCGCCGTTGGATGAGGGAGAACGTCGCCGACCGGGTGGCGCTGAAGGCGTTCGAGGGCGTTCGCGGCGACCATGAGCCCGTGGAGGAGGAGCTACAGCGCTACGACAGGTTGCTTCGTGACCTCGACCCGGACATCTGCGTCATGGGCATCGGGGAGAACGGGCACCTGGCGTTCAACGACCCGCCAGCAGACTTCGATGCCGAGGATCTGATCCGGATTGTCGATATGGACGAGATGTCCCGCAAGCAACAGGTGGGCGAGGGGCACTTCAGGTCGCTCGATGAAGCTCCGCGGCAAGCGTTGAGCCTCACCATCCCTGCCCTGCTGAGACCGCGGGTCGTGCTGGTAGGAGTGCCGGAGGCGCGCAAGGCGATGGCGGTGAAGGCGGCCCTGGAGGGCCCGGTCACGCCGCGGTGTCCCGCGTCGATCCTCCGGGAGCAGTCGCACGCAAGACTGTTCCTCGACAGCGAGGCGTCGTCATTGCTCGACGCCCGATGAGCGTTGGCGATGTCACGCGGCGAGCCGAATCGAGCCCCCCAAACCCAAGTCTTTGGTCGGGACTGAGGACGACCACGACCGCCACGAGTGCTACGGCTGGGATTGGAAGAGGAGGTAGTAGCGCCGTCATGCTCGGCCAGGATTCACCGAAGGCTCAGCCGCCGTTGCACACCGTCGGCACCCACCTCAGGACTGGACCCAGGGGAGCGGCCGACCGATGAACCGACGCCCGCAAACGATCAGCGATGTCGCGCTTGCGGCGGGAGTGTCCACGTCGACGGTCTCGAGAAGCTTCAGCAATCCCGAGCTGATCCGCCCCGAGACGCGCCTGCGCGTGCTTGACGCTGCTCGGCACCTGGAATATGTGCCCAATCGCCAGGCGCGGAGTCTGGCAACCGGGACAACAGGCAACTTCGGACTCGTTGTGCCCGATGTGATGAACCCGTTCTTCCCCCCGTTCATCAAGGCGGCGCAGGCCCGTGCCCGCGACAACGACAGGGATGTGTTCCTCGCGGACAGCGACGAGGACCCGACAGTGGAGTCGCTGCTGTTGCGAAGACTTGCCCAAAGGGTGGACGGGCTTCTCCTCTGTTCATCACGCGTCCCCGACTCCTTCCTGCTGGAGCTCGCGAACGAGATGCCCGTCGTCCTCTTCAATCGGGCCGTTGACGGCATCACCTCCGTCATATTCGACGTCGGCGACGGCATGAGGCAGGCTGTTGGTCACCTCGCATCATTGGAGCACCGACGCATCGGCTACGCCGGTGGCCCTACGCTCTCTTGGTCCGATATGCGTCGTCGCGATGCCCTCGGGCAAGCCGCCGACAGCCTGGGTGTCTCGATTGTCGACCTGGGCCAGCACGTCCCGACCTGGGAGGCTGGGGTCCAGGCCGCCGATGCGGTCTTGGCCGCGTCCGTCTCTGCGGTGGTGGTCTTTGACGACACGATGGCCATCGGTGTCATCTCCCGGCTGACGGCAAGGGGAGTGCGGGTGCCGGAGGACATCAGTGTCGTAGGCCACGACAACATCGCTATGGCCTCGATGTACCACCCCAGCCTCACCACGATCGAGGTGAAGTGCGGAACGGCCGGCCGCGCAGCAACGGACCTGCTGCTAGGCATGCCGCCGCGACGCGCCTCTGCGCCAGTGGCCGCGAGGGCACAGCCCCCGTTGGTCCTGCCCGTTCAGCTCTTCATCCGCGAGTCCACGGGACCGGCACGAAGTGAGGCATCGTGACTCGTCGTTTCCCGCGGGTCGGTGGCCAGCATGGGGTGTTGACCGCGGCCTCTTCACCGTTTGGTGTAGCCGGGTGGCCAGGGCGGAGGAGGTCAGACGAGCGCCGGGGGACCGCCTCACCTGCCCTGGTCGTCGACGTCGCAATCGCGCTGATCGTTGCCGCCCGCCTTGCAGGCAACGCAGTGGTCCCGTCGTGCCTGGCCTGACGGGCAACGGGCATGTTCCGGGCATTTGCGACATCCGCCGAGACTCGGACGCGATGCGTCCATGTGAGGAGTGACCCCCCGATGAGCGAGCAGCTGCTTCGCCTGTCCGACGGTGACGACGTCGCCATCGCCCGTGACGGCATCCCGGCACGTAGGACGGTGTCGGTGCCCGGCGGTGGCTCTGTCACCGCGGCCTCCGAGATCCCCCGTGGCCACAAGGTCGCGCTGCGGGACGTCGTGGCTGGAACAGCTGGTGCGCAAGTACGGCCACGTCATCGGAGTGGCCACCACGGCCATCGCGGCTGGCGAGCACGTCCACGTGCACAACCTGGCGATGCCGGAGGGTGCCTCTGGTCTCGCGTCCGGAGGGGTCTCTGTCGCGGCCCTGCCCGAGCTCCCGGCCGGTCTGCGCCGCAGCTTCAACGGCATCCGCAGACCGAGCGGGCAGGTCGCCACGCGCAACTACGTTGGGGTCCTCACGACGGTCAACTGCTCGGCGACGGTGGCGCGGCAGGTGGTCCGGCGCACCGAGGACGAAGCTGCGGGCATGCACGCTGAAGGGGTTGACGGCGTCGTCGCGCTGACCCATGGCACCGGCTGCGGCATGGCGAACAGCGGCCCCGGCTGGGACGTCCTCCAGCGCACGCTGCAGGGCTACGCCCGGCACCCGAACATCGGCGCCCTCGTCGTGCTGGGCCTAGGCTGCGAGGTCAACGCGGTCAGCGGTTTGATGGCAGACCTCGGGCTCGACAGCGCGCTGCCCGTGGAGTCCTTCACCATCCAGGACGCGGGCGGCACGGCCGCCGCGATCGCTCAGGGGGAGAAACTTGTGCGCGGCATGGCGCAGGACCTAAGGGGCACTCGGCGGGAGGAGGTCGGGGTCGAGCACCTCGTCCTCGGCCTTCAGTGCGGCGGGTCCGACGCCTGGTCCGGCCTGACCGCCAACCCCGCCCTCGGCGTGGCCAGCGACCTCCTCGTCGCCGCCGGGGGCACCAGCGTCCTGGGCGAGACGCCGGAGGTCTATGGTGCCGAACAGATGCTGGCCCAGCGGGCGGTGCGCCCCGAGGTAGGCCAGGCCCTGCTGGACCGCATCGCCTGGTGGGAGGACTACACCACCTCGCAGGGAACGACGCTGGACGGCAACCCCTCGCCCGGCAACAAGGAGGGCGGCATCACGACCATCCTGGAGAAGTCGCTGGGCGCAGTCGCCAAGGGCGGGCACAGTCCGCTGCACGCCGTCTGCGGCTACGCCGAGCCCATCCCGCAGCCCGGGTTCGTCTTCATGGACACCCCGGGCTACGACCCGGTCTCGGTGACCGGCATGGTGGCCGGCGGGGCGAACCTCATCTGCTTCACCACCGGGCGCGGCTCCGTCTTCGGCAGCCGGCCGGTCCCGACCGTCAAGCTGGCGACCAACTCCAGCATGGCCATGCGGATGGCCGGCGATATCGACCTCGACTGCTCGGCGGTCGTGGAGAAGGGCGTCTCCCTGGAAGAGATGGGCCGCCGCGTCTACGACCTGCTCCTCGAAACCGCCTCGGGCCGCCGGAGCTTCAGTGAGGAGCTCGCCCTCGGCGGCGAGGAGTTCGTGCCGTGGCAGCTGGGAGCGGTGCTGTGAGCCGCCTGTCGCGCCAGTCGCTGTCGCAGATCACCGGGTCGAGCGTGCGCCTGCCCCCACCGGCGTCGCTGGCGGAAGGCGTGGGAATCCTGCACCTGGGGATCGGCGCGTTCCACCGGGCCCACCAGTCCGTATTCACCGAAGACGCCGCGGTGGCCGCAGACGAGCCGGGCTGGGGCATCTGCGGGGTCACCCAGCGCTCGGCCGCCGTCGTGGAGCAGCTGCGGCCCCAGGACTGCCTCTTTGCCGTGCTGGAGCGGGGCAGCGGCGAGCCAACCGTGCGAGTAGTGGGACAGGTCTGCGAAGTGCTTTTCGCCGCCGAGGAGGGCACCCTCCTCATGGGGCGCTTTGCCGACCCGGCAGTGCGGGTCGTCACGCTGACGGTCACCGAGAAGGGCTACCGGCGGGGGCCGGCAGGGAGCTTGGACCTGGGCGACCCCGTGGTGTCAAGGGACCTCGCCGGCGGTGCCAACAGCACGGTCGGCCAGCTCGTTCGCGGGCTGCAGGCCCGGAGGGCGGCGTCCACAGGTGGGATGTCCGTGCTCTCCTGCGACAACCTCACCGACAACGGGCGGGTCCTGCGAGGCCTGGTCATGGACTTCTGCGAGGCGCTCCCCTCCGCAGAGGGCGACGACATCGGGGCCTGGATCGAGCAGCACGTGTCGTTCCCGAACTCCATGGTCGACCGCATCGTACCGGCCACCACCGAGGCCGACCGGGCCGACGCGGCCGCCCTGCTGGGGGTGGGCGACGAGGCGCTCGTTGTGGCGGAGCCGTTCCGGCAGTGGGTGATCGAGGACGACTTCGTGGCCGGCCGGCCTGCGTGGGAACGGGGCGGGGCCGACCTGGTTGAGGATGTCGCCCCCTTCGAGCAGCTCAAGCTCAGGATGCTCAACGGCACGCACTCGCTCTTGGCCTACCTTGGGGCCCTGCGCGGCTACGACACCATCGCGCAGGCCGTGGCCGACGACGAGCTCGCAACCGCCGCACGGCAGCTGATGCGGCGGGATGTCGCGCCCACCCTCGCCCAGCCCCCGGGACTGGACATCGCGGCATACGGTGAGAAGGTCCTCGAGCGCTTCGCCAACCCCGCGCTGCGCCACCGCACCACGCAGGTCGCCATGGACGGCTCGCAGAAGCTGCCCCTGCGGCTGCTCGGAACAGTGCGCGACCGCCTCGCCGCCGGCAAGACACCCGAGTGGGCAACCCTCGGTGTGGCGGCCTGGATGGCGTACGTTGCCTCCGGCCATGACCGCAACGGCCGACCGCTGCCGCTCGACGACCCCTTGGCCGACCGCCTGCGCGAGGCCGCCGGCTCGGGCACCGGCTCCGATGCCGTGGTCAGCGGGCTGCTCGCCGTGCGCGAAGTCTTCGACGACGACCTGCGCGGCTCTGACGTCTTTCGCGACTGCCTGGTCTCCCACCTGAAGGGGCTGCTGTGAGCATCGCTGCCTGAGGTCGTCGTCACGGGCACCCACCGCAGCTTCGTCACCTTGAGGTCACGGCCGACGACGGCGCACCGCTCTCGGGGACGGCACCCTCAACGACCGTGAGAATCGGACGCCCACCCACGTCCACGGACGATCTGAGAATGCCTGACACGGAAGAGGTCACTGGTTCACACGGGTCTGCTGCACGGATAGGTGACATCTGATCTGTGGTGCCGATAGGTGCCGCTGGAAGGATGTGCACCATTCCGAAGGCCTACCCCCGAGAGTTCCGTGAGGACGTTGTCCGGGTCGCCCGTAACCGCGAGCCTGGGACGCTGTTGAAACAGATCGCCGCCGACTTCGGTATCAGCGAGTCGTGCCTGGCCGGTTGGATCAAAGCCGCCGGCGTTGAGGCTGGTGTCCAGCCCGGCCTCACCCCCGGGCAGGCTGCTGAGTTGCGCGAGCTGAAGCGCCGAAACCGGTTGCTGGAGCAGGAGAACGAGGTCCTGCGCCGCGCAGCGGCGTACCTGTCGCAGGCGAACCTGCCGGGAAAAGGATGTACCCGCTCGTCCTCGAGTTGAGCCGCGACGGGATCCCCGTCACGGTGACGTGCCGGGTGCTCAAACTTGCTCGCCAGCCCTACTACCGGTGGCTCGCCGCCCCGATCACAGGTGGCGTACCGGGCCAACGCCCTGTTCGACGCCCACCGCGACGACCCCGAGTTCGGCTACCGGTTCCTGGTCGACGAGGCCCGCGAGGCCGGTGAGCCGATGGCGGACCGGACCGCGTGGCGGATCTGCTCGCGCAACCGTTGGTGGAGCGCGTTCGGGAAGCGCAAGGGCCGCGGGAAGGGACGCAAGGTCGGGCCGCCGGTCCACGACGACCTCGTCAAGCGTGACTTCACCGCGAAGGTGCCGAACCAGCTGTGGCTGGCCGACATCACCGAGCACCCCACCGGCGAGGGCAA
>JAABUJ010004197.1_pt1 | contig 15361 bp, 12 predicted proteins | sample 5559131 | NCBI WGS metagenome assembly JAABUJ01 (sample SAMN10711875, study PRJNA513366) | rock metagenome | isolation source: Antarctica rocks | place: Antarctica: Victoria Land, Mt New Zealand nord | collected 2016-01-07 | reverse complement strand
CATGGCGCGGGCGATGGATAGGGGTAGCCGACACAGGGATGCCACGGAGGACCACAGTGGACGCGTGGCATCTATAACCCTCACAACGGATCAGGTCACCGGAGGCACCATAGACGAGCTCGCCGACGCGCTGCACGCCGCCGGCGTCGCGGTCGAGCGGCGCGCCTTCCTGCCCGTGCGCGGCGAGGAGCAGCACCCCTGGGGCGTGCTCCTGCTGGCCGCGTCCGGACCACCCCTGCCCCTGGTTCGGCTCGTCGTCCCCGCATCGGCCCCGGCCGGCATCGCCTCAGCTCTTGCAGCCGCCCTCGCTGGTGGGGGTGGGGAGCGCCCAGCGCCGGCTACGCTCCAACTCAAGGCCGACGGCGTGTTTGTCTCCATCAGGGGCCGGGATATACTCGACATAACGCACGCGCTCGACACGCTCCCGGCCCAGCTCGCACACCTTGACACACGCCGGGAGGAACGCCGGCTCGTCTATAGTGAGGGTGTCTGGCGTGTCGACCCGTGACGAGGACGCGGTGGACCGCGACAAACTTGGCGTAACGACGATTGAACATGGCATAACCGACGTGGCGACACGAGAACGTTCCACACGCTTCGGTTATGAGTGAGACAAATTGATATAGTTGTTATAACCAAACATTCCGCATGTCTACGCACACGGTCAGGCAAAAGCATGACGTCCTAGTTCACTACCGCAGGATTCACGGATCATCAACGTTGCCCGCAACGTCTCCCTGCGCGCCGGGAACGCCGTGTCATGCGTGTGAGTGAGGCGCTGCATGAGCATTTCGGTCGCCCGTTGACCGAGAGCATAGGACGGCTGGGCCACCGTCGTAAGAGCAGGATGGAACGCTGCAGCCCAGGCGAAATCATCGAACCCGACGATGGCCACATCCTCTGGACACCGGAGGCCCTGTCCGATCAAGGCATGCATACAACCGATCGTGACCAGATTGTTCGTTCCAAAGATCGCGGTTGGCCGCGGATCCTGCGCCAGGAGTCCGGTGGCCCGCACTCGCGCCGCCTCGATGTCGGACCGACTTTCCGCCATGTATTTGGGCTGGACAGCAATGCCGGCGTCGTCAAGCGCCCGGCGATACCCTTCTACCCGTTCCATGATAGCACTCGACTTGAGGCTGGCGACCATAACAGCGATCCGGCAGTGACCGTGGTCGATCAGATGGCTCACCGCCTGGTGGGCCGCATCGACGTTATCCACCATAGCCGTATCAACCTCTATGCCGGGGAGCCAGCGATCGACGAAACTGATCGGGATGCCGGAGGTGAGTAACTCCTGGTAATACTCCTGGTTGCCGCCGGACGGGGTGACGACGAAGCCGTCGACTCGCTTGTCGAGCAGCACGTCGAGGTAGTGGCGCTCTTTATCGACATTTTCGTCTGTGTTGCAGAGGATGACACTGTAGCCATGGACGCGGGCCACATCCTCGACACCACGCACGACATCCGGGAAGAAAGGGTTGGCGATATCGGAGATGAGGAGCCCGATAGATCGTGTTTGATTGCTACGCAGCATCCGGGCGAGTCCATTGCTGCGGTAATTCAAGGCCGCGATCGCCGTGAGCACCTTCTGCCGGGTCTCCTCCGAGACGTACCGTGAGTTGTTGATGACATGCGAGACAGTCGCGGTCGAGACACTCGCCATCTGTGCGACGTCGATCATGGTCGCGGTCTCGCCACCCTTTTGCTGTTGTCGCATGCGGCTTAGGGGCCGTGCCATCTTGCTCCCTCCTTGCTCTGTCCTATCCCGGCGCTACATCTATCCACCGGTGTATCGACCGCACAGGGCACGCGCGTGAGAGCGCTCTGCCGTCCTCCCACTGTCTCCTGAAGCACCTACTCGACGGCGATGGCGCTGTCGCGGGCCGCCGAATCGGCCAGCGCGTCGAGGACGCGCATGTTGCACACAGCATCATCCGGTGGATACGGAACCGGTTCACCCCTCAGGACGGCGGAGGCAAAGGCTTCCACCATCAATTGATAGTGATCGACCGGCGCGAAGCCTTCTTCACGCCGGTTGTTGTTTCGATCGTAGATCGTCACGATCGCGTCGTCGGCCAGCTGGTCCCAACCGGGGATGAAGGCGCGTGGCACCTCGATGATGCCGTCGCTACCCAGGATCATGTACCACCCTTGATAGCTAGCCGTGAAGGAGCAGCTGACCATGGCGACGCGGCGGCCGGGGAACTCTAGCACCCCTGCCAGGGCCACATCCACACTGAATCGCTCGTCAAAGTCACGCCACGCCAAGGCTCGTAGCGGCTCTTCACCGAAGGCCACACGCGCCGCATTCACGCCGTAGCAACCCATATCCAGGAGCGCGCCGCCACCCAGGTCCCGCTGTAGGCGCACATTAGTGGGCGCTAGTGGATCCATCAGACGGACGCAGAGGCCGGCCCGTACTTCATTGACCGTACCGATGGCGCCATCGGCCACCAACTCACGCACGCGTATATGCTGGGGGTGATGCCGATACATAAAGGCTTCCATCAGCGGCACGCTATGACGCGCGCAGACCTCCACCATATGCCGGGCCTCAGCTGCGTTGCGCGCCAGTGGCTTCTCACACAGGATCGCTTTGCCGGCCTCGGCGGCGCGTATCGTCCACTCCGCGTGCAGCGCGTTCGGGAGCGGATTGTAGATAGCGTCGACCTCGGGATCGTCAAGGAGGGCGTCGTAGCTGCCGTAGGCGCGATCGATACCGAGTTTGGTCGCGGCGGTACGTCCCCTGTCCTCATCGCGACTGGCCAGCGCAACAACCGTCCCATTCGACGATCGTTGAATCGCAGGGATGACTTTGACCAGTGCAATATTTGCCGTGCCCAGTATTCCCCACCGCAGGTGTCCTGCCATGGCTCCCTCCCTGTGCTAATCACCTGGCTCACCGCTGCCGCGCCCTCGGCGATCCTCCATGTGCCTGGTGGGCATGATGCAGTCGCCGATGCGTTCGACGTGGATGCGCCCGGTGAGGCCGAGCCACGCTAGGCCTGGGACAGATCCTCGCACGAGCGTTGCCCAGCGACCGGGACGACCTGGTCCAGCGATACAATCTACGCGCGATGACCCTGGTCCGGTGGACGGTAAATCGTTCGGCAAAAGCCCCATTGTGAGTGTACCCGCCTTCAATCAAGGACGTAGAGCGCTGAGGCAACGACTCCCTACTTCCATCGATGTGTGAGGCGGCATCGCGCCGCCTTGACAACGACACCATTCAGTTATATAGTCATAGTAACGCATTACGTAATCTGTTGCCTAGGTAGTTGAGGTTGACGAACGACCAGCGACGGGGGCAATCTCAGGAGATGGTGGCATGTCTGAAGGAAAAATCACGCGTGGTGAAGCGATCAAGGTTGGTCTGGGGACGGCCGCAGCGGTTGCGCTGACATCATCCCCGCCCGCTGTCTTGGCAAGCACGGGGTCCCGTGCCACGCGTCCGTCCACACTCCGGATGCTCTACGCCGGGGTCGAAGCCGATGTGGCCGCGGTGCAATTGGTGTCCTCAGACTTCAAGCGCGACCTGGGTGTCGCGCTGCAGATTGACTCGATGCCCTACAACGCGCTCCAGCAGAAGGTCTTCGCGGAGTTGGCGTCCTCGAGCCCCTATTACGATATCATCATTGTCGACACCCCGTGGATGCCAGCGCTCACGCACAAGATCCAGCCGTTGAGCTCGTACATCACGAATAAGCGCATCGCGACCGGTCGCCTCGACCTGTCGGACTTCATCAGCAAGGTCTTTTACGACACGGCGGTCTACCATCCGTCGCAGTCCTATCGGCACTTCGGTGCCACGAGTGCGATCGACGTGGCAGCCATCAAGCGTGCCGGCTTCGACATCTTCGGTCTGCCCATCCAGGCGAACGCGTTCACGATGTCGTATCGCACGGATCTCTTCGACAATGCCGCGAACAAGGCCGCTTTCAAGAAGAAGTACGGTACGGCCCTGGGCGTGCCCGCCACCTGGAGCGAGTTCACGCGCGTGGCCGAGTTCTTCACGCAGCCGAGCCAGCGTTTGTACGGCACGACGCTCATGCCCGGTGACGGCGACTGGGCCACGGATGACTTCAAGTCGCTCCTGGCGGCATGGGGCGGCAACGGACACCTCGTCAACGATAAGTTCCAGCCCGTCTTCTATTCGTCCCAGGGCATCGCGGCGCTGACCTATTACGTGGACCTCATCAACACCTACAAGGTGACGCCCCCCGGCGTGACCGCCTTCAGTTGGGATGACGCCGCGTCGACGTTCGACGCCGGGCTAACGGCGATCAGCATGAACTACCATACCGTGGCGCTCAATGCGAACGTCAAGGGGCAGATCGGCTACGCCATGGTGCCGAAACAGGTGACGTATGGTCCGCACTTCGGGACCTGGATGCTCAGCGTCAACCCCTATTCGAAGAACACGGAGTGGGCCTACCGCGGGATCGAGTGGCTGACCAGCCAGGCCGCGCAGACGATGATGCTGCAGGCGCAACTCCATCCGACGCGCCATTCCGTGTACAAGACCGCGCTGACGGAGCCGGCGACCAGGAAGTTCGGCCCGTTCTACAAGGTCCTGGAGCAGTCGCTCGGTGTCGGCGTCGGACGCCCGCGCCTGAAGAACTACGCCGATGTCGATCATGCTGTCTGGGTTGCGGTCAATGACGCGGCCAGGGGGAGCGCGACGCCGAAGGCGGCGTTGCGGTCGGCGGCCACACAGGTCACGGCCCTGTTGCGCCAAGCAGGGTATCGGTAGCCAGCGCACCGGGCTGGCGAGAGGCACGACGCAGGCCTCCCGCTTGTCGGGGAGCGTTACCCCTCCTCCCGACAAGCCCCCAACACAGTCCTATCGTCAGGCGACCGTATGACGGCATGCACGGTCGCCGCCGATGGCATCGCCCGTCATGCCCCCGTACGGACTATCCACGGTGACACCATGAAAGCCATTCCACGCCAGCACGCCCTGCCGCGTAGCGCGGTCAGTGGTCGCCCGAGACGTCGACGATCGCAGGCGGCGCTGGGCTTGGGGCTCCTCGCCCCGGCCCTCATCATCCTGCTGCTCCTGACGATCGCCCCCGCGATCTACATCTTCGTCAGCAGCTTGTTCAACACCGAGCTGATGAACCCCGGCGCCGCCCGCTTCGTCGGGCTCGGCAACTACGCGCAGATCGTGAGCGATCCCAGCGTCTGGCAGAGCCTCGGCGTGGCGGTCGAGTTGGGCCTCGGGCTGCTGCTGGCCTTGCTGTTGACGCGGAAGATGCTCGAAAATAACCTGCTCTCGGGGCTCATCATCCTGCCGATGGCCATGACGCCCGCCGTGTCGGCCTTGATCTTTCGTGAGCTACTCGACCCGAACTTCGGATGGGTGAGCTATTACCTGCAAGCCTGGGGCCTCACGTCGCAGCCGATCGCGTGGCTCAGCGACCCGACCACGTCCTGGATCGCCCTCATCGGCCTGAACGTCTGGCAATGGACGCCCTTCGTGGCGCTCATCCTCCTGGCAGGTTTGCAGGGCATCCCCCAGGAGCCGCGCGAGGCCGCGGCCATGGACGGGGCGAACGCGTGGCAATCGTTCCTCCACATCACGTTGCCCCTGCTGCGCCCGTTCATCGCCATCTCGTTGTTACTCCGCGTGATCGACGCCTTCAAGACGTTCGATATCATCCAGGTGCTGACGGGGGGCGGGCCCGGGACGGCGACGGAAACGGTCAACCTCTTAATTTATCGCGTCGCCTTGCAGGATTTCAACGTGGGCGCGGCCTCGGCCCTCGGGGTCTGTTTCCTGATCCTGCTCGCGATCGTCGTGGGACAATTGCTGCGGCTGTTCGCCCGTTACACCAATGTCATGGAGGACTGAGGAATGAACACGCGAATCTTGCAACGCGCGGGCGTGGCGGTCGGTGCCCGCCTCGTCCTGTGGCTCTATGTGTGCGCCGCGCTGTTCCCTATCTTGTGGATGGTCCTGTCGTCCTTCAAGCCGCCCGACATGGTCCAGGCCATCCCACCGATTTGGTCGTTCACCCCGACGCTGCAGAACTATAACGACGCGCTCAACGGCACTGCCTCCATGGGGACTCTCATCACCCATAGCTTGGCCGTCGCCGTGCTGACCACGCTGCTGACCCTGGCTGCCGGCCTGCCCGCCGCCTATGCCCTCACCCGCGTGCGGTTCCGGGGGCGCCGCTTCGTCGGCAATTGGATCCTATCCACCATCATGTTCCCGCCGGTGGTGTCCGCGATCCCCGTGTTCATCATCGTGGGTCGCTTGGGGCTAATGGACACGTATCCCGCCCTGGTGATCCCCTATGCGGCGTTCAACCTGCCGATCATCATCTGGATGTTGCGCAGCTTTGTCCAGCAAATCCCTCAGGAGATCGAGGAAGCGGCCCTGATCGACGGATCATCCCACGTCATGATCGTGCGGCGCATCATCCTGCCTCTGGTCGCGCCGGGCCTCGCCGCCGCAGGGATCCTTTGCTTCCTGTTCTCGTGGAACGAGTTCCTCTTCGCCCTGACGTTGACTCGCTCCGCGGTAAAGACGGCCCCGGTCGGCATCAGCCAGTTTACGGGTATGTACGGCACGCAGTGGGGCGACCTCACGGCCGCATCCACCGTGATTGCCGCCCCCGTCCTCGTCATGACGATGATTCTGCGGCGGCGTATCGTGCAAGGTCTCACCTTCGGCGCGGTGAAGTGAGGAGACGCGTCGGTAGGGAATCAAGCGTCAGGCACACGCACCGTGACACAGAAATAGAAAGGAGAGTCGTATGCGCGCTGTCTTACTTCCGGGCAACAAGGACGTCCAGGTCACCGATGCGCCCGACCCCCGGCCGGGCACGGGCGAGGCGCTCATCCAGATGAAGGTCTCGGCCATCTGCCGCAGCGATATGAGCCTGTACTACGGGAACCCCATCGTCGGCGGGGATACGGCCGGCACAGGCCAGATTATCCCGGGGCACGAGCCGTGCGGCCAGGTCGTGGCTGTCGGTCCGGATGTCGGGAATGTCGCCGTGGGCGACCGCGTGGCGGTCTATCTGGGAATCGGCTGCGGCCACTGCCGCTACTGCCTGGGCGGCTATCGCATGCTCTGCCCAACGTGGAAGTGCGTCGGCTTCGATGTCAACGGGGGCGACGCCGAATACATCGTGGTCCCCGCCATCAATTGCCTGCCCCTGCCCGCCGAGATGAGCTACGAAGCCGGCGCGCTCTCCACCGACCTCGTCGGGACGCTCTACCATGCGGAGAAGCGCCTGAACGTGTCGGGCGCAGACACCGTAGCCGTATTCGGCCTTGGCCCGATGGGCGCCGCAGGCGCCATGGTGGCGAAGGCGCGTGGCGCCCGCGTCATCGCGGTGGACGTGCTTGACGCCCGCCTTGAGCTGGCCCGGAGCCTGGGGATGGATGAGACCGTCAACAGCAAGAACGACGACCCCGTGACGTCTATCCTCGCACTCACGGATGGCATCGGTGCCGACGCGGCGATTGACTGCTCGGGTAACCCGGCGGCCCAGAATGCCGCGTTGGACTGCGCCAGCAAGTTCGGGCGGGTGGCCTTCATCGGCGAGTCACGCGAAACAACCATCCGCCCAAGCGATCAGGTGATCCGCAAGCTGCTCACCCTCGTCGGGGCCTGGTACTTCCCGATCCACGAATACGATGAGATCGCGCGCTTCATCGTCCAGCACAAGCTCCCATTGGAGCAACTCGTGACCCATCGGTTCCCCATCGACCAAGCCCCCGACGCCTTCCGCATGTTCGATCAGCGAGAGACGGAGAAGGCCGTGTTCGTCTTCTAAAACAGGTAGCAGGCAGCAGGTAGCACATCACAACAGCCAGTCGCATAGGGAGGACCTAGCCGTGTCTATGAAGCTATCGTTTAACACATGGCCATACTCCAGTTTCCCGGTCGTGGTGCCAGCCTATCCGCTTGAGGAAACGATCAAGCGCATTGCTCGCATCGGGTACGACGGAATCGAGATCGGCGCCGCCAGCCCCCACGCCTATCCCGACTATCTGAACAAGGAGCAGCGGCAGCGGATCAAGCAGGTCCTGGAGGACAATGGGATTGCCTTATCCAGCATGCTCCCTGCTCCCGGCGGAGGACCCGGCTTCAACGCCGCGTCTCCGCTTTCTGAGGAGCGCCGCAACATGGTCGAGCAGTACCGCAAGGTGATCGAGCTGTGCGCGGAGTGGGGCGGCAAGACGGTCATCTACCTCGCGGGCTGGCAAATCTTCGGCACGTCGCGCCAACAAGCATGGGAGTGGAGCTTGGACGCGCTACGGGAAATCGCCCCTATCGCCGCGGACCAGGGCGTGACGCTGGTCATCGAGCCTCAAGCGGTCGACACCAACCTTGTCGAGGGTGCCGACGACGCGATCCAGATGATGCGTGAGGCCGACGCGCCGAACGTCAAGCTGATGTTCGACACCATCCACGCCATGTACCGCAACGAGGTTCCCACCGACTACGTCTATCAGATGGGCAAAGACCTGGCCCATGTCCACCTCTCCGACATCGATCGCCTTCCCCCTGGCTCCGGGCGCGGAGACTTCGTCGGGCTCGTAGCGGCGCTCAAGGAGATCGGCTACGACGGGTACCTGGCGATGGAGATCGGGTTCCACCGGCGAGATATTGAGCCGGACCAGGTCGCGCGCCAGGCCTATGACTACATTAAGCCGTTGCTGGAGGGCTAGGCGCCGTGCACGAGGATATGCCTTTGGATACAGCCGCCCCGTCCGCGCCCCTCTTTTTTACGCCGCATCAATGGCACACAGTGGAGGCCGCCATGGCGCGCATCATCCCGACGGACCAGGACCCTGGGGCCACGGAGGCCGGCGCGGTGGCGTTCGTGGACCGCTACCTCTCAGGCATCGACTATATCTATGCCAAGCCTGACGGCAGCGGCTTCGAGACGCTCGACGGCAAGCGCGCCGAGGCCTGGCGGCAGCGCATCGAGCTCGTGCGCGCGACCTATGTCGCGGGGATTGAGGAGCTAGATCGCCGGAGCCAGGCGCAAGGGGGCGCCGACTTCGCGCGACTCACCCCCGCGCAGCAGGACCGCATCCTGACCGACATGGAGCGGCCGGCGCATCCGACCGCAGCGCGGGTGGACCGCATGGACGTCACCGCCGGCTTCGCGCCGGTTGCTCCCGCGCTCCAACAGACGAGCGCCGAGGTCGGGCTCGACTTCTTCCCGCTGCTGTGCCTGCATACCCGCCAGGGTTTCTACGCCGATCCGATCTACGGCGGGAACAAAGACCGCGCCGGCTGGCGGCTGATCGGATTCGCGGGGCCGGACTCGCTGGCCGAGACCCACGCGGGGCTCTACACGACGCTGCCCTACTTCGCCGAGGAGCAGATCGAGTGGGGGAAGGAGGACATCCGTGGCGTCTAAGAGCAAGCCGGAACGCGTGGACGTGTGCATCATCGGGGCGGGCGCCTCGGGCGCTGTCGCCGCGAAGGTGCTCACCGAGCGTGGCCTGCGCGTGGTGGCGCTCGAGCGCGGACCCTGGCGCACGCGCGAGAGTTTCGGCGGGGATGAACTTGCCAACGTGAACCGCTACAATCTGTGGCCCGACCCGCTGCTCAATCCACGCACCTACCGTCAGTCGGAGGCCGAGGAACCGCGTGAGGAGCTTTTCTGCCCCGTGCCCCAGATGGTCGGTGGGGGCACGGTCCACTGGCAGGGCTGGCTGCCGCGGTTCACGGAGAATGACTTCCGGCTGCGCACCATCGCCGGCGATCTGCCGGGCGCGACGCTGGTCGACTGGCCGATCACGTATGCGGACCTGGAGCCGTACTACAGCAACGTCGAGTGGGCCTTCGGGGTGTCGGGCCAGGCCGGTGCGAACGCGTTCGAATCGCCGCGCAGCCGAAGTTACCCCTGCCCGCCGATGCCCACGACGCGCTACGCGCAAAAGTTCCACCAGGGCTGCGCCGCGCTCGGCTACAACTCCTTCCCGACGCCGATGGCGGCGCTCTCGCGCCCCTACAACGGCCGGCCGGCGACCGTGTTGAGCGCTTTCGCGCAGCAGCACGGCGACCCGACCGGCACCGTGTCGAGCGCGCTCTCGGTCTTCGTCCCCGACGCGCTGGCGACCGGGCGGTACGATCTGCGGCCCGACTGCTATGTGCGCGAGATCGCGGTCGACGCGCGGGGCCGGGCCAGGGGTGCCGTGTACCAGGACGCCGCCGGCGATTCTATCGAGCAGGAGGCGGATGTCGTCATCCTCGCCTGCGGCGCGATCGAGTCGGCGCGGTTGCTGCTGCTCTCGCGCTCGGGGCGCTTTCCCAACGGCTTGGCCAACGGCAGCGACTTGGTTGGCCGCAACCTGACGCTCCACGAGTACAGCGCGGCGGTCGGCGTCTTCGACGACCCGATCTATGCCTGGGCGGGTGGGGGCTATGTCGCCGCGAGCAGCTACCAATTCTACGAGCATGACGACTCGCGCAGTTTCGTCGGCGGTGGCCACATCGCGTCCGCGGGCGTCGGCATCCCACTGCCGATCAACTGGAGCCTGCCGGATCGTCCCCTGTGGGGCGCCGCGGCCAAGCAAATGGATCGTGACTTCTATAACCACAGCTTCGCCATTGGCCTGGTGCTGCACGATATGCCGCAACACGCCAATCGCGTGGAACTCGACGCGCGGGTGACGGACGTCTGGGGCTTGCCCGTCGCGCGCATCACGCTGCGCCCGCACCCGAACGACTTGGCGCAAGGCCGCTGGGTCGTCGACCGCAACGCCGAGATCCTGGAGGCCTCGGGGGCCAAGAAGGTTTACCGCGTCTATCCCGACCGCATCACCGGGAACTGCTCGCACCAGCACGGAACCACGCGCATGGGCGATAACCCCGACGCGTCGGTGCTGAACAAGTGGTGCCAGGCGCATGAGGTCGACAACCTGTTTGTGGTCGACGGCGGCCCATTCCCGACGGCGACCGGAGCCAACCCCACACTGTCGATCATGGCCAACGCCTGGCGCGTAGCCGAACATATCGCGGCCTCGCGCGGCACGCGGGGCGCGGCATAGCGGCCGGACAATTGGGGTTTTTTCGTCGGACATATCGTTTCATGTCATGCACACGAGAGAAGTCGGCCGCGGGCGTTGCCGGGCTGTATCCGGCACCTCTGGTGAGGTTAAACGAGTAGGTATTATGCCACAAGAGGGAGACAGGAGGATCGATCGCGGGCTCGTAGACCTGCTAGCGATGGCAGATAGCAGATAGCAGATAGTGGACAGTGCATTTTGTCAGTAGATAATCGTCAGGTAATCGTCGTCTACCGTAGGAGGACACATGGTAACTCGTCGCACAGTGAAATATGGTCTTGGCGCCGCAATCCTCTCGCTCTCGTCCCTCGTCGCGGGCTACGGCCCCAAGAGCGCCAGCGCGAGCGTTTCGCAGGCCCCGCCCGATCCGGGAAGGGCGCTGGGGCAACTCCTCAACGGTCGTGTCTATAGCACCGGCCCGTACGGCGAGAAGGCAGCCTCGGTGACGGCGGCGGCCATATCCTCGTCCCAGATTGCACGCGTCCGCGCTATGCACGCGACCGCCGCCATCGCCTTGCACTACGGTGGCAACGATTGGTCGACCGCCCAGGTCGATGGCCTCCAGCATGAGTTCGCGGTCCTGGGCATCAAAGTCATCGGTGTCACCGACGCCAACTTCAAGCCGGACAAGCAGGTGTCCGACATCCAGAGCTTGCTCGCCAAGAAGCCGACGATCATGGTGTCCATCCCCACGGATCCCGTCGCGACCGCCAGCGCCTACAAGGCGGCCGAGGCACAGGGGGTCAAGCTTGTCTTCATGGACAACGTGCCCCAGGGCATGCGGCCCGGCAGGGACTATGTCAGCGTCGTCTCCGCCGACAACTGCGGGAACGGCATCACCTCGGCCTATCTCCTAGCGCAGAAGCTCCATGAGCACGGCAAGATCGGCTTGATCTACCATGCGGCCGACTTCTTCGTTACCAAGCAACGCTACACCTGCTTCAAACGCACCATTCAGCAATACCCCAATATCCAGATCGTGCAGGAGCAGGGCGTCGCCGGCCCTGACTTCGCCGGCCAGGCCGACAGCGTCGCCTCGGCGATGGTGACCCGGTACCCGAACATCAACGGCATCTGGGCCGTCTGGGATGTGCCGGCTGAGGGTGTCGTCTCCGCCCTACGGGCGGCCGGACGGCCGAACATTGTGGTGGCGACGGAGGATCTTGGCCTCAACGTCGCCGTCGACATGGCCAAGGGGGCCTTCATCAGCGGCCTCGGCGCGCAGCGTCCGTTCGACCAGGGGACGACCGAGGCTAAGCTCGCCGCCCTCAGCCTGCTCCACGTCAAGGTTCCCGGCTACGTCGCCCTGCCGGCCCTGCCCGTGACCCGCTCGAACGTGCTGTCGGCCTGGCAGGCCGTCTACCATCACAGCGCGCCCAGCTCTCTGGTGAGCGCCTCCCACGGGTCGTAAGACCTCTGGCCGTCGCGTCACGGCGGAAGATCGATCTCCCGTCGTGACGCGACGCCGCCCAACACTCTCCGCCGGCCGCTGCCGTGCCGCCGGCCCGTCTTCGTAACCCACGACAGGTGGGGGGAGCGCCATGCTCATGAGTACATCCGCGACCGTCACCGTTCCCGCGGGGGCGCCCGCGACTACACCCGCGTTGGCCGTCCAGGGGATCGACAAGTCCTTCGGCGAGAACCGGGTGCTGTCCGACGTCAACTTTGAACTGCTGCCCGGCGAGGTGCATGCCCTTCTGGGCGGCAACGGAGCCGGCAAGTCGACGCTCATGAAGATCCTCTCGGGCGTCCACGCGCCCGACGCGGGCACGATCTTCGTCGACGGCCAGCCGCGCCACTTCTCGTCGCCCAAAGATGCGCAGGGGAGCGGCATCGCCACCGTCTTCCAGGAGTTCAGCCTCGTCCCGACCCTGACGGTGGCTCAGAACATCTACCTCACCCGTGAGCGGCGGTCGCGGCTCGGTTTCCTGAATGACCGGGCCGCCGAGCGAGAGGCGCGCGATGTCTTGCGGCAGATGGGCGTGGATATCGATCCGAAGGTGTTGGTGAACACGCTCAGCCCCGGCCAGCAGCAGGTGACCGAGATCGCCAAGGCCCTCTCGCAGGGCACCGCCGTGCTCATCCTCGACGAGCCGTCCGCCTCCCTCTCGACGCAAGAGACGCAGGCGATGTTCGGCTTGATCCGCCGCCTCAAGGAGCGCAGGATCGGCGTCATCTATATCTCGCATCGGCTCGAGGAGATCTTCGAGATCGCCGATCGCGTGACGATCCTGCGCGACGGGCGCGTCATCTCGACCACGCGGACGTCCGAGGTGACGATGGCCGTGATTATCGAGGGCATCGTGGGGCGCCGGATGGATCAGGCCTTCGAGTGGAAAGAGCGCCAAGTCGACTACACTGCGGATCCCCTGCTGCACGTTTCCCATGTCGCGGGCGGACCCCGTCTCCACGACGCCAGCTTCGACCTGTATCCAGGCGAGATCCTGGGCATCGTCGGCCTCATGGGCAGCGGACGGACAGAGTTGGCGCGCTGTCTCTTCGGCATCGATAGGATCGACGCGGGCGAGGTTCAGATCCGCGGTCGGCGGGTCCGTATCAAGAGCTCATCCGACGCGATCGACGCGGGCATCGCGCTGATCCCGGAGGACCGCCGCCGCCAGGGCCTGGTGCTGCAGCACAGTATCAAGGACAACATCGTCTTGTCCGTGCTCGGCCATTTCCTGCGCGGGGGCTTGATGAACGACCGGCGCGCCGACGACACGGCGCGTTCCTACGTGGAGCAGCTCGCCATCAAGACCGAATCCATCGCAAAGCCCGTCAACTTGCTCTCGGGGGGCAATCAGCAGAAAGTCGTCATCGGGAAGTGGCTGGCCACCGGACCGTCGATCCTGATTATGGACGAGCCTACGGCCGGCGTGGACATCGGGACGAAGTCGCAGATCGTCGACACCATCCGCGCCCTGGCCGACGACGGCAAGGGCATCATCGTCATTTCGTCCGAGTTGCCCGAGCTCCTGGCCGTCAGCGACAAGATCCTCGTCATGCGTGACGGCGTCTCCGAGCAACTGCTCGACCGGAAGCAATTAGAAGAGCAGGTGGTCGGTCGGGAAGCGCCTGGTGCCGAGGCGTCCGAAGAGATCGCGACGGCGGAAAAAGTGTTGCAGCAGATCGTACAAGGAGCGTAGCCATGGCAAACACAACAGTGCCCGTGGGGACAGGCGCCGCCCCGACGTGGGCGCGCCGCCTGACGCGCCGCGACTGGCGGCCCTACGTCGTCTACATCGCCTTCGTGATCATCTTCGCCATCTTCGCCATCACCCAATATTCGAGCGGCTTCCTCTCGCCCTTCAACCTGCTCAATATCGTCGGTCAGACCACCAGCATCTCCGTCATGGCCGTCGGCATGACGTTCGTCATCGCGTCCGCGGAGATTGACCTGTCGGTCGGCTACACCGCCGGCCTGGTCTCGGTGACGACGGCGATGATGATCCAGTCCCACGGCGTCGTGGCAGGCATCGTCACCGGCTTGCTGACCGGCCTCGGCGTCGGGCTGGTCAACGGCGGCCTGGTGACCTTGCTTGGCATCCCGTCCTTCCTGGTCACCCTGGGCATGATGGGGATCACCGGCGGCGTCGGCATGTGGATCACCAATTCGGCGCCGGTCCCCATCCTGAGCGACGCGTTCAACAACCCCTTCGGGTCGGGGCAGTTCGGTCCCCAGATCCCCGTCCTGATCCTGTGGACCGGTGCGGCGCTGATCATCGGGCATATCGTCTTCCGCAAGACGGCATTCGGGCGCAAGACCCTCGCCACGGGCGGCAACGAGGCGGCGGCCCGCTTCAGCGGTATCAACACCCGTCGCATCAAGCTCGACGTCCTGCTGATATCGGGCTTCACTGCGGCCATAGGCGGCCTGATCTACGCCGGGCGCCTGCAATCGGGGCGCTACCAGTGGGGCCAAGGCGACGAATTGTCGGTCATCGCCGCCGTCATCATCGGCGGGACCAGCCTGTTCGGCGGGACCGGCTCCGTCGTCGGGGCCGTCGTGGGGTCGCTGCTGGTCGGCCTCATCAACAATGGTCTGATCCTAATGGGCCTGCAGTCCTCGCAGCAGACGATCGCCCGCAGCGTCCTCATCATCCTTGCCGTCGCCCTGACGGGCCGCAGCAAGAAGTCATAGGGAGGGGTGGACACATGGGGGAGCGTGTCGGATTCGTGACCAGGGGCGAGGCGGGGTCGACGGATTGGGAAGCGCCGACGCTGGGCATGGGCATGCTCGGCCACGCCTTCATGGGCAAGGCGCACACCAACGCCTACAAGACGCTCGACTACATCTACACGTCACTCCCGG
>JAABUJ010004192.1_pt1 | contig 15381 bp, 14 predicted proteins | sample 5559131 | NCBI WGS metagenome assembly JAABUJ01 (sample SAMN10711875, study PRJNA513366) | rock metagenome | isolation source: Antarctica rocks | place: Antarctica: Victoria Land, Mt New Zealand nord | collected 2016-01-07 | reverse complement strand
ATGGAGATGGTCGCCTTGTGGACGTCCATGCCGACGAACGATCTGATGGTCTGTTTCATGCCTTTCCTCCTGTGTCCATGAGAACTGATGGATGCGGCTCTAGAAAAGACATACAGACTCAGGAAGGCTCGGTTTCCTTGCTCGGCGCGGAGCGCAGGAGATGCTTCTTGCTATCGTTGTAAAGGGTCGGCGTTGCGGGCAGGAACAGGCACGCTGAGGAGCGTGGCGCAGGACGCAAAGCGGCCCGGAGACAGGGAGGAGCCGTCCTCCCTTTCGCGACCAGATTTGAATATGATCTAGTGAGGTTATCTAAGTGCGATCGAAGCCCAATGCCCCGGAACTGACGTCAACGAAGAGGGACGAAGCGGCATTCCTTGAGATCGTTCATCTGATTGCTGCCTCTCGCGAAAAAGCACTGCAAGCAGTCAACACAGCCCTGATTGAGCTGTATTGGGAAGTAGGTGCAACGATCAGCCGGAAGATTGAAGCCGCCGAATGGGGAGACGCGGTGGTAGACAGACTGGCGCAGTTTATCGCGCGATCTGAACCCGGCCTACGCGGTTTCACCCGGCGGAATCTGTTCAGAATGAGGCAGTTTTACGAGGCTTACCGGAACGACGCAATAGTGTCGCCACTGGTGGCACAATTGCCGTGGTCACATCACCTCATCATTCTTGGACAGAGCAAGCGTCCAGAAGAGCGCGAGTTCTACGTGCGGTTGGCGATCCGAGAACGATGGAGCAGGCGGGAGCTTGAACGCCAGTTCAAGTCCGCTCTGTTCGAGCGAGCGGTGCTCAGCCCTCCAAAAGTGTCGCCACTGGTGACACAGAGATATCCCGAAGCGTTCAGCGTGTTCCGAGATGCCTATACCGTGGAGTTCCTCGGGTTACCCTCAATCCATGCGGAAGCTGACCTGCATCGCGCGCTGCTGGAGAAACTGAGAGCCTTCCTGATCGAGTTGGGGCGGGACTTTTGTTTTGTCGGCTCGGAGTATCCCCCTGCAAGTCGGGGGACGTGATTTCGCGCTGGACTTGCTTTTCTTTCATCGCGGCCTCAACTGCCTCGTCGCTATTGAACTGAAGGTCAGTGAATTTGAGCCGGAATATCTTGGCAAGCTGAACTTCTACCTGGAGGCGTTGGACCGCGATGTGCGTAAGCCGCACGAGCAACCGGCCATCGGTGTATTGCTTTGCGCCAGTAAGAACGATGAAGTGGTGGAGTACGCGCTGAGTCGCACGTTATCCCCTTCGCTCATTGCCGAGTACCAGACGCAGCTTCCCGATAAGAAACTTTTGCAAGCCAAACTCCATGAGTTTTATCTTCAGAATGTTCCCGAAGAAGGCTCAGCTATGGACAAAGAGAAACGGTCAAGAAAAAGCTCATTTAGGGAATCTCTGCACAAGTCCATTTGCCCTAAAACAAGTGCTTTGCTTTCAAAGGCCAGAATCAGAGTCGTAAACACTTGTGCAGAGATTTCTTAGACCATTTAAGCGATGTGGTCGAGATCGAGGTACTCGCTCAGAACGATCAGTTTCGATTCTTTCGTCGTCTACTCAACTTCGATGACTGGCGGACTGCGGGTAAGCCGCAGGTGTCTCAGTATCTCGACTACCAAGTCGTGAACTCCGACATTACCGCAGAGCGAGACCATCTGCGCATTGGCGAGCATTACGTGCGCCTGCTCACGATGCGCGAGGCGATCAGCGAGACACGCCCGCTCGTGCTCGACCGGCTGCTCAAGATCGAGGCCAACTTCTACGCGGTTACGGAGTGGACACCCCTTGCGACTGACGCCGCGAGGAAGGAGGTCGTCAAGCGCCGCCGCCATGCCAACGTCTCGAAAGCTGGGTTTGTCTCGTCGATGAAGGACGAGAGCCAGGTCAACCAGCGGGACGTGCTGATCGATGAAGGCAAGCAGGCTGACATCGAAACACTCGGCGAGTGCCTCCGCGCTCTGGCCGATGGCCAGGTGCTTGGAGACATGTCGCTGACCGTCGTGCTCTACGACAAGGACCGATCGACTGTAGACCGCGAAGTATCCGAGTTCGCGGGCGTCTTCACCAATGCAGATGGTCTGCTCTTTCCCGAGACGTACAACCAGCTCAACGCTCTCTTCGCCGTCGTGCCCGGCAACTACGCTCACAACCTTCGGAAAATGTCATGAGCGGAACGCCAGTTGCTAATAAACCGGAAGATCTTTGGGCCCAGTACTACTTCTTGGATCGCGGCGCTGCTTTAGGGGCGACGTTCGCGGAGTTTCAAGCTCAGTACTGTCAGCCGTCAGGCGGCTACACAAGGATAGAAGAGCTACGGGAGAGGATCAAGGACCTTTCGTTACGTCGAGAGAAGGCGGGTTGCCGAGTTCAAGGATGAGTGATCGAAGGTGTTCCAGCAGTCCGAGCTCAAGATCCCGCTCCAGCATGTCCGGTCCGATTGCCAGAAAGTCGAAACAGTAAGGGTCTTTGATCAACTCCTGCGCCAGTTCGGACTGGCTGGCGGGGAGGGTTCGGCTGAAGTTAGTGAGGGCCTTCCCCTGTCGGTCGAATAGGCCACTTTCGATCTGGTGGACCAACACGTTGCGGCTCCAGCCATGTTCGAGCACCTGCCGGGCATACCATTCGCGCTGAGCTGGAGTCTTGACCGTCTCAAAGATCCGGATATTGTGTCCCCACGGCAATCGTGCAACAAGCTGTTGCACAATTGCGATTCGGGGTAAGCCTCGGCAAAAGCACGCATGTACTTCAAATTGCGCGATGAGAGACCACTCATCTCAAGAAAGTCACGGTGAAGATCGGCAGCGAGCCGGTCGATCACCCGGGTTCCCCAACCCTCAACTCCTTGTCTAAGCAGGATCTCCCGTCCAATGCTCCAGTAAAGCTCGACCAGTTCCTGGTTGACAGTGAGCGCGGAACGAAGGCGAGCCGAATGAATCCGCTCCTTGAGAGAACTTAGAAGGAGAGCGTAATCATCCGGCAAAGCTGTTGGCAGGGCTTTCTTCCTTGAATTGCTTCATTCAATTTACCAATGCTCCTAAAGGCTCTTGGTCCGGCTTTCTCTGGCCGCGGAGGACACTGATTAGCTTATTGTGCCTGTGACCTCTGCCGAAAAGCAGAAGTCAGGACAGAGGTTTGGGCAGAAGTCATCCGGGCAGAGGTTGCGGGAACAGCAAGGGCACGATACGCTATGCCTAGGGTGTCTCAGGGCGCTCAAACGGGCCATTCATGCCCCCTGGTTTCTGCAAGTTACGGGTTAGTGATTCACTGTCACGGCAGAGGTCGCGGGTTCGAGTCCCGTCGTCCCCGCCATATAACCTGAGAAACAGAGGTTTTATGGCAAGTGGCAAAATGAAGAACCTCCTTTAAGGGTGCTGACGAGGGTGCTGGAGCGATCCGCACCTGTTTCGTTTTCCCCTTCGCACCCTTCGAGGGTGCTGAAGAGGGTGGTCAAAGCACCTTCCTCCCCGCCTCGAATACCATCTCCATCACTCTATTGTTGGTCTCGCACTTCGTCGCGGAGATCAAGCTGCGCTTCGGCCTCGGGCGTAAAAAGCTACGGTGTAGGACATGCGCCTTCTTAGTGAGCGCCTTATTATGGGCGTTCGAGAGAGCAGAGCGCACGTGGCTTGCAGACACAGCCGGCAATGGGTCGGCCTGGCGCGCGTCATAGGCGGGGCTACCGTATCGCGCAGCCAGTCTTCGACGGCACGGTCGTGGGCCAGAAGGGTTCGGAGACCGTCACGGATGACTTCGCTTTCCGTGGCGTACTCACCTTTGGCCACCTTTGCACGAACAAGATCGCCTTCGCACGGGATTAGATTACTTTCCGGAAGAGCTATTCGTGAATAGTCTAGACTGAAGCAGTAAGGGCAGAAGCGGGTCTCACATTGAGTGAAAACGTCCGGAGAAACATTGTGAGAAGACGCGACCTGTTCATAGCTCCATTGTGCGAAGCCGTCCTGATCCTGGTTGCAGGTGTGGCGGCATGGACGTTGCATAAGCCGCTCATCTTTTCGAGTCTGGGACCGACAGCGTTTGAGTTGATTGAGACTCCTGAACGTCGGAGCGCCCGGCCCTACAACGTCATTGTGGGCCACCTGATAGGCGTGCTCTGTGGGTTCGCGGCGCTGAAGCTGACACATGCCTGGAGTGTGCCCGCTGTTTCGACCAGCAGTATTTCTATCCTGCGCGTGTGGGCGGCTGTGCTCGCGGCGCTGCTTACGGTTCTCGGTACGCTGTTGGCCCGCGCTCAACAGCCTGCTGCACTCTCGACGACGTTGCTGATAGCGACCGGTTCCATGCAGCGCCTCGAGGACGGAGTCAACATCATGCTGTCCATACTGTTGGTGACAGCCGCAGGGGAGCCGCTTCGGCGGTGGCGCATGCGTTCGAAAGAGCGGTTGAATGGGCGTCCGGCTGCCGAGTGAAGGAATCATGCGGCGTACGAAAGTTAGGACAGAAGCGAAGGCGTAAGGGCAAACGCAGATTTCTGCGGGAATGACAACAAGGCAAACGCAGATTGCCTGCGGGATGGCAACAAGGCCCCACGCAGATTCCCTGCGGGAATGACAACAGAGACGAGTGCACCAGTTCATGGCGCACTCAGGTTGATTGAACCGTGTGCCTGATGGGACGTTGGCAGGGAACCACCGGCAACGGATGGATAAGGAGACGTGCAGTGGAGATCAAGCGCAATGGTTCACAGCCGTCGGCAAAGGGCCCGGCGGAATACTTTACGGGAACGGTTCGGATCGACCAACCTTTTCAGCGGACCGATCCCGCGCGCGTGAACGGAGCGGTCGTTACGTTTGAACCTGGCGCGCGCACAGCGTGGCATACGCACCCTCTGGGCCAGACGCTGATCGTCACGTTTGGAGCGGGGTGGACGCAGCGCGAGGGCGAAGCGATCCAGGAGATCGGCCCAGGAGACGTAGTTTTGATTCCGCCAGGGGTGAAGCACTGGCATGGAGCTACTCCGACGACGGCGATGACTCACATTGCAATTCATGAGGCGCTGGATGGAAAAACGGTGGACTGGATGGAGCAGGTGAGCGACGAGGAATATTCAAACAGCCGCTGAACCCGGAGTTTGATAGAGCAGGTTGAAGGACGGATGCAGATTACTGTTGAGGCAAGTGCAAATGCAGATTCCCTCCGGGAATGACAACTATCAAGGAGTTTGGTTCGTACGGGTCTTTTAGACCATGGCCATTGGTGGCTTTCTGAAACTTCTCTTTCTGTTCGGTTTGATGGCATCACCTCACATCGCCTTGGAGCGATTACCATCGAGAGGACGGAAGAAGACGGAGTGGTGGTGTGGCTTACAGGGATTTGCGGGAGTGGTTGAGCAGGCTCGAGCGCGTGGGCGAGTTGACGGTGATCAAGCAGCAGGTCTCGCCCTATCTTGAGATGGCGGAGATTGCGGATCGCGCCGCCAAGCTGTCCGCCAACGGGCTTTCCGGAGACAAGGCGCGCGGTCCGGGTGGGCCTGCGCTGCTGTTCGAAAATGTAACCGGCTACCCTGGGGCGCGCGTGTTGATGAATCAGTTTGGTTCCGAGCGCAGGATGAAGCTGGCGCTGGAAGTTGATTCGCTCGACAAGATTGCCGAACGTATCCGCACCCTCTTGCATCCACCCACGCCCACGGGAATGTTGGACAAATTGCGCTTGCTGCCGATGCTCGCCGAGGTGGGCAGCTTCTTCCCCCGTATGGTGGACCGCGCGGATGCTTCATGCAAAGAGGTCATCCTCAACGGCGACCAGGTTGACTTGACGAAGATTCCGGTTCTCACGACTTGGCCGGGCGATGGAGGTCCGTTCATCACACTGCCGTGCGTAATTACCCAATCGCAAGCGTCAGCTGACGGTCGCGCGGGCAAACGCAACGTGGGCATGTACCGCATGCAGGTGTATGACAAGCGCACAACGGGCATGCACTGGCAGCGGCAGAAAAATGCTGCGGATCAGCTACGCGACCGTCTGCGTGCGTCTACTCCGGATGCAACCGCTGCGGTTGATTTGATGGCTCGCACAGCCGGTGGCACAACGGGCGCTCCGCTGGCCCAGGCACACACGGCGCGGACGATTACGGCGATTCGCGGCGACCGCATGGAGGTAGCGGTGGCCATCGGGACCGACCCGGCGTGTACGTTCTCCGCCATTGTGCCTGCGCCACCCGAGATTGAGGAGTACCTGATTGCAGGCTTCCTGCGCCAGAAGCCGCTTGAACTGGTGCGAGCCGAGACTGTTGCGCTGGATGTGCCTGCCCACGCCGAATACGTCCTCGAAGGCTTTGTGAATCTCGCCGAGTTGCGCACCGAGGGTCCATTCGGGGACCACACCGGCTTTTACACCATGCAGGATGAGTACCCGGTCTTCCATGTGACTGCGATTACGCATCGCAAGCGGCCTATCTACGCCGCAACCGTGGTGGGTAAGCCGCCCATGGAGGACGCGTGGATGGGCAAGGCTGTTGAGCGCATCTTTCTGCCGCTGATGCAGTTGACGATGCCCGAAATCGTTGATGTAAATCTGCCGTCGGCCGGAGTCTTCCATAACCTGATGATCGTGAGCATTCGCAAGTCCTACGCCGGGCACGCACGCAAGGTGATGAACGGCATCTGGGCTATGGGGCAGGCGATGTTCACCAAGTGCATCATCGTGGTGGATGAGGACTGCGACGTTCAGGACCTGAATGAGGTCACGCTGCGGACGGCCAACAATATCGATCCCGAACGCGATATCCAGTTCACGCTTGGTCCGGTGGATACCTTGGACCACGCTTCCCGGCTGCCGAACTTCGGGTCGAAGATGGGCATCGACGCCACGCGCAAGTGGGCTGCGGAGGGCTTTACCCGCGAGTGGCCATCCATGTTGACCATGCCCAGTGACGTGAAGCAAAAGGTCGATCAACTTTGGCCGAAGCTGGGCATACGTTAGATCGTCAGGGCGGGTTCGATGGGGTGAAAGCCAGGAGTTTGGCGGATAGATTCCCCGTTTATACTTGAGTTATGTCGATCGTCAAAGACGCCGCCGCGATTGCAAAGGGCATGGGCATCACCTTCAAGGAGATGTTCCAGCCGACCGAGGTTGAGAACTATCCGGATGGCCCCGGGCCCATGCGCGGCGCGCAGTTTCAGCAGCGCTATCGCGGCAAGCACCAGCTGCAACGTGATGAGAACGGCCTGGAAAAATGTGTAGCGTGCTTTCTGTGCGCTGCGGCCTGCCCGTCGAATTGCATCTATATCGAGGCGGCAGAGAACACGGACGAGGTTCGGATTTCGTCGGCCGAGCGCTACGCCAAGGTCTACAACATCGACTACAACCGCTGTATCTTCTGCGGCTACTGTGTGGAAGCCTGCCCGACTGACGCCATTACGCACGGGCACGGATTCGAACTCGCCTCGCTGAACGCAACCACGCTGGTGATGCGCAAGGAAGATTTGCTGGTCGGCATCCAGCCCGCTCTGCCGCTCACCCCGGAGAGCAACGCAGACATTGCGGCAACGCTGCGCTAAACGATTCCACCTACAAACGGTGCAGTGCTCCTCTCGTTTGAGCAGCAGTGATGACTTGAAGCAAGTGCAGCCGGTGTGTTGAGTTGGGCTCTGTGTGCTCCTGCGCTGTCCCTATCCGGCACTGCCTGTATCCTCTGAGCAGCGGCATCATCCAATGTGGTGCGGCCTTTGAGGCACTTCACAGCACATGTCCACTTTTCTCGACCTTCTCAAGCAGCGCGTAATTGTGTACGACGGAGCCATGGGCACCAGCATCCAGGGCTTTAACCTGACGCTGGAAGACTACTGGCAAAAGGAAAACTGCTCGGAGGTCCTCACCCTCTCGCGTCCCGAGGTCATTGCGGACATTCATCGCAGCTACTTTGCCGCAGGCGCAGACATAGTTGAAACCAACACGTTCGGCGGCTCGTCGCTGGTGCTTGGCGAGTTCGAACTGGCAGAGCGCACACGCGAGATTAACCTCGCAGCCGCGCGCCTCGCGCGCTCGGTAGCTGACGAGTTCGCCACGCCAGGACGCCCTCGCTTCATCGCCGGATCGGTCGGCCCTACGACGAAGCTGCCGTCGCTTGGACACATCGGCTACGACGCCATGCTTAAGACCTATATCGAGCAGATGGAGGCGCTGATTGAAGGCGGCGTGGACGTGATCCTGATTGAAACCTGTCAGGATCTTTTGCAGGCCAAGATCGCGCTCGCGGCTGCGCACGATGCCATGCACAACGTTGGCAGGCAGGTGCCGGTGCAGATGCAGGTGACGCTCGAGGCCACCGGCACGATGTTGCTGGGCTCAGAAATTGGCGCTGCGCTGGCAGTCCTCGAATGCTTTCGACCCGACATTCTGGGTCTGAACTGCGCGACCGGACCGAAGGAGATGAACGACGCCGTACGCTTTCTCACCCAGAACGCGTCCATGCCGATTTCCATTCTGCCCAATGCCGGGTTGCCCCAGAACGTGGGCGGACGGGCACATTACGGCTTGACCCCGCAGGATCTCGCGGATTATCAGCGTCGCTTTGTGGGCGAGTACGGCGTGCAGGTTGTGGGTGGCTGCTGTGGCACCACGCCCGCACACATCAAGGCCCTGGCCGAGGCGGTACAGGGGCTCACGCCCGCTACGCGCAACCCACGCATTCAGTCCGTCGCAGCTTCGGCGTTCACGGTTGTTCCGCTTGAAGTGGATGGACAACCCGCCATCATCGCCGAGGAGATGAACACGACGACGCGCGTGGCGCACTTCAAAGACATGGTGCGCAAAGGTGATTATGACGGCATCTTCACGCTGGCCAAGCGCCTGGTGAATGAAGGCTCGCAGATGCTCGATATCTGCTGCGCGGTGGTGGGCGAAGACGAGATGGCGTACATGAACGCTGTGCTCGAAAAGATTGCCACACGCGTGACGGCTCCCCTTGTGATCGACTCGACCGAAGCCGAGGTCATTGAAGAGGCGCTGAAGCGCATACCCGGCAAGCCAATCATTAATTCGATCAATCTGGAAGATGGCGAGAAGCGGACGAGCAAGGTTCTGCCTATGGCGCGGCGGTATGGGGCTGCGGTGGTTGCGCTGACGATCGATGAAGACGGTATGGCGCTGACTGCGGATAAAAAGGTTGCGATTGCGCACCGCATTCACAAGCTGGCGACAGAGAAATACGGTCTGCGTCCGCAGGACTTAATTTTCGATTGCCTGACCCTGCCTATCACAACGGGGCAGGAAGACTACCGCACGGCAGGCATGGAGACGTTGGAAGCGGTGCGTCGTATTCGCGTGGAACTGCCGGAATGCAGGACGACGCTCGGCGTCTCAAACATTTCCTTTGGGCTGAACGCTTACGCACGGCGCGTGCTGAATTCCGTGTTTCTGAAGGAGGCAGTCGACCGCGGGCTTGACACCGCGATTGTCAACTACTCAAAGATCTATCCCATCTACAAGATTCCCGAGCAGGAGGTTGAGCTTGCGCGCAACCTTATCTTTCGCAACGTAGAAACCGAGCAGGATCCGCTGCAGATCTATATGCAGTACTTTACCGGACTGGGCAAGATTGCGGGCCAGAGCGAAGAAGCGGTCGCTCAGACCGATACCATGTCGGACGAAGAGAAGTTGAAGTACCTGATCATCAACGGAGAACGCGGTCTGGGCCAGGGAGAACGCAAGCAGTCGCTTGAAGATATTCTCAACTCTGCGCTGGCGGTCTACACGCCGCTCGATCTGATCAACACCGTGCTGCTCGACGGCATGAAGACAGTCGGTGAGCTGTTTGGCGCGCGCAAGATGCAGCTGCCAAGCGTGCTCGATTCAGCGGCGACGATGAAGGCTGCGGTGGCGTATCTCGAACCGAAGATGGAGAAGTCCGAGTCAAACCAGCGCGGCACCATCGTGCTCGCAACGGTCAAGGGCGACGTTCATGACATCGGCAAAAACCTGGTAGACATCATCCTCTCGAACAACGGCTACAAGGTGGTCAACCTCGGGATCAAACAGCCAGCTGCCGCAATTATTGAAGCAGCAAAGGAGCACAACGCCGACGCGATCGGACTGTCGGGGTTGCTGGTCAAGTCGACGCTTGAGATGAAGTATGTCGTCCAGGATTTACAGGCCATTGACTCGCAGATTCCTGTGATCTGCGGTGGTGCCGCGCTCACGCGCAAGTACGTCGAGGATGATCTGCGGCGCGAATACTCTTCCGCCGTGTTCTACGCGGAAGATGCCTTCGCGGGCCTGCATGTGATGAGCGATCTGACCGACGCAGACGCAAGCATCCGCAGCAGGCGCATTCAGGATGGAGCCACCGTAAAGACGTTTGTTCGGCCCGGCGGCGACATCGCGCCGCTGCCCGTCAGCACCTCTACCGAACGCAGCAAGATCGTCGTTGATGTGCCTGAGATTCCCATTCCGCCGTTCTTCGGCGTCCGCGTAAAGAAGGATTTTTCGCTCGACACGCTGTTCGACTTCATCAACGAAACTGCACTGTTCAAGAATCAGTGGCAGTTGAAGACAGCTTCCGCAACCGACTATGTGCGCCTGGTGAATGAAAAATATCGGCCCATCCTCAAGGACCTGGAAGCCGAGGTAAAGCGGGAGAACTGGTTTGAGCCCAAAGCGGTCTTCGGCTACTACCCGGCGCAGTCCGACGGCAACGACGTAATTGTGTACGACCCTGAAGGGTACGATGCACGCGATCCAGCGTCCAACCCGGTGAACGAGTTGCTGCGCATCAACTTCCCTCGCCAGCGTGAAGGACGTTTGTTATCAATTGCGGATTTCTTTTCGCCTAAGTCTTCCGGCCGCATGGATGTGATCGGCTTTTCGTGCGTGACGATCGGCAGCCGCGCGTCCGAAGTGACCGCCAGGCTCTTTGAAGCTGGAGACTTCACACGCTACCTGTACGCGCATGGATTGTCCGTTGAAACCGCTGAGGCGCTGGCTGAGTACATGCACGTTCTGGTGCGGCGTGACCTGGGCATCGGGAACGAGGATGCGCCGGAGACGCGGGACCTTTTCCATCAGAAATATCGCGGTTCGCGCTACTCGTTTGGCTACCCGGCGTGCCCGAACCTTGAGGATCAGACGAAGATTTTTGCTCTGCTTAAGCCCGAGGAAAACATCGGCGTCCGGCTGACAGAAGGCTTCCACCTGGAGCCGGAACAAAGCACAAACGCGCTGGTTGTGCATCACCCACAGGCCAAGTACTTTGTGGTCTAGCTTGGATGCAGACAACGTGTTGCAAGCTGCCTAAAGTTCTGCGTAGACTTGCACTTACAGATCTGTCGCAAATCGCTGGAGCCTTTCGGGCCGATCGGGCCCGCCGCATCCGAGCGCAGGAGCGAAGACTTGAATTGAGTTCCACGGAAACGCCCAATGATGTCCGTAAGCGAAGTGCCAGAATCCAAAAAGAAGATTCTGCATATTTCCACACGCGATGCGCTACGACCGATTCGCGACGAAGTTCTCCGACTCTCCGGTTTCAAAATTGAATCTACTTCCAGTTACGAAGAAGGCCTGAAGCTGTTCAATCAATGCGCGTTTGACCTGGTGCTTGTGGACGTAGAAGGCGAAGAATCAGTCAGTTTAGCCGAACAGCTCTGTGCTGAAATCAAAACGCAGCACCATGGTCAGCGCGTGGCGTTTGTTTGCAACTGGCGGGTTGCAATCCTGACCGATTGTCCGGATGAGATTCTCCGCACTGAGTTTGATCCGGCGGCGTTTGTTGCCGGGGTGCGCAAAACCCTGATGAATTCATAAGCGGCGTCGTCGCCGGTTGCGTTGGCTTTCGCGGCGTGATACAAACGAATCTATTCCAGTCAGCTTCGGCTGATTTGAATTTCATGCAGAGTGGTTGAGGGACGAGCCCTTTGACGCCACGACAACCGGACAGAACAAAGGCGTACCGGTGTCAACTCTCTCCTGGAAGGCTGTATCCCAGGGAACATGAGATTCGGAGCAGGCACTTTCTGTCCGTACCCGTTGTCCACAGAAGGAAGCCACCCCGCACCTCCTTTCCCTTTCCATCTGAGAAGCGTCAATTTCGGCAATCTCCTTCAGGGCATGTCTGCGAGGGAGAGTTGAGCCGATGGAATATTCCTGTACGACGTACCAGTTGAAGTGCAATGAGTGCGGCCGTATGTTCGGCAATCGTCCGCTTTCCGGCTGCCCCGAGTGCCTGGCTCCGCTTGAAATTCATTACGACTACCAGGCTATCCAGCAGCAGCACGCGATTACCCGCGCATCGATTGCTGCCGGCCCGCACAATATCTGGCGTTATGCCGCGCTGCTGCCGATCCCGCAGGGCTTTGAGCCTGATCTGCCCGTGGGCTTTACGCCGTTGCTGCGCGCGCGCCAGCTTGGGCGGCGTGTGGGCGCGGACAATCTGTACATCAAGAATGACTCGGTTTGCTTTCCTACGCTCTCGTTTAAAGACCGGGTAGTTTCCGTCGCGCTGGCCAACGCGCAGGCCTTCGGGTTTGAGACCGTCGGCTGTTCGTCTACTGGCAATCTTGCCAACTCGGTTGCGGCCCAGGCGGCACGTCTCGGGTTGAAGTCGATGATCCTGATTCCGTCGGAGCTTGAGCCGGCGAAGATTCTGAACACATTGGTGTATGGTGCGCGCCTGGTGCGCGTCGAAGGCAACTACGACCACGTGAATCGCCTGTGCACGCTAGTCGCCGACGAGTACAGCTTCGGTTTCGTGAACGTGAATCTGCGTCCTTACTATGCGGAAGGTTCGAAGACGCAGGGCTATGAAATCGCCGAGCAGCTTGGCTGGCGTTTGCCGGACAACGTGGTTTGCCCGATGGCTGGCGGCTCGCTGATCCGCAAGATCCGCAAGGCGTTCAACGAACTGATTGCGCTCGGGCTGGTGGAGGACAAGGCGGTCAAGTTTTTTGGCGCGCAGGCGACTGGCTGCTCGCCTATCTCGCAGGCTGTGCGCGAGGGTTGGGACTACATCGAGCCACAGCGCCCCAACACGATTGCACGTTCGCTCGCAATCGGGAACCCGGCGGATGGGCCGGCGGCTTCCAAGATGATTCGCTCGACGGGCGGCTGGGCCGAGGATGTGTCGGACGTCGAAATCATCTCCGGCATCCAGGAACTCGCCGAAACCGAAGGCATTTTTACCGAGACCGCTGGCGGAGTTACGACCGCAGTTGCGGCGCGGCTTTACCAGCAGGGTCGCATCGGCAAGGATGAGACCACCGTAGTGTGCATTACCGGCAACGGGCTGAAGACCACGGATGCACTGGCACGGAGTTACGACCACGTGGATGCACGCGCGATCCGTCCGCGTCTGGCCGATTTCGCGAACTATTTGCAAGAGCTGGATGCCCTGCCCGAGCCAGGGCTAATCGCCGCGGACTGATTCACTTCCTTTACCGCCTGACCAGGCTTTCGACCAACAAGTTCAAGGAGTTCACCATGGCTATCAAAATCATCCTGCCCACCGCGTTTGTTCGCCACACTGATGGACAGAAACAGCTCACCAGTGAAGCATCGAATCTGCCTGCGCTGATTGACGACATCGACCGCAACTTTCCTGCTCTCTCCACACAGATTAAAGATGACTCCGGAAAGCTGCGCCGATTTATCAACATTTACGTCAACGATGAAGACATACGTTTTCTGGGTGGAGACAGCTACGCCTTTGCCGAGGGGGATGAGGTGATGCTGATTCCATCGATTGCTGGCGGAGCGCTGTAACCGGCGATTTATACCGCGAGCGCACATGTGCTCGAAGCGCTGCCGCATAAAATTTATTGAGCAAATTTTCCGGCTGAGCAACGCAGAACTCTTTTTTCCTCTCTCATGGCATGACTGTGGCAGTTCTGTGCAGTTCCCGGGCTGAAAATCCAGGCTGAATACAGAAAGAATCCAAGAAAGAGGTTCTCAATGTTTCTTATTCTCGCTATCGTTCTCGTCCTTTTGTGGCTCGGCGGATTTTTTGTCTTCCACGTCTCTAGCTTCCTCATTCACATCCTGCTGATCTTCGCTGTCATTGCCATCATCATGCACTTTGTCGGTGGCCGCAGGGCGGTCTGACGACCCACGCGATTTACGCAAAGGGCTGCGCCATTGGCGCGGCCCTTTGTCGTTCATTCACGGAGTAAAGCTTGTTCATTGCTGGCGCTAAATTTTTCCCGCAAGGCTCTCGGCGAAGGCGTCAAGCGACAGGTTGCGGAGCAGGTTGCGTCGCATGCCGCTGGTTACCTGATCCAGGCCCCGGCTGGCGTTCTCGATCCATGCGAAAGAGATAGCACCTGCAAGCCGCTCGAGCTCTGTCCGGATATCCACGTTGCGAACCAGCTCCGGCGTGCCTGCGGATAAGAGCAACAAATCTTCCAGCAGCAGGCCAAGTGTTCGCAGCAATGACGTTGTTTTTACCTGACCTTCGGCACCGGCCCGGTACGTCTCGGTCATGCGGAAGAGCGTGGTGTGATCGGGGTCGGAGATGGCCGAACGCAACAGCAGCAAAGCGTCTGTGCGCGCCTGCATGTAGCTTTCCAGATCAAAGCCAAGCGCGCGTCCGGCAGCGCCCTGTGCAAGTTTAGCGACCAGCGTGCGCTGCTTTGGCTGCCACTCCGGGCGGCGGTCCTGCAGGAGCATTTCGATTTCTTCCGGAGGAAGCGCACCCAGACGAACGACGGCGCAGCGGGAGCGGATGGTAGGCAGCAACTCGCCGGGATTTTCCGCACAGAGAATGAGGTGCGCGTACTCCGGTGGCTCTTCCAGGATCTTCAGCAGCGAGTTCGCCGCTTCCTTCATAAAGCTTGCCGCCGTGATGATAAACACTTTGTGGGGCGCCTCAGAAGGGACGTACTGCGCGCGGCGAATGATTTCGCGAACCTGACCCAGCTTGATGAGCAACTGCGGCGGATCAGGTGGAACGATCAGCACATCGGGATGCTGCTGGATCAGCACGCGTGTCTCTTTCTTGTCGGTCTCGCGCAGGTCTTCCCGCGCCTCGACCGCTGCATCGACCAGCGCTTGCAAGTTGACGGCAGACGCTATACGGACGCAGTTCGAACACACACCACAGAAGCTTGCCAGTGTCTGACCTGTCGACCACATTTCACGCGGCTGGCGCTCACAGTTGAGCGACATTGCAAGCATCAGCGCCAGCGTGTACTTGCCCGCGCCCTGCGGTCCTGCCAGGATAATCGAGTGCGGCAGACGACCCGCTGCGATCGCGGTACGCAGGCTCTCAATCGCCTGAGAGTTACCCAGGAAGTCATGGAAGGTCGGGGGCAGGGAAGTAGGCTGCAAAGACGTCCTCTCGCACCATGATAGCGGCGACGACTGGCTAACGGGCTTCAGCCACCATGCGAAGTTCGCCTTTAGGCCGCAGCGTGATCTTGGCCTGTACCTCTGGGGCGGC
>JAABUJ010004191.1_pt1 | contig 15383 bp, 15 predicted proteins | sample 5559131 | NCBI WGS metagenome assembly JAABUJ01 (sample SAMN10711875, study PRJNA513366) | rock metagenome | isolation source: Antarctica rocks | place: Antarctica: Victoria Land, Mt New Zealand nord | collected 2016-01-07 | reverse complement strand
GTGGAGGCGCGAAGGAGGGAAGAGTCAAAGGTGTGGTGTTGGAGGATGTGGGGCATCTGATACCGATGCTCGTGCCGGGATTGTGTGCGGAGAAGGCGGTTGAGTGGTTGGAGGTGGAGGTTGCGAGGTGGACGGAGGAGGAAGAGAAGTGGAAGAGGGGTTGGTTGGGGAAGACGAAGAGGGAAAGGCAGATGGTGACTAAGGAATGGGAGAGGAGGGTTGGTGGAGACCCGAGGAAGGGTGGGAAGCTGTAGATTGGGGGAGTAGTATGGATACTGGGAGACTAGGGCAGAGTAGCTATAGAGGGGATGTTCGAACGCTCGAAGCTGCAGCCTTTTCGTTGGGACACGAGCTTGGAGGAAGTGACGAACATATGACAACGAAAGACAAGAGCCTTGGCCTTTCGTGGTTTCCTTTGTGGCTACTCTGGCATACAGCCAGATTTTAGGCTCATCCCACGAATTCTTTGAGTAAGCTCCAAACATACCAAGAATAGTGCCTGCCAACCTCAGCTGGACCTAGCACACTTGGAGAGTCACAAGCCCATCCCAACCCACTCGAATCCGCCTCACCTACGCCCAACACCGATCTACCGTCTGATTCTCGTCAGGAAGTCCAACATATCAACCTATTTCTCAAAGACCAAATATAATGTCTTGGAATACTTGTGTAAGCCCAACGTCAGCCAATCACCCTCAACGTCGGAAAACTGTGTCCAGAGAATAGCATCCGCGGCAAAGGAGACGCTCCGGCAGGTTTCACTGGATGTTCGGGAGTGCTCTAGTACCGTGTATTGCTTCTTTTCCTGGTCAAAGAGTAGAGATAGGGGCCCGAACATGCGGGTGCCGCCGTCGTTTGACATGGTAATGAAGGCGGCTGTTAGGGCGACGCAGTAGTGCCTTGACTTCGAGAATGAAGTATCAGTGGGAGTGGTTATTGGTGCTTCAGAGGAAGGCTGATCCATGGGTATCGATATGTCTGAAGGGTGAGGATCTTGCTTTGTGGAGGTAATGTTCCGTTCTAGCGCCTCCATTCGCTCCAGGAAGAGCGCGTTGAAGGTGGGCAGGTGTAGATGACGGGTCTCCATCACGTTTCGAGCCAGTACTAGGCGTTTGAGCTCTTCTCCGTCGCCGACATGGTAATTTTGGGGTTGGGAAACGACCACTAGTGCGACCATCATGAGACTTGTGGGCAGGTCGTGGCAAGTATTGGAATTGTTTCGCTGTAATGCTTTGATTTGCTTCTGGATGAGTGCTTCGGTGCGGGGCGCTTGTACATGACCGGCCTGTAACAATTTTCGGGCCCGCGTCAGGCGTTCGAGGATGGGGAGATGCTCTTGATCGTCGCTGACAATGCAACTCTGGCGCTGGGAATCGATTGTAGGTTCGGGCTGCTTGTGAGTTGAGCTTCGCTCGTGGCAAGTGTAGTTGGATTTATTGGTCGTTATGGTAGGCGGATGGTTGAGAGCAAAGCTTAACGGAGATTGGAAAGGGAACGTTGATCTGATATATCATCATTTAGATAATGGTGTTGTGATCGTCTTTTGGCTCGACACTTTTTGAGTCCGGAAACTGTTGTCGACTTCATTGACAAAGATCAAGTAGATACGAATTTTCGGACTCCCCTACGATGCAATTCCTTTAGCCATCGAGAATGGCAATAGTGATACGAGCTGTTCCGTCAAAGATGATTAGCGCTGTATAGGTCTGTCTCAAAGCTGATCCAAAAGCTCGCGGACACGGGTGTGAAGGTGGTCAAGGCGGACTTTCTCCTTGATACTCAACCTTCGGCACTGAACCTCACACGAGCGTGCTTCAGCCCAGCACCTCCCTAGCAACACTATAAGTGGATACCCAATCAGATCTGCATCTTTCATCTTCCATACGAAGTTTTTCTCGCGGTCGTCGACGATAACGTCAATCATAGGAGTACCCATATGCCCCAGCAATGTCTCCTCTTTTGGCTTTGAAAGCTTATGATTCAAGGTCTCATATACAGTAAAAGCACCAGCCTGATTCTCCTTTCCTGCCACAACCACCACTTGGAAGGGCGCCATCACACTAGGCCAATTCAACCCCTTGGAGTCGGCGAATATTGATGCAACGGCGGCGATCATGCGGGAGATGCCAATACCGTGGCAGCCCATCTGCAGAGGAGTCTTCTCTTGTTCCAGACTCTGCGGTGTGTTCGACTCTTGGTGCGGCTGCTGTGATGGCTTGGGCGCGATGGACAGGCCCAGAGGCTCACTGTAGCGGGTGCCGAGATGAAACGTGTGGCCAATCTCAATGGCTTTTGTGACCTTGATGGATCTACTGGAGCACTTTGGGCACTTGTCGTCTTGTACGGGCTTGATGAAGTTGAATTGGGTGCCCTTCTTGAAACGGCTTGATAATGCTTCTGTAGCTTCGATAGTGGTGGAGTTTCCAATAGCTTCATCAGATGCGCGATAATCGTTCAAGCTAAGTATCTTGCGAGCGCTGTCGCTTTCCACGGGATCAATATTGGGATAAACCTTCGGAAGCCCGTCCCCAAAGGACAGGTCTACACTTAGATCGACCTCGGGAAGTAGATACTTGATCTTTGCCGTGGACACTTCCGCCGCATGAGTCTGGGATTGGCCAAGATGATCAGTCCACTCGATCGTCTTTGGATAGGCGATCTCAACTATGGTGGATCGATCATGAACGATGCCACGCCACAATCCGATACCTCGGTCGGTGCCATGCTTGTATGGAGAATATACTTGATCTTCTGCACAAATTACCTGTGCGCTAGTCAACTCTTCATTGACCGCATAGCCACATTCGCTGCAGCTGATAATCGAATCTTCTCCATGGTCACTTGGCAGGTGGTATTCGTGACTCAAATCGCCTCCGATGTTGCCCGAATCTGCTTCAGCTACTAAATAAGGCACCTTTAGCTCCGTCAAGAGGGCATCATAAGCCTGTCGTACATTGTGGTAAGTCGCCAGTGCCTTTTCCCTGCTGGTATCAAACGTATAAAGATCTTTCATGAGGAATTCTCGACCCCGCAGAAGCCCTTGTCGAGGGCGCTTTTCATCCCGGTACTTGCGAGACACTTGATAGAGCCGCAATGGAAGGTCCTTGTAAGACTTTACAATATTGCCAACGAGCGACGTAATTTCCTCTTCGTGGGTTGGAGATAGGAGCAACCTCGCTCCCTTACGATCTTCAAGGTGGAAAAGCTCCTGGTTGCTTTTGTCGAGCCTTCCAGACTTTCTCCATAGCTCTTCCGAGGATAGGCTAGACAACGAGACTTTAGATGCACCAAGGCTAAGCATGTGCTTATCAATCAGCCGCTCAAGCTTCTCTTGAACTCGCAGGCCAAGTGGAAGTAGCTGGAAGATCCCCGAATGAGTCTGACGGACAAATCCTGCTCGAGCGAGTAAGGCGTGTGAGTCCTCCTCGCTGGTGGGAGCAATGCCGCCCGTCGGGGTCCAGAACTCTGACAGACGGCGAGCGCCATAACTCTCATGATACAACTGTCGCTTTGTGAAATGATTAGAGAGAGTTTGTCGGATTTTGGGAGAGACTTGACGAATCTGGCGCCGAAATACTTCGGTATTCGATGGTCGGATTTTCATCTGTCTCTCACGGCCGGGTATAGCTCAAGCACAGAGGCCGAAAACATAGTGTACACACCTATGACCGGGCCTCAGTTGCTCGACATTCATTCGTATGATATACTGTCCAAGGACTCAGCAGCATCATCTTCGTTTCAAACTTAGCGATCCCCGATTTGCAAGCAGGTAAGAGGATCGGCAAATCACTTTCTCCGAAGCCGCCGCCGTCGGCCCTCCAACCAATCTGTAGTAAACAAAGCAGAGAGAGCCCAATCGTCAAAAATATTACTATACTATCAGTTCAGTTGGCGATATCGACTCGGTCATTTGTTCTCACAAGCTCATGATATCAATGAGACTACTATGATTCTAGTTTCTTATGATCTCCTAGTCTACCCTCCCAGACCTACTTTCCTATTCAGCGCGCATTCCTCGACAACGATACACCATGCGCCTAATCTTATTCGCACTTCTCCTCACCCTCAATTCAGCCGCGACAGAGTATTCTCCCTTCCTCGAACCCTACAATGAAGCCACAACCTATAATGGCTTCGCACTCAACCTCTTCCGTAGAGATGGCAACTGTGGGTCCGGAATATCCTGCGCGGCCATGGGCGACAAAGCATCCTGCTGCATGTCGAAAGCTCGCTGCGCTGTCGACGAAGCGGGTCGGGTCGGGTGCTGCCCGGAGAATGCGCAATGTACGGGGACGATCGGAGGGTCTGCCGTAGCTACAGCTACCGGCACACCAGCTCCGTCTGCACAGATCACAGGAAGTGGAGGGCGGAGCGTTGTGTCGAATGCCTACTACCCTTTCCCATATCTACCGACCAATTTCCCCAATGCAGCCATCTGCACATCCTCCTATTCCAGTTGTGCCACAGAATTCGCGAAATGCACATACTCCCTGGAGAGCGGCGATAGCGGTGTCACGGTTTCCGGCGCAGGTGTTGGCATTACAAAACCCGCAGCCATACCCGACATAACCGCGGCTTCGATCTGTTCCAGTCTGAGCACGGAGGCTTGCCACAACTTGCAGCTTGCGGGCTGCGCGACTTATGGTAGTGCGGCCGCTCAAACTGCTGGAGGCTCATTTGTGGCCTCTACGAACGCAGCTCCAACAGGATGCGCCGGAATGTATGGCGTTGGGATGGGCGTTGGAGTTGGAGTTGCAATTGGGTTTGCAGGGCAAATGGTGGTCTAAAGAGATGTATGAAGTGTCGATTGACGACAAAGTGTGCCGGCGTCATGGTTCCGAGGGGCTTCGAGGGCCGCTCGCGGACGGTCCTGTTCGGATGGGTGGTTGCCAAACAGGGCGTCAATCGTTAGCACTGGCGACATGAGTGAAACTCGGAATCACAAGTGGGGCTTGTCTCTCCCTGCCGGATTTGCATGCGAAGTCCATCCCTTGTCGAATGCGAACTAGCCCTGAATTGCAGCCTTCAAAGGGGCCTGTCTTGATGCAACAGAAGTCGGTTGACTGCTGGGGATTTCGACAGAGAGACACGCGCGTCTTGCGCCTGAAAGGTCGCGCTTTCTTCCTCTTCCCATGCTGGACAGTGTTCGCCACGGGGGCATCACTTTGTATTCATTAAGTTGGGCAGATTGTTATGGTATATGCTGGGATGGACAGAAAAGATATCGGGCTAGCCGCACTGGGTCTAGCGCTCCCTGAGTTTCTCTCATAATCTGCCCCTGTACTAGTTCAAACTGACTCAATATTATTATCAATCACAAACAAACCACTAGATCCACGTATCTCATGTCATTTGACAAGTTGATAGATAGTTCACTACACAGTTTATCAGAGTTACGTTAGGCTTTTACTAAGCGAGAATTGGATCTTCAAGGGGGCGGAGATGCCTACAAACGGGCCGTATCTGGGCCAAAACCCGGTGCTTTTCTCAGGTTGTTTCTCATGCAAACAAGTGGTCCAGACGATGGTCAAATCGATTTCAGATATCGATGTATGAGAAAACCCAATTGGAAGCGCATTCCATGTTTACCTAAAATAATGGAATGCGCTCCTTCAAGTCAACACTCTGATTCTCTCTCTTATTTCTCGCCTCACAACCTTCTCGACCACCGCTAGCTGGCCCTTTGAACCGCCCACCAGCTGAGAATATAATTGACAGACCGGACATAGTTCCTGCCAATCCTGACACCTTACTCCGAGAACTAGACAATTTGTATCTGACGCTCCTCGAGCAAGAAGCGACAACTGAGTATTACCTTCAACGCAACCGTATGATCTATCGACAAGGTGGGTCTCTTCACAAGGATGAAGAGGACGAGGAAAAGATTATTCCTCTCGATGCGGAGGGGGAAGAGCAGGGGAAGAAGGCGAGTCGCTTTATGGCTGCCAGACTTGGGAGGAAACAAGCAGTCGCTTCTGGGTCGAGCATGATGGTCTAAGACGAGCCTCTTCGTGTTAATTGAATGTTTATGGAAGTATCTTTCGTCCCTACTCAACCCTTTCTCTGTTCCAAAAGTTTCAACTTTCGTTTCCTCTATGCAGACAAATAACCTGCCGCAAGTAAGTCTTACGTCTCCAAGAGAGATCATGCAGCCTTACCTCCGTTTGCACGCTCTTGTTTTCGGCGCCACGATCGGGATTCCAAGATCGAATAGGCCGCACATTGGCAGTCGGTCGGGAAGGCTCTCTGAAGCTGTGCCTCGGTATCGCCGATCTCCGCTATGCGTTCCACCTCCCACAATTTTTAACGGAGTGGATGAATAGGAAGGCAGAAAGGGGCAAATTTGGGGAAGGGGAACGTTACGCTTTAGCACGGAATCATGTCGATTCAATCAACATAGCTACAGTGACGGGAAAGGAATTTTTCTCTGCACTACTTAAGGCAATCTCCGACTGCCAAATGAGTAGTTCTAGTTCTTCCACACTTGAAGTACCTATCTGTTTTAGACTCTGTAACGATAATACCACATAGCGCCAGCCGCGGCGGCAACTGCGCCAATCCCGCCACCAACTCTTACAATTGCATTTACCACGGTAAACCACCAGAGCTTTGTGTGCATCTTGAAAATGTTGTCGGGCTGGTTAATGTGAGGGTACGGCTCCTTGTCAGGTTGTGGCTCGTCGAGGAAATCACAGAGTTTTTGGTATCCATCGCCAGGTCCAAATTCCAGGAGTTTTGTCTTTGGCACCACTTGCCGCACATGGCTGTAATGATCTCGGTACGTCTGACGGAGTCTTTCACGACTGTTGAAGTCGCCGTCTGTCCAGAGGCTCACAATGTATTTGAAGGTCTTCCAGAAAGGTCCCACAAGTTTCTGTAACATTAATTTTAGTTGAATCCGCTGAACAGACCAGAATTATGATTGGAGTTACCGGCTCTAGAACAGCAATGTAATCGTACGATCTCCAGCGCAGGAGCTCGAACACGGTCTTGTCCATCGACACCACCCAGCTGTCCTCATCTCGATTCGTCAGGATCACCTTTGTATCGGGATATGCTGCTAGCAATTCGTCGACAAACAGTATGCAGGGCATATCAGTGACAGCCTGACAACTTTAGCAGATCTCGATTGAACCGTAGTCTGTCCAAACCGTACACTATAATTACCAAGCAGCTTATCGAATTCCGCGCGCCGGTAAGGCCTCCCTTGTGCTTCATATTTGGCTTTGAGCGCCTCATACCAGTAATTGAATGCTTTATTGACCCCTGCCTCGGTCATGTGGTAAGATTTGTAGCCCAGTTTCTGAAGGGCATGTTGCATTGCTACTAGGTTTAGTATCGATTGAGGATTCGACGACAGACTTTAGCGAGGAAGTACGAACACATAGTACCGGTGCGCGACATGCCAAAAACCAGAACCTTCATTGGCACAGGCCGAGGGGAGACAGCAGGTATTCGGTCGATGAGCATCTCATCGTTGGGAGCCATCTTGATTGCCTGTTGTCACCAAATTCCAATTTCGAAAACTGGGAGGCTCTCGTACTGACTTCATCCAGAAACCAGATAAGTGGGGGGGTAGTGTGACGCCCAAGATTGGCTCGGTTTAGGTGGCTTCTGCCTACGGGGGTGGTTTGAGAAAGAAGACACCCAGTCCACCGTTGGACCAGCGCCATTAGGATTCGAACCTAAAATATGCAAACAACCTTCTTTACAGACCACCAACCGACAGATTGGCCACAGGCCGACGGGGAAGCTGCCAGCTGACGGAAGAGAATCATCCGTGCCACCCACCCTAAATCCTTCGTTCATGTAGAAGTTCAGCCACCAAGATGCGAGCGGCAGTGTCACGTTAGAGGCTTACCGCTTGGTGCCCATGCCGAGCGCTTGGAGTATTATTTTGCCGTACTCCGTATGACACGCTTGCCATGTCCTGGCTAGATCAACACATAAGCAGTAAATAAGCGCCGTCAGGCACAAAGTACAGTACTCAATGTCACCCCTTAATGCATCTCACCCCTCGATGCATCCGCTAAGATTTCTTCGAACTTCGCAGTTGAACAACTTTTGAAACTATCGCTTGAATTTTGAGACAAGTAGCTCAAACTGTAGAGAAAAGCAAGCTCTATTTTTCTATATCAACATTGTAACAGATAAGATTATTCAAAATATGTTTTATGTTCTCTTCTCTACGAACTATTATATATGACGCACAACATTAAACTACGAAGTACAATCGCGAGAAAAACTGATACGCTCGTAGAGCTGGCTTTTTCTACAATTTGAGCTACTTATCTTGAAATTTGGGCTTAGAGCGCAAAATTTAATCAACTGCGAAGGTTAGCGGATGCATTGAGGGGTGGAATGCATTAAGGGGTGATATTGAGTAGATTTGACGTCCCTAGCGCGTTTCCGCTACTTATCAATTCCGTTCTTTTGTATGCTTCATGGCCGTCAGATACTTTAGCATCGCGCTACGCATTCATTGCTAGCCAATCCATTTTATCGCGCTTAACAATTGACTGGCTGTCTGTAACTTCGCAAAAGCTGCCTCAGGTAATGTCCTATCATGGCGATTTCCTTAGACCTCATCCTGCATTTTGTCTCATCTCCACTGCTGTTTCTGGTGTGGAGGCGATAGCCTTCCTAAGACAACGGCTTGCCTGTTTCCGAAGACATGTACGATTAACGTTATATTACCATGTTTGAGCCCTGTCCTGCATAGCCTACACATATGATGCACATCGCTGTTTTGATCTCGGATCTGGAGCGTTGTCTCCGTTGTCAAGCTGATGCTTTCTTATGCTACTCTATGACATTGGCGCGGATATAAGTAGCTGCTGAAGGCTGATGTCTGCTACGCCTCGATGCTGCACAGGGTTTCGGTCGAGGTGGGTCGGCCCTCAATCCTTCGAGTCTCTGGGAAGGTGAGCGGCAAACGTACGTTAGAGATTTGGATATGTTTTCAAGGCTTCTTCTGGGCTCCCTGCAATTATTATTGGGCGAATTTGCATTGCAGCTAAGACTTGGTCGATGATCCACAACGGTCTTGATCCGCAGGAAGATTCGATTCCGATCTAGCACTAGGTATCAGACCAAATTAAAGCTGCCTTAATCATTCTACCCCGTAATTAGTATCTTGAAAGGTGTGATAGGTATGCTGATTCAGGCTTTGCGCCCCAAGCTTTTGGTTTTCTGGCTACAACACCCTTGACTTGCATCAACCTGAGCATACAGCTTTCTGATGTTTGCCGTGCCGGTAATCTCAGAAACTTGCTGTCTTGAAGCTCTTCATCTTCAAACAGTATGTCATCGGTCTTGTCTCTTGAGAAGACGCTATGCTTCCAAATGGGTCCTGCCCTTCGACGCTAGAACTATCATTCGTTCAGTATTCCTCCGCAAGCTCCTGTTGTAGCTGCGCCCGCGTCGAAAGTATATCGATAGCCGTAATTGGCTTTTCCCTCAAATTCCCGGAAGAAGCGATTACATGCAATGCATTTTGGCAGATGCTAATCGAAGGGAAATCTGCACGGACTGAAATCCCTAGAGAGCGCTTTAACAATGTTGCTTTCGGACATCATCAAAGCAACGGAGAGAATCGTGAAGTACGTTGAGCTCGGCCTGGCCAAAAGGGTGCAGCCAAACATCAGGCTGAGTGGACAGGAGACTTGAATCACCACTGGGCATTTTTTGAAGGTAGACCTTGCCCTCTTTGACGCACCTTTCTTCTCTATGACTCCGGAAGAAGCGGCAGAAATAATTGCAGAAGCTCTGACGAAAAAGCTGTCGGAATTGATGAGCGTGCCCAAAGAGGACGTTGATGCGGCCAAGCCCATGTACGTTCTTGGGGTCGATTCACTAGTTGCAGTGGAGATCCGCAGCTGGTTCAGTAAAAAATTGATGCTGGGGTCAAGGTCTTTCAGATTCTGGGGAACAAGAGCATTTTTGACATCTGTCTTGCTGTTGCGAGAGAAGGTCGATATGGTCGAATTGGAGAAGCGGAACAGGCTCAGTCCTGACATGAATGGAATTGGCACATTCGTCTTCCGTCGATTAGTTTTACGAGTGCGAGCATTGATGTTGAATCGTTGCTTAGGTGGGTGTGGGCAGGTACAAAGGGTGGCGTGCAAAGCCAGCATCGAAAGCTTATGGAGGAAGGGCCACCAAGCTGGAGCACCTAGAAAAGAAGACGCCCCACTCCATTGGACCAGCGCCATTAGGAATCGAACCTAATACAAAGTGATCAACCCTCTTTACACTGCTCCTCGAAGACACGTCTCAGCTGAGGCGGGTAACTCGATAGGTGGAACAGGTCCAGGGACTAAGGGTCTACTATACTGTGGCCCTCATTCGAATCTGGATGCAGGATGATCTTCGGGCAGACTTGGCATTCTTGGCGCCTCACATTATCGATAAGCGATAGGTGGAAAAAGTGGGTCGCCAGCCACCACCCGACCAATCCGATCATACTTGCTTTTCGCAACCTGGGAATTGTGCAGGGCATGACATGAGACGATCAGAGTGAGCAACATAGGTCGAGAAGACCATCAGAAGACATAGGGAATCATTCTCTAAACCGTAGGTGAGATTATGGGTATTTCTGTCCTGTTGCTAGGCACGTTGCTGGGGCGGCCGATCCCGCCACGGGCTGTCAATAGTTGTAAGATCACGCCTCAGAGGCCCAAGAGTGCGACGATTACATTTGTGAACTTACAGATTATCTTCGTGAGCCTCAATTGATATCCGTCATCGTCCGTGGAACACGTTTTACGACAAGATCTCGTTCCGCTGTGCAGCTTGATCGATTGGTTCGGATTAGTGGTGGCTGGCCGAGACCGGGTGGTTGGGGGAGCTTCAATTTGATAACCTAAGCTTGCATACCTGACTCTCCTCCCCAATTCCCCTTTACTACGCTCATTACTCATACGCTCGTTATTTGCAACTGACTATCGTCGCATCTGCCACGGGCGTGCTGTGTACAGATTTCAGCGGGAGCAGGCGGATCGCCACTTCAAGCGGGGGACGATCGATATATTTTCCTTCGTGTGCGGCCACGACATTCCACACATTCCTCAACCATGCGACAACCACATGCACCCACACTTCTCTCCCTCCTGGCGGTCATCCTATCATCTACGCATACCACCCACGCAACGCCATTCCCTCGAGATGAAATCGTCGAAGCCGAAAAAAGCAATTTAGTGGAGCGACAATGCGCATTTCCTTGCGGATACCAATCACTCTGCTGTAAAGCGGCAGGCCAATGTTATACCGATTCCAACAATCAAGCTCAGTGCGGCAGCGGTAGTGGCGGCAATGTGCAAGCCAATGCTGGGAATAACGGTCAATGGCAGCTATACACGACCACATATACCGAAACCGATCTCGTCCTGAGGACATCGACGTACAGCTTGCAGGCCACGTCTGCAACAGCGCAAGTAGCGCCCGCTGTCACACCGGGATGTGCTCCTTCCTATGGTGAAACCCCTTGTGGGAACATCTGCTGCGCTACCGGACAATACTGCCAGTACCCAGGGCAGTGCACCTCATCAAACACCGCCGTCAACGATGTCAGCAGCAGCTATCTGGCTTCGGTGATGTCCACTGCAACAGCTGGGTCAGCATACATTCGTCCGACCAGCGCCACCACCTACACAACCACATCCACAGGCCCAGCAACGACAACGGTAGCCTACTCATCCGCAGTGCCTACGGCCTCCGCCGGTGCAGGGACCACCGGGATGGCATCGACAACGTCTAACAATGGCTTGACAGGCGGCCAGATTGCGGGTATCGTCATCGGTGTGCTTCTGGGCATACTTCTGCTCCTGATCATATGCGGCTGTCTGTGCTTCAAAGGCCTACTCAACAATCTTCTCAAATTCTTTGGTCTCGGTGGCAGGCGCAAAAAGACGGAAGTTATCACCGAAGAGCGATACTCGCATCACCACTCAGGGACTGGCGGCGGAGCCGGCGGACGAAGGTGGTTCGGCCAAGGACCTGCCCGACCTCAGAAAGAAAAGAAAAGCTCAGGCCTCAGCGGCCTCTTGACCGTCGGTGGCGGGTTGGGTGCTTTGGCGCTCCTCCTCGGGCTCAAGCGCAGTAGAGACAAGAAGGATAAGGAGAGCTACGGCACTGGTAGTAGCTATACGTACAGTGACTATACCAGCGCAAGTGAGTATCTCTGACTGCAATGATAATAAGAGAATGAGCTGACAGAGATCCAGGTAGCGAATCGTCAGATCGAAGGACCCGAGATACCAGGAGATCAAGAAGGTAGAATTGAATTTGCATTGCGAAAATGGATTTCTGGGACGGCCATCTGTGCATTTAGCGGGATCAGGGTGCATCATGGACATCGTACCATAGACGAACAGTCCGGGAAGCCCGATGATGGGAACGAGAAGGTGAACAGCGACTTTCTGAAGAATCGTAACACTTACGCTGTGCATATTTGCAGACAATATAAACGGAGAGCAATTCTGGCACGGCGAGGTGCTCTGACCAACTTTCAATTTAACCAATTTGTGTTCAAGTAGAAGTCACCATCACGCGCTGCACAACGCTTTGATCTCAGCTTGAAAGTGCGCCCGATTGGGTATAGCGCAGTTTCACCAAGCCTCCAAAATCTCATCTGCGGCATCAGCCTCATCCTATATAATGGAATATCATCGTCGATTCCAACCCGTTTGTAGTCTAGTCAAGCCTCGATCTTGTCATCATTCGGTTTGAACCCACGTTCAGAATGCCCGTGGTGCTGTCCCGAGAAGTCCTTTCGAAGCCCGAATGCATCCACCGTTGAGTATTTTCGTTGCTTTCAGAGTCTTAGTACGGCTGTAATCGTGTATATAGCCAGTAGCATGGCTGAACCTACGCCAACGATACAGGGGCTTCGTTGAGGGGACGTTTTGCGTTGGCGGCTCAGTATCTCAAAGCAGCGCCCTCTTTCTGAAAGATGTCAAGCTTTAAGCTATCAAAGAAGATTCACGCGACAACCTTTCATTCGGTCAACTCCTCTAACGCTTGACTCATGACTTGCTATACGGTCTTTAGAGATTTATGGAACGAAAGCTCCACGGCAATGATTAAATTAAGAGGCTCGAGGTGACCGGTGCCACTTTCTTCTGCGTCTTGGTCGAGATGATCACGGTAGGTACATCTCATCTGCTTTTGCTGCTGCAATTCTCCCATGCAGCATTTGTACCAGCTAGTTTTGGGAAATCCGCTCTTCTTTCTTTTCGGTACAAGTGTAGAGAAAGATCATTAGACATTCCGCGTTCCATTTGCAAGCTCTGCTCAATCTTCCATGATGAAGTCAGCCCGAGAGCAATGCATCCTCACAAGAGAGTTATTGGCGTTATCGCAGCCGAGGTCAAAGACTTCTACAGGACGAATGAATCATGCCGCATGAGTCACGACTCGACTAACAGCACTCGTCGACCTGTCTTTGCACCAAGAATCACGATCGACATCAGCCACCAAAAACCATGTCCTGAATGCCAACGTCATATCATAGACTGTGCTCTTTGAACCCAATATGTCCATGGACGACCTCGCAGAGACCACGATGGAGTACAGTGTCAGATCGCGCCCTATTATCATGGAGATTCTCTTGACTGGGGTCGGCGGTGGCGACACGGGCGCCTCTGGCGAGGGCAGCTCGTTTAAGTACGGATTCTTCGATCGAAAACTCAACTTCGTCGACACCAGTGGATTAATCGTTACGGCGTCGCGGACTGAGAGGCCAGATCTCTTCCATGGCGCAGTGGGGAGCTGTGGTAGTTTGGGTGTTACGACGATGGTTGCGCTGCAGCTCACGGAAGCTAAGAACTATGGTAAAACGACCTACCATCTGGTGGCAAGCATACCAGCAGTTATAGAAAAGACAAAGAACGTCATCAAGACTCCAGATGAACTCGAACACGTTGATGCGACGTCAAATCGAAAGACCACGGCGTCGTCGTTACCAGCCGTCTCACGAATGACCACTTGAACAGCAGTCGATTACAAAGAATTAGCCATCCAGCACATCCCTGGTTCTACTTGCATGTCAAAGACTACATTAGCGATAGTAATGACCCGGTCGTGGGCTAGACACTGGTGGACGAGTACCTTCATGGATCCCGTACTTAACATTGGGCTTTGGGGGTACGGGCCTAGCATACTTCTTTGAAACTCAATCGTGACCTGGAAACCAAGCGCTAACAGCTCGACTGAACCAATTGACCATATGCGCAAATGAGCTTTTTAGGGGAAGGAACCCTGAGATATCTACGACTGAACCGGTACGACGCCTTGCGTCAGAACTACAAGGCAGCGTTATTGCCAAGTGTGTATGATAAAACAAAGATTGATCTCATAGCCGAGAGAAGTCATCAACTCTTCGTGGTGGCTGTGGTTCTTTCCATTCTGGCCTGTCAATGGGCTCTGGGTTGTTTACAAAGCACGGATAATAGCAGGCAAATTCCTGCGGCAGTTGATTGAGGAAGAAGTCGCAATAACAGTGATCAAGATCTACTCCTCGCCCCTTCAACGCTGTTTGCGATAAGATGAAGTGAAGTCTGAGAGAAACTCGTGCCTAGGACTTCTGACGCAGACGCCGGCTTGCAGTGTACTTTCTTAGGCGGATGTAGATGCGTTTCAATTACATTCCCATCATTTCCGGTCCATCGGCGAGCTTTCGCGAGGGACATGGCCGGCGCATCACCTGTGTACTTGGTGTGTCTTGACTACGCAATTGGGTTTTCCATAAAAGTCTCCAAAGTTCTTTGAGGAATGGATATCATGGAAATGTCGGTATTATCTTTCTCATTCGTTCCACTTGTTGATGCCTTACGGCATTAGCTCGACATATATCAGATCGAGGATACGCCACACAGTCGATAACTGCCGTATTCCCAGCAACGGGTAACTTGTCAGCTTTACGAGGAAGGATGGAAATACGAATTCGCGATCGATATCATGTAAAAGATCGAATGTCCTTGTAATCGATTCCATCTCTTTTACCCACCACAGCGTCATCGAAATTGAATCATGTGAAAATTACTAGAAACCCACTAGAAAACCAAGAGACGGATGCTTATCCCTGATGTTGCATATATGTAGACCGCATCCAGCCACAAGGCGCACCTTTGCATAACCCCCCTGCGCCGATCTCAGCCAAGCCTCCCATCCCCTAGCGCCATCCCTCAACCTCACCTCATCCCCAACCCCGAAAACCCACCACTCCTCCCCCAAAACGCTCCCCATCAATGCCACCTCCCCGCGCCCTCTCCGGCGCCCTCGCCCTCCCTCTCACCCATCCCCGCTGCGCCCTCACATCCACAACCCTCCATCCCCCCACTTCCGCATCCACCCAACCGCCATCCACCGGCCACCCACCGACC
>JAABUJ010004190.1_pt1 | contig 15386 bp, 11 predicted proteins | sample 5559131 | NCBI WGS metagenome assembly JAABUJ01 (sample SAMN10711875, study PRJNA513366) | rock metagenome | isolation source: Antarctica rocks | place: Antarctica: Victoria Land, Mt New Zealand nord | collected 2016-01-07 | reverse complement strand
AGCGCAGGAGGGCATCGAGCTGGGGCCGGGCGACATCCTTGCCCGACGCCTTATCGGTGAAGGTGCGGTCGACGGGAATCTGTTCGAGTTGGCGATCCGGGTTCTGGTCGAGGGAGCTGACGCGAACGTAACCGATGCGCTGTCCATTCATGATGTTATTTCCTCCATCTGTCAAGATAGAGTCTATAAGGTTCGGGAACAGCTGTCAAGAAATAACAAAAAGGACTCTAGATTGACGATTAGAGATCGGCACGCCTGACATCAGGCTAGGGTACACCCCAGATTGACATCCCGCCGTGCTCCGTCCATTCTGTCTCTCTGCGGCGACGCCTTGGCGTACGATTTTGTCCGTTTCGTGACGTGACCCCTTTATCAACAGCCTCAGCAGTTCTCGGCACTTTTCACCGATGAGCAGCGTAGCGGCGGCGGCAGGCAACGCGTTCATTGCCGCTGTCGCCCCTTCATCCGAGGAATTGCGGTCTCATACGTGGGCTTCCCCGCCGCGATACTTTGCCCCTGGTGACACCTTCGCTCACTTTGGGCCTATTAGTGCTCTCCCAGCGGATCGCTCCGGGCGGACCATAGACCGGTCGTATGTGAAGGAAATGAGAAGTGCCGTATCCCGAATGTCGGGTGGACTAGGCCACATGATAGTACACGAATGCTGGCAATGACGGGTGGCAAGGTTTCGTGCGGTTTCCGTGCGGGCATGAGACGGCGATCCAAGCCACAGCAACGGATCACACCCTCGATTCTTTGTCAGCCCCGATTGACGGTATGTGTGTAGGATCATAAGTCCAAGTCCATGTCGGGTCATGGAAAGGCTGCCGCGCGGCTGCTGGCGCATTCACCGAACACGCTCACATTACCGTGGAGTGCATCCGCCCTGCGATGGCTATTTGTCCCTCCGCAAAAAGGAAAACTGCGCTTTGGCATCAGCGAGAAGGTGAAAGCCCCCCTCCTGATGACGAGGTCTGCATCGTTGCCTAACGCGATGGGGATAAACCAGCAGCCATCGTCGCATGAAAGGCGGCTTCACCCAAACCAGACACTGGTGACGAAGGCACGGGATCGCCATGCGGACAAGGCAAACGGGCGGCTTATTTTCGCGACATGAGGGTCTATCTCACATGTGTCCCGACCTGGCCATTGGTATCAAACCATCTGAGTCTGTCCGCGCCACCCCGCGTGGGCGGTGCGGAAGGAGGCAAGCCGCGATCTCCGCCCGGGGCGGGGACCGTCGACAGCCAGACATCCAAAACGGCGGCTACGGCTTCTTGCCTGACCGGATCGTCGGGCTGGCGGGCTTATCTGGCACGGGCGGGATGATGATCCCCTTGACGGCCGTCGGCATGTCGAACTTCGCCAAGCGCTCCGTCTTGATGTCTCCCCGCTTTGCCACCACCCGGTACGAGAACGTCCCGGACACGGACAGCGCATTCTTCCCCTTCGCGACGAGGGTCGCGGCGTCCGCCTCCACGGTGAACCCGGCCGCCGAGCGCTTCGCGACGTGCAGCGCGTTGTGCTGGTCGTGCTCGGTGATGAAGACGTGCATCGCGCTCGTGTCCACCACCCCCGCGAACTCCGGGTCCAGCTTCACCTCTGCCTTGCCGTTCACCAGCGTCCCCTCGCCGAAGTCCTCGAACCAGCTCTCCGGCGACTCCACGCAGTACAGGAGCCGGTGCGTCCCGTCCTTGTGCTTCGCCGCCGCGCTCTTCCCGCCCCCGACGATCAGCGCGCCGTTGACCAGCACCGGACCGCTGAACTGCCCCGCGTAGCTGCCGGTGGTACCGGGCGCGACGGTTCCGGAGAGCGCGGTGGTGTTGTTCCCGGCCGCCTGGCCGATCAGGCCGGCATAGCCGGCGGCAGTGGTGCTGCCAGTGACGCCATGGGCGCCCGTGGAGGTGCCGAGCACCGCGTAACTGGAGGTGGAGGAGCCGTAGATAGCAACGTAGCTGCCGGACGACGCGAAAACGCCGGTATTGCTACCGGAGGTGGCGAAGACGCCAGCTCCACTGGTGCTCTGCGCGAAGACGCCGGCACCGCTAGTGGAGTTGCCAGCCACGCCCGAACCGCTACCGCTGTCACCGAATATGCCCGTGCCGCTCGGCGCTTCGCCCCACGTCCCGACACCGTTCAGGTCGTTATTACGCCCAAAGACACCGGCATTCGATACTGATGCAACAGGGTTCGTGGTGTAGCCCTGAATGCCGTCGCCTTTCGTGTCTATAGTGCCTGTGTAGCTATTGCTCCCAATGAAAGCGGCTCCGGTCTGATTGTGGGGGCCGAGGACGATCGTCGTTGTCCCACCGGTATTGGTGGTTCCCGCAGCGATTACATCACCATCGGTGCCAGCCGCGACCGGTTCAGCGACCTGCTTGGCGAGGACACCCGCGACAAGGGCCGCTGCCCCCGCGATCAAGCCACGACGCCTGACCGATGCACGCTTCTCATCTCCCGCCCGTTCCCCATGCACGTCGAATTGCTCAGACAATCCCCTACCTCCTAAATCTGGAACCACCAGAAGACCCGCGACAGTGTATCATATCGGGATGTGTCAAGGAAAATCATGCGCATTGCCCAGAAATCTTACTATGGTAGCGTTGTTACCTCATGTGTACATCTCACCGATACCCGTTCATTCGGAATAGGGGAGGAAGACGAGGCGATGATGAGCATGACGAGCACACACAAGTCGCTGACGAATGTTCCCCGGCGCTACATCACGGCGATTGATACCGACACGGACAACCCGAGCCGGGCGGGCGGCCTCCATCGGCGTTTCCCGTGCAGGAGACGAGACGTGGCCTGTGCCCACATATGAGTGGGGTTCCGGCACGACCGCAACGCAACCCTTCGCGCGGCGTAATCAGAGAGTGTGTACCGCGTCTCGCGTTCCCGTCGCGCGCTGCTGCCGATACCAATCGATTGTCCGGCGGAGCCCCTCGGCGAACGCGATCTCCGCCGTGAAAGCGATCTCCCGCCGGGCGCGCGTCGTGTCGAGCTTGCGGCGCAGCTGCCCGTCCGGCTTCGACGGGTCCCAGCGAATCTCCCCCTCGAACTGGCAGAGGCACATGATCAGCGCGGCGAGATCGCGGATCGAAATCTCCTCGCTCGTGCCGAGATTCATCGGTTCACCGTGCTCATACGCCTCCGCCGCCATCACGATGCCGCGCGCCGCATCGTCCACATACAGGAACTCGCGTGTGGCGATGCCGGAACCCCAGAGTGGGAGCGTGTTCGCGCCGGCCTCTTGCGCGTCGAACACCTTCTTGATCAGCGCTGGGATGACATGCGAGGAGCGCGGGTCGAAGTTGTCGCCGGGGCCGTAGAGGTTGACGGGCAGGAGGAAGATCGAGTCGAAGCCGTATTGCTGCCGGTACGCCTGCGCCTGGACGAGCAGGGATTTCTTGGCAAGTCCGTAGGGCGCGTTGGTCGGCTCGGGATATCCGTTCCAGAGATCATCTTCCTTGAAGGGGACGGACGTCTCGCTCGGGTAGCTGCAGACGGTGCCAACGGTGACGAACTTCCCGACACCTGCTTGCCGGGCCGCCTCCATCAGCTGGACGCCCATGATGAGATTGTCGTAGAACAACTCGCCGGGACGCTCGCGGTTCAGGCCGATGCCGCCGACGTTGCCCGCAGCGTGGATGACAACGTCCGCCCCCGTGACGACGCGCCGGCAATTCTCCCACCAGCGCAGGTCGTCCGTCTCCCGCCGGGGAACGACGATCTCCCCGGCCCCTTCGTTGCGCAGTCGTCGGACGATGTTGGTGCCCAGAAACCCCGCCCCACCGGTGACGACGACGCGCTTTCCCGTCCAGAATGTCATATGCATAACTCCTTTGTAGGTTCCTTGCAACGTATCGCAACCCATCGTTCGCCCGATCCTCCTATACGCTTGTGGCATACACTCAAGTATAGGTCAATGTGCCGACGAATACACCTTTGGCTATTCCTGCCATAGCCACGTCAGCGGGAACGTTCGTCGCGGCGAGCATACCGGTAGTCGGCGCGGAGAGGCCGATCCGTACCGGGTACATGCTATGCGCGTGGACGCGCGAAACGAATAGTCCCTGCTCATCCCGCACGATCTGCCCCATCATCCAGCGCGATGTCGGTATCGTCGGTTTATGATCGTTGCCGCTGATAAGGACATCCCCCTTTTCGTCGACAACGCGCGCGAATACTGTGGCGTCGAATGACAGGGGCTTGAGCGCCCGCCAGAAGTACGTGATCTGAAAAATTTCCCCCTCAGTCGTGTCCTGATATGGCATGAGGTCGTAACCGAGGAACTCGACCGACTCGTCGAAAATAACGGATGCAGGGTTCGAGATATTGCTCACCCACGCGAGCGACGCCCTGTTGGGGATGAGCAGCGTAACTGGCCCATCTGACGTTGGGAACGTCATCGGCAGGGGTGTGAACAATCGGGAGATGTCGGCATCTGCGTCTACGCTGGCGCGGTTAAATTTGTTATTGGGGAGGAGGTCCTTGAATGCGGTGTGGAGGTTCGACAGCGAGAGGAGGTAGTCACACTGCCCGAGTTCCGTAGGGTCTACCGTGTGACTGCGCAAGCGGACGAAACTAAAAGGCAGGTGCCGCATATGGATGTAGAAGCCCCATGTGAGGCTGTTGAAGGCTGGGCTCTCCTCGAATGAACAAACCGTGAGCGCCGTTACCCCGGAAGCGGTCCTGTTTTCGGTTGCAAGGTAGGTCAGTAATTCGTCGACTTGCCAACTCTGCGATGGGGCGTGATTGTACCCGTGCGGCTTCTGAGACCAGTAGATGAGGTGTCCAACCGGGGTGACCGTCTCGATCTGTCCGGGAAGGAATGAAATCGGGAAGGGACCCGAAACCAACTGAAAAACGGCGAGCATTACCAGACCGACCAGCGCGCCGCGCCGCGCGTTCTCCTGACACACGCGTGACAGGAGAGCCGCCACCACAATCGCGAACGCGGGCATAGCGGGCGCGAGGAAACGCGGATCCCGATCTCGCGAGAGAGCAACAGCGACGAAGGGAATCGCGATCCAGCTTGCGAGCACGAGTGATTGGCACGTTGCGGCATTCCAATTGACGAGCGAGGGTCGGTTATCCTGAGCCAGCCAGAGCGACACCGCTGCGATCAGCGAGACTGCAATGTATAGCCACGTCAGGTCCGTGTTCGCAATGTTGATTGCGTATTCGGCGAGCACCGGGAGCGTGTACGGTTTTGCGGCCCCGTACGTGAGACTGATTGTCCCGACACTCGTTGATCGCGCGAAATCCCAACTCGGTCGGAGATTGGGCCAGTACCAAAAAGATGCTACGGCGACGGCAAGCGCTGCAATCATTCCGACGTTGACCGCAATCGGGAACGCTCGGCGCACATCCCACCGCTCGTGCGGCACGGGTCGCATCGCCGACACCAAGGCGACGACAAGCAGCACGAAGTCAGGCCCCACGATATACATCGGGAAGGTGATCTTTGTTAGTAGTCCGAGGCCCATTACCACGCCAAGCACGGCGCACTCCCAGCGGCGGGTAAATCCATCCGTCTTCACGCTGAGCAGGACCGTCAGCGCGACAAGCACCGTCATCAGGAATTCGACGAGGAACTCGTGCGCGAGGCCGAAGAGGATCGGTGATGTGGCGGTCAAGAATGCTGCCAGCACCCCTACACTCGCACGAAAGTAGCGGCGGCCGAGAGCGAACACAGTGACGAGCAGCACCGGCCAAAGAAGGATGTTAACGAGGACGCCATGACGCGGCCCCGCCCCGAAGATGACGAAAACTGGCACCGTGAGCATAGTAAGTAGCGGTGCCCGTGTCCGCTGAAGCCCGATAAGGGAGGAGAAGAACTTGGGCAGGCCACCCGACAACAACGCCTCTTTGTGGGTAAGGGTAAGATTCAGATAGTGTGCCTGGTCCCACGAGGGCGGCGTGTCGTCGCGATACACCCAGAGTGTTTCCGCGACCATAATCGCTGTGATGATCGAAAACAGAAGCAGCCAATGCGCATGTGACGACCAAAACCGGAGGGCCCGGACCCGCAGTTGGGTTCGCGAAAAACCTTGTACTATCATCGTGCCATTTACTCCTCTTCAGCACAACGAGAGCGTTCGATTCACCCTACCGAATGAGTATCGTTATACGAATCAGTGCCGATATGACACGTGTCCAAGTAATGCCCGCGTGACAACCGCCTTTTCGCAGTCACGGGTACGTGAAGGTTCCGATACGCACCCCCATCACACCGGGATGCACCGCTCCCGGCGGTGCATCCGTAACAGTTGCCAAGGCGGCATCAGGCACATACAAGCCGATGAGCAACGGGTATGCGCTGGGCACCACAGTATCGGCAACGAAGAATTGTTGCTCGTCGCGGACAATCTGCCCCGGTACCCAGTGCGATGTCGGCCCGACCGCCTTACCGGGCGGCTGGTTCCCTACTGAGACAGCGGGGTATCCCGCCTGGTCCGGGGGAGCGTGATCGTTGCTCGCAACGAGCCGATCTCCTGCGTCGTTCGTAATATGCACGAAGACCCGATAATCGTTCGCGACTCGCCCATAGGTCGTCCAGTAGTAGGTGATGTAGTACGTCCTTCCCTTGTCGCTCCGCTCCCCTGGAACGAGATCATACCCCAAAAATTCGATGCTGCCGGAGAAGACGACGGAAACGGGATGGGAGATCGCGGCCTGTTGCAGTGAGAGCTTGCCCCGCGCGAGGAGGGCCACCTTGCCTTCCGGCGTCGCCCATGAAGGTGACGTCTGGATGAACCGATCTACTGTCCCGCTGTTCGCTGCCGCAGCGCTGTTCCCGTTGATGAGGCGCAACGACGTTTGCTGATCCGCCGTGAGGAACGGGCTGGTGAGGTCCCCCTGCACCGAGAGGAGATAGTCGCAGCGCGCGACTTGCGTCGAGAGCAAATCGGGGTTCGCGGGATCCTGCTGTAGCGTCACGAACGTGAAAGGGAGGTTCCGCGCGTGGGCATAGAAAGGCAGAGTATTGCCGTTGTAGACCGGGTGCTGTTCGAGCAGTCCAATAGTTAGCGCCTTCACCCCACCGGGCGCGGGATTCTCCACTTCGAGGTACGTCAGTATCTCGTCAACCCGCCAACTCCCGTACGGGACGTGATTCGACGCCCGTGGCTGCGGCCCCTGCCACCAGAAGATGGCGTAATACCCTGGCGGCATCGAGATGCGCAAGCGCTCCGCCGCGATCTGATTCGGCAGGAAGGGGACGGTGAAGAGCGCGGCGAACCATTGCAGTGTCCCCAGCGCCACCGTACCGCCGATCAGCGCCCGTCGTGAGATCGTTGGCGGCACACGTTGCACGAGAGCCGCCGAGAGCAGCCCAATCGCGGGCATTGCGGGGGCGAGGAACCGCGTGTCGTGGTTGTGGGACAGTGCGACGTACCAGAAAGGGATCGCGAACCAGCTCCCAAACAGGAGTAGTTTCATGTTCGCGGAGCGCCAATTGATCGCCAGTCGCCCTCGTCCGCGCGCGACGAGCGCAAACCCAAGCGCCAGCAGCGGGACCGCAACGTACAGCCAGGAGATGTTGATGGTGATCATATTGACCGTGAATTTCGCGATCTCGTTGAGCTGACGCGGCTGGGCGGGACCATACGGCAGGCTCCCGGCACCGTTGCTCGCCCACCGCGCGTAATCGATGCTGGGCTTAAGGTTCGGGCGATACCAGAAGATTGGGATTGCCATCGCCAGCGCCGCGACGATTCCGATGTTCGCCACGATCCGTCCGACCAATGCGCCGTGTCGCACCCCGCCCGTGTCCTTCCGCGCGAGCGGCACGAGCGCGACAACAAAGAGGACGAGGCCCGGCCCAGCTGTATATATCGGGAAGGTAATTTTCGTCAGCAGCCCTAGGCCGACGACCACGCCGAGTGCCGTGCTCGCCCCGTACCGTGTGAACCCCTCCGTCCTAACTGCGAGCGCGATTGCCACCGTCACGAGCGTTGTCAAGAGGAACTCGACGAGGAACTCGTGCGCGAGGCCGAAGACGATCGGGTAGGTAGCCGTGAGGAAGCACGCCAACACCGCCGCCTGCGTCGAGAAGAAGCGGCGACCGAGTGCATACACCGCCCAAATCAGGAGCGGCCAAAGGAGCAGGTTCACAAGCACGGCCTGGTCCGGGCCGACACCGGCGAGGAGGAAGACCGGCACGGCGAGCATGGTCAGGAGTGGGGCGCGTACCCGATCCGCCGCGTCCACATCGGAGAGGAATCTGGGCACCCCCCCGGATCGCAGCGCCCGCTCATGACTCAGGGCAAGATCGAGGTAATGCGCCGGGTCCCACGAGGGAGCCTGCTTGTTCATGTACACCCAGATCGCCTCGGCGACCATCATCACGAGCGTGAGACCACCTAAAGTGATGAGCGCGGCATGCACGCGTAGCAAGGGATGCGCAGGGATCCGCGCCTGTGGCGTCGACATCGGTCCCGCATCGGCCGCCGCCGGTTCCCGAACCTCCGCGTCCACCATGCTATTTCTCCCCGTTAATGAACGGCGCAAGCTTAAAACGCTGGAAGGCAATGGCGCTCATCCGGGCAAGGAGCTTTCCGTGCTTGTATGCCTCCACCTTCGAATACCCCGCGATACGCCGCCGGTAGCGCACCGGCACATCGACGATCAGCATCTTCTGCCGCGCCGCGCCGAAGAGGAGGTCGAAGTCGCCGAAAGGGTCGAAGTCGCCGAAATAGGCGCGGTTCTCGACGATGCGATGATAATTCGTGCGCGCGAGCACTTTCGTACCGCAGAGCGTGTCCTTGATCTGCTGCCCCAGCAGCCATGTGAAGAGCACGCTGAAGACCTTGTTGCCGAGCAGATTGACGGGCTGCATCGCCTCGTCCTCCATCGGGTAGACGAGGCGCGTTCCGTTGATCAGCTCGCCCTTGCCGTCCCGGATGGCGTAGTAGAAGCGCGGTAAGTCTTCCGGTGGCACCGTCAGGTCCGCGTCGAGGATCATCAGCACGTCACCCGTCGCCGCAGCGAACCCCTTGCGCACCGCGTCGCCCTTGCCGAGCCGGAGCATCTTCTGCTTCGCGACCGGGGCGTCGTTCGCCGCAGCAGACTCGGACGCGGCCGCTTCCGGGGCCACCTGATGGATGAGACGAATCGGGCGGTCCGGGTGCTCGCGGATCACCGCCTCGATCTCCTCGACCGTCCCGTCGGTCGAGGCGCCGTCGACGAAGATGATCTCGGTACCCGTGCCCATCTCCGGCACCCGCGCGATGGCGCTGCGGATGTTGCCGATCTCGTTCCGGGTAGGGATGACGACGGTAACGGAACGCTCCGGACCCGGCGCGACGTTGACGGGCCGGGCCACCACCCACTGGACGAGGCAGAGGTGACGGACCCCCGGCAGTCGCGGCAGGAGCACGTTCAGCAGCGGGGCGACGACCGGGACGTTGAAGGGGAAAATGAAGGATGTCCCCTGCCGCACGACCGCGAAGTCCGCGAGGGTGAGCAGGTTCTGCACGTCGTCCATGCCAAGCCAGTTCTGGGCGCTCGTGGGCATCTTCAGGCCGAAGCGTTCGGCAAGCACGATGAGCGGTTCCCAGAGCGCGTTATGGAAGGTCAGGATGAGACGGGTGTGCGGCTCGGCCACGGCGTGGACCCGGCGCAGACAGCCCCAGATATCATGGAGATACCCGATCACGTCCGAGAGGATGACGTAGTCGAATGTCTCGCCCAACTCTGGCGCGTCCGCGTCGCCCTGAGAGAAATCGAGATTGGGGTGTCGACGGCGGGCCGTCTCGACGACGTCCTGGCTGAGGTCAATCCCGACCCCGCGCGCGGGACGCACTGCGGCGAGCAGATCCCCCAAGCCGGATCCGAGCTCGAGGACCCGGCGACCAGGCGGGACGAAACGCCGCACGAGCGCCCGGAGGTGGCGGTGGTAGTGGGTGTTGCGCTCCTGCCACCGGAGCATCTCCGGCGCGTGCAGGTCGAAATGTCGCTGCGTCCCTTCTTTCGTCAATTGCGCCATTGTTCTCGTGTCCTCTTTCTCTCTCGCGGCCGCTATTTGATCGCCGTCGCGATCACGTAGGCCCATCGCCGACGGGGCACGAGCTTTCCGGCGAAATCGCTTGTGGCATGAAGCAGCGCGCGACTCCACCGCCACTGACCGAGTCGCGGGATGCCGAAACGATAGTGGCACGCGAGGCGGTCAATTGGCAATGGCTCCGCCATCTCCACCTGGACAGGGCGGCCAGTGTGCTCACTCAAGAGCCGCCGGAATCGCTCCGGCGACATCTGCAACTCACCCCGTTCTGCCCAGAGCAGCCGCGCCTGGAGGTTGATGATCGGATTCTGCCCGCTCGCTTCGACGAAGATCACCCGACCACCCGGCTTCGTGACGCGAAAAAACTCCCGCACCGCAGCCTCGACATCCGGCAGATGATGGAGCACATCGCGACAGAAGACGACATCGACGGTGCCGGTCGCGAATGGGAGACATGCCGCATCCGCGACCGCGAGCGGAACGTCCGGCGCAACCGTGCGACAGAACTGCAACCGGGGGAGGGAAAAGTCGCAGCCAATGATCCGACGCTGCCCGTCAGCGAGGCGGGCGATATTCGCTCCCTCACCCGAGCCAACCTCGAGGATCACCCCTTGATATACCCGAAGGGGCAATACAAGACGCTCTTCGCGCTCCATTACCAGCGGGTTGGTCATCTGCCATGTGAACCGCTTGCTCTCGATCGCCTTGAAGTGTTCGAACTGCTGGCGATCTATCGCGCCCTCATGTCTCACCAGGTTCCCATTCCCCCATCAACGATCTCCCAGCGTTGTTCATACGCAACGACGCTATGATAGCATAAACGTTTGCATCACGGCGTGGGCCGGAATCAGACGAGCGACTGCACATATCTCATGTACCGAGTCGTTTGCGGTAAGGCGACAAGGCGGGGGTGGAAGGAACACCGAATGACGAGCGAGCGAGAAATAGCGAAATACTTCCTCGATGTGCCGCGCGACAACACACACCACCTCGCCCGAATAGGTATTGCCCGGGCGATGCGTGCGGTCGCGCCTCAGGCACGCGGCGATCTCGTGGATATTGGCTGCGGGCTGCGCCCATACCAATCGCTGTTCGCGCCGCACATCGAACGCTACATCGGCATCGACTACCCGCCGACCGGCGGCGACAGGACGCAGATCAACGCGACGATCTACGCGGACAGCACGCACCTCCCGCTGCGCGATCGCTGCGCGGACACGGTTCTCACGACGCAAGTGCTCGAGCATGTGCCGGAGCCGCTGCTGATGCTGCGCGAGGTGCGCCGCGTTCTCCGGCCAGGCGGGAAACTGATCATGACCGCGCCGTTTGTCTGGGGCGAACACGAAACGCCGCGGGATTTCTATCGCTACACATCGTACGGGTTGCAGTACCTGCTGGGGCGGGCGTCGTTCCGGGCGCTCGATGTGCGATCGCTCGACGGTCTGTACGCAGTGCTCGGGCAGATGTACCTCGACGAACTCAACCTCACGTATCACGCGCGGTCCCGGCGGGGGCGGCGGATCATCCGCGCGACCAACTCGCTGGTAAATCGCGCGTGCGTATTCCTGGATCGCCGCTATCCGTCGGCACGACTCTGCCTGACGTACCTGGTCGTCGCGGAGTGTGCCGCCGAGGATACGCCCTGATCGGGTATGATGTCTCGTCGTTCTGTGGTGAAGACGAGGGACGCTGCGACTGCTTTTCGTTCGTCTTGGGGAGGGTCAGTGCCTGTTATCATCGACGAACATGCGGAGAATCACCCCGCGCCCCCCGATCATCAGAGGCGTCCCGTCCGCAAGCGCGTGATGCGGACAAACCTTCGCGCACTTGTCGGTGTTGCAATCAGCGTCGCGTTCATCGCCATCCTTGTGCGCGATATCCGCTGGCACGAACTGGGCACATCGCTACGACGCGCGAATGTGCCCCTGCTCGGCATCGCCACCGTGGCCCTCGCGGGGTTTTATGTCCTACTCGCACTCCGATGGCAGCTCCTACTCGGCACGAACGCGGTCGACCTCTCCGACGCTTTCACGGTGCTAAGTATCGGTGCGCTCTGCAACGTCGGGCTGCCGATGCGCGGTGGCGACGTGGTGCGCGCCTTGCTGCTCCGCCAGCGGAAGCGTCTCAGCGCGAGTTACGTCCTGGCGAGCCTGGTGCTGGAGAAACTGCTCGACGTGACCGCCCTGCTCGTGCTCGCGATGCTGGCCGTCTTCGTGATCGACCTCCCGCGCTGGTTCGCGACGCTGCTCGTCGCCGCCAATGTCGTCGTCATCTTCGGTATCACGGTCTGTTTCCTCATCGAACGGCGCGGATTCGTGCGGGTACCCGCGATCATGCGCGGGTTGATCCCCGAGCGGGCGCTTCTCCATCTCGACGGTTTGCTGCACGCGTTTCACAGTGGTCTGCACATCCTCGGCTCCTTTCGGACCATGCTGCGGGCGGTGATCCTCTCGTTCGCGAGTTGGATCGCAGTCGCGCTGATCGCGTGGCTAGTCGCGATCGCTCTGCACATCGGCCCGGTGAGCCTCGCGACGATGTTGATCGTCACGGCAGTAATCAGCCTCGGCCAGATCATCCCCTCGTCACCTGGGGCGCTCGGCACGTATGAACTGCTGGGCGTCTCGGCACTCGCGCTCTTTTCCGTCCCGAGGGAACCGGCGCTGGAGTTCACGTTTGTCCTCCACATGCTCAGCATCCTCGTGCAGGTCACCCTGGGCGGCGCGAGCATGGGGCGGATCGGGTTCTCGATGCGACGCGCGCGGCGGCTGAGAGCAGAAGGTAGCAGTGTCTGAGGAGATGGGAGTATCGGGGGTTACAGCCACCCCAGTGGTGGCTCGGGGCGCGGGTAGCGGGAGGGGAGTAATGCAGCAACGGGTCGTTATCTTCGGGGGCACGGGGTTCATCGGGCTGCACGTCGTGCGCGCCTGTCTCGCGGCGGGCTACGCCGTGACCGCTGTTGTCCGACCGCGTGGCGACCGGGAGAATCGGAGCGCGTTTCAGGAGTCGTTTGACGGGGACCTCACGGTGCTTTCGGGTGATTTCACCGCAAAAACCGACATTCGCTCGGCCCTGACTGGCGCGACGGATGTGATCACCCTCGTCGGATCGACGGTGCCTGCCACGGCGGTCAACGACCCCGCGCACGAGCTCTTCGCCACCGTTCTGCCGTATGTGCAGTTCCTCGATCTGGCGGTCGAGTGCCAGGTACAACGGGTCGTGCTCGCGTCATCCGGCGGCGCGATCTATGGCGAGCCGCAGCGCCTGCCGATCCCGGAGGGGCATCCCCTGAACCCGATCACGCCGTACGGCATCGCGAAGGCCACGATAGAGGGGTACTGCGCCTTCTTCGAGCATCAATTCGGCCTCGACACGCGCGTCCTGCGGCTCGCGAATCCCTATGGCCCCGGCCAGCGCGTCGAGGCCGGTCAGGGCGTGATCGGTACAACCTTTCATCGTCTCCTCGAGGGTCAGCCCGTCACCGTCTACGGCGACGGGCGAATCTCGCGCGATTTCGTCTTTGTCGAGGATGTCGCCGACGCCTTTGTCCGCGCGCTCACCTATGGCGGGAGCGAGCGGACCTTCAACATCGGGTCCGGCACGGCAACGGAGCTGCGCGAGGTCCTCGCGCTCATCGAGGAGGTGACGGGCCAGCCCATAAAGCGCAGGATGCTGCCGGACCGCCCGTTCGATGTGCGCGCGAACGCCCTGGATCGCTCGCGCGCCCGCGCGTGCCTGGGATGGCAGCCGACGACGCCGCTGCGCGACGGGCTTTGCCGGACGTGGGAGGCGCTGCGCGCGCCGAATCAGACCCGCGCGGTCGTCGATGCGGACGGATGATTCCCCCGCACGTCAGTGTCCGCATCGTGGCGGAGCGTGGCGTAGAGATGGATGAGCCGCGCCGCGTCCTCTTGAATCTTCGTCGTGGGGACATCATAGCGTCGGAATGCGTCGAGGAGTTCGGGGTTGTCGAGGATCAGTTGCAACTTCAGATAGAGATCATCGACGCTGCCTACGTCGTACAGCAGCCCGTTCCCCATATGGTGGACATACGGCCGCATCCCCGCCGTGTTCGACACAATCACCGGGGTGTTCGTCGCCACCGCGTTCCGCAGGACGAGCGGCGAGTTTTCGTGCCAGATCGAGGGAATCACCAGCACATCGATTTCGCTGAGGACCTCACCGATCCGGTCGTGCGGGAACGTGCCGCAGAAGCGAATGCGGGGGTCGGTCGTGTGCCGCACGATACCACGGAGGAAATGTCGCGCGGGGCCGTACTCTTCGTCCCCGTAGACCTTCAGCTCCGCCGTCGGGTCATCGCAGGCGCTGAATGCCTCGAACAACGTCTGCGGCCCTTTGTGTGGCAGCAACTGCCCGATGAAGCCGATGCGGACATGATCCGCAGGATGGTGCACATACCCGCGGAGCACACGATCATCGATGCCGTATTCCGCCTCATCAATCAGGCCGGGGGGTATCCCCCAGCGGGTGAGCACCTCCCGTATCCATGCCGTTGGGGCGATTACCCGATCCACGCCCTCCAGTACGGTCCGCAGATACCGGTCGCGCAGCACAAGCGGGTTGATGCCCGCGTATCGCGATGACCAGACGTCGGTAACCACGGCCTCCGCCGGCAGCAGGCTCGCGTCATCGAGCGGGAACTGCGCATGCGCGAAACAGACGTGCGAGCAGCGGGCACCCCCCTCGGGACCGGCGCAGAGTTCGTCGTTGGTGTCGAGCAACTGTCCGCGCATGCAGGGGAAGTGGACATCCGTGAGCGTGACAACCGTGGGCAATCCCACCTTCCTGGCCCAGGTGATCAGCGAGGCGGAGAGCCCCATCAGCACGTACGTGAAATGCACGAGGTCCGGCTTGAACGTGTTGAGCACGAGCAGGAAGACGGGATCGACCGCCGGATTATTGTAGTAATAGCGCAGGTCGGATGGCAGCTCCGTTTGCCGCTGCATCGCGGTGTAGGGGATGCCATCATACTCCCCCGCCATCCTCTCATATGTGGTCAATCCGCGATCGACCGGGAAAAAGACATGCACGGTCTCGCCCGCTTCCTGAAGGGCGCGGGCGAGATTGTATGTGTACATCTCGGTGCCGTGCGTGCTGTCGGGGGGGAAGCCGTTCGCAACGAGAAGGATTCGCATACGTCCCCCGATCTAGCGTGGCGCGGCGACGTCTCGGCCTACGTCCTCGGCCTCACGCACCGCCACAACGTAGTATTCCCGTGGCGGATAAAGGTGGCTGAACAACGACGCCAGCTGCTCCCGCACGGCGTGCACCATCGCGAGTCGCGTCTGCGACTCCGACGCCAGCTGCTCCCGCACGGCGTGCACCATCGCGAGTCGCGTCTGCGACTCCGACGCCAGCT
>JAABUJ010004188.1_pt1 | contig 15388 bp, 13 predicted proteins | sample 5559131 | NCBI WGS metagenome assembly JAABUJ01 (sample SAMN10711875, study PRJNA513366) | rock metagenome | isolation source: Antarctica rocks | place: Antarctica: Victoria Land, Mt New Zealand nord | collected 2016-01-07 | reverse complement strand
CTTCGAGAGCGAGACGCACTGTGCAATCGACCTGGAAAGGCACGTATGCTCATGCTCCTGCGTGGCGGAACCGATTCCTCTCATCACACAAAGCTCGGAAGAGCCACCAAACCGGGTCAACTCCACCCTCCACGTCATTCAACATAGCAAGACAACTGCCTCCTCTGTTCACGCCAAGAGCAGCACACGTAGCCAAGACAAGGTCACACTTAGCCTGTGTGTTAGGGTGGGAGCGAAGGGAGTAGACTCGAAACTTAGCTGCGCATGACGCTGCGTTGTGAGCTGTCACTCCCTTCCTGACTATGGCAGCTGGTCGGCAGACCGCACGGAAGCGTGGGACCCTCTCCACACAGACATGTCGCCGCTGGCATGCCGGATCGCTTCTCGTCGGAAGGATGCGGACAGTATGTACATCGGGGCCGATACCCACAAGCAACGACACATCCTCGTCGCGCTCGATGCACAAGGACAAGCGTGCGGGTCGCTGAGCGTCGCGAATACCCCCGAAGGGTGGGCATCTGCCCTCGCTTGGGCGCACGAGTCGCCGGAACCATGCCGGTGGGGGATCGAGAACAGTGGCTCGTTGGGCAAGGGGTTCGCCCAGTTCCTGCTCACCAGCGGCGAGACGGCGGTCCACGAGATCGTCCCGCATCGCACGGCGCAGTATCGCAAGCGCAGCCGCACGCAAGCGCAGCCGCACGCAAGATAAGACTGACCACGCCGACGCGCTCGCGATGGCGCGCTTGCTGCGCGCCGCGCACGAGTGCTTGCCGCTCGTGCGCCTGGATGATTGCAGCACCGAACTGCGCCTGCTGAGCGACCATCGCGACAACTTAGTGGTGGATCGGACGCGGCTGGTCAATCGGTTGCATGCCCAGATGCTCCAGATCGACCCCTGCTACGCCCAGAAGAGCGGTGCGCTCACCAGCGCAGCTGGTGTGCGCTACTGTGCCGGGCTCGAACTGCCATACGCCGACCGGGTGCTGCGGAGCCGACTGCTGATCGTGCACCAACTGGCACGGCAAATCGCTATGATGCAGGAAGAGATCGAAACAGTCGCAACGACGCTGCGGCAGCAGGTTGAGGAGAGCGACACGCCCTTGCTGAGGATCTGCGGCGTCGGTGTGGTCGTTGCCGCACGGCTGATCGGCGAACTCGGCTGCAGCCCACGGGTGCATTCGGCAGCTGCCCTCGCCGCATTGGCGGGGATCGCACCGGTGGCGGTCTCCTCGGGCGGCAAGCATGGGCATCGGCTCAATCGGGGCGGGAATCGGCAGTTGAACAAGGCGTTCCATCTGATTGCGCTGAGTCAACTGCGGTGCGAGCCGCTGGCACGCGCGTATTACGCGAAGAAACGGGCGGAAGGGAAGACGGGGCGAGCGGCGCTCCGCTGCCTGAAGCGACGACTGGTGGATATCGTGTACCGGGTGTGGTGCAGACGGGATGTCAGACAGGTGGACGCCGTGTCCGCTCAGTCACCCAATCCGGCGATGTGCAGCGCAGCAGCTTGACACGGAAGGCTCAGAGCATACCCAGCGCCCATTTGTCGTAACGTGGCTCTCCCGACGGTTTGATACTGCTGCCGAAGTCCGGGGGGCGGTCATGAAGCCGGGTACGCAGTATGATGGACGGGTGAACAGGTTATCGGGTCATTTATGCATTGGTATCCCGTCAGGGAAGGAGAGCGCATGTCGATCGGTGAAGTCACCCGCATTGGCGATATCGCAGTCGACGATCTGCCACATCGCCTCGGTCTTGCCGCCGATCTTGACCAGCTTAAGGCGCTGCTCCTGGCGTGGGTGGCGGCGAGCAGTGCCGAGATGCATGCGCCGTTACGATGGCAGCTGGTCGCGCGCGCGAAGTACTTCCGCCCCTTAACACTCTTTGCCTGTTATCGCGCTGTGTCGGCCCCCCCGATCTCACCAGCGATCATGCACTCGGCGGTCGCCCTCGAACTCTTCCACAATGTCTCTTTGGTGATCGACGATATCCTCGACCACTCACGCCATCGGCGAGGCAAGCGCACGCTTCACTGCCGCTTCGGATCGCTGCCGACGCTGATGGTCTCCGGCTATATGACGGCGGGAGGCTTCCAACTTGTTGCCGACGACGCATACAGCGTGCGCCTCCTCGGGGAGCTGATGCAGCGCCTCGGTGTCGCAGAGTGCCTGCAATGGCGCCTGCGTCGCCACCCCCTGGGTGTCGAGGACTGGCGTGCCCTCGCGGCAGAGGACACGGGATCGATGTTCGAGACCTGTGCGCGACTCGGCACGCGAGATGGTCGCTTGGCGGCATTCGGCCGGTTGCTCGGCATACTCTATCACGGCTGCGACGATGTCGGTGATGCGCGTGGACTGGCGGCGCTCGGCGGTGGGGGCGACGCTGATGTCCGAGACGGCATTCTGACACTCCCGGCAGCCATCGCGATCCGGAATCCCGCAACCGCCGCGCTCTTTCGCAATCCGGATCCGGCGAACACCCCAGAGATGGCCCGGCGGATCGCGGCCGCTGTTCCCGAGGCAGAGAGATATCTCGACGAGATCGCCGGGGAAGCGCGTAATGAGGCCTTGCGCCATGCGAGAGACCCGCAACCCTTGCTTGCCCTGATTCGATATACGCGCGCACTGTCGGACAGCTGAACGGCGCTATTCCTTGACGCGCGCCGCTCGCGTGCGCTTCGGACGTGGGGATGTCGTACCGGTAGTGCCCGCTTCATCCGCAGATGTAGCAGGGGCGGCAAGTTCAGCGTTGAACTCATCCGCCACAATGGTGGGCAAGTCCGCGATCTGGCGCAGATACGCGCGACTCGCATCGGTGAGCCGACCAAGCGTCGCATCCGCATCGACGCCCTTGTCCATCACATTCACCAGCTCCCGACCGAGCGCGGTGGCATACGTGCTCGCGCTGTCCACCCAGTTCGTCCAGAACGCGATGCCCGCGTTGAACGCAGCCAGCTGCACACGTGCCGACTCCAGCATGATCGCCCTGACTTCTTCGGCCTGATCTTTCGCCATTGCCATCTCCTCGTATACACTCAGTGAAAGTGAGAATACCAGTCGGTGACCAAACGAGCAATCGCGGGAGCGTGCGGACGGGGCCATTCGTCTCTCACCATGCCGAGTCTGATGAACGACAATTACCCATTGCCGGCGAATTGCCTCACGAGAGAAGGGCTCTGGCACACTCTCGATACTGATGGCGAAGTCCGAAACGAGGCGAAATCGGCGCGAAATGCGACCACCGTCCCGCCCTTCTGCTGCGTCCGTACGTTGATTTGACGACTTCGCCAGCAGTATCACTCTCGGTGATGACATTTCGTCGCTTTCGTCCGGTACGCCTACCGCGCCGACTGATCGAGCGGTGCGCCGTTTCTCTGGGTATGCATGAGAAGGGTTTTCCGTGATGCAGCCGAAGAAGCCACATCTACCCATATCACCGAGAGTGTGCCAGAGCCGAGAGAAGACACTTTGAGCCGGTTCTTGCCTCACCAATAATGTCACCCGACGCGGATCCATCATCACGCGAAGGGAGGAAGGGTGAGTGCTTCGATGAGTTTCCTGGCCAAACGTGAACTACTCGCGCGCGTCGCGCCCCGGTATCAGAGCGCGCCGCCGTCGCAGAAGTCCGTCATCCTCGATGAGTTCGTCGCCGTCACCGGCTATGACCGCAAGTACGCCATCCGGCTCCTGGCGCATCCCGTCCCCGTCCCCCTGCCGCTGACCCGGCCGCGCGAACGATTCTATGGTGCCGCCGTGCAGGACGCGCTCGTCATCGCCTGGGCGGCGACCAATCGCATCTGCGCCAAGCGCCTCGTGCCATTCTTGCCTGAGTTGGTCCCGGTGCTCGAACGGCATGGTCATCTCACGCTGCCCGATCCAGTGCGTGTGCAACTCCTCGCGCTCAGTCCGGCGACCGCCGATCGCATCCTGCGCCCCTATCGCGAGCGTGATGCGCCGCACGGGATGACGACCACGCGGCGTGGGCTGCTCATCAAACAACAGGTACCGGTCCGGACTTTCACCGGTTGGGATGATGTCCGCCCCGGTTTCTTCGAGGCCGATCTTGTCGCGCATTGCGGCCCGTGGGCGGAAGGCGCCTTCTTGCAGACGCTCGTGCTCACCGATGTCGCCACCGGCTGGACCGAGTGCCTGGCACTGCTGCATCGCAGTCAGCACACCGTCATCCAAGGCATCGATCGGTTGCGCACACTGTTGCCGATGCCCCTGCTCGGGCTGGACACCGACAACGGCACGGAGTTCCTGAACACCGATCTCCTCGACTTTTGCGAGCGCGAGCAGATCACTTTCACGCGCGGGCGGGTCGCCAAGAAGAACGACCAGTGCTTCGTCGAGCAGAAGAACGGCGCGATTGTCCGGCAACTGGTGGGCTACGACCGCTTCGAAGGTGAGCACGCCTATCGCCAACTGGCCGAGTTGTATCGGGCGGTGCGGCTCTACGTGAACTTCTTCCAGCCCTCGATGAAACTGCGGCTCAAAGAGCGCGCCGGGGGCAAGCTGCGGCGACGCTACGATCCGGCGAAGACTCCCTACCAACGGCTGCTGGCTACTGAGGTATTGAGCATTGAAGATCGCGTGCGATTGACGGCGATCGCCCGGGCACTCGATCCGGTCCAACTCTTGCGGCAGATCGCGCAGTTACAGGATGCGCTCTGGAAACATGCGGTCACCCCGATGCCGGAGAGTGTCGCGGCGAATATCAAAGCCGCCCAGGATGCGATGCCGACGATCCGCTTCTCGCTTGATGGTGCATCGGCACCGGAGACGCGCGTGGGGTCCGGATCAGAAGGAGGGAGGAAATATCGGCGCACGAAAGGGCTGAAGGGACCGCAGCTGTATCGGACGCGGCTGGATCCGTTCGCGGCGGTGTGGCACGAGGTCGAGGCGGAATTGACGGCACATCCGGAGCGGACCGCGAAGGCGGCATTCGAGCACTTGCAGGAGCGCTATCCGGGGGTGTTCCCAGCGACGCAAGTGCGGACGCTCCAACGGCGGGTGCAGGAGTGGCGGATGCGCACCGTCCTCGCGTTCGACGACCAGTGGCTCGGGGAGGAGGTGCTCGTCAGGCGGTCGCTCCCGCTGCCCTTGCGGGCGATCGTCGCGGGGCGAGCCGAGGAAGGACGCGGTAAGATCAACGATGAGGCAACGGCCGCGGCCGGGTAAGATTCTCCCGTGAGGCAATCCGCCAGCAAGGCTAATTGTCGTTCATCACGGCGCGCTCATCCTCGTCCCAATCGGCGTGGCACACTTCGGCATGACGGGCGGGCTGTCCACCTTGCCGGTGTTCACGCTCGTCATCCTGATCATCGCGACGATCATCCTCCCTGATGCGCCGCCGCAGGAGCGGACACCGCCGGTCGCGGGGACACGCACCGGCATCGGCTGGCGGCCGGACTTCTGGCAGTTGCTCGCGATCAGTTTCACGGGGATGCTGGCGACCTACGGCCTGCTCACCTGGCTGCCCACCTACCTCACGGAGACCTTCGGCTACTCGACCGTGCGCGCCGGAACCTTCACCGCCGCCGCGAATATCGCGCTCCTCGTTGCGGCACCGATGGTCGGCATGCTCGCGGACCTGCCGCAGGGGAGGACGCTGGTCGTGCTCGGCGGGTCGGCGCTCGCCTTCGCCTGCTACGTCATCCTCGTCCCGCACGAGCCGATCCCCGTGCTTTTCACGCTGACGATCCTCGTCGGCGTCAGTCTCGCAGCGACGACCGCGCCGCTGATGCTCTTCGCGGGGGAGCGGTTCGCGGTCGGCGAGACGGCCCGCGTCGTCGCGCTGATGGCAACGGTCGCCCAGATCGGCGCGACACTCGCCGGGGTTGTCTTTGGGGTACTGCTCGCGCATAGCAATCGGTTCCAGACGATCTGGCTCGCCTGCGCGATCCTCTCACTCCTCCGTCTCGTCCTGCTCATTCCCTTCTTCCTCCACCGTCGTCAACGACGCCACGAGCACGTCTCCGCGAAGGTGGGATAGGAACACCTCCCTCCCGATACCCGATTTTGGGAGAGTTTGATCGAGAGGTGTCACGACATCTTCACGTAGAACAGTTCGCGGGTACATGCTCCGGGCGTTCCCGCTGATGAGCGCATCCAACGAGAGGCACGCGACAAGAACTCGTACAATCTGCTGAACGATTACCTATATCTATGGTCGTTATGACCATTAAGGGGTAGTTTATTGACGATTCATCCATCCAGTGATATTCTCCGGTTGTTCTGACCACTCGGGGATATTCGTCAATGCTCGAGGAGGTGGGTCTACGTCGGCGAATGGGTTTGCTCTTGATGAGGCCGATCTACGGATCATTTCCGCGCTGCAGGACGATGGCCGTAAGCCGACGAGCGAGATTGCCCTCGCCCTCGGAATGCCGCGTACCACCGTCGCGCGTCGGGTCGAGCGGCTGGTTCGCGAGCGGGTCATCAGAATCGGCGTCTTCGCGAATAGTGCAAAGATCGGCCTTCCGATCCACACCTTGACGGAGATTTGCGTCGAGCCGGCTCGGCTCGATGCGGTGGCCGAGACGGTGGCGGCATTCGACGAAGTGCGCTGGGTCGGCATGGTGACCGGGCATTGCGACCTGCTCACGGAAGGGATGTTTCCCTCCGAAGAGCATCTTCACGACTTCATCAAGAGGCTCGCGAAGGTATGCGGAATCACCCGGATGCGCACCATGCATGTCCTCAATGTACCCAAACTCGCCTTCAACTGGGAGCAGATGTTGCATGCCGGTGAGGAGCTCAAATGACTGAACAGCGCCGTTTCTGTTAAGCCATGTCCGGAAGGCCGGTCCATATCGCGCACACAGAAGGAGTAATCGCCGTGGAAGAGTCAACCTCCTCAATCCCTCGCAGCATCGTGCAATCCTGCGCGGATATGCGCACACGCCGACAGTTACTGCGCGCGCTCGCGATCGGTGGTGGTACCGCAGCGCTCGCCTCGGTGCTGGCCGCATGTGGCGGGGGAAGTAGCCCGACCGCCACATCGGCATCGAACACGAGTACAAATGCCAGCGCCCCGGCGACCAGCCCGACGCGGGCCGCCGCGAATGGCTCCGCAGTCGCAACCGCGCCGGCGCCCGCAGCCGCCGCGATCCCGCCGACCGGGACTGCGGCCCAGATCCAGCGAGGCGGTTCGCTCACATGGGCGTATACGTTGATCCCCACGAAACTCGATCCCGTCTGGAGTCAGGCGCGCACGGATCAGCTCGTTCTCGCCCAGATTGTCGAGGGGTTGGTCCGCAATAGTCGCGAGTCCACGATTGAGGCCGCAGTGGCGGACAAGTGGACCGTGAGTGATGATGGCCTGACCTACACCTTCCATCTCCGCCCCGGCGTGAAGTTCCACAATGGCGCCCCGGTGACCCCTGAGGACGTGATCGCGTCGTTGATGCGCGCCAAGAACAATGGCAGCAACAAGTGGATGCTCGCGGAAGCGACGAGCATCAACAAAATGGACGATGCCACGGTCAGCATCGTGCTGAACAAGAAGGTGGCGAGCTTCCTCGCACGGATGGCGTTCAACTCGAACGCCATCTTCCCGAAGGTGGAGATCGATAAGGTCGGCACGAACGAGTTCATGAAGCCGATCGGCACGGGACCGTTCATGGTGCAGGAGTGGGTCGTCAACGACCACCTGACGCTGAACAAGAACCCCAATTGGTGGCAGATGGGCGTAGACGGCAAGCCGCAGCCCTACCTAGATCAGATGCTCTTCAAGCAGGTGGCCGAATCCACGACGCAGGTGTTGCAGGTGCAGGCGGGTAGCCTGAACGGCTCAGAGGGGATTCCATGGAGCCAGATCCCAACCCTGGAGAAAGACTCCCGGGGTCAACTGCTGACTTTCCCGCAGCAGCAGGTGAATTTCATGGTTCTGCGGCTGGACAAGCCGCCGTTCGATGATCTGAAGGTGCGCCAGGCGATGAGCCTCGCCCTCGATCGCAAGGTCTTCGTGGATCGGGCGACGGCGGGCAAAGCGACGATCGGCAACTCGTTCTTTGCGAAGGACGAACTCGACTGGGATCCGAATGCGACGCTGCCCTATGACCTCGACAAGGCGAAACAACTGATCGCGCAGTCGAAATACCCGAACGGGCATTCGGGAGCCAAGCTGCAACTGACGAGCGGCAGTCAGATCGGGCGAGACAACGCGACGATCGCCAAGGACATGTGGGACAAGATCGGCATCCATCTGACGATCGCCGAAGTCGAGGGTTCGACGCTGTCGGACGGCTGGTACAAGGGGAGTTACGAGGCGATCTCGGGCTACCAGTGGACGAACGGCATCCTCGACCCGGAGCAGCATGTGGTCTTCTTCTGTGTTGACCCGCGGATGAACACGGCATGGATGCCCGATCAGCACACGACCGATCTGGCGACGGCCGCATCCCAGGAGCTGGACCCGAACAAGCGCCGTCAGATGTACACCGAGCTGCAGGGTATCTACAACGATCAGGTGGGCGGGACGATCACGCTCAACTACACACCGTCCGTCAACTACCTGAGCCCGAATGTGAAGGGCTTCTTCCGGACGCCGCTCGGCGTGCCGCTCTACCGGGATGTCTGGCTCGGCAAGTAGGCAAGAGGAACGCGGGAGCCAGCCCGCGCTAGTGACAGGCGTAGGTAAGTATGGGACAGCGCACGCGTATCGTCCAACGGCTCTTGCAGATGATCCCGACGATCATCGTGCTGGTCCTGCTCGTCTTCCTGATGATCCGGCTGATCCCAGGCGACCCGGCGGTGACGATGCTCGGGGTGAACGCGACGCCGGACCGGGTACGGGAACTACACCAGCATCTCGGACTGGACAAGCCGCTGATTGTCCAACTCGGCATCTATGTGGGCAACTTGGTGCATGGCGATCTCGGCACCTCGCTGCTTGTGCGCGTGCCGGTGCTTGACCTGGTACGCCAGCGACTGCCGCTGACGCTCTTCCTCGTCGCCTACGCGATGCTGCTCGCGCTCCTGATGACGCTGCCCCTCGCGCTGCTCGCGGCGCTGAAGCGGGGAAGTTGGGCGGATCAATTGGTGCGCGGATTCTCCATGACGATGATCGCCACGCCGGGGTTCTGGATCGGCATCTTGCTGCTGATCCTGCTTGGCGTGAAAGTCCACATTTTCCCGGTGGGCGGCGCGGGTAAATCCCCACGGGACTGGCCCTATTATCTCTTCCTGCCCGCGCTGACGCTGGCGCTCCATGTCGCGGCGGTCCTGACGCGTAACTTGCGGGACTCGCTCCTGACGATGATGGATGCCGAGCATGTGCTGGTGGCCCGGGCGAAGGGGCTGGACGCCCGACGGGTGATGCTCGGCCATGTGCTGCGCAACGCGATGATTTCGACGGTGACGTTGTTCGGGCTTTACATCGGCTATCTCGTGGGCGGGTCGGTGATCATCGAGTCGGTCTTTGCTCTGCCCGGCATGGGGAGCATGATCGTGCAGGCGATCCTCGGCCGGGACTACCAGGTGGTGCAAGGGTTCACGCTGATTTACGCCATTCTGGTGTCGGTCGTCTATCTGCTCACCGACATCGCGTACTCGTTCGTCGATCCGCGCGTATCACTGTCGTGATCGCTGCGCACAAGGAAGGAGGGCCGGGGGATGGCAACGATAGCGACGCGCGCCGAGACCCATCCGCCGGTGATCGAAGGGGCCGCGCGCCGTCGGCGCTCGCTCTGGCGGCGGAATAGCGCGCTGGTCGTCGGCACGGCGCTCGTGGCGATGGTCATCTTGGTGGCGGTCTTCGGCCCAATCCTCGATCCGTACAACCCGGTGGAAAATAACTATGAGGCCGCCGTGCAGCCGCCGAGTGCGACGCACCCCTTCGGGACGGACAAGTTCGGCCGGGACCAGCTCTCCCGCGTGATCACGGGGACGCGGATCGATCTATCGGTAGGAATCGTCTGCACATTAATTCCCGCGATCATCGGCGTGGCGGTCGGCGCGGTGGCGGGATATTACGGGGGCAAGGTCGACACGCTGCTCATGCGGATCGTGGACATCCAGGTGGCATTCCCATTCTATGTGCTGCTGATCGCGATCCTGGCGATCCTCGGCCCGGGAACGATCAACATTTATTATGCGTTGATCCTCGTCGGCTGGATCGCGTTCGCGCGGCTGATCCGTGGCGAGGTACTGGTTGCCAAACACCTGGAGTATGTGACCGCGGCGCGGACGATGGGGTGTAGCAATGCGCGGATCATCGTCCGCCATTTGTTGCCGAACATCATCGGCCCGACGCTCGTCTTCGCGATGTCCGCAGTAGTGCTGAACATCCTGTCGGGTGCGTCGCTCGGGTTCCTGGGACTGGGAGTGCAGCCACCACATCCGGAGTGGGGAGTGATGGTCGCGGAGTCGCGCGAGTTCGTCTTCACGGCGTGGTGGTTGCCGCTCTTCCCCGGGTTCGCCATCGCGCTGGTCGGGATCGCCTTCAGCTTGCTCGGCGATGGCCTCTCCAGTCGCTTACGCCGCCGATCATCATAAGTGCAGAGACCCGTTCCCGTTCGCGCGCCAGTACTGAGGTGGAAGCGAAGCCAATCCGGCGCATCCTGAGTCCGAGAACGGCGAGGAGCGGCATGGGCGACCGATGCGGGAATCCGCGCCGCGCGTGTCGCACGAGAAGAGTGGCGCGACATGAACCAAAACAGGGAGAAGGCATGACAGCGCAGCACATCGATGGGACGACGATAATCCGGGCCGGATGGCTTATTGATGGCACCGGCGCGGCGCTGCGGCGCGATGTCCTCCTCACTATCGAGAACGGTGTCATCACCAACGTCGGTCCGGCGGGTACGTTGCCGCAAGGGATAGTCCTCGACCTTGGCGAGTACACGGTCCTGCCCGGGCTGATCAACATGCACACCCACATCGTCATGCCCGGTGACGGCACGCCCTTCGCCGAGTGGATGGAGCTGCCGGACGAACTCCTCCTCCTGCAGGCCCACCGCAATGTCCTCACGGCCCTCGAGACAGGGGTGACCACCATCCGCGATTGTGGCGGCAAAGGGATGCTGACGTTTCGGTTGCGCGAGGCGATCCGCAAGGGCATCGTCGCCGGGCCGCGCCTTGTACTCAGCGGTCGACCGCTGACGATCACCGGGGGCCATTGCCGCTACTTCGGTGGCGAGGTCGACGGTCCCGAGGAGATGCGGCGCGCGGCGCGGCAACTCCTCAAGGAGGGTGCCGACTTCATCAAGATTATGGCGTCGGGCGGCGGCACGGTCGGGACGTACTCGCAGTTCCCGTCCTTCGATGTCGAAGAAATGCGCGCGGCGATCCACGAGGCGCACGCGATCGGCAAGCGCGCTTCCTGCCATTGCATCGCGACCGAGTCGATCTCCAATGCGATCGATGCCGGGACGGACCACATCGAGCACTGCTCCTTTATGGCTCCCGACACATCGCAGCATTACGATGAACAGATCGCGCACCGGGTCGCCGATGCCGGGGTCTACGTGACGCCCACTCTGCAGGTGATGGCAGCGGGGAAGATGGCCGCGGGCAATCTGGTGAACGTGCGCCATCTCCACGAACTGGGCGTGCCGATCGTCGCGGGCAACGACGCCGGCTGGGCGCGGACCGGGTTCGGCGATTTCTATCGGGAGTTGGAGCTGCTGGCCCAAGCCGGGATGACGCCGCTGGAAGCGATCCATGCGGCGACCGGTCGGGCGGCGGAGGCGTGCCAACTCGCGGGGGTCATCGGCACCGTTGCGACGGGATGCGCCGCAGACCTGCTCGCGGTACGGGGGGATCCGCTCACCGACCTGAAGGCGCTGGCAGCGCCCGACGTCGTGATGCAGGCGGGGCATATCGTTTTTGACCGACGCTGATGCCAATGATTACTCGACCGCTGCGAACCTTACAGCCGCTCCAGAAAGGGGTGCCCTTATTGGGAACCGCCGCGTGCATTTCGCCGTGTCAACCTGCTATGCCATTGGTAAGACTGCGTGGGCTCGGTCGAGGAATCGCGCCATCTGCACGCGCTGGTCAGGACTCCTTCGTCCAGCATCGTGGCGAGCGAGTAGGGCGATGTCCACTGCTATTGGGAAACGGCAATCACCTCCAGTCTCTGGATCAGTGATCTACGCAGTGCAAACGGACGCAATGCGCCGCTCAAAGTTCATTGACGATCCTCGTGCGGTTCCCGTACGATGCCGGTGCGCTGGCGGCATGACGGGTGATGTTCTTACGGACGACCAGCATTCTCGGTTGCAAAGAGTGATCGGCGCGCATCGTATGAGCACAAGGAAAGGGAAATGGCAATGCCGATGAAGTCAGTACTCGTCAGTCGGCGACAGCTTCTCGCGCTCACTGCGAGCATGGCGGGCGGGGCGATCCTCGCCGCCTGCGGTGGGGGAACAGCGCCGACGGCCACGACCGCCGCATCCCGCGCACCGGCGACCGCCCTCGCCAATACGCCGGTTACCGCCGGTGGGACACCGCTGAGCACCTTCGCGACCGCCGTTCCCGCGTCAGTCGTTTCGTCCACACCACGGGCGGCGGGCTCGGCGATTGCGGCCTCACCGGCCACGGGCGGCACCCCGCAGGCGGCAACGCAGGGCGGCACGTTCCATCTGGCGACGGGCACGGAGCCCGACGCGCTCGACCCGGCGAAGACCATCCAGCTCGCGGCGGACAGCTTCAACGACAACCTCTACGACCGCCTCGTGTTCATCGGTCCGGATCGCCTGCCGCATCCGTGGCTCTCGGAGAAATGGGACATTTCCCAGGACGGCAAACAGATCACCTTCACGATCCGCAAGGGGATCAAGTTCCACGACGGGACGGACCTCGACGGGGCGGCGGTGAAGTTTTCCTTCGACCGCATCCTCGAGCCCGCGACCGCGTCACCCGCGAAGGCCCAGATGGGCACGCTCCAGTCGATCGATCTCGTCGATCCCGTCACCGTCCGCTTCAACTTCAGCGCGCCGTACGCACCATTCTTCACGAATATCTCGCTCGGCTACGGCGGCATCGTCTCGCCCACCGCGGTCAAGAAAGCGGGCGACACGTTCGGCCACAACCCCGTTGGGTCGGGTCCCTTCAAGCTGAAGGAGTGGGTGACCGGGCAGCGGATCACTCTCGAGCGCTACGCGGACTACAAGAACTTCCGCACGGACGGCACCAATACCGGGCCTGCGTACCTCGACACCCTCGAGTTCAAGATCATCGCCGACCCGGCGACGCGGTTGGCGGCGCTCCAAAGCGGCGAGTTGGATGTGAGCGATGTCGACGTCCAGCAGATTGATAAGATCAAGAGCGATCCCAAATACCAGATTGTCATCTGGAAAGATGCGACGGACATGAACTTCTTCGAATACGCGAACAAGGAGCCGTTCACGGACCTCGCGGTCCGCCAGGCGATCGCGTATTCAATCGACCGCGATTCGATCGTCAAGAGCGCGTGGAACGGCTACGCGACGGTCAATCTCAATCCGCAGCCAGCCGGCGTCGCGGGGTGGGACGCAACGATCGGCCAGCAATATGGCTATCCGTTCAACCTCGACAAGGCCAAGAAGGTCCTCGCGGACGGCGGCTACACGACTGGCCCCAACGGTATCCTCCAGAAGAACGGCAAGCCGCTCGCCTTCACGATGCTGGTCTACTCGGGCAGCCCGCCCGCCAAGACGGCGGCGGAGATCGTGCAAGCGACACTCCAGACGATCGGGGTCAAGATGGAGATCCAGATCATGGAATTTGGCGCCGAGCAGCCGCTCCTCAACGCCGGGAAGTTCGATGTCGACTGGATGCGCTGGACCTGGCCGGATCCCGTGATCGAGAGCCTTCTCTTCAAGTCGCCCGGTTGGACCAAGCAACTGAGCGACCCCGACCTCGACAAGCTTCTCACCGTGGCGGACGCGACGCTCGATCCGGAGAAGCGTGTCGCCGCCAACCACGAGATCCAGAAATACATCCTGCAGAAGGCGTACATCGCGCCGATCGCCACGGACTGGATCATCCGGGCGGCGCGGGCGAACGTGAAAGGCTACGCGTGGGATGCCATCGGCTACCCGCGCTACGTAAACATGTCGCTCGGGAAGTAGCGGTGGTCGCCTATATCGCGCGCCGCCTGATCCTGCTCGTCCCGATTTGGTTCGGGGTGCTGACCCTCACCTTCCTGATGCGCGTGCTTGTCCCCGGCGATCCGGTGGATATCATGTTCTTCGGGCAGCAGAGCGACCCCGTCGTGAAACAGGCGGTCCGGCATCAACTGGGCCTGGACCGCCCGCTCTACGTGCAATACGGCAAGTACGTCTGGAGCGCGGCACACGGCAATCTCGGCACCGCGATCACCACGCAACGCCCGGTGGTGGCGGAGATCAGGAGTCGGTACCCCAACACGCTCATGCTGACGCTGGCCAGCCTGACGGTGGCCGTCGTCGTCGGCTTCACGGCGGGTGTCCTGGCGGCGGTCTACAAGGATTCGCTCATCGACACGGTCTCGACGGTGCTCTCGCTCGTCGGCCTGTCCATGCCGGGATTCTGGCTCGGTCTGCTCCTCATCTACATCTTCGCGGTGAACCTCCATTGGTTCCCGGTGCTGGGCTCGATGTCCCTGAAAGGAATGGTCTTACCCTCGGTCACACTGGGCTTCATCGCGTCGGCGGTGCTCGCGCGGATCGTCCGTTCCAGCATGCTGGAGGTCCTGAACGAGGACTACATTCGCACAGCGCGCGCGAAGGGGATCAGAGAGTCAGCCGTCATCGCCCAGCACGCGTGGAAGAACGCGCTGATCCCGGTCGTGACGATCGTCGGCCTCCAGTTCGGCGGTCTGCTCTCCGGCGCGTTCGTGATCGAGTATGTGTTCGCCTGGCACGGTGTCGGCGAACTCGCCGTGCAGGCGCTGCAGAAGCGCGACTTTCCGCTCATCCAGGGGATCATCCTGGTGGTCTCGACCACCTACGTGCTCGTCAATCTCCTGGTCGATGTGCTCTACGCCAGGATCGACCCCCGGATCGCGTACCGGTAAAGGACGGGATACCTCCAGATGGCGCGTGTCCACGAATCGATGCACGACGCTCCCGCGATACCGCTGGCCGGCCGCCATTGGCGCCAGCGTTCGGGAGCACTCAATTTCGTGCGGGCGCTCCTGCGAACGGGGTCTGGGAGGATCGGCAGCGCGATCATCTTGCTGCTCATCGGCATCGCCCTATTCGCGCCGGTTGTCGCCCCGTACAGCCCGACGAAGATTGACGTCCCAAACCGACTCACCGGCCCCTCGGCGCACCACCCCTTCGGTGCAGATGACATCGGCCGTGATGTGTTCAGCCGGGTGATCTACGGGTCGCGGATTAGTTTGCGCGTCGGTGTCGTCTCGGTGACGATCGCGCTGGCGTTCGGGGTCGCGCTCGGCATGCTCGCCGGGTTCTACG
>JAABUJ010004187.1_pt1 | contig 15390 bp, 12 predicted proteins | sample 5559131 | NCBI WGS metagenome assembly JAABUJ01 (sample SAMN10711875, study PRJNA513366) | rock metagenome | isolation source: Antarctica rocks | place: Antarctica: Victoria Land, Mt New Zealand nord | collected 2016-01-07 | reverse complement strand
GCAATCTCCGCCCGCGCCGCCTGCGCGCAGCACCCCGTGGCGACCCGCCGCCGACCATCCCTGGCGACGGCGGGGCAGTCCTCCCTCCGCTGCCCTCCCTTCAGGCGCGGAAATCTGACGGGCACACTAACTCCAGACTCCACAACATCGTAATTGACAAATCTCCGCAATCCACTTACGATACCCGCTAGCCTTTGCAATGTGGCGTCCTTCTGTGGCAGGAGATTTGCGCGTGTATCGCACCGCGACGGACCTGATCCCCGAGCAGCGAGCGATCGTCGAGGCGCAGGACGGTCCGGCGCTCGTCCTCGCCAGCGTCGGCTGCGGCAAGACGCGCGTCCTCGCGCATCGCGCCGCCCTCGCGCTCGATCGCGGCCTCCCGCCCGCATCGCTGCTCGCCATCACATTCACCAACCGCGCCGCACGCGAGATGCGCGATCGCCTCTACGACCTCGTCGGCACACCGGCGCGCGACGCAACCGTCGGTACCTTCCACGGCTTTTGCGCCCATGTCCTCCGTCAGAGTGGCAAGCCGCTCGGCTTCGAGCCGAACTTCACCGTCTGGGACGAGGTGGACTGCCGCGAAGCGGTCCGGCTCGCCATCAAGGCGCTCGGCTTCGCCCCGAATGACGAATCCGTGAAGGCGATGCACGGGACGATTAGCGCGTCCAAGATGGGCTGCGTCTACCCGCAGAATTGGCCCGGGGGTCGGGACACACGCGAGTACAAGGTCTTTCGGGAATACCAGCGCATCCTCCAGACGAGCAACGCGCTCGACTTCGACGATCTCGTTGTCCAGACGTGGACGCTCTTCCGGCACTTCCCGGCGATCTGCGACGAATGGTCGCAGCGGTTCTGCTGGGTCGAGACGGACGAGTTTCAGGATACGCTCGACCTCGAATACGATCTGCTCAACCTGCTCACCGCTGGGCACCGCAACGTCTGCGTCTTCGGCGATCCCGAACAGTGGATTTATCGCTGGCGGGGCGTCGACGCGCAGAAAGTCATCGGCCGTTTCCGCAGCGATTTCCCGGAGCATCAGGCGCTCGCCCTCTCGCAGAACTTCCGCTCGACGGCAACGATCCTCCGCGCGTCGCGCGCGATCGTCGCTTCCGGTACGATCGACGCGCGGCATACGGTCGCACCCGGCGAGATCGCCGGGGACCCGATCCGCGTCCACGCGTGCGCCACCGAAGCGGACGAGTCCGCCTATATCGCGCGGCGTATCGCCGAAGTGCACCGGCGCGGGACATCCTTCGGTGCGACCGCCGTCCTCACCCGCACCAATGTGCAAGTCGCGCGCGTCGCCCAGGCACTCATCGCGGCGGATATCCCCTATGTCACCGTCGCCACGACGGACTTCCTCCGTCGCCCTGAGATCAAGGATCTCGCCGCCTACCTCCGCCTTATCGTCGATCCGTTCGACACCCAGGACCTGATCGCCTTGCGCCGCGTCGCCAATGTGCCCGATCGCGGCCTCCCGGCTGCACTCCTTGATCAGGTGGAGCGGGCAGGACGGTCGGGCGGCCTGCTCCTGACCGATCTTGTCGGCACGGCGGGGCTGGAGGACGAGGATCCCTGCGCGTATGAGCTGGCCGTTGCCGACCGCGACTATGTCGCCATCGATGTCGAAGCGACGGGCCTCGACCTCGCCGCCGATGAGATCGTCACGCTCGCCGCCGTCAAGGTGTCGCCGCAGCGAGGAACGGTGGAAGAGCTCGATCTCCGCCTCCGCCCGGGCCGCCCGGTGGGTGCGAGCGAGCGCATCCACGGCTATTCGGACACGTATCTGGCGGAGCATGGCGCGCCGCCGCGCGAGGCGCTTGCGTCCTTCCGCGACTTCATCGGCTCGTTGCCGCTGGTCGGTCACAATATCCGCTCGTATGACCTCCCGCTCATCGACCGAAATCTCATCCGCGTCGGCCTGCCGCCGTTGCGGAACCGTATCGTCGATACGCTCGGTCTCGCGCGTCGTCTCTACACGCTGGATCGCTATGATCTTAACCGTGTCCGTGCGGCGTGCGGCGTCGAGAACTCCAGCGAACATCATGCGCTCGAAGACGCACGCTGCGCGCAGGAGTGCTTCGTGGTGCTTGCGCACGGCCTCGCGGAGACCGCCGAACACCGCCGCCGGATCATCGGAGAGATGCGCGGCCGCTTCCTCCCGCTGGCACAGCTGATCTCCCGGTGGCGTGAACGGGCATACACGTCCGAACTGAGCGAACTCGTCGAGCAGATCCTCACCGAGTCCGGCTATCTCGCCCATCTGCGGCACGATCGAGTCGAGGGTCCCCGCCGAGTACGCAACCTGGAGCAGCTGCGCGCGCTGATCGAGGAACGGTTCGACCGCCTTCCCGCCGACCGCGCGCTCCCGGCATTCGTCGAATACCTCAGCCTCGCACGCGCGGCCGACACCATCGAACGCGAGGATGATCGCGTGCGCGTGCTCACCGTGCACAGCGCGAAGGGTCTCGAGTTCGATGCCGTCTTCATCGCGGGCGTGCACGACTCCGGCATCCCGATCCACGGCAGCATCCGGGTTCCGCAAGAGCTCGAGGAGGAGCGTCGCTTGCTCTACGTTGGCATGACCCGCGCCAAGCAACTTCTGGAGATCACCTATCCGCTCACCAACGAGAATCGCTATGGCCGCCGTTTCCAGAACGCGCCGTCGCGCTTCCTCGCCGACGCTCCAGACGGGACGATGATCTACTCGGCGGTATAGCAACGATGATGTCGCGTAACCGGCCTTAAACGACATCAGGATCCACGGGTGGGCATACATCTACGCAAGTGTGCTTGCGGGCTACCGTGAAGCGCCTGTCTGCTCACATCAGCACCTTGCGATCCCTGACTATCCGGCGGGAAGCGGATCGCGTTCGGGCAGCCCATCGAGCGGCACGAGTTCGATCTGCTTGAGGCCGGCAGCAGTCGCGAATGCCACCATGCATTCGTTACCGCGTACGAACCCGCTCTCCCGCAGCTTCCGCGCCGCGACGTAGGTCGCCGCTGCCTCGGGCGAGGAATAAAGCCCCTCTAGGCGCGCGACGTCACGCATCGTCTCGATCATTTCCGCATCACTCACCGTGAGGCAGGTGCCGCCGCTTTCGCGGATCGCACGGAGGATGAGATAATCGCCGATTGTTACGGGAGCGCGCAGGCCGGGCGCAAGCGTCTGTGCCCCTTCCCAGAGGGGTGCACGGTCCCACCCCGCCGCGAAGGCACGAGCGATGGGTGCGCACCCGTCCGCCTGCACACTGACCATCTTCGGACGGGCGGGGCCGATCAGGCCCATCGTCTCCATCTCCGCGAAGGCTTTCCACATGCCAATAATGCCGGTGCCGCCGCCGGTGGGATAGAGGATGACGTCGGGGACCGCCCACCCCAATTGTTCGACGATCTCGTATCCCATTGTCTTCTTGCCCTCGACGCGGTACGGCTCGCGCAAGGTCGAGAGATCGAACCAGCCATGCGCTTGCGCCTCCGCGCGGGAGAGTGCGCCCGCCTCGTGAAGCAGGCCATTGACGAGCGTGACATGCGCGCCATAGGCAACGCATTCCGCCTTCATCATCGGCGGGGCATCGGCGGGCATGAAGACGTGCGCCTCGATGCCCGCGCGAGCGGCATAGGCGCAGAGGGCAGAGGCGGCATTGCCTGCGGAGGGGATCGCCACGGCGGTCACGCCCAGTTCCTTTGCCCGCGCAATCGCCACACACAGCCCGCGGGCCTTGAATGAACAGGTCGGGTTGGCGCCCTCGTCCTTCGCGAAGAGATTCGGCACACCGATTGCCTCGCCAAAGCGATGGAGCGGCAGGAGCGGCGTCCCGCCCTCTCCCAGGGTCATTGCGTACGTGGGATCGCGAATGGGCAGGACTTCGTGGTAGCGCCAGAGGGTAAAAGGTCGCTTTGCCAGTTCCTCACGCGTCAGTGTCGAGGCTGCGGCGGCGAGATCGTAGCATGCATCCAGCACTTTCCCACAGCGAGGACAGACCGTGCGGAGTTCGTCTGCGGAGCATGTCGCCCCGCAGGTGGTGCAGGCGAGGTGGGTGAGGAAACTGTACATCAGGGTCCTTTCACCAGTGGGCAGTAGCCGGTAGCCAGAAAAGGCGCGTGTAGCGCTTCCATTTCCAACTGACTACTGACTACTGGCTACCGACTACTCCCTCAGACCGGCGTGGTGCCGAGAACCGCGATCAGGCGCAAGACACGATAGGCGGCGATCATATCCGGCCGCGTGAAGCGCACCGTCCGACCATCAACGCGTTCGACGTTCTCGATCAGTTCCGCCAGGTCGCCATAGACAGGGCGTGAGAAGGTCACCTCGACCTCCACCGGCGTTCTCACCGTCAGTGGGCCGACGCGCGGGCCTTCGCGGACCGCTTGCGCCGCCGCTTCGCGCAATTTCGCGCGGGAGCGATTGGGATGGATACTTTCCGCCGCCATGTGCCCATGGCTCTCCTTAACGGTGATGGCGCGGACTTCGCTCCCGAGCAGATCGCGGGCTTCCTCGGCGACGGTTTGATCGCCGGCCACAAGCCCAACTGGGACGCCGTGCGCACCCGCAAGCGCGGCGTTCAGCCCCAACTCACCATGGGATGTCCCATTGACGCGGATGTCGAAGAGGGTGCCGTTGAAGGTATGACTGAGGACCGCAGGCCCCGCCCCCGAGCGGCCATGGGTGCCGACGAACATCGCCATGTCATACCCCCGGTGAATACCGTCCACCATCGCGAAGACGCGCGGCTTGCCCCGGCTGAGCGTCGCCCGTTCGTCCAGTTCCTCGGGGATCAGGTTGCGGTACATCCCGTGGGCATCGGCCACCGTCACCTGCGCGTTCGGATCGGCGTCGAAGATGCCCGCGACAACCGCACTCGCCTCCGCCGTCATCAGGCGGCGGGATCGCTCGTACTCGGGATTGCCCCGTGCCCCCTCTTCCCCATTGACGATACCCGCGACTCCCTCGATATCAACGGACACAAAGATGCGCATGCCATCCCCCTCCTATCGTGCCTTCCGGAGTTTGGGATCGAGCGCATCGCGCAGCCCGTCCCCCAACAGGTTCAACGCCAACATGATGGTCAGAATCGCGAGGCCGGGAAAGATGGTAACGTGCGGCGCGAGTTGGATATATTGCCTCCCGTCGCTCAACATCGCGCCCCACTCCGGTGAGGGGGGCCGAATCCCCAGGCCGAGGAAACTGAGGCTCGCCGCCGTCAGGATCGCCGTGCCGAGGCGCAACGTCGCGATGACGAGGACGGGCGCGACCGCGTTCGGCAACAGGTGGGCGACCATCAATCGTCGGTCGGTCGCACCACTCGCCCGCGCGGCCATGACGAAATCCTGCTGCTTGAGCGAGAGAATGGACCCACGCAGGACACGCGCAAAGCCTGGCACGGAGAAGATGCCGATGGCGATGATCACGTTCTGTGTCCCGACGCCGAGCACCGCGACGATGGCAATCGCTAAGAGCAAACCGGGAAATGCCAGGAGAATGTCGAGCAGACGCATTGCGAGGCTGTCCACCCACCCACCATAGTACCCCGCGACGAGACCGATGCCGATGCCGATCGCCAGGCCAAGGAGCGTGCCGAGGGAGCCGACCGAGAGCGAGATGCGGCCGCCGTAGATGATCCGGCTGAAAATATCCCGCCCGAAGTTGTCCGTACCGAAGAAGTGCTGGAGTGACGGGCCCTGTAGGAGGTGGTCATAGTCCTGGGCAATCGGATCGTATGGGGCGACGAGCGGCGCCGCGACGGCGAGCAGCGCGAGCAGGAGGGCGACCATACCACCGGCAACGGCGAAGTGATTACGCCTGAGCCGCGCCCAGGCATCATGCCAGAGACCGCGCGGCGCCGAACTGAGGAGTTGTTCTGTCACGATACGGGGAGCCGTCGCCGTCTGCGCCATCAATTACCTCCCCGCTCAACACTCATTGCTCATCGCTTCCTGCCCAGAGGGCCCCCGCTCGCTATGCATAGGTAATGCGCGGGTCAATCCGCGCGTACAGGATGTCGACGAGGAGATTGACCAGCACGAACTGGAACGCGAAGAGCAGCAGCGCCCCCTGCACAATCGGGAAATCCCGGTTGTTGATCGAGTTGATGAGCAACAGGCCGAGGCCGGGATAGGCGAAGATCGTCTCGACGATCACCGCGCCGGAGAGGAGCCCACCGAACTCCAGACCGAGGATTGTGACAATCGGGATGAGTGCGTTCTTCAGGGCATGGCCGGTGATCACGGCACGCGCCGCCAGTCCTTTGGCACGCGCCGTCCGCACATAATCTTCGGTGAGCACTTCGAGCATGCTTGACCGGGTGACGCGGGCGATGATCGCCGACGCGCCGGTCCCCAGTGTCAGGGCGGGGAGGACGAGGTGAGCGATCCCTCCCTTGCCAAAGGGGGGAAGCCAGCCGAGTTTGACCGAGAAAACGATCAGCAGCATCAGTCCGAGCCAGAAGGACGGCGTGCAGACGCCGAGGAGCGCCAGGACCATGCTGGCGCGGTCAAAGAGCGTGTTGTGCTTGACTGCGGCGACGATCCCGAAGCAGAGGCCGAGCACAATCGAGACCGCCATGCTGGCGAGGGTCAGGGCGAGCGTCGCCGGGAACCGAGAGAAGATTTCCTGCCGGGCGGGCACGCGGGAGACGATTGAGCGCCCGAAATCCCCATGCAGCGCGTGCCGCAGCCAGTAGAAATACTGCACGGGGAGCGGTTGATCGAGCCCCCATTGGTGCCGGAGGAGCGTCACTTGATCCCCGGTCGCCTCCGGGCCGATCACGAGGCGCGCCGGATCACCCGGCACGAGGCGGATCAGCAGGAAGATGAGGATCGAGACGCCGAAGAGGATCGGCGCCAGCGCGATCAAACGACGCGCGATATACCGGAACATGCCCTCTCCCTTGTAGTAGCCAGTAGCCAGTAGTCAGTAGCCAGTTGGAAGCGGAAGCGCTTCGCGCGTTTTTTCTGGCTATCGCTCGCTTCTTTGGCATCCTTTCCGGCTACTGTCTACTGTCTACTGTCTACTTCTTGAAATAGGCCGTCCGCAGATAGACGACCCCGTCCGGCTGGGTCAGCACGCCCCCCGCATTGTCACGGATCGCGCCGAAGTAGGTGGGCGCGTAGAGGAGGATATTCGGCACGTCCTCCATCAATAACTGCTGGGCTTTGGCATATGCCTCTTTGCGCTTCGTGTCATCGGTGAACATCAGCCCCTGCTGGACATACTCATCTACCTGCGGATTGTCGGAGAACGACGAATTGAAGCCGGTTGGCGGCCACCCGGTCTTCGTGTAGAGCAGGCGGAGTTGCAGGTCGGCGTCGCCCGTCGAGGGCGAGAAGCCATTCATCAGCATCTGAATCTGCGATTGGTCCATGGGTTTGGCGCTCTCCGCGCTGAGGGCGGCCCCCTCCATCTGCACCACATCAACCTCCACGCCGATCCGTTTCAGCTGCCCCTGAATGGCAACCGCCCGATCCTTGTCGGTCGCGGAGGTCCAGAGGACCGATTTGAAGCCGCTCGCCAACCCTGCCTGACTGAGGAGGTCCTTGGCTTTCTGCGCGTCATACGCATAGGTCTTGACGCCATGATAGCCGTAGACCCCCGCCGCCAGCGGCGAGTCGAGGATCTTCCCCTTGCCGAGATCGGCGGCCTTGAGCACCTCATCTTTATTCACGCCGTAGTTGAGCGCCTGGCGCACCTGCTTGTTGTCGAAGGGCTTCTTCGTATTGTTGAGCGTGACATAATAGCCGGTGATGCTGTCCGTCTCGGTGATGACTAAACCCTGGGCACTCTTCAGTTGCGCGGCTTGCGGCGCGGCAATCGGCCCCGCAAATTGGACGGCCCCCGCCTGGACGGCAATGCCGAGGGCGCTCGGTTCGGCGATCCCCTTGATCGTCAGTTTCGAGACGGCCGCCCCGATCTGCTTGTTCCAATAGTCCGGATACGCCGCGAGGCCGATGTGGTCGCCACGGACCCATTCGACGAACGTGAAGGGGCCGGTGCCGACCGGATGGGTGCCGAAGTCGTCGCCGTATTTCTTCAGCGCCGTCGGGCTGGGGATGCCGCCAGCGGGGTGCGCGAGCGTCGCGATCATCGCCGCGAAGGGCAGTTTGGCGACCAACTTGAGCGTGCCGTCGTCGATCACCTCGAAGTGGTCGATGATGTCGCCGAAGAAATGGTGCCGCGTCAGTTTGGAGTCGGGCGCCAGCACACGGTCGAAGGAGTCCTTGACCGCTGCCGCGTTGAAGGGCGTGCCGTCATGGAACTTCACCCCTTTCTGCAACGTGAAGGTGAACTCCTTCGCGTCGGCGGACGGTACCCATGATGCAGCGAGGAGGTTGATCACGCGCAGCTTCTCGTCGAGGCTGACCAGCCCCTCATAGAGGCATTTGAAGACGCCGAGCGCGGCATTGCTGCCGGTGTTATGGACATCGAGTGTGGGCGGCTCGGCGTTGAGCGCGACGAGGAACTCCTTATCTACGAAGGATGCGGCCGTCGGGGCCGGGTTCGGGTTGGCAACCGCCGATCCCACCGTCTGGGCGAGCGGCGTCGGGCTTCCTTGCGTCGCCGCCGTCCCGGCGATCTTCGTGGGTGACGCTGGCGCGCTCGTCGCGGTGCTCGCGGACGATCCCCCGCAGGCGGTCATGATTGCCGAGAGCGTCGCCGCGCTCGTGCCGACGGCGACGAGGCGGAGGAAGAGGCGACGATCCAGCCCCTTCCCTTGCCACTGCTCGAATAAGGCACCGAACTGGTCAACACGATTCATGGCATGCTCCTCCTCGCTTTCGCGGCTCCATTCCCACCCTCGACAAACCGTTCACGTCCCTCCTCGTACTCGATCAGTTGGGCGATGCGCTCGCCCGATTGGCGGATGTGCTGCTCCATCGCCTGACGCGCGGCGAGCGGATCACGATCCGTGAGCGCGTCGACGACCTGCCCATGTTCCTGATGAGAACGCGCCATATGTTCCCCGACATGCCGTTGTGCGTAGCCGCGAATATAGGCGACATGCACCTGAAGCGACTGGAGTTCACGAGTGAGTACCGGATTGCCCGCCGCAGTGCCGATCAGGCCATGGAAGAGCGTGTCGGTCGTCATATACACCGCGTAGTCTCCCCGCGCGAGCGCCGCTGTCGTATCCTGGAGGGCCTGCGAAAGCGTGGCGAGGTCCGCAGCAGAGATCCGCGTGGCCGCCAGCTCTGACGCCAGCCCCTCCAGGACGCTACGTACGGCAAAGGTATCGAGGACGTAATCGCGCGTGAGCGGCACAACCCGGAGTTTCCCATCGAATGTCTCACCGATGAGGCCATCCTGGATCAAGCCTGCGACCGCCTCGCGCACAGGCGTCGGGCTGACGCCGAACCGCTCGGCCAGGCGCTCAACCACGATGCGCTCGCACTGGGCGAGTGTCCCATCGGCGATGTCCTCACACAACGCCATGCGGACTTGGCGGGTCATACTGGGTTGGCGGCGGATTCGTTGCTCGAGACGCACGCGGGTAGCCTCCATACGCATCTCCAATAGCCTATATATTATCGGCAATGTAGCGCACGGGGAACGCGCTGTCAACGCGATGAATCGGGCAATGCGTAGCTGGGCATCGACATGTGACGCAAGAGGATGGACCACAGCGGTATGCGCTCTCACCTTGACGCACCACGCACCTTCCCCGATAGTGTTCACCAGTCGCACACAGGGTACACAACGCGCGCAGCCCAAGGAGAACAACCCATGCCTCTGAAGAAGGACACCCCCGAGATCGCTCAGCAGCGCGACGAATCCTTTCGCAAATCCTCAGCCGAGCATCTTCAGCGGTACCTCGCCACCGATGGCAAGGATGGCTACCTCAATACCGCCGGGATCCCGAACTTGATCCTCACGACGACTGGTCGGCGCTCGGGGAAACCCTATTCAACACCGCTCTACTTTGGGGAGCACGACGGCCGGTACCTGTTGGTCGCATCCTACGCCGGATCGGACACGCATCCCCAGTGGAATCGCAATCTGCAGGAGCAGCCAGTGGTCGAGGTGCAGGTTCGTGGTGAGCGCTTCACTGCACAAGCCCGGACGGCAACTGCAGAAGAGAAGCCGGCGTTATGGGCGGTGATGGTGAAGATCTATCCGCGCTTCGCGGAGTTCCAGGAATCAACGGAGCGGGAGATTCCGCTCGTGATCCTAGAACGGGTCTGAGCGTCCCAAGGACCTGCGGATCTATATGAGACCTGTACCGGGGCAGCATCGCTACAGAATAGGTGCCTACTCTCAGTATCGCGGCGCCACACATTCCCCGATATGCGTCGGGTAAGGGATACGCAGCGCACATATCTTTATGGGACCGATTCGCGATGGTAAAATGCGGGAAGCACGATAAAGAATCTCATTAAGACCTTCTGGGAGACCAGGACAAAACGGGGGCTACGCGGCCTGCTGAACGTCGCGATCTTCTGAGGCCATCGCCGGATACCAGCGATGAAACACCCCACGCAGTGCGCCATCCAGCACCCGCGTCCGCACCTGCAGGAGCCGGTGTGCTCCGCGCCGCGTCCATCGCATCTGTTGCCTCTTCGCCATCCGTTTGCTCATCACCTGATTTGGGCTGTTGTTAGCATTCCGGCGATTTAATCTAATGTACCAGATAACTGCGATGCCTTGACGCCTTCATGTGACCAGTCCCCATGAAGATCGCCTTGTGGGCGTGGGAATCCGCAGGTGAGCAACATGGCGTGCTACCGAACGCGCCGCGATGATCGGCGAGTGGCGACGAACCGGCATGGCGCTGCGCGTACCAGATAATGGAGGGAAAGGGTCGCCGCCGCGCCTGAGCGCCGAAGGGAGAAAAGCCCGCAGGGACAAGGAAAGAGATGGCAAGCCGAGTGTCGTCGATATCGCAATCGTACCAGAGAACATTGGTTATCTGGTACGTTAGATCAGTTCGTCAGAAAACTAACAAGACCCCTATGACCTTCTCGACTTTCCCCATTTGATCGGCAGCGAACAGACCGGGTGTCTGCAATCATCACGCGAGGCCCCAGTGTCTACAAGGCTTCTCGGGCCTCCTCGGTACATCGCAGGTGCCGGGTCCGAGTTTTCGCATCTCACCCCTGGATACCGATATGCGAAAAGTCTTGACGCGATCGCGAACCGCTGACCCGCCAAGGGAATCCTGATCTCGCCGACCATGCAAATGGGGAAAGTCGAGCTTAGAAATAATTGCTCGTGATCCCGCCATCCACGACGAGGACCGCGCCATTCGTCCAGTCGGATTCGTCGGAGGCAAGGTAAAGGGCGCAGTTGATGACGTCTTCCGGGCGACCGAAGCGGCCGCTCGGCTGCCGATTGAGGCGCAGTTGCTTCGCCGCGTCATCCTTCAGCAGCCATTCGGTCATCAGCGGCGTCTCGATCGGGCCGGGGCAGATCGCGTTCGTACGGATACCGTGCGGGCGAAACTGGATCGCCAGCGATTTGGTGAGCGAGATTAGCGCGCCCTTCGAGGCGGTGTACGCGTCCTGCGGCACGCTGCATCCCACGAGCGCGACGAACGAGGCGATGTTGATAATCGAACCGCCGCCGCGCGTGAGCATTTCCGGGATGGCATACTTGCAGCCGAGAAAAATGCCGCGCACATTGACCGCCATCACCCGATCCCAGACCTCAACCGATGTATCGAGCACTGAATGATCCGCTTCCGGCATAATCCCGGCGTTGTTATAGAGCACATCCACGCCGCCGTAGCGCGACACGGTCGCGGCGATTGCCGCCCGGACGCTCGCTTCATCCGCGACATCGCACGCGAAGAAGGTCGCGTCGCCGCCCGCCGCGCGCACCCGCTCCGCCGTCTCCTCGCCCGCCTCCGCAACCACTTCCCACGCCGCGACCTTCGCGCCTTCACGGGCGAACATCTCGCACGCGACACGACCCATGCCGCTCCCCGCCCCCGTAATGATGCAGACTTTATCCTTCAACCGCATGACCGCTCCTCCATCCACCTCGACCCATTAGGAATGGCAAACCGGGAACGCAGAGGACGCAGAGACCGCAGAGAAACGGGCCTTCTGATTTTCTTCCCCCCTCTGTGTTCTCTGTGTCCTCCGCGATCTCTGCGCTACATCTTTCCCCTCCGTTGGCGTCTTTGCGGTTCAATCGGTTTCCAACCACTAGCCACGCTCATAGTACCGCTCGCGCTCCCAGGTCGTGACAGCCGCATCGAAGGCGTGTTGCTCGACGCGCGCCATGTTCAGGTAGTGGGCGATCACATCGTCACCGAATGCTTCACGCGCGATTGTGCTGCCTTCCAGCGCGTCAATCGCTTCGTAGAGGGCACGCGGCACGCGCGGGACGTCCGCCGCGGTGTAGGCGTTGCCCGTGTATTCCGGTGATGGCTCGATTTCATGTTCGATGCCATACAGCCCCGCCGCGATGCAGGCAGCATAGGCGAGATAGGGGTTCGTGTCGCCACCGGGCAAGCGATTCTCGATGCGCAGACTCTCGCCGTGCCCGACGACGCGGAAGCCACACGTCCGGTTATCGCGCCCCCAGACGATGTTCACCGGCGCCCAACTCGCCACGGCGTACCGCTTGTACGAATTGATGGTGGAGGCGACGAAGAGCGAGAACTCCCGCGCGCAGGCCAGCATGCCGCCGAGGAAATGTCGCATCGTCCGGGACATCCCATACGGCGAGCCGGAGGGATCGTGGAAGAGATTCCGCCCGCCGTCCATGGCCCAGAGGCTGAGATGGATATGGCTGCTCGATCCCGTCCATGTCTGATCGGGCTTTGCCATGAAGGTGACGGAATAGCCGTTTTGCAAAGCGATCTCCTTGACGCCGTGTTTCAGGAGCGCATGCCGGTCGGCGGATTCCAGCGCGTCGGCGTAGTGAATATTCAGTTCGTGCTGGCCGGGCGCGGCTTCGCCCTTCGAGAACTCGATGGGGATACCCGCTTCCGAGAGGAGATTGCGGAACTGCCGGTAGAGCGGTTCGGCCTTCGTCCCTTGTAACAGGTGATAATCCTCGTTGTACCAGCCGTACCGGGTCAGGTCCTGATACCGCTTGGCGTGCGCCTGCTCGTAGGTGTCGGTCAGCAGATAGAATTCGAGTTCGGAGGCCGCCTTGACGATCAGCCCCATCGCCGCCGCGCGTGCCAGTTGCCGGTGGAGAATCGTGCGCGGGGCGATAGGTACGAGCGCATCCGTCTCGTCATTGACGACATCGGCGAGCACGAGCGCGGTTTTCTCATGCCACGGGATGACCCGGAGCGTCTTCCAGTCGGGCCGCGCCTGCCAGTCCCCGTAGCCGCTCTCCCAGTTCATCAACCGATAGCCGTCCGGCGTCTCCATCTCCATGTCCGTGCCGAGCAGATAGACACAGAAATGCGTGCCGTGTTCGAGGCAATGCGCGACGAAGAAGTCGCCCGTCACCCGCTTGCCCATCAGCCGCCCCTGCATATCGCAGAACGCATTGATGACGGTGTCAATCGCACCACTGGCAACGTTCTCTTTCAGCTCGTCAACCGTGATGATGCCCCGCGCTCGCTCCGCCATCCGCTCCCCTCCCCGGCACCTTAAATCGTATTGATCGAGGGTCAATGTTGCAGGGACGCAGGCTGGAAAGCCCGCGCTACCGGTAGCACAGGCTTTCCAGCCTGTGAACAGTTTACCCGATCACGCCTCCAACGTTTTCAGCCCGCCACCACCATTATTCTCTCAGAGCCTGTGTGCAAAGGCAGAAAGGAGGGTAGAATAGGGGCATTGTAGCAGACTATCCGCGTGAGGAGCACCCTAATGTCCCGCGAACCCAGGGCTTATGCGTTCTCCGCACGAACGGCGCACGACCCTGACTTTCTCACCTTGGGGCAGCATTGCTCCCCCTTCCCTCGGAGGGAAGGGGGTCGGGGGGTGAGGAAGATCAGGCGCGAACCGCGACGAAGCGCCTCGGAAGCGAGAACGCATAAGCCCTACCCGCGAACCGTATTCCTCCGACCTCACCGATGTGCAGTGGCAGCGGATCGCGCCCCTCATCCCGCCCGCCAAGCCGGGCGGGCGACACCGGAGCGTGGACATCCGTGCCATACTCAATGCGATCTTCTACCGGACGAAGACGGGCTGCCAGTGGCGCAACCTCCCGCATGACTTCCCGCCGTGGCCGACAGCGGCAGGCTATTTCCGCATCTGGCGGCGCAGCGGCGTCTGGGCAACGATCCATGATGCCTTGCGTGAGCAGGTACGGGTGAAGGCTGGGCGGGAACCGACGCCGAGTGCCGCAATCATCGACAGCCAGAGCGTCAAGACGACGGAAAAAGCAACTGTCTTGACTGTCAAGTAGTCGATGCCGATGATTGCCAAGGAGTGTGATGAGCGAGCAGCGCATTGAGGATCGTCAGCAACTTGCGCATGCAGGCGGTCAGGGCGACTTTCTTCGGCTTGCCTGCCGCGCACAGTCGTGCAGAGAAGGCGCGGATCACCGGGTTGTAGCGCGTGGCGACCAAGGCGGCCATGTACAGTGCGCCCCGGATCCGCGCGCGTCCGCCCCAGACGGTGCGGATGCCGCGCCGCGTGCCGCTGTCGCGATTCAGCGGGGCGACCCCCGCGAGTGCGGCGACCTGATGGCGTGTCAACGTCCCCAGTTGGGGCAGCTCCGCCAACAACGTCGTCGCCAGCACCGGACCGACACCGGGGACGCTGCGCAGCAGGGCGTCGCGTTCGCGCCACGTCGGATCGTCGGCGATGGACTGAGCCAGTGCCGTGTCGATCTCCTTCAGGTCCTCTTTCAACCAGACGATGTGCGCGCCGATCCGCTCCCGAATCGTCGTCGGAGCGGTGTGCAGGCGGTTCTGCTCCGCCGTCAGCATCGCGACTACCTGTCGCCGCCGCCCCAGGATCGCGGCCAACATCTGGGTATCGGCGTCTGGCAGCGGTCGTGGCGTAGGCCGGACTGCGGCGGCGAAATGCGCCAGGACATGGGCATCGAGCGTGTCTGTCTTGGCGAGCTTGCCGGTCGCCTTGGCGAAGTCCCGGATCTGCCGGGGATTGACGACAGCCACCGGCAAACCCCCGGCACTCAGGGCAGCAGCGACTGCCCGCTCATAGCCGCCGGTCGCCTCCAGCACGACCAGCGTCGGGCGCAGTTGGTCGAGATGAGCGACGAGTGCGGCGATCCCGCTCGCGTCGTTCGCCGCCTGCCAGGTATCGCCATCCGGTCGCACCGCGACATCCAGGTGCGCCTTGGCGACATCAATGCCGATAAACACCGATCCATCGGTCATCGCACTCTCCTTCCTCTCGCCCAACCTTGCGGAATACGGGCTCGAACGGCCCCAGCAACTGTCCGGGCTCGATGGGATAAGGACGCGGCGACCGACGCTTTTTCACGGCCTCGAGGGACCACGGGGGCTGCGG
>JAABUJ010004183.1_pt1 | contig 15393 bp, 14 predicted proteins | sample 5559131 | NCBI WGS metagenome assembly JAABUJ01 (sample SAMN10711875, study PRJNA513366) | rock metagenome | isolation source: Antarctica rocks | place: Antarctica: Victoria Land, Mt New Zealand nord | collected 2016-01-07 | reverse complement strand
CTCGCCCGCCGCATCTGGCGGCTGCTCTACACCGCCGAGATCTCCGGCGCCCCGCCGGTATTGATCACTCGCTCAAACCCGCAAATTCCAACTTTCACTTGACATAGGAGCAGCCAAGGCGGGTCTAGGACCGCGGCTTCCGCTTCCGGTGGACGCCACCGTCCAAGCAGGAGCGGACTGCGGTGGGCGCCATTGCGCCTCCGGTACGTTTTTGCCCATTAACGTGACCCTATGACAGTCGTCAGAGGCGGTCTGAGCGCAAAACGTGACCCAACAGGCTGTGAGGTTCCGTTGCGCGGCGGGTACGCTTCGAGCCCATGCGCACGCTGGTTCCTGACCCGCCCCCCGCTGAGTTCGAGGAGCTGCTCGAACGCCGCCGCCGATCGGGCGCCGACCGCCGCGACGAGGTGTGGGAGGGTGTCCTGCACATGGCGCCCGCTGCCCTTCGTCGCCACGCAGACCTTCAAGCCCAAGCGATCGCGCTCCTCCACGGGTCCGCGCGCGCCCGCGGGCTCAGGGCGACCGGCGAGTTCAACCTCGGCGACGAGGACGACTACCGGATACCCGACGCGGCGCTGCTCGAGCCGGGACCCGATCAGCTATACGTGCCGACCGCGGCGCTCGTGGTCGAGATCCTCTCCCCCGGCGATGAGAGCTGGGACAAGCTCCCGTTCTATGCCGCCCATCACGTCGACGAGCTGCTGATCGTCGACCCCGCCAAGCACGCCGTGCACTGGCTCGCGCTCGACGAGCAAGGCGACTACCAGGCCGTCGAGCACAGTGGGCTGATTGACCTCGGCCCGGCCCAGCTCGCCGAGCAGATCGACTGGCCGTAGGTCGGACCGGTCAGGCCGCCGGCGTCGAGGCCTCGGCCGGCTGGCGCCGGTGCCACCAGCGCCGCGGCCGCTGAGCCTCAGCAAGCCGCGCCTCAAGCTCGGTCACCTTGGCATGGGACTCATATAACGAGGCCTCCAGGCGCTCACGGTCGGCCCGCAGGCTGTCTGCCTCACGGGTGAGCGCCCGCAGCTCGCCCAGCTTAGCCGCCTGGGCTTCCAGACGGTCCAGCAGCTCGCCCATCATTGGTGTCTCGTGAGATGCCTCGAGAGCCACTTCGCCTACCTCTCCTGTCTCGCCGTCTCCGTTCAGTAGCCCGGCACGCTCGAGCTCGGAGCGGGGGATTCGACGCACGCCACCTCGGAGCACGCTTTCCAGCTGGCCGCGATACACGCGGTTGCGTTCGGCATCGGCTACGCCACCGCGCAGGACCGCCTCTTCTTCATCGACGCGCTGCGACACGCCGGTCGCGGAGAGCTGGCGCAGTTCGCCGGGGGTGCCAACGTGGCGATGGACGAGAGCGTCTGGCGCAACGAGCCATACACCGAGCAGGACCGGCCAATCAGGTGCAGTTCATCCGCACGCACGTCCCCGACGGCCAGCAGATCTTTGACGATGCCCAGAGCTACGTGGCCGGCATCAACGCCTACATCGGGCAGGCCAAGCTCGACCCGCTGATGATGCCGGCCGAGTACGACGCCCTGGGGATGGGGCACGGGCCGCAGCCCTTCCGCGTCGAGGACCTGGTGTCGGTCGCCTCGCTGGTGGGTGGGATCTTCGGCGTGGGCGGCGGGGGACAGCTGAGTAACGCCCTGCTCTACCAGGGGCTGCGCCAGCGCTTCGGCCCCGAGTGGGCGGCGCTGGGGGGCTCGCCTGAGGCTCCCGCCCCCGCACCCCGGCGACGCCGCCGCCGGACTCGGCGCCCCAGGCGCGGCGACCGGCCCACCGCGCCCCCGCCCACCGCGCGCCCGTCGAGGGCGGGCCCGCCGACGCTGCTCGCGCGTCAGGCCCCCCACCCGCAGGGGTGGCACGGTCGCACCGGATCTCGCGTCCGCGCCATCACCTCAAGCGCCGCCGGCCCTCCCGGGCGCGCCCGGTCGACACCTCGGGCTTCGCGACGCTGCTCAGCTTCGTCGATCCCTCCGACCCCGAGGCTCCCACCACCGTCCGGGGGCGCAGCTTCCCCTACCAGACTCTGCCGGCGCCGGGGCGGGCCACGCGGGCGACCATCGCCCTGCCCGATCCCGGCTCGACCCAGCTCACCAACCCGGTCGTGGCCGGTGCTGTCCCGCGGGGCCGCGCCGCAGACCGCGCCACCCCTGCAGGTGGGGGGCCCGCGGGAGCATCGCCCGCGCCGGGGGCGAGCGCGGGAGCCGGCCTGCTGAACTTCCCCCGAGAGATGTCCAATGCCCTGCTGGTCTCCGGCCGCCACACCGCCAGCGGTCACCCGCTGGCGGTGATGGGCCCGCAGGTCTCCTACTTCACCCCCCAGATCCTGATGGAGGAGGACATCCACGGGCCGGGCATCGACGCCGACGGCGCCGCCTTCCCGGGGGTCAACCTCTACGTCGAGCTCGGACACGGAGCCGACTACGCGTGGTCGGCGACCTCCTCGGGGCAGAACATCGTCGACACGTTCGCGGCGCCGCTGTGCAACCCCACCGGCGGCCCCGTCTCGACGCAGCGAGCTTCTACCTGCTGCACGGCAGCTGCGTGCCGATGGAGACGCTCACCCGCATCGAGTCCTGGCAGCCCAACCTGGCCGACTCCACGCCGGCCGGTCAGGTGAGCCTCCAGACCCAGCGCACCGCGTTCGGCCTGGTCATCGCCCGCGCGCGAATCCATGGTCGCCCCGTCGCCTACACCAACCTGCGCTCCACCTACATGCACGAGCTCGACTCGGCGCTCGGCTTCGAGCGCTTCAACGAGCCCGGACTGATCCACCGCGCGCGACTTCTTCAACGCCGCCTACAACGTCGGGTACACCTTCAACTGGTCTACGCCGACGACCGGCACATCGGCTACTTCGACTCCGGACACAACCCGATCCGGGCGCCGCACACCGATCCGCTGTTTCCGAGCTGGTCGAGCGCGGCGTGGCGCGGCTCGACTCCCGCCGCGCTCAGCTCCCCGGTCTCGGACTCAGTCGGCGCAGACCCCGCAGGGTGGCGCGGCAGGCGGCCAGGGAGCCGCGCCCGCAGTAGCGATCAAGCAGCCGCTGATGGAATGGATCAACCGGCCCACCTTCCAGCAGGCGGACGAGATCCAGGGCCAGGGAGCTCCCTGAGGGCGGGCGGCCGCGGTCGCTCCCGCAGAACGGTTGGAGGTCCGATCCGGGGCTCTATAATGATCGGCGCTCACGCCGGGAGGCGTGGGTGCCCGTTCCCGGCGGAGCGGGTTTTCTTTCGCCCAAACGCCCTCATCCTCAAGGTCTTCACGCCATGCCCAAGGACGTCATCCTCACCCCTGAAGGACTCTCCAACCTCAAGGCCGAGCTCGACCAGCTCGCCACCAACCGCCGCCGGGAGGTCGCGGGCCGGATCAAGGAGGCGCGGGAGTTCGGCGACATCTCCGAGAACGCGGAGTACGACGACGCCAAGAACGAGCAGGCCATGCTCGAGGCCCGGATCGCCCAGCTGGAGGAGAAGCTCCGCTCGGCGACGGTGATCGACGCCTCGAACCTGACCAATGACGTCGTCCGGGTCGGCTCCGTGGTTCACGTCAAGGACGACGGTGGCAAGTCCACCAAGTACACGATCGTGGGCTCGGCGGAGGCCTCCCCGGCGGAGATGAAGCTCTCCAACGAATCGCCGGTGGGCAAGGCGCTGATCGGTCACAAGCGCGGCGACGAGGTCGTGTTCTCGACCCCCCGCGGCGAGCGCCGGCTGAAGATCACCAAGATCGAGATCGACTCCAAGTAGGCGCGGGCAATGGGCGAAGCGCCCGGCGACGTCTTCGCCGATCGGCGGCAGAAATTGGAGGCGCTGCGCGCCGCGGGCGTGGAGCCGTTTCCCCATGATTTCGACGGGGTGGAGCCCGTCAGCGCGGTGCGCTCGGCGCACGCCGGACTCGCGGCGGGAGAGGAGACCACGAGCGCACATCGCGTGGCCGGACGGCTGGCGGCGCGGCGCGGCCAGGGGAAGATGGCCTTCTTGGACATCGTCGACCGCTCCGGGCGGATCCAGCTCCAAGCTCGCGTCGACGAGCTCGGGCCCGAGGGCATGGAGCGATTGACGAGCCTCGATCTCGGCGACCTGATCGGGGCCGACGGCGTCGCCTTCTGCTCACGCCGGGGGGAGCTCAGCCTGCGGGTCACCGGCTGGACGCTGCTGGCCAAGTCGCTGCGCCCGCCCCCCGAGAAGCACCATGGACTGAGTGACGTGGAGACGCGCCTGCGCCACCGTGAGCTCGACCTGATCGCCAACCCCGAGGCGCGCACCCTCTTCGCCACCCGTGCCCGGGTGATCGCCGCGGTGCGGCGCTTCCTGGACGGCGCGGGGTTCCTGGAGGTGGAGACGCCGGTCCTCCAGCCCCTGTACGGGGGGGCGGCGGCGCGCCCGTTCACCACCCACCACAACGCCCTGAACCGTGAGCTGTACCTGCGGATCGCCACCGAGCTCTACCTCAAGCGCCTGATCGTCGGCGGCCTGGAGCGGGTCTACGAGCTCGGCAAGGACTTCCGCAACGAGGGCCTCTCGCACAAGCACAACCCGGAGTTCACGATGCTGGAGTGGTATGAGGCCTACGCCGACTACCTGGACGTCGCCGACCGCTGCGAGGCGCTGGTGAGCGCCGTGGCCGCCGAGATCGCCTACGAGGGCGAGTACGACTTCCATTCGCCCTGGCGGCGGGAGACGCTCGCCAATGCGGTCCTCCAGCGAACCGGGATCGACATCATGGACGCCCGCGGGAATCGGGAGGCGCTGGCGGAGGCGATGCGCGGCGCCGGGCTGACGGTCGCGGAGGGTGACACCTGGCCGCAGCTGGTCGACGAACTGGTCTCAAAGCACGTAGAGCCGACGCTGATCCAGCCGACCTTCCTGCTCGACTATCCGGTGGAGCTCTCGCCGTTCGCCAAGCGCCACCGCTCGCAGGAGGGGCTCGTGGAGCGCTTCGAGGCGTTCGTGGGTGGGATGGAGTTCGCCAACGCGTTCTCCGAGCTCAACGATCCCGACGAGCAGCGGCGGCGCTTCGAGGAGCAGCGGGCGCTGTCGGGGGCCGGCGATGCCGAGGCCCAGCCCTACGACGAGGCCTTCGTGCAGGCGCTGGAGCAGGGGATGCCGCCGACGGGCGGCATCGGGATCGGGATCGACCGGCTGGTGATGGTGCTGACCGGGCGCCGCTCGATCCGCGAGGTCGTGCTGTTCCCGGCGATGCGTGACTGAGGACGCTCGTCGCGCGACCGGAGCGCGTCCGTCGCGCGCGGGGCGGGGGGCGGCGGGCGGCGTCGTTCGCCATGCAGAACGCGCCACGCGTCACTCGCCCACTGGCCGCGCGGGCGCCTAAGCATGTGCCACGTGCACATCTCGCCAGCCGGCTGCGGCGGCCGAGCCGGTGGCGGGTTGTGCACCCACCCTCCGAAGACGCGGGGACCGGTTGGTAGACTGGGGCATGGCCCCAGAACGTGCCGTGTCCTCATTGAATCCGGTCCTCGGGCCGAGATAGACGAAAGGAACGGTCGCCTCGGCGTCCTCGTAACCGGCAGCGCTACCCTGAACCCAGGGATCATCTGATCCAGGACCACACCTCGACCGACCACACCGCCCGCCGACCAAGAGAGAAGCACAGCCATCATGTTCGAGCGATTTACAGAGCGAGCCCGCCAGGTGGTCGTCCTGGCGCAGGAAGAGGCGCGGACTCTCAAGCACAACTACATCGGCACTGAGCACATCCTGCTCGGCCTCCTGCGGGAAGAGGAGGGCCTGGCGGCTCGTGTCCTCGAGTCCCTGGACATCACGGTCGAGCGCGTGCGCGCGCAGGTCGTGCGAATCGTGGGCTCGGGCGAGGAGGTGACCTCGGGACAGATCCCGTTCACCCCGCGGGCGAAGAAGGTCCTGGAGCTGGCGCTGCGTGAAGCGCTGAGCCTCGGCCACAACTACATCGGCACCGAGCACATCCTGCTCGGCCTGGTGCGTGAGAACGAGGGGGTGGCGGCCCGGATCCTGCTCGACTTCGATGCCGATTCCGAGAAGATCCGCAACGAGGTGATCCGGATGCTTTCCGGCCCCGGCAGCCGCCAGCGCGGCTCCGGCTCGGGTGCGGCCGGCGCTCCGGCGGGCCCCGGCGAGGGCAAGAAGTCCTCCAAGCTGCTCGACCAGTTCGGCCGCAACCTGACCAAGCTCGCCTCCGAGGGCAAGCTCGACCCGGTCGTCGGTCGCGAGACAGAGATCGAGCGGATCATGCAGATCCTGTCGCGGCGGACCAAGAACAACCCGGTGCTCGTCGGCGAGCCCGGCGTCGGCAAGACCGCCGTCGTCGAGGGCTTGGCGCAGCGCATCACCAACGCCGACGTCCCCGAGCTGCTCAAGGGCAAGCAGATCTACACGCTGGACCTGGCGGCGCTGGTGGCGGGCTCCAAGTACCGCGGCGAATTCGAGGAGCGCCTGAAGAAGGTGATGAAGGAGATCACCCAGCGCGGCGACATCATCCTGTTCATCGACGAGTTGCACAACCTCGTCGGCGCCGGTGCCGCCGAGGGCGCCATCGACGCCGCTTCGATCCTCAAGCCCGCGCTCGCACGCGGGGAGCTGCAGACAGTCGGCGCCACCACGCTCGAGGAGTACCGCAAGTACCTGGAGCGGGACTCGGCACTGGAGCGGCGCTTTCAGAAGATCACCGTGGACCAACCGTCCACCGAGGAGACCGTGCAGATCCTCAAGGGGCTGCGCGATCGCTACGAGCAGCACCACAAGGTGAACATCACCGACGAGGCGCTGGGCGCTGCCGCGGAGCTCGCCGACCGCTACATCTCCGACCGCTTCCTGCCAGACAAGGCGATCGACCTGATCGACGAGGCGGCGTCCCGGATGCGGATCAAGTCGATGACCTCCCCGCCCGTGTACCGGGAGCTGGAGGACGAGATCGAGGAGACCCGCCGGGCCAAGGAGGCCGCGATCGAAGCGCAGGAGTTCGAGAAGGCGGCGAACCTGCGTGACAAGGAACGGCGGCTGACCCAGCGCAAGCGGGAGCTGGCCGATCAATGGGAGGCCGGGGACTCCACCGAGCGCCCCGCGATCGGCGAGGAGGAGATCGCCGACATCGTCTCGATGTGGACCGGCATCCCCGTGTTCAAGCTCACCGAGGCGGAGACCGCCAAGCTGATGCGCATGGAGGAAGAGCTACACAAGCGGGTGATCGGTCAGCACCCGGCGATCGAAGTCGTCTCCAAGGCCATCCGGCGCTCCCGCGCCGGGCTCAAGGACCCCAAGCGCCCCACGGGCTCGTTCATCTTCCTCGGCCCCTCCGGGGTGGGCAAGACCGAGCTGGCGCGGACGCTCGCGGAGTTCCTGTTCGGCGACGAGGACACGATGATCCGGATCGACATGTCGGAGTACATGGAGAAGCACGCCGTGTCACGGCTGGTCGGCTCGCCTCCGGGCTACATCGGCTACGACGAGGGCGGTCAGCTGACCGAGGCGGTTCGCCGCAAGCCCTACAGCGTGCTGCTGCTCGACGAGATCGAGAAGGCCCACCCGGACGTGTTCAACATCCTGCTCCAGATCCTGGAGGATGGCCGGCTCACCGACGCCCAGGGACGGACGGTCGACTTCCGCCACTGCATCGTGATTATGACCTCCAACATCGGCGCCTCCGAGATCGCGCGGAACACGCCGCTGGGCTTCGCCATCTCCGACGACGAGACCGGGATCACCTACGACGACATGAAGAACCGGATCATGGGCGAGCTCAAGAAGGTCTTCCGTCCCGAGTTCCTCAACCGGATCGACGACGTCATCGTCTTCCACAAGCTGGCTAAGGACGAGATCAAGGAGATCGTCGACCTGCTGCTGGCGCGGATCCGGCACTCGATGGCCGAGCGGGAGCTCCAGCTGGAGCTCTCCGAGCCGGCCAAGGATCTGCTCGTGGAGAAGGGCTGGGATCCCGCCATGGGCGCGCGGCCTCTGCGCCGGGCCATCCAGCGCTACATCGAGGACCCGCTGGCGGACTTCGTGCTGCGCTCCGCGGTGCCCCCGGGCTCCACGGTGCTGGTCGAGCCCGGCACCGAAGAGGACACCGAGGGAGATGTCAAGCTCTCGGTGATAGAGCCCGCGCCGAAGCCCACCCCGGTCGGGGTCGGTGCCGAGGGCGGCGAGGAGCCGGCCGCCGACGACCCCGAGGCGCACGACGCCGCCCTCGAGGGCGAGTAGTAAGAACTCTGTGACAACACCCGGGTGACGTCGGGTCCGGGGCGTAGCCTGGACGTCTGATGGCGCGTACGAGCTCGGTCCATGTCTGCTCACTATGTGGTCAGGAGACCCCTCGCTGGGCGGGGCAGTGCCCCGGGTGCGGCGAGTGGAACACCCTGGTCGAAGAGGTGCGCAGCGCCCCTGCGGTCAGCGACGGGCGCGCCGGCGCCGGCCGGCGGGTACGCGGCACGGCGCTGACCCCGGTGGCGTTGGGGGAGGTGGCGCGCCAGGAGCACGAGCGGCTGAGCACCGGCATCTCCGAGCTGGACAACGTGCTCGGGGGCGGGATCGTGCCGGGCTCGCTGGTGCTGATCGGCGGAGCCCCCGGAATCGGGAAGTCAACGCTGACGACGATGGCGCTGGCCAACCTCGTGGCCGCGGGGCGGCGCACGCTGTATGTCTCCGCCGAGGAGTCGGCTGCGCAGATCCGCCTGCGCGCTGAGCGGCTGACCGAGGGGGACGCGCTGCGCATCCCGGTGGTGGCCGAGACCGACCTTCACGCCGTGCTCGCGACGCTGGAGCGGGAGCGGCCCGAGGTGTGCGTGGTCGACTCCGTGCAGACGTTGCAGTCGAACGAGCTCACCAGCGCCGCGGGCTCGGTGGGCCAGGTGCGGGAGGTGGCCGCGGAGATCATGCGGGTGGCCAAGGCACAGCGCACCGCGGTGCTGCTCGTCGGCCACGTGACCAAAGAGGGCGCGTTGGCGGGCCCCCGGGTACTGGAGCATCTCGTCGACTGCGTGCTCCAGTTCGAGGGAGAGCGAGAGCGCACCTACCGCACTGTGCGGGCCGTCAAGAACCGCTTCGGCTCCACCGACGAGGCCGGCGTCTTCGAGATGCGTGACAGCGGGCTGGTCCAGGTGCTGGACGCCTCGGCGCGCTTCGTCGGCGAGGCCACGCGCGCCCCCGGGAGCGTCGTGCTGTGCGCGATGGAGGGCTCGCGACCGCTGCTGGTGGAGGTCCAGGCCCTGGTCAGCTCCTCCGAGCTGGTGCCGCCGCGCCGCGTGGTTGCCGGATTGGATCGCAATCGCCTGGCGCTGGTGCTGGCGGTGCTCGGACGCCACGGAGGGATCGGGCTGGGGGCCTCCGACGTGTTCGTCAACGTCGTCGGCGGTGTCCGCGTGGAGGAACCTGGTGCCGACCTGGCCGTAGCGCTGGCGGTGGCCAGCGCCGCCCGCGGGATCGCGTTGACCGCCGCCGCCGCTGAGCGTCCCCTGGCCTGCTTCGGCGAGCTCGGCCTGACCGGCGAGCTGCGCTCGATCGCCCACCCTGACCGCCGGATGGCCGAGGCGCAGAAGTTCGGCCTCACCCCCGTTCTCTCACCCGAGGCGCACCCCACGCTGAGAGCCGCGCTCCGAGCCGCACTGGGACGACAAAGCGCCCCGAGAACCCGAGCAGCCGCCTGAGGGCCTATCGCACCCTGTGTCCCCTCGCGCGAAGCGCAGCGGGGACACAGGGTGCGATAGGCCCGAAGAAGTAAAATGAGCCTTCATGGCGTCTCGCTCCGGGGAAGAGCTCAAAGAGGAGCTCGAATCTCGTCAGGAATCACAGATGGTGAGGGCGCTGGAGATGGTCGCGCCCGGCACCGCGCTGCGAGAGGGAATCGACAACATTCTGCACGCCCGCACCGGCGGGTTGATCGTTATCGGGGAGGCGGAGGAGCTGGCGTTCCTGCTCTCGGGCGGGATCAAGGTGGAGCTCGATTACTCCCCGGCGTTTCTCTACCAGCTCGCGAAGATGGACGGGGCGATCGTGCTGAATGCCAACGCCACCAAGATCGTCCACGCCAACGTCCAGCTGACGCCCGACCCGACGATCCTCACGATGGAGACGGGTACCCGCCATCGCACCGCCGAGCGTGCCGCCAAGCAGACCGACGCCCTCGTGGTGGCCGTCTCGGAGCGCCGCGAGGTGGTCTCCCTGTACGTTGACGGGATCAAGTACATCCTGGAGGAGATCCCGGTGGTGCTGGCCAAGGCCAATCAGGCGCTGGCCACGCTGGACAAGTACCGCAGCCGCCTGGACCAGGTGTCGACGCGTTTGACCGCACTCGAGTTCGAGGGTGGCGCCACCCTCCACGACGTCCTCACGGTGCTACAGCGCGCCGAGCTTGTCACCCGCATGGCGGTGGAGATCGAGCGCTACATCGTCGAGCTCGGCAGCGAGGGACGGCTGATCGAGATGCAGCTCGACGAGACGATGGTCGGCGTCTCCGCCGACAAGGCCGCGCTCGTCCACGACTATCTGGTCAACGACTCCGAGGAGGACTTCGCCACCGCCTTCGAGCAGTTGGTGCGGCTACCCCACCAGGATGTCCTGGACTTCGGGCGCCTGGCCGAGTTGCTCGGCTACGACCGCAAGCTCAACACACTCGACTATCCCACCTCCCCCCGCGGCATCCGCATCCTCGGTCGCATACCGCGACTGCCGAAGCTGGTGGTTCAACGGATCATCGACGAGTTCGGAGGATTGGAGGAGCTGCTTGCCGCCACCGACGGGGAGCTCGAGACCGTCGACGGAGTCGGCGAGATCAGGGCGAAGGACATCCGTGAGGGCCTTCGCCGCCAGCAGGAGATCAACCTCGTTGATCGCTACCTGCAGACGTAGTGCAAATCGCGCGGTTGCTCGCGCCGCCTCAGGAAAGAGGAGATCATCATCACAGAGATAATCGAAGAGAACCTCGACGAGGAATTCGGAGACATCGTCCCGCTTCCTCACATTGAGTTCGAGATCGGCGACAACGTGGTCTATCCCCATCATGGGGCCGGTCAGGTGATCCGCAAGGAGGCCAAGGACATCCTCGGCGAGAAGCGGGAGTACCTGACGATCAAGATCCTGCACAACGACATGACGGTGATGGTCCCCACGGAGAACGCCGGCGTCGCCGGGCTGCGGCGGGTGATCGACGAGGAGACGGTCAAGAAGGTGCTGGCGGTGCTGCAGGACGAGTGCTCGGAGATGCCCAAGAACTGGAACCGGCGCTTCAAGCACAACCGCGACAAGATCAAGACCGGTGACATCTACGAGCTGGCCGAGGTCGTTCGCAACCTTGCCCTCCGGGAGGCCGAGAAGGGCCTCTCCACCGGTGAGAAGCAGATGTACACCCGAGCCAAGAAGATCCTCGCGTCCGAGCTGATGTACGCACTGGAGATGAACGAGGAAGAGGTCGAGGCGCATCTGTACGAGCTGCTCATGGAGTCGACCCCCAACGGTCACGGGAACGGCGACGGCCACCTCGCCGTCGCCGCCGAGTAGCCGCGCGCCTCTGCGCAGATGGCGGTCGCGTTGCTCGTGGCCGCAGGAAGTGGCGAGCGCCTTGGGGCCGGTCGGCCCAAGGCGCTCGTCAACCTCGCGGGCCGGCCGATGGTGGAGTGGTCGGTGCAGGCGCTGAGGGGCGTGGCCGAGATCGAGCGGATCGTCGTGGCGCTGCCGGCGCACGAGCTTGCTGGCGTGCCCGTCGGCACCGAGGCGGTCCCGGGGGGCGCGGTTCGCTCGGAGTCGGTTCGCCGCGCACTGGCGGCCGCGGGGCCGGGAGACCCGGTGGTGGTCCATGACGCCGCCCGCCCGCTGGCCGAGTCAGAGCTCTTCCGGCGTGCGCTCCGGGAGCTTCAGCGCACCGGGGCCGACGCGGTGATCGCGGCGGTGCCGGTGACCGACACGATCAAGGAGGTGGCCGGCGACGGGCAGACGGTGTCGCGGACGCTGGAGCGTCGGTCCCTGTGGGCGGTGCAGACCCCCCAGGTCTTCCGCCGGGCGGCGCTGGAGCGGGCGCTGGCGGCGCCCGAGGATCAGCTCCGCGCCGCCACCGACGATGCCTGGCTCGTCGAGCGCGGCGGGGGCACGGTGCGGGTGCTCCCGAGCGTCCCCACCAACTTCAAGGTCACCACCCCGCTGGACCTGCGGGTGGCCGAGCTCCTGCTGGCTGAGCGGGCCGCGTGAGCCCAGGGCTCCTCACCACCGGCATCGGCTACGACTGCCACCGCTTGGCGCCGGGGCGCCGCCTGGTCCTCGGCGGCGTGGAGATCGATCACGACCTCGGTCTCCAGGGCCACTCCGACGCCGACGTCCTCTCCCACGCGGTGATCGACGCGCTGCTGGGCGCAGCGGCGCTCGGAGACATCGGCGAGCACTTCCCTGACACCGACGAGCGCTTCCGGGACGCCGATTCCCTGGCGCTGCTGCGCCGCACCGCGGCGCTGCTGGCCGGGCACGGCTTCACGGTCCAGCACGTCGACGCCACCGTCCTGATCGAGCGGCCGAAGCTGGCGCCGGTCCGCGAGCAGATCCGCGACTCGCTCGCGGCGGCCCTCGGCGTGGGCACCGGTCACGTGAGCGTCAAGGCCACCCGCGGCGAAGGGATGGGCTTCGTCGGTCGCGGGGAGGGCGCCGCGGCGCTGGCGGTGGCCACCGTGGCGGGACCGTCGCGGGCGGGCCCGCCGGCTGGCTGAACGGAGCCTCAGGCCGCCCGGGCCGAGCGCCGGGCAGCGGCCCGCTCACGCATCTGCTCGTACTCCACCAGCCGCTTCAGCTGTCGGAGCGTCTGCTGCAGGTGGCGCTGCACCGTGGGGGCGGCGAGCCGCTCAGCCACCCAGCCCCCGAGTCCGGCACCCGGGACCCCGTAGGCCAGCCGCAGCTCCACCCGGGTGCGGCCGGAGTCCTGCGTGCGCAGCCGGAAGCGACCGCGCTGGTCGATCCCGGTAACCGAGGTCCAGGCCAGGTCGCACGGCTCCCGGAACTCGACCACCTCCACCAGGCCGCCCACCTCCGCCGAGCCCACCCGCAGGAGCATCCGGTACCGAGCTCCGAGCCCGGTGGGCTCCTCGCTGACCACCTCCCAGCGGGTGATTCCGGACATGAAGCTGAGCGCCCGCTCAGGGTCGGAGGCGACCGCGAACACGCTGTCGATCGGCGCGGCGATCTGGACGTTGGCGCTGACCCTCATCCGATCAGGGGCAGGCTGCGCTCGGCGGCGAGCGCGTCGAGTGTCTCCTGCATCAGGCGGCGGATGTGGTCATAGACAACCTCTATGTCCGGGTCGGGGCCGAACTCCTCGTGCAGGTCGATCGGCGGCAGGGTCTCGATCGTGATCTTGGCGGGAGCGGGGAAGTGCCCGAGCATGTCGCCGACGTTGAGGCCCCACGGCAGCGCCAGCGAGATCGGCAGCACCTTCAAGCGGAACATCTTGTCCAGACGCAGGAGCCGAGCCAGACCCTCGCCGCGGGAGAGGAACAGCGCCGTCTCCTGCCCGCCGATCGAAACCACGGGCACGATCGGGACCTCCTGCTCCAGCGCCAGCTTGATGAAGCCCTTGCGCCCCCCGAAGTCGACCTGGTGGCGGTGCCAGCTCGGCCGGTGGACCTCGTAGTCTCCGCCGGGGTAGACGAGCAGGGCGGCGCCGCTGGCGAGGGCCTTGCTGGCGTTCTGCGGAGAGGCCGCGACGGTGCCGAACTTTCGCAGCTGTGCCAGCCCCGGCATCGAGAGCACGAGGTTGTGCGCCAGCTGGAAGAAGGACCGTTCGACGCCGAAGTAGGTGTTGAAGGCCAGCGTGAAGACGATCGTGTCCGGAGTCATGTTGCCTCCGGAGTGGTTGCCGACCAGCAGCACCGGCCCACTGTCGGGGATGTTGCCCAGGCCGCGCACCTCCCCGCGGAACCAGATGCTGGCCAGCACCCACAGCAGCGGCAGGCGCTCGCGGATGAAGTCCGGATCGCGCTCGTCGAGGTCGGCGCGAGAAATGCGGCGCTGCGCCTGGCCGGCGATCTCCCGCGCCGCCCTGCTCAGAAGCGAGGATCGGTCGGGTTGGCTGGGTGTGCGCTCGGGTGTCTCCACGTGCCCGTTGCGCCTGTCGCTGCCCGCGGTTCGCGTTTGCATCAAGGTGGACCCTTGGAGGTGTTACGCGGCGCGCGCACCGGGCGCAGCGTACGCGACGCTGTCCCGCGCGCCCTGCTCCGCTCGGGCGAAGAAGTCCAGCAGCAGCTCGTTGGTCTCCTCGGGATGCTCGACCTGGGGCACGTGACCACAGGACTCGAGCGTCACCTGCTCGGCGCTGGGCAGCCACTCGCCCACGTGGCGGCTGAAGGCAGCGGGGATCAGCGGATCGTGGGTTCCCCAGACGAACAGGGCCGGCGGCTGCAGCTCCGCCAGGCGGGGGTAAAAGCCGCCGCGCCCGAACGGCGCCTCCAGGTAGATGTTCCGCGCCGAGGCCAGAAACGCGTAGCGCGCCCCGGCGGAGTGGTAGATCCGGCGGAACTCGTCGACCATCAGGTCGGCGACGGCCGGGTCCAGGGCGTCACGGTCGGAGAACATGCTCCAGAACTGCGCCGCGACCATGTTCCGGTGGAAGGTGTGGGGCAGCAGGCCGAACTCGGGCCGCAACAGGCGCACGATGGGATGGAAGCCACGCCGCAGCCACGCGACCGCCGGGCAGAGCAGGCCGAGAGCGCTGACGCGCTCGGGGGCGCTGAGCCCCATCTCGATCGCGATCCTGCCGCCCATCGAGTTGCCAACGACGTGGGCCCGGTCGATGCCGAGCTCGTCCATGAAGCCGAGGATGTCGTGGGCGTACCAGCGGGCGTTGTAGGCGCCGCGTGCCGGCTTGCTGGAGGATCCGAAGCCCGGAAGGTCGGGGGCGTGTACGCGATAGCGGCGGCTGAGCGTGGCGGCGGTCTCGAAGAACGAGGCGCGAGTTCCGCCGAGGCCGTGCAAGAGCAGCACGTCGGGCCCCTCGCCCATCGTCAGGGTCGAGATCCGGTGCCGTCCCACCGGGACGTCGTAGATCTGCAGCAGGGGCGGCCGTCCGCCGGGCAGCCGGAACAGGCCCTCGAAGGCCACCGCGTGGTCCAGGTTGCCGCGTACGGTGAGTAGACGCTGCTGGAAGGCCTGGACGCCCGAGAGCTCGCCCTCGCGCAGCCGCATCCAGGTCTGCGAATCGGTCTCCATCGTTACGTCGGGCTCGCGCCGGGTGACCCCGTGGCGCACGCGGGCGCCGTGGGTCGTGCAGCGCACCTCCCAGGTGTGGCCGAGGTCGCACACCGGAGTTCCGCAGATGATGGGCACACGGACACGCTGAATAGTGGTTGTGAGCAGGGCTTTTGGGCTGGTCGGGGGAACGAGCCCGTGTGTCTACAGATTGGCCGCGGCCGGCGGCTCGGGGACA
>JAABUJ010004180.1_pt1 | contig 15401 bp, 10 predicted proteins | sample 5559131 | NCBI WGS metagenome assembly JAABUJ01 (sample SAMN10711875, study PRJNA513366) | rock metagenome | isolation source: Antarctica rocks | place: Antarctica: Victoria Land, Mt New Zealand nord | collected 2016-01-07 | reverse complement strand
AAGAAAATTAATCTATTTCTTTTAAATTTATTACTTCTTGTTCTTTAGTTATTTTTAGTAATCGTATAAAATCGAATTAAGATTAAGAAAAGCTAGCAACTCTATAAATAAGTTGTTGCTCTCTAGTTCATGTCACACGCTCTTTTAATTTAAACGTCGTATAAGCGTTTGTTAAGCCTTTGAATTCGCAAGTTCGTATACGATCTCGCATCGTTCGTACAATCTACGTTGCTATGTTTCAAGTCTTAAGATAAAACAAAAGAATAGACTTGCATTCTTAATTAGAAGTTCTACGTATTAACAAATCATATTTCGAACTTGTACGAAGTTTTGTTGCTCTTGCGACGTTCATTGATCGCAAACGATTTACGAAAGTTTGTAATTAAAACAATCAAAGAAGCGTTTATATCGAACGATGCGTTGAATTTATGTCTTGATCTCGTTGTACGCAATGCGATTTACGTTTTGACATTCGTCGATAAGATGCAATGCGCCTTAAAGGTAGTCACAAAGCAAGCAATGATCTTGAAGCGTCTTTAGCGTTCGAAGTTGCTTCTTGTACGTTAGCGTCTCTTGTTTGCTTTCGTTCAAGGCGCGCATTTTAATTTGATTGCGTTGATATTATTGCGCTTTGTACGTACAAGAGAAGACGTTGTCTACGTCGTTCGTCGACGATGCGAACGCATTTGCTTTTGTCTCGCAAATATCGCAAAGCTCTTTGTGCGCATTCTTCTCGCATTGCGTACGATCGATTCGTTCGTTTAAATAATGATTTAAAGTTATGCGACGACAACTTGATTGCGAATCAATTTTCTAAAGATATTAATGCAACGATTAATTTATAATTAAGAAATTCTTTGTCGATGCTTGTACAATGACGATGTGACACTCTTGTTTGTCTCGTTTATCTCGTTCGCTCTTTTGCGCGTAATTTAGTAAACTAAAAAGATTATTCATGTAGACGATTAAGTTAATGTCTTGTTTATTTAGCTTCAAAGATAGAGCGATAATAACGATCATTGTACAACACTTTGAGCGATCGAATTGTTGCAATATCTTGTTTTTGTTCGTTAGCTTCGCATAATAACGTAGATTGCCTAGCTCTTGCGTTAAGCTCTTAATCAAATCGACAATTGTACAAAAGACAAGAATTTTGTCGAAGAACGAAACGTTTGCGACAAGTCGTTGCATCTTAAGTGCGACGTTCTTTCTCGTCAACAAGTTGCGAATCTTGTAACGAATATTAACACACGTGATAATTGTACGAAGCGTCGACGACGTCGACGTAATCGACGCGAGACGCAACGTTCGCCAAAAATTAAACTCTCGCGACGACGACATAATGATCATTAGAAAGAGCAATTGCGTTTTCATCAAAACAAGCTTTCACAATTGCAAGAAAATTGTATAAAAGCTTAGATCGCAATTTAGTAGCAAATAACATTTGTCGAAGGCGATACAATTTAGTTAATTCGTTGTACGAAGTCAATTTAGCACGTCGTGAAACTTCGAACGCACAAAGATCTTCAAGATAACAAGAAGAATCTTAAGATCGTCGAAACTCAAAGACGAAATCAATTACTCGCGACAATAGAGATTGTGTTTTTGACATCGTCGTACTAAATTCTATCGCAACGAGATTAGAAATACGATGATAACAAGGATCTCGCTAGTCTTGTACGAAGTCAAGAGAGCAAAAAGCAAACTTTTGTTCACGTTAATAAGCATAATTACTAGTGGAAAACTCTTCTCGCACAAGATGCGCGCCAAGCTCTTCGTCTACAAAGAGCGAAAACGCATAGAATTGTTATATAAACGACGCAATTGCTTCAAGAGATTCGTCTTATATAAGATTCGCTAACGTTTGCGCATTTAATTTGAATTGTACAAGTCAAAAAAGTTAACACGTTTGTCGCACGAGATTGTCTCGTTAATCGTAAATTGTAAATAAAGAAAACGATATCACATTAAATTGATTTTGCGATATCGTTATTATATAAAGACTTTCTTCTCGTTCTAATTCTATAGTACGCGTGCGTACGTAATCTTGATTATTAATAACGAATATGCGACTTGCTAAATCATTATGATCTTTAACAAAATCTCGTTCACGACAAAATTGTTCTTCTTGTTCTCGAAATAATAATTCGTACGAAAGTGTTAACGACTAATGTTGATCACTAGATGTTAATATGTTTGCGAGTTGATCTTTTGTTCGAATGTTAACAAACTCTCTCGCTTTATAACTTCTTATATACGCTTCGCTTTTTATTAACGATTTTAGCGTTTATACAATTAAAGAAAGACGAACACTTGCGAAGCAACATAGTAGAGAATCTTAAGTCGCTTCACAAAGAATTAAATGAGTCACAAGTATCGTACAAGTAGTTGATCAATAAGAAAGAGCAAATAGCGATAAATTAGCTTAATCTTGTCGTTGCGCGAATATTTCTTGTGATAGCGAATTACGAAAATTATTATCTTGTTCTTTATGTATACGTTTCGTTGCTAGCTCGTTGCGATGTTGCGATGTCGTACAAAGAGCAACTTAATAATGTAAATAAGTTGTTCTCTTGTTAAATGCATAAGCAACAACAATTAAGTGCGAAAGGCGATCATTGTTCACAAATAAATTAGCACGTTCTTCGACGACGCAATCTCGCGTGTGCGTTCGAGCCAAAAGATTATATAAAGAACGATCGTCTATTGCGAGAGCTATTATAGCTAAATGTCGTCGTTAAGAGATTAGCGAAAGCGCCAATCTTGTAGAAAGTTCTAGTTAACGTTCGAGTTGCTAGAATCGTCTTGTAGATTGTTTCAATTCACGTTAGAAATAGACGCGCGAGTTGTACGTTACAAAAGTAGTTCGTTCACGCAAAGCGCCTAGATCTCGTGTAGCAAATCGTGCACTTATGTACGAAACTTAATCATAATAAACTAGATCTCGCGATAAAGAACTAGATTGTCGTTTTACTTCATGCGATCGTTCTAGATAATGTTGAAAACAATCTTCATTCTATACGAACGCAAATTTAGCATTCATTTTATTAAATGTGCGTCTCGCGCATTAGAAATTGTTGCGACATGCTCTTTAAACGAAAAAGCACAAACGATCGTTTGCGATCGTAAACGAACGAGAATCTTAAGTCGTTCAAGAATCTTAAGATGTTTAAGTCGTTCGTATCGTTCGAATCGTTCGCGTCGTTCGTAGACAAAAGAGAAATCAAGATAAACAAGTTGACGACAAAGTCGTATAAAGTTACGCGTATAACAAAGTATTGCGACAACTTAATTATTAACGAGAGCAACGAAATGTATTGCTACGAAGTCTTAAATTCGCGTTTAATAACGTCTAGAATAATTAAGACGCAAATTAAAAGACTCTTGTACTCTTTTGTACGCATCGATTAATTTAGTAGTTGTAGATAGATGCGAAGACAACAATCATAAAGCGAGAAGAACTTCGACTTTTTCTCACTCTTGATTTAAGTTTAAGATGTGAACGAGGTCTTTGCGACGATTTGCAACGTCTTCAAGACTTGACATTGCGAAATTAACAAACGATACGAACACAATTGTTCGTCGTTCGTCAACATTGTACAAAGAAGAAAAATGATAATCTCTTGTCACGAACGAACGAAGCGCGTGAGATTCTCTCGTTAATACAATTGTAGCACTTGCTTCGAACGTAAACTCAACTTGATCTACATAATCTTCGTACGAACGAAATGATCAATCTTCGTTCGCACGATTTGCTCGCATAGTTGCATCGTCTCGTGCATGATTATTTAAACGACGTGCTTCTAGTTCGCGTTCGAGGCGATAAAAGATTAAATTAGCTCTCGCAAGCGCGATCGCTAGCAATCGATCAAATAGATGACTCAACTTGTACGACGCATCTAAGGATTAATCTTGATGTGATCGCTAACGTTAATAGTGTTTCAAGTTCGAACATAGACTTGCGTACAAAGAGCGTTCATTTACGCGTTAACGATCGCTAATCTCGACTTCGAGGTCTTTGCGCACGCAACGAACGAATTGCGCATCTCGAAGAAGCTAGAATTCTTTCTTGACAAATAGAGTTGTTGACATCGAATCACGCATTAAAGAGACAACTTCTACGTTTAATTGCGTACGAAGAAGGACGAACGACCTTCAATAAGAAATTTAGAGACTTGATGCTTTTGACGACAATGTCGACGCATGTTGTGCATTTAGCGACATATGTATAAACATTGAACAAGATTCTATAGACACAACAATTCGTTCTCGTACGTAAAGAGAAAAGATAGAGACATGACAACAAAGATTGACACGATCTTTTGCTAAGACTAGTTCGCGTTCTTTTGCTCACATCGCGTCAAAATAATATGTAGAGTCTCGAAAGTGTAACGATGTTATTTGTGCAAATGAGTTCGCAAGTTCGTTCGTCGCATTTCGTACGCATAGCTTCGACAAATTCAAAGCGATTAACAAGGCAAAAAGAAGAGCATCTTGTCGATAATTCGAGACTTCATTTCGCGAGAATAGAGATTAGAAACGTTCGAAAGAAGCGTTTGTACGACGTTGTGAGTGCTATAACGAGAAAAGACACATCAAGAGTTGTCGAACGCAATTTAAGAGTTATTTCTTGATGCTTGCTCGTTGTCGCGACGCACAATCGTTTTGAGGCGCGCATGCAATTGGTTAGCGACAAGACTAACTCGACTAAGTACGTTCGAGAGAGCTAAATCTTGTCTTAAGCGAAAATGCCTCATCGAAATCTCGTTGTACGACAGCAACGTGCTGCGCGATCATCGTGACCTGCGACAAGAAGTTGTTTGATTCGTTTACAATCTCGAATCGTTTGATCGCGACGTTCAAGTTTTAGCTATTTCGCTTTAGAGAACATGCAAGGGTTGGACAATCGAAGTCGAAAACAGGGCTAAACCTCGGCTTGCGATGTACGCGAGCCAAGAAACCTCTTGTCCCTCTCGCGAAACGGGGCTGGACGTCCGGTCTCGTTATCCCTGCTATATAGAAATCGATGGACCTGGAGGGTTTCCCCTCTCTTTGACTCTCTTCGCTTGAATTTTATGGGCAACTATTTCTTTGAATAAAGAGGCTTACACGACGCGAAGCGAGCTCATTCCATCTCGATGTGAATTTGTCAAAGGAATTATTAGGCAAGAGATTCGAAAGCCAACGCCACGAGATTCGAATAATGATTGTCTCGAGATACGAAGATCTAAATTTCAGGCTCAGCTTTGACGTTGTAGTGATTGAAGCGCCAAATAAGCAAAGTCTGGAGCGCGAGATCAAGAGAATGAAAGAGCTTACATCGGAGATTTATTTCTAAAGAAGGCTAATAGCATGTGGAGTCTTCCGCGGGGAGAGTACATAGTCTGCATAGACAACATCGAAGTAGTACGAGATGCAATGAACGATGTGGTTGACAATTGTAGTGTGCGTCATTATACAAAGCACAGACATAAATGCGACTCCGACCAAGTGTGAGTCAAAGACCATTGAGGCCACCTAAGAAGTGACCAGAGATATGAAGAATGCGACCGGTGGAACCTCGGGTACGGGTAGCCCCGCATGGGACAGGCTTACGGGTCTAGGCTTTGAATGGGTCAAATTCCTTTCCCTCCAGTCAACCTTCTTTCGTCAATAATTATCACAGATGTCTTCCTGGAGATATAGCCTGCTCCCAGCTCATGAGATTAGCGGGCGAGGCTCGGGGTCTGCATCACAGCTTATCACACTTGCTAGAACACTAAGGTTTCTTTCTGCTACGTTTATTCTTGGACTTATCGTTGGCGGCTCGTTCATCGCAGGACGATTTAGTGCATCGAATCGCGAGGGGCATGCCTGTAGGCGATTTATCCACAATGAACATAATCCTAATAGCATGTTCTAGTAGTGAATGATGCTAATCGATCCTTTATTTACAATCGAACATTTGCCCAAGCTTCGTCAAACCGCAGTAATCAAGCTTGGGTGGACATGTTCCCGGAGCACGGAACTTTCTTTAGACATCCCAGCGCGAAACCATCCCAGCGCTCTACATTATCGGTCTACCACCAACTACATTGCTTGGTACGATAGCCTCTACTGAAAAGCACCATCTTAGCTGACAATTGCACTTAGAACGGCATACGCCTTGGCTTTTGGCAGGCTTACGGAGCGGCGCTCCATGGTAGAAAATTAGGAGAAAAAGACATGGGTCCAATGTCATCACCTGCTCACATTCGCCATTGTATCGATCTGCTCAGGCAGAGCTTGATGTGTAACGCAGATACAACTTTCGAAATCAAGGATGAAATTGCAGGTGGTGTTCATGGCTTTGGAGTCCAGCACCGTTGCAAAGATTGGAATCATCTGATCAGACTGGTAAATGGCTGGCAGGCGAACGATCTCTGATCGAGAGTACAATCAAGATCGACGGTATGACACAGGGAAGTAACGGTATGCAGCGCTGAAAACCTGCGCCATGATTGAGTACGCTTGCCCTTTGCCCTAGGAGCAATGTCCACGACCCTTTCTACCGACTATGCCATACCTCTCAGCTCTTTCTCGTCCACCACCCGATCTCGAAGAGACTGTCGAAGGCTCTGCCAGTCCATACACCTATGAATAGGCCTCTCGTTACTCAATATAGGTTTGGAGGTCATTTGGTCCCAGCTAAAGGTTGTCAACGATGTCGTGTCCGGATGGCACATCGCAGAAGCTCGTAGGAATTCGATGCAATGGTCCGCGTGCACCTGCCAGTCTCGAGCTTGAGAGGTTGTCATGTTGGGATAGTAGACCTCTCTGTAATTGAGTCGGCGGAGCATTTTCTATCCGCGATTTCAGCGATATATCAAGGCATGGGATATGCACTGACCGTGCAGTGGAGTTGATGAAAGACTCCCAACCAAGCAAGGTGTCCACCTCCTGGAAGCTGGACTGACATCTGGTCATGTCGATCCAGCTCCTCCTTTGTGACTCGAATGTTGATATCCGCCAGCAACGCTTGCCATGCTAGATCGATATCCACAGCTGGGACTCCAACATAGGGGCTCTCATGCATGGTCATGAATTGCTGGTTCTTGAAATTGACGGCCAAATTTTCAATGGCTAAAGTCCTGTCAGCCGACTTGGGCCCTATGGAGTTTGTGGTGGCCTACCATGTCTGGGATGCTCGCATCGAGACCGCCCAACAAAGATCGAGAATACACTACATGTGGTGTATAATAAAACCAAAAGGACATGAAGCAAGAAAGCGTGCGACGAGAGTGCTATCTTGAGCCGTTTCGATAATATTCGGCTTGAGGAGTTGTTTTTCTTTCCACATTCTTCTTCAACAAGAAGCTGCTCTTTCTCTACAATGACCTCTTCGCAACTCAGCATCTAAAAAACTTGCAAACGCGAACTTCTCATCTGAGAGGATGCAGGCGCTGCAGGCACGGATGGTGGGCTCAGTCCTGCCTCCTCCATCTGAGTTTCAATAGTGGGGTTTTGATCGGCCCAAGGACGAATCTAGATCGATAAAAGATCTATGAGTCGCAGCTTGTGTATGCTAGTATCCCGGGTCCAGGATTCTATGTGCATAAAGGGGTCAGAGCAAGATAACGCAGCTGGTAGCACTCCCACTGACCGCTCTTTTCCGCGGATGCAGTCTGGCTTGGCCATTCGATCCTGTCTAATACGGCTACCACGGCATGCACGACCGCTACGTTCGGAATCCTTCCACATGTTGGATTCAACGCCAGTCTTTGGACAGGAGTTCCATTCGCCCGAATAGACGCTTATGTGCTTGCATCTGCCGGCACCAATCGTAACAACGAGAGACATCGCAACGCCCAACCCTGCGAGAAGACCGGAAAATCCAGGCGAAAACGGATGCATGCATCCCATGACACTTGATTGAACTAGAGATCCTACTTTTGTGAAGAACTTATTAAAGTACATTCCATCGCAAGGAATCACAGCCAGACCAATCTCTCCCGCACGAATTTCCCCGAATCTCAGATTACCGAGATTCTACGCCCACCGTCAAACATGAAGTTGGTTCAAGTGCTTCTTCTTGCTTTAAATGCCTGTGCTGCTGCAATGCCGCTAGCTTCCCCAAGAGGTAACGTCCCAGAGGAATGTCTTCTTTATCTTGGCGCTTACACTTCTCAAGCTGTAATGCCTCGAGATGCCGATGACGAGATCGTGTATCCCGACGAGAAGTTCTACGCGGAAGAATACAAAAGATGTAGGTCTATCACACTTCCCAATGTCGCACAGCATCTGCAAAGCTGAGCTGACGCCACGCAAGCTGCGCACGATGCCGATGAGGATGTGGTCTATCCTGATGAAAAGTTCTATGCCGAGGAATATTGAGGCCGGTCGGATTTGTAGCCGATGTTGCAGCTATCAGTTGTCGTTCAGGTGTATTTTCGTTTGCATCCTCATATGCATCATCTGCTAGATAGTATGAGACTGGTGGTGCTTAGGGCTGTTTTGTTGCAATCATAGGCTGAACACTGTGCTGGTCCATGTTGTTCTGAAGTTCGCAGGCTGGCCCAATTTATGAAGTTCCTGTCACGGGTCACGCTGGACATTCTTATTGGCAAGCCAACCGCCCATTGGCCCGGAGAGTCTTGCGCCTCTGCCAAATCAAAACCCAGGGTGGCACACCCCTTTCATGGACGCTCGGCCCGTGTATGGCTCGAGCTTCATGCACGAACAGCTGTCATCTTTTCAAACCAGGGGCCTCTGTGAGGACGCCTAATCGGTGTCCGCCTACTTCGAAGTAGTCTACTGTGCTAGCGACGAGAGGCCATCGATCAACGTGTTGGAGCATCTTGCATGTGGTGACCTGGATCAGCGCGAACCCTGACCAGACCACGCAGCCCCACTTTGGCTGAGCATGGTTATTGAAAGCGAGGAGATGTGTAGATCGGATTGTCGTTACCGCTAACAATCAACGTGACACTGCGTCACTTACTCGTACAGGGTCTGTGTTTCAATCCGTGCCACATTGGTGTCACTCGATACAGTTCCACATCCAAGACGACCGAAGATGTTGCTTTGCGGGACATCAAGGCAAGGATACAACCTTACACATACGGACGAGAAGGGAGATGGTTCTGTCCCCAAAGGGAGGGACAGTCTCCCATGGAGACGAGTTTGCTTTGTCTATCTCCCATCCATCTGCCTACTTCTCTTAGCTGGGTTCGTTATTGGTAGAGTTCAGACAACGCTGAACAAACCAGAGATCGACTGTAAGCCAGAAGCTCAGCATTTATCACCAAAGAGACTGGGAGTCTATGCGAAACTCACACTTCGGCAGTGGATCCCATTTCGATCGTCTTCGCGTCCAACAGGACTTTCCTCCAGCGTCCCTCCGAACAGTCGGACCTGATATGGAGCTCTCTGTACCCAGCGAACCATGGGTTTTTTGACTACCCTGACGAAAGCCCACGGCGGTCCACCTTTGCTGGCTTCCACCAGTTGCACTGCGTGGTATGTATACAAAGATTATCCAGTGATTTCACAGGCTCATTGAGGGTGCCAGGACACACTTCGAAGGGGCTTCTACGAGGTCTACGACTCGAGGGAAGCTATTCTTCGGGGGGATAATTCCTCTTATGGAGAGGAGAGCATTACACTTCATCACGTCCTGCACTGTATAGAGTTCTTGCGGCAAAGCATAATGTGTCACGCGGACAGCACGATCGAAGCGAAAGATCCCGACTTTCACGGTGTAGTCGGGTTTGGTATTGCGCATTCGTGCAAAAGCTGGGATCAGTTGGTCAGATGGGTCAACTCTCGAAATGGCTTAAACACCGATTGAGGAAGGGACAGAAGTATCCCTTGATGAGTGTCCTCCAACAGAGTCCATGTGAAGTAGTATTAAATCAGCACGCCGACAATCGATCAAGACTTGTTCCCGTCCCACATACACCTTGCGACTTGACCTTAGACTTCCATGGGTGCAATGGCAATGACACTGTCGTGCACCGACACGTTGTAAGGATAAATCTTCACAATTTTCAGCCCAGCCGATTGGACCAGGGTCTGCCATTGTTCGTGTGTGCGCTCCAAAGATCCGAGAGCTGCCATCATGGTGAGGTCAAGTTGCGTTGCCTGCCACGAAGCCTTGAAGTTCGGCAAAACCATTTCATCAACCAGGATGATAGAGGTTTCGCCCATTGCAGCTTTGAGGTTGCTGAGTATTGCCACACAATTGTCATCAGTCCAGTCGTGCAGGATGTTACGAAGGTAGTAATACTTCGCGCCTACATATCGTTAGGAAGTGTAATATGGATTGTACTACTCAGCGCAAACCTTTGACAGGTTGAGGCTGGAAGAAGTCATGCTCCATCACTTTGACATTCGGCAAAGACATCGCGTGAGCCAAGGTTTGTGGAAGATCTTGCAGAACAATCTGGCCTTTAAGGTCTGGGTACTGGGCTTGTAGCGCGGCGCACTGATGGCCGAAACCGCCGCCCACATCCACCAAGACCGGCTTCTGAGGGTCCCAAGTCGATGTCTCATCCTTCACTGGATATACATCGAGCCATGTTGGCATGCCCACTCTCTGGGCTCCCATGTATTTGTTGAAATGATTGAATTTCTCAGGTTGCTGGGAGAACCATAGAAACACCGGTAGGCTGGTTTTGAAGGTTTTGTTGAAGACCGTTTGAGTATTGTCGGAGAGGTTCTCATACTTTCTCTCTGCCAAGACAGATGGGAGATCTTGGTATTGAGGCCCTACGGTCTCGAAACTATGAACGCTAATTGTTAGCTGTCTGGTCTTGCTCTTGGGATCTTACACCCAAGATTCGCACCAAGAGAGCATGGTCTATGAACTTGAACAGCTCCACTTTAGGCGTAGGTGGCTTACTAGTGGTAGATCCCTGACTGATTTCCTTCAATCGCCAATGTTTTAGTTATGTTGTTGGCGGTGTAGGTGTCCTTTGCATCTTCCTTGATAATCCCAGTAGATGCTAGGTATCGTAGCACGCGGCCTAGAAGGATGTCAGTGACTCTATAATCCTTGATTCATATTATCTACTACGCCTAAAGCTTACTCAGGAGCAAAGGATCGGCGTGATGCGTTCCAGCGAGCTGCTCAACATCCAGAGCGTTGGGGCTCTCCGCTAAAGAGTTGAAGATCTTCAGATCCACTCCGACTTTGATGACTGCAATTTGAAGGTTCTAGCGCAGTGATTATCAAATTGTAAGTCATCTCTGGAAGAAAAAGTTTCCAATAGACTTCACAATGGAGACTGTAAGAGATTACTTGCCGGCGATTATTTCCAGTCTTCACTTACCTGGTATAAGATCCTTTGCATTGTGTCTTCTGGGGCCTCAATCGAATATGCAACGTCCCTGAGCTTGTCGAGAATGGCCCTGCGCCCAGTCTCGTCGACCGTCGCAGCCTTGGCGTTGATCTGATCAAGCAATGCGTCCATGGCCAAAGCTATCGTTGATGGAATGCAGAAGAATTACTCGTGTATGGGAATCACTTCAACCGCTCTGAATTCGAAGCTCAAACGTATGTGGAAGAGGATGATCCACAAAGCACTTGTGCCCATAGCCTTGTGATTATAATTCATATCTACTGTAACGCGTCATGATGATTACGCTGCACCTTGCCGCATAGATGCTTGGGTGGGGGCTTGGAACCTCTTAGAATGCCAGATATCCTCCTAACAACTATGGAGAAAAGCAAGTCGAGCATGCAAGCCCCTTGTCAAGTAGATGCTTGTGTAAGCATATTTGAAGGTGTGTGAAATCCGCGAAAGTGCCTAATAACACTTTAGGGGTGCATAAACGCTAAGCCCAAATAGTTAGTAGCTCCGCAGGTCCTTGGGGGCATGTTCCATGCATCCTGATATTGGTACTTTCACTATGAGGACTTTGTTGTGATGGGGGTAAGTTCAGGGCAAGCGAGCTCAATGCTGCCTGCAACTTGTGTGTTCTTCTGTGCCTGCTCCTGCAGATCATCGGGTTGTGGGATGCCGATTGTCGCTTTCTGATTCGGGATGTTACGATCGAGCGGTACCTGACAATACGTGGACAGCGGCAGCGCAATTAGACGGAAGGATTCCGCCTTGATGTGGTTGCACAGCAATTGAGTAATCGATTCTTCCGCTTTGACCCAACTGTGAAGAATCCCCTGGCACGTGCTTTGCATATGCAAGGCATCGCGGAGCATGGTTACTGCGTTCGGATAATGTGCGCCCAAAAGAGGTATTGTGGACCGACCGCTACAGCTTGTCCCGCTCGGAGGCTGTGGTGCGCTAGAAGCTGCAATGAGACTCCAAAGCAGGGGTGTTGCGTTTCAGCCCACTATCCAAAGGATCTAATGTTGGCTCTCGAAGTCTCTCACGACGCAGGCAGGCGGCGCGGCTAAGATGAAGCTATGAAATCTGAGACGCAGTTAAGAATGAGGGTGTGAGCGGTCATACTGCTATACCATTATTAGTATTGGACATCGTGTCTATTAATCCAACGAGCTCCTGTTTGCATAACTGGCGACTATATTCTTTCAACTTCATCAACCTCTCTTGTTGACTGGTGCTCAAACCGTGGGAAAAAGTCTTACGATACTAGCTGAGGTTGTCGCCTAAAAACATGTCGCTCTCGGCTAGTGCACCACATACTATCGAGGATCGAGGTCCCACTGCAGTAGCAGTTTACTGGACACAGGTTGGCGTTGCCACTGTCATTGTAGCGGCCAGATTTTACACAAGAAAACGGATGAGAATGACTGGAGTGGACGACTGGCTGATGCTCGTTACTTTGGTCAGTTCTTTATCGATGCTTTGGCAAAAGCTGGCTCACACTAGTGGTATCAGGTCTTATTTGGAGTCATCGCGTCGCTTGTAACTTGGCAGTCAACCCTCGGTGGATTCCGCCACTTGCCTGATGTACCAGTGGATCGAATCACGAAGGTTGCACTTCTGAACTACGTTATGCAAGATATTGGCATCTTCTCATATGTGACTGGCAAAGCGTCAGTAGGTTGCTTGATCCTTAGATTCCTTGGTCCGAAGACCTTCTGGCGACGATGGATCATATGGGGTGTCATGATCTTGACACTCATTGCCAACTCCATCAATTGCATCTTGACCGTGGTTCAATGCGACCCGCCAAGGGCTTTATGGGATCATAGCGTTACGGGCAAATGCTGGAACCCTCGGATTCAGAAAGACTTTGCCCTGTTCGTTGGGGGTAAGGCCAGCATCTTCAAGTCCTAGCCCTTTCACTGATGCCTTCCTCAGCCGAAAATATAGCAGCAGATGTCGTGCTGGCCCTGCTCCCTGCTACAATCTTCTGGAATCTCAACATGGGACTTAAGAAGAGAATAAATCTATGTGTTCTACTAGGCCTCGGAATGTTGTAAGTGCTTAGCATTAAAGAGTGATCAATCCTTTACTGAGTGGATACAGTGCAGCGATCGCAGGGATCGTCAAGACCAGCTATCTTAACGAGTTGACCGCTCGTTCGGATCTGACTTGTAGGTTGAAAAAGCCGACGTAGAGAACACTATTAATATTGAGTCAGGGGAAACTTACAATCTTGTCGTATGGAGCGGAGCCGAAGATTTCGTTATCATTATTTGCGGCAGCATACCACCTCTAAAGCCGTTTTGGGATCATCATATCATGAGTCAGCGTACTTTGACCTCGAAGCGCTCTCACTCTGGATATCAGCCAGGAAGCGACAGTAGAGACTACAATATGAAGCGACAATATGCAGCCCATCCGCCCTCAGTCTCAAGTCAAACCAGCAGACTGGTCTCAGCAGCCGGGGATCACGGCAAGTCCAAGATTCTAGTAGCGTCAGACGTAGAGGTACAGAGCGGTAATACTAATATGGTTTGAAAGCATTAGGCGCGTTGTATTAGAGACAGTCTTGCTACAAAGCGGCTTCGTACAGCTTGTAACAAAATTGTCGAACGTTGTTTTTGGAGTCCGTGGATGAGTGTAAAGCGTACTTTATCGCATCATACAAAGTGTCTATGAAATGATCGAGGTAGTAAGCAGGAGTATGTAGAGTTCCATGTTGTGAGGGTATTCAATACCACCGTGGTCCATTCTTATCGTGCCTGTCAGCCTAATAAGTGCAGTGAATGATCAAGTGACGTAGTTAAGGCCGACCAGTGGTGAGTTGGTGATGAAGATCTAGGCAGGGATACTAGTAAAGAGAAAATTGTAGTCTCAACGCGGCGCGCCTGCATGTCAGCTTTTAGCGTAGCACAAAGATGATCACGGACACTCTCGGACCTCTTCATGCGTGGAAGCAGCCTGGGCCAGCCGAATGCTCCACACACACTGTGGACTACTTGCATCCTTTGATCCCTCACAGCACGCCTGGCTTCGCATGATATGGGATTGGGTGGGACAAGCGTCGTCTATCAACTCGCTATTTGCTGGCAGCACGTCAGGTCACGGAATAACAATCCTGCAATGGTGGGACCACAGCAGAATTTCCCTCCCGGCCAACGCGATCAAGCTAAGCGTTACCCTTCAGCTTGACCGACCATGCATAGCACAGCAAATGGGACTTGTCTCGGTAAGACTGTTTGGGAAACTCCGGCCGAACATCTGGGTGTTGTACAATAAGCTGAAGCTCCGCCCTACAAGCTGAAGCTCCGCCCCGCAAATCCCCTGGAAAGCAGATTATTGATCGATAAAAATTGACGCACGAGCCATGTCATTTGTTCCCTGAGCGCGTCAACTAATGATGCTTTAGTAGAAAGTCTCTTTTCTTATTTTTCAATGACCTGGCCAAAACTTTATGTGGAGCACAGAAAAGGTGCACAATGGTACCGGAAGACATTCGAAAAGGACAGATAGATATGGATCATGTTGGTCTACCGTCTTAATGCTATCCAGGCTCAAGTCCTGCGGAGCTCGCAATCTTCCTTACGAACGTGCCTCGCCCATCCATTCGGCCACTATGATAGATAGGTCAGATTGAGGCGGCTGTTGAATGCTACATAGCCGAAGCTGTGGATGAGCGTCTCGAAACAGTTGAACCCATTCATTCGCAGAACGCTCTCGCGCATTTTGAACCTCCTTCATTGCCAAGTCATAAGATCTATCGGCCACATGAATAGACGCCTAGAGAATATACAAGGATCATCACTTACCTAAGATATCTCTCTTGGCAGACCGATATGGTTCCTACCGCGGGCATGCAAAGCTCGTTCAGAATGACCTTCGAACCCGGCCTGAGGGCAGGAATCAAAGCCTTCAGTACCTTGACTGCAAAAGTGTCTGGCCAGTCATGGAGAATCCATCGAAGGAAGTAGGCAGCTGCGCCCGTAACAGGTTGTTCTTGGAAGAAGTCGTGCTCCATCAATTTTACCCTGGTCTGAAGCTCGGCTGGTATACTTGAGTGTTCCAGTACTTCCGGTAGATCTTGTACAA
>JAABUJ010004179.1_pt1 | contig 15401 bp, 17 predicted proteins | sample 5559131 | NCBI WGS metagenome assembly JAABUJ01 (sample SAMN10711875, study PRJNA513366) | rock metagenome | isolation source: Antarctica rocks | place: Antarctica: Victoria Land, Mt New Zealand nord | collected 2016-01-07 | reverse complement strand
GTTGTAAGTTCTCGGTTCGAGAATGGCACACTGTCACCGTAGCGTCTGCGTTCCTAAGCAGTGAGTTGATAGGGCTGCCGACAATATCACTGCGACCAAGAACGACCGCATTCTTGCCCTTCAACTCAACTCCACTCTCCTTGAGCAAGACCATAACACCTTTGGGCGTACAGGGGATGAAAAGCGGCCGTCCTCCGCGCTTTGACAGCTCTCCGATATTACTTGCGCCGAAACCATCCACATCTTTCTGTTCTGCGACGGCAGATGTGACGGCATGCTCTGAGATGTGCTTTGGCACCGGCAATTGAACAAGGATTCCATGGACGGTCGGATCGTTATTAAAATTTGTAATGATCTGTAGAAGCTCGGCTTCTGTGATTGACTCTGGGAGTTGCACGATATCGCATATTATGTTGGCTTCTTCGGCGGCCTTCAGCTTCATGCGCACGTAGGTGCTCGAATCGGACCGATCCCCAACCTGCACGATTTTCAAAGACGGCTTGTACCTTGGATTCGTCTCCTGGGCTTTCTTGATATCGGCATTGATCCGTTCCCGAATGCCTTTGGCAATGCCCGTACCGTCGATCTTGGTAGCTGCCATGGCCAGGGGCGCAGCTGAGAAACACCTGGTGGTCGCCCGTGTCAGTGATCTTAAGTCTTTCTGCGCTTCTCTGCAAGGCGTGCAGTTCGTGGAGAATGGACGAGGCCGGTTCTCAGCGCGTTGATGAGTGGTGGTGACAGCGGGCTCTATTCCGCGGCGCTGGTGCAGAAATGAAGAGGAACGAAGCGAATGACGCTTGGTGACGTGCAAAGCAAAAGTGGATTTCTTTAGTGGTCGACTTATGCAAACGAGCATTATCACCGCGCCCCAGCAGCGCTGCTCAATCAGACACAGCCCAGTTGATGAAGACCAAAGTCTTCGTCGTTATTTGCAAGTATCCTATACTCTGGCTCTAAGTCTCTAGTACTCTACAATGTTATTACAACGCAGATTCTGACTGTAATGTGAGATGAAAATTTTCCGGGGTCGAAGCAGCCCTAGCCGCAGTGGGTTGACGCCATCGTGGGGTGCCCTTGCAGCCGGGGGCTAAGCTTTCGAGCCGCCCAAGCGAGACTTTGGTCGGCTGTTTTTCCGAACTCCCATGCCCACAGACTACAAACGTCCTTGGAAATTTTTTAACTGATCTCCTTGGTTACCATAACTAAGAATGAGACCCATATTACTACAAGGCCATGTGGGTAATTCCTTCGTCATGATCTCCTGCTCGTCGCTAACCATCGTTCCTGCAGGAACGGGCCTTGACACAAATTAGGTGAGCTGCCCGTTACTCAGCGCCGGTGGAGTGTGGAACTTTTGCTGACGCTAGGTATCAGATACAACAAGGATGGCGACATTCTATTCTCTACAGCAAAAGACCAGATAATATGCGCTTGGTTTTCCGCGAATGGAGAACGATTAGGAACATACCATGGGCACCAGGGGGCATTGTGGACCGTCGATGTGGACCCGACCACCACCCTTCTTGCTAGTGGTGCCGCAGACAATACCGTTCGATTATGGGATGTCAGAACCGGAAAATGTATAAAAGTCTACGATTTTGATACTGCAGTGAAACGGGTTGAGTTCTCCGACGATGGCACCCAGCTGCTAGCCGTGACCGAAAAGCGCATGGGGTTCCTGGGCACTATCGTCGTTCTCGACATCAAAGTTGATGTCAACGCAGAGCAGAGTAACGAGAAGAGCTTGACGATTACTTGCGATGAGAGTAAGGCGACCGTTGCTGGATGGACTTATCTATCGAAGTATATCATCGCTGGGCATGAGGATGGCAGTGTCTCACAATACGATGCTAAGGTAAGGGAAAAACAGAGTTTAGGGAACTAATGCTGATCTAGCCAGAGTGGCGAGCTTCTAGATAACATTGCCGCCCACGAGGATGGTATGCAGGTTACTGACCTGCAGTGGGCGCCTGATCGAACGTACTTCATCACGGCGTCCAAGGATAAGACTGCTAAGGTATCACTTGCCCGGCCAGCTTGGACGATCTCAGGATGCTAAGATTCTAGGTCATCTCCGCTCGCTCACTTGAAATACTGAAGACCTACGTCACCGATACGCCCCTGAACACCGCAGCCATCACGCCCAAGAAAGACTTTGTTATCCTTGGAGGTGGTCAAGCCGCCATGGACGTGACCACTACCTCGTCGCGGCAAGGCAAATTCGAAGCGCGCTTTTACCACAGGATATTCGAGGATGAGATTGGTAGGGTGAAAGGTCATTTTGGACCACTGAATACCATCGCAGCGGATCCCCAAGGTAGAGGTTATGCGAGCGGTGGTGAGGATGGATACGTGCGGGTACATCACTTTGACAAGGCTTACTTTGATTTCATGTATGAGGTGGAGAAGGAGCAAGCATGAAGTCGGGTTGATCGGATCACCCATTTCGGGCGTTGGGGAAGGATTGGCACTTTACAGGCGTGCCACCGGCGATCGACATGACGGATCTCTTATGAGGACAGAGTCTTGCAGGCATCCTTGAGACAAGAGCAAGCGCTTTTGTGCTCCTGATAGTGCTGTGAGTTGCTGCAATCCTGGCTATGGTTTTTCTCGGCGTTATGTATAGAGCCTTGTGCAATTGTGTGCCCTAGGGCCGTCATATACGACAATGAATGGAAGACGGGAGTGAGCACGTGATGGCTGAACCGTTCGGTTCTTTGGTATAAAGTAGGCTAAGCTCCGAAATGCACACCCTGACGCAGGCCTTCCGACCTGCTGGGTCTCTGAACCTTGCTTGGTCAATATACAAGCTCAGTAGAAAGAACATACTTGTCAATTTGATTCATCCACGAGGCGAGTGCAAACACATCGCACTACCACGAGCCTTGCCCGTTCTCCACCATTCCTACTTGCTTGTCCGACACCAGGCTTCGGGACTAGGAACGCGATGCAGTCACTTTCATCTCGCCCATTCCTCTCTGGATCGGCCTTGTATTCTCTTGCCAGTCCAAGCCTGCCCCTCATAACCAGTTCGTCCTTGCTCGGGCGACGACACTGGCCATGGCCCCGACAGATCCGATCCATTATCAATCCTCCAACACGGTCTACTGTGGAAGCTGTGCATGAACTTGCAGCCGCAACGCGCACGCAAAAGAGAGACTCGCTCGAACCTTCAAGAGTCTCTGCAACTTCCCGTTCAGGAAGTTCCAATGTTTGCCACTATGATCAAACAGAACTTCTGGGAAAAGAAGCAGCTCTGGTGGCGCTCAGGGTATGCGAAGGCTCTCCAAGAATCCCACAAGGAGCTCTCGATTATCTTGACCGCCGACTCACAGAAAAGTCGACCAGATTGGACCGCACAGGAGCGAGAGCTCTGTAAGCGATGGCTCAAAGACATGGGGTCGTCATTGGAGGACGTTGGAAAATTCCTTGACTTGCTATGGAACGGAGGTGTCATTTTGATTGCTTATATGTTGTATCAGTGGGTTTTCTGTTATGCTTGACTTTGCCTTCTGGTTTGTCATCTGGAGCTCGTGAGAAGCAACATCTTTCCGCCCAAGCCTATTGTCTTCGTCAAAGACTCGGGAGGAAATGCCATCTGGCCCCGAGGTCCTTGCTTCCAGTCGGTATCGGTACATCTCAAGTCTCACGCAAAGCAATTTCAACATGTGAGCAATTTGCGAAGCACGATATCTCCATGATCCGTGGACAACAGGACAAGATGCTCAACTTTGGTTCAATGACATCACGGATCATCATCCACTTGTCTACTAGAGAGTTTTGAAGATCAAATTTGAGGCTGAGGTAGTAATGGGACCATGGTAGGGGCAACGTTCTTGGGCTATCATCCAAGGTTGAGTAGCTGATACAATTATAGCATGACAACTCATGCTGCACCATTACAGCAATAATTGATGGCTACTTTTCCAGCTTGGTACATGGACTTCGTAAACGGATTCGGCCAGGCCTTGGGGGGCGAGTTCAGATACACGCAGCGTATTTGGTGATTGCTCGAAGATAATGGCTGAGGAACAAATCATACGCACTGGGTTTGGTATGGAGCTGGAGGGACAAGCAATCCATTTCTACGTAATGTGAAGCAGTCGTCTAGAGCGAGTGGATGATTTGAGGCTTCCAGGCAGTTGAAACGCGAGAATAGACGCTAAGCCAAATCCGCTCTAGGCTCTCATCTTAAAACATATCCCTCGAAGAAAGCGGTAATACTCCCTTCACGAAACCCTTAGGTGGTCTCAAACAAAGAGAACTTGTGAGTCCGGTCTATCGGTAATGCAAGGAAACCCACAGGCGTTGTCATTGGGGCCGTCATCCTGTGCGCGTACATACTTTATCCCTCCGCTTTCCACGGCTCGACCTAGGTCTCTGACCTACAGATATTTTAAAGTGGCATCTTCCGTATCTTTTGAAGTTTGTCACCTTATATCAACCATTGCACTTCTATTCCCGTAGTCTGCTGTCTTCTCTGAAGTTTGAAGTCCGGCCTTACTCATATGTCGAACGTTGTTTTTTCCACTGTAGAAGGATATTTCCTACAAGACGACCTGAAAACCGATGCCAAAGGCTTTGACTTCGTAGGCTACTTCATAATTACTGCCAACGTCCCTTGCTCAAACCAAGACTAGACTGCTGTCAACTTCGGACTTAAAGAACGGTCCTATCCTGCTGATGCCACTGTCGACTATTCTTTCAGAGATACGCAATGGCAACGCTTCTCAGCCGAGATCGATCGCTTAAACATCGAGAGCAATGACTATACCTTTTACAAGCTATTGTACATCGGGCGCCATGGACAGGGTGTGCACAATGTCGCCGAGGAGTACTACGGTACCGCCGAATGGGACGTGAGTAACAATTCTCTCCAGCCTGTCACAACATGAGTACTGATCTTATCGTTGCATGCATGCAGCGATACTGGTCGAAGTTGAAAGGAAACGCAACGACAACTTGGGTAGACGCTCATCTCACAGAAACCGGGATCGAGCAAGCCAGATCTGTAAATACGTTTTGGAGGCGGCAAATCTCAGATCAACATATCCCCGTACCGCAGACATACTATACCAGCCCGCTTCATAGATGTCTTACAACGGCCAACGTATCTTTCTCGGGGCTGAAGCTTCCTGCCGATCGCCCTTTCATTCCAGTTGTCAAAGAGGTATACTCTTGAGTTCTTATCGTCAGTCATCGTACTCATTTATGTCAATAGCTTCTTCGCGAGACCATTGGTGAGCATACGTGCGACCGGCGGAGTACCAGGTCGTATATCCATCAAGAGTATCCTTATCATATATTCGAGCCTGGCTTCGAAGAGCAAGATCTTTTATGGGAGCCCCACGTGCGAGAGGATGATCTGTCAACGGACAAGCGAACCAAGAAGCTTCTGGAAGATATCTTCAGCAACGACTCTAATACCTTCATTTCTCTGACTAGCCATTCAGGAGCCAAATCATCCATATTGAGGGTCGTTGGTCACCGGAAATTTCAGCTCATCACCGGGTCTGTCATCCCTGTGCTCGTGAGGGCGGACTTTAGTGGAGAGCGATTGGCTGCTGAAGAGAAGGTAGCTTAGATCTGCAAGTCTATGTCTACAAATCTAGTCCGTCACCGCATTTCCAAAGGGTTCTCCCTTAGGTCGTCGCTGCGCCCATATTCAAGATATCGCTGGATAGGAGTTCTGCGCATCTACCTCTGAAGCATCCTTCCAAGACAGATCAGGTCATCGAAAGCTCGGGATAATCCGAGAGACGTTCCTGCCAAACGACCGCGTGGTCCCATGCTCCCGGACGCTTAACAAGCTCACTAATCATAGCCTGGTAAAACAAGTTCCCCGAGAGCAGTCGTCGCATGTTCTCCTTCTGCCCTTGACGGTTTACAAGCGAGTAACGCATTGCCGTCCTTTGGACTTGCCCCAAGCGGCTAAGGAAGGTCTCAAAGGGCTCGTTGAAGGGAACATCGAAGCTTGGATTAGTAATCCCATCAAAGTGGACGACGGCGAAGGTAGTTGTCGAAGCTGCCATATATTGGGACATTGATGGCTGCGTCTGTCCTGAAATCAGTATCCGGGTGGTCTAGTACCAGTATGACCCCTTACCGTATATCCCTCTTGAAATGCCGGTTCATATAGACTGGCTGGCAGTGCGGCCGGACTGGTCATCGGTGCCTATATCAAGCATCAGCATCCCCTCAACGCCTTCCTGGAGAAGTGACATACCATGTATCCGGCCGGGGATGTCGGTCCACATGGGTAATTTACACCATTACGTTGTGGCCCTGCTGCTTGTTCATCTGGAATCTCGTACTGGGTCGCTGTCATCGCTAAAAAACCATAATCGCCCGGTGATATAGGCTGAGCGGCTGGATAGGTGAGGTGGGCACGGGCGATATGCATGCCTAGTACGCTTTGGCTGACAAATTCCGAGGCACAGTAGGGGCAGGGGTGGCTGGGCATGTTGCTGGGTGTCCTTTTCGGTGGCAAGAAAGCGTTCGGGAAAGGCCACTTGCCTTAGTGCAACAATGTAAAGGAGGGACGCAAGAGAAGAGAGCAGTCTCCAATCTGAAGGATGTGTAGAGGAGAGGTGTATTGCCAAGAAGAAGAGAAGAAAAGCAGAGTTCAGTCTGTCCGAGGAAAGATGCACCATCCAAGAAAAACCAGTGTAAGTAAACAAGACAAGTAGTGATGTTAGTGCTATAGACCAAGCTAGGTATGAAGCAAAGGTGTGGATTCTATCGCTAGTGAAGGAATCTGTTCTGTAGAAGAAACTGATATTGTGAAACATTGAATTTTATGCAGCAGTGAAGGCAGATCAAGGGGTTGAGAGGTGGGGAAAGAGGCTTCACAGACAAGTGACGCTGATATGATATGATTGATTCGACGAATAAGATTATGAAGACGGATTCTGGGCGAGATGGCGATCAGGGCTGCCTCATAAAGTGAGGTCCATATGATGGGAAGTTTCAGGTACCCACAGACGAAGCAAACCTGAACAAATGAATAGTGGAAGGGAGAAGGTCGCAAAAAGATCCTTACACACGAAATCAGAGTTGAATATGCTCCTCTAAGGAATGTTGTCCATAATCACTACAACACAGCGAGGTATGGCCAGAAATTAGACGAAACGAACAAGTAAAACGCAGAGAGGGATATCGCCGGTGATAGCTGCATTTCCCATATCTACGATGTAGAATACTAACGAACATCAAGATCGCGTATGTAGGGGTACAGATAACACGACCGGCGTCGCATCCGCCGTACCGATAGTTGCCATGGACTGAGAACGACTACTTCTCCTGCTGCTTCTCCTCATGCTCCACGGCATGATTCTGGATATGCCCACTATCCAAAAACTCCTTCAACTGCGCAACCTTCCCCTTCGAGTCGAACCGCACCAGATCCACAAACTCCAAATGATATGGTTTATCTGCACAAGACCCAACACAAAACTACATCATCCCAAAGCATCTCTGTCTCAAATCGACACATGCACACAACGAGCCGCTTCAACAATGTACGAAAGTCCAAACTCACCATACTTCGACTCCGCCGTACACAACGACTCCACCGCTGCCCAAGACGCCTCCCTCCCTCCAATCACGCGCCGCACCTCAACCCTGATAGTGTCGACTTTCAGCGCCGCGGCGACGCGGGCATAGATGCCTTCGTGGAAGGCCTGCATGGACTTGTAGTTGGCGCCGACGTGGAAATCTTGGCCGACGACGGTGACGTCGATGGGGTCGGCGAGGTAGGTGTGGAAGATGCTGGGGACGTCGCGGTTGGCGAACATATCTTCGATCTGGTCGGGGGTTGGGTAGGGGGCCATGATTGAGATGCTGAAAGATGAGGATCATGTAGGAAGCTGTTTTTGATGTAGTGCAGAGAGAAAGGCCGGGAAGGAGTCGAAGTATCTCTTATGTGCGAATCTTGGGCGTCTCATTGGCACACTCCGATCATCGTGCTCTTTTCGTCCGCCGCCTTTGCGCCTCTTTCATGCATGGGTAGGATGGCTTCCCGCGTAGACGGCGGACTTGCTCGGTCGACCACGGGTCTACGAAAATCATTGGAGCCCATCGTGGTCGGTTATACAGACTGCAACCATGCGAGAAATAGCCTTAGCCACTTCGAGCGCAATGTTGTCAGCGGCTTGACAAGCTTTAAGATGTGCAGTAATGGCGTATTGGTAATTGTCGGACACAGACGTCCCTTTTGCTCTTACTGGGCACTTCGTGTGGGGTTCCTGCGACAAGAATCAACCTGAATATAACCCCAATTCTTGCTGCCGCAATTCTGAAAGGGTTGCGAACACGTTAAAAGGCGAAGTGGATTTTCCTTAAGTATGCGCAAGTCGATGGATTGACCGCACTGGAAGGCCCACAGCGCTTTTGAGTACCCGCAGGAAAGGAAGCGCACTTTCCTCCTAGACACCATTTGTGGGAACTATTCAGGGCCTTAAGAGAACAGGACCGAAGGTCTCCGGAGGAAGAACGCAGATCAGCGTTCGTCACCCAGACTATGTAGTCAAGCGCCCTCACCTGACGCCATCTGACAGTGGCTCCAACGACCATGTTAGTCTAGAGACAGAAGACCGATTTGCAAGAGCTAGCAAAAGGTTGGGGGCAGTCCAGGTGCCGGCTGGGGGTGAGGTCGTCGATCTATAGTCACCTTACACGAGGCAGACCAACATGAAGTAGATCATGATAGGATGCAACAATGACCTTGACAGATAGTAGACGCGTGTATCTCAGACATCATTGGAAACGATCAATCAAGGAGAGTTCTAACTGTACCCGCTAACCGTGCAGCATGTCAGCCCACCGATACTAGATGCTCTCCCAGGGCGTTTGATCAATGCTGGCCTTGTCCTCTCCCACCCAGATTCGCAATGAAAACTACCAAGACCGCGCAGTAGCTGAGTCAACCGAGCCAACGTCAGTACTATGTTCTCGGTTTCATGAAGGTTGAAGCCTTACGCCGCAGAAGCACCCAAGATCTCATGGCGTTTAGCCTTCGTAAAGAGGGATAGTACTGCAGAGAAGACCAAGGTGGCAACAAGCAAGATGCCAATGCAGGTTGCGTTGGACGCGGTATCGTTCACGCCGCTACTGGCTATGTAAAGGGCGTAGATAGGTACCACCAGAAGTACGAGGATAAAGCAGCTGTGAGACATGTTAGATCTCAAAACCGTCAAAGCTCCACGGAAGAAATAGGAGTAGTCAGGGGTTTCTTCGTGAAATTGAACGTCCAAGTGGGACCAAAGTAGCTAGGTTTGAGGTACGTACGTAATTATAAAGTTCACGAAGCGGTCGACTCGCTCCTTGGTATAGTAGTGGATATTTGGGTCATTGGACTTCCGTCGCGTCTCCTATGCATTCTTTCAGCCGAGTCAACATAGCAAGCTCTGTAGGGCAGAAATCACCTTGTTGCAAAACACAAACTTTGAAATGCGCAAGCTTGATCAGCACACCGAGTCCAATGAACGGAATTATGCTTACTTGGATAGCGCGGCAGTGGAACATCTTTAAAAGACGCTCGACGAGTGCATCCAACCATGCGCTCTCCCGACCAGGTCGAAGAGTAATCAGATCTTCTTTGTGGTAGACAAATTCCGTGTCGCCTTGTAGCAAGGGCCTTATCGACTGGCCATCGACCAAAGAACCATTCTCGAGGAAACATTGGACACTCTGTTGGTCCCGTGCCGCCGGCTTGTTCATCGACACCAGTTGCTGTGCTTGGAGTAGCAGTTCCCCTGTACCAGTCTCAGCCTTCAGAGAACGACAGAATTGAGTCTTGGGCGCCGTTCTCACCGTACGTATACAATCTTCTTTCCGCCTTTTGTAGTAATGCTCTCCTGGTATATGCGTCATCAACGTCGTTGTTGCTGTCGTCCTTGGATCTGGATTGGAGGCATTTTCGGGCGCTCTCTGAGCCATTCGCATCTCTCTTGTCGATGCTGTCTAGGTCCCTTTCAATCCTCCGTAGCTCGTCCTGTTTGTCCAGTAGAAGTCTGGAATATAAGAATCCAAAGCGACGGTATATCATAAAGTTGTCATCGCTATCCATGAATGCCGCGACTCTTGGGTACCCTAGCGAGCATTCCTCCACTGTATCCTGTTAGGAAGACGCAGAGAGGAATTGTGGTATTCTGTCGTCCTACAGTTTCTAACAGAGGGCTCTTTGGTATGGCCCGATGGTGTCCTGGCGCTGAACTTCTGAAGCGCGCGCAGGGATCGAAGCTTCCGCAATCCTGGAGTCTTTAAGCATGGAAGGTTGTAGAATCTGGTATAATCGCGGTAGACGACTCAACGTACCATCATACAATGTGGATTGCAACCTAACAAGTACCTCCTTTGGGTCTGCAATGTGAACATCGCATCCGTCTGATAGATTACTCTTTTCGCTATCATGTACCTCCTTGGGGTCTGCATTGCGATCCTCATATCCTTCCGTTTGCCGTCCCTTTTCGAGGTCGAAATCCGAAGATGCAGCTGGAGTTGCTGGAGGTGGATTCATTATCAATCATCACAGCCTAACTCCCGGACAATGTGTCATTTAAGTGAAGAGACAGAGATGCTTATATAGTAAGACTCATACTAAAGCCTCAATCCAATTAATGTCTGCGGTCTTCCTAGCCTTGAGCTGCCTTACAGCCATGCACAAATGGTAGCTGATCCAAGCAAGAAGTAGGTTAGACAAAGAACGGATGATGCGCTGGCTGAGACAAACAACAGTGGGGTTGCATGTTCCACGAGTATCAAACCAGAAGATAGCAGGACGCAGTGAAATCCAGACAAGCCGTGTGAAGGACACCAGTCTGGGTGTGATGGGTTGACAGCCTTTAAAGTCGCCTTTTACGCCCCGCTAGCCCTGAGCATGAACAATATCATGCGATCAGGCTGGATCGAGTTCCTCCTCTGCCACCCAAACATTGTTGTTATAGACGAGGCTCTTGGTATCCTCCAGCTGATATTCCCAGCCTTGGGACGCATCATCGCGCATGTGGGTGATGTACATCATATAGCGGAAGATGCCATTGGAATCCCTTATCCGCACCTTGTCGCCGACGACGTATTTGGAATTGTGCTATTGGCCATGGTTTTAGTAAACGCTCCAATACATTAAGAAGCGTGATTTCAAAGGGGAACGTACTCTTGCCGGAGTTCCCGACGGTCTCACTAGAGATCGATCGGGGGCGGTCGAGTTCTGTACACCTTTAGTTACTCAACAGCCTTGCCAAGTGTTACACAAGACTGTGCATGTTGGCATCCTACACTTGCTGAATCGGGCATACTGCATCCACGATGTTCGCTCAACACACCACAGAGATTGCCTCGTGAGCCGTCAAGTGGTTCGCGGACTTGCACAGACTTTATACTAGCGACTCAGCCTGGGGCAAATGGCAGTGTGCGTGCCCAACCGTAAATTGCCAGAGGCTCTGCTCACCGGTTTTGATGGCGAAGCTGGGAGTCATCTGACGATTGACAGATGATACGCTCAAACCGCCGATAGCTACTCCTGCCAGCAACGATCAACCCAAATGCTTGCCTGTACTTTCAGGGAAATTCAACAGCCCAGCAGTGTGTCTGACGATTGGTCGCCTCTTCGTGGCCCAATGCATTTTCCCCCTAACAGCCGGGCGCGCCAGCAGATGACTGTGGCCGAGGACAGCGAGTCGACGATGGGGGACTAGGCATACCTGCATCAATGCTGGGTGCAATTTCATTGGGCTTCCCGTAGATGCACAGCACAGTGACTTTTTGAAGGTAACGATTGGACCACGCCGACAGTCACGCACAGCCTCCGGATACTTATCGTTCACAAAAACGTCGCTCCCAGAAAGACAATAATCGCTACATGCGCACAAATGTTATAACTTATACCGACTCATTGCAAAACGAGGCCAGCAATCGTTATGAAACGCAACACCAATAATTGGAACCCCCCATAATAAATCTTACGTCCGGCGCATGAGACCTCTGTGATAAGTAGGCTCCGAAGCTAAGACCACAGGCATTTGAAAGCAAGCCGAGCATGAAGAATCGAATCCTGTACGCAGGCAGAGTTGGGTGTATGTGCATAGTAGCCTGCTGTCGGCTGTGCATGTGCCCAGGGGTCACGAAAATTGTCTATTCGGAGGGTATCGCGGAAGTAGAAAGGTTCTCGTCGTTTGGCATGAGGAAACTTCGTCGGCGACTGCCAGCCTCGCCAGCCTCTCGAAACCTTCGGATTGCCTCATACACGGTGGGGATATTGAGTAACAGCGGCGAGTCGGAGTGAATACCACCCCATATAACGCGGCGGACAAGAAGGTCCTGGGTTTGTACCATGTTGGTAATCCCTTTGGCAAGTTTTGCTACATCCTCCCTTTCCGGATACCTGTCCAGCACAAACTTCAGAAGCAGAATTTCACGAGTGTCTGGTAATGGGGTCTGAGGATCCTGAACATCGTGGTTCTCGGTCGAGGTCCCGTCTTCGACCAAGGGCGCCAGAATAATTCGTTCTATACGAGCAGCATTGCGTTCAGACAACGTAGGGACTTGTCTTTCAGGGAACCCAGGGCTCTTCTTAATCTTGTTGGTCAATTCTGAGGTTGTGAATCTTTTGCCCTCCTTAGCATATTGGACCAAGGCCCAGATCAGCCCCGAAGTAAACGACTCTGGGCCAGGGCTCTTCGTAGTAGATCCAGCAGAAGTCGCAGCGAGGAATTCGAAAGACCGGGTGCCAAAGCCGCTAGACCTACTAGCATCACCAGCATAACAGCAGTCAAATATAAGGAAAACGTCGGCCCTTGTCTCCTGTAAAGAAGCTTCAGTCAAATGCCACTTGACATGTTCTACCTCATGCATGGTGGGCACACGTGTTCTATCGATGGAGTTAGCAGCACCGCTTAGAAGGGCCGGGGAGCGAACCCCGAAAGCTCGAAATGCGTTGGATCGGCGCCAGGAGCCCCGTGTCCTGCGTAGTAGACGATCAACAGAGTATGCCGTTCATCTTCGTCATAGACGAAGTTCGCCAAGTGCCGCTGCATTTGCACCTGAGGCAACTTTGCCTGTGGGCCGTTTGTTTTGCATGTCAGGCAAGCCTTGCAAACTCTATAGTGATAGACATCTTGAAAGACTCGCTCAAGCTCGGAAACCTATCTTACATCAACGCAGAAACAACGAGTGCGGCCAATGGTGTTCATACCTCATTCTTTGTGTCCAGATCGTCACAATCAATGTCCCATGATATAAGCAGAACAGCGACCTTTCTATACGAGGATTGGATATCGCCTTCTCCAATATTCTCGCTCCAAGCAACCTGGAGTCCAGAACCCAGCTGTTCGCGCTCATCTTGATAGGGAATACTGGAATCTTCTGCGCTGAGGCCACCGGCCAAGGGAATAGGCCGGTGTGGCCGCCGGATTGGTCCTGACTGTAATCCAGGTCTTTCAAATGTTTCCGCTGGCGTTGAGATGTCCATGATTGGTAATCTTCTCTGCAAGGACCTGCAACTTCGAGCAAGGCGGGCTCTCACGGCTAGTCTGAGTCAGGAGGAAGACTGAGATGGTCGTGGTTCAATCGATAAAATGGGTCCCCTTCTCTTAAGAAGGGAACATCAGGGCTGTGCTATTGCGGCACCCGCATCGGACTGTATGACACGCACTTGATGCACATCATGAGCCGCCATGCTAGTAGGGAGTTGTGCGGTGACCTGTTGAACATCCGGACAGCACATTTTAGGTCGGAGTGTTGCCTGCCATACGGACTCCCGTCAGGCATCCTGTAAGGCATACACAGACTCGCTATAGCGTCGCAGTGTGCTGCAAATATTATCATACGAACAGTCTGCGACATTGAGTTCAGGTTGCTTGTTCATGTACCGTGTATTGTCGATCTAGCCTTGTGATGCCACGAGAAGTACGGACTGAATGTCTATCTGAGGGTGTGAGACTTTCCGAGCGGCGAAGCCCTACTTTACTTTCAAATACAGTGAACCTTTTTTATAAGCAGTCGGGTTATAGGCAGTATCGTGTTATAAGCAGTCAATCTGATCGAAATTATCGATTTTGGTGATGATTATCGCAGTTTTAGCCTATAAGGAGAGGCGATAGATTCCCCGCTTATTTTGGTGAGACTGCTTATAGAGAAAACGAAGAAAAACCTAATTTCTCCCTCTGTATGCAGGCTTCATCGACCAAACTTTGATCAAATTTTTCACATTTTTTGCATCCGTGCCTCGTATAGTCTCAATATGCCTTCTCCTACTACTTCACCGCGTGCATTCACCTCAATTGAGCATGAAATAGACTCTTCGCGATCGCTTTTGACTATGATATCGTCGTCGTCGAAGCGACAACGAACTGCCTATTCCCTACACCAAAAGATATGTTTTAGATTTTAAACACGTTCGAGAGATTCATAAGACGATACATTAGATTTCGCGATGAACAGGTGATGATTCAATGTATTCTCTCCTTCTCATTCTATTGCATTTCGCAGACACGTGATCTCGCCTAATCAAGGGGTAAGCGCTAGCCGAATTGAGCTTAGCGTTATAAGTGCCAAGACCCTCGATATAAGCAGTATCGCGTTACAAGCAGTCAATTGTTCGTAAATACTGACTGCTTATAGAAAAGGTTCACTGTAGACGGAGTACGTCCTGGAGACTATTCATGACGCATGTCGTTCGAACAGCCTCTGAAACCTGGCTTGAATGATTTGCGTACTTCGCCGGGCCGTCCCTAAGCAGGGGAAGCTAGTCTTAGGGGGGGCTGGGCCCTGGGGACGATCCCTTTTAGCTGGGGGTTATGTCAAATCCATGTTACATCTCATATGTGAAAACTGCAGCAATTCCACACGTATGCAGCATGATACACGCTATTGCAGACAGGAAGATGCTGGACACGCAGGGCTCTTGTGAACGCTGGCTTGGGGAAGCCTTGCACGACTCGACTGGGCTGCTCGAACGTTACCTGTTCCTCCAATTGCCAAACGAGGAGTCCGCCCCCTCAGTGTTGAGACTATGTGACCATTCTACTATCAACGCATACCATGCTATCGAAAAATCGGGATTTCTCACGACTCCTTGTGCGCACCATGGAGTCGACACATTGGCTACTCAAGATACTTGATCAAAACAGGACTTTTAGTTACGATATGCTTTTAAAGACTGTCGGATGAGCATGTCTCAAGTCCGCCAAAAGTTCTCCAAACTACCGCTCATCCGCCCCGGCAGCAATCTGTTCATTTACTGGGTGGTAAGAGGCCAGCAGATACCAAAGCTGCTTGAGTCGCTTTTGTTAGAACGTTGAGGTTACCATTGACAGCCTGCACAAATGATAACACTTAGCCTCGTATCTATAGGTAGGCGCGAAGAAGACATGGTTTGGGAAATACTGTACAACCACGATGGT
>JAABUJ010004178.1_pt1 | contig 15403 bp, 12 predicted proteins | sample 5559131 | NCBI WGS metagenome assembly JAABUJ01 (sample SAMN10711875, study PRJNA513366) | rock metagenome | isolation source: Antarctica rocks | place: Antarctica: Victoria Land, Mt New Zealand nord | collected 2016-01-07 | reverse complement strand
TTACTTCAACGGTGAATGCCTGCCAATTTACGTCAATTTTAGTAGTCATGTTTATTCAAGCCCGAGGGCAGCATTCTACTTTATTCTGTTTCGTTATCTATGCGCGCTTTGGCTTCCTTGAAGGCAGCGGGGGTAAACACAATAAAGCCATTATCATAGCGTTTGAGGCGCGGGTTTTCTACAAATCGTTGATAAGCGATCTTATACTCACCGCTGCGCTTGCGAGGGTTATCAAAGACATCTGAAGAGGGAACGGTATAAAATAAATTGACGATTGATCCATCGGAACGCCCCCCATTGCGCAAAATCTTTGCTTCGGCTCTCTGCGATTCCTTTTTTATCTGGAAATCTACAACTTGGCTGTTGTAGGCAGCCCGGAAGTCAACACCTTTGTAATCCAGTTCTGCGGACATTTCTACTGTGTTTTGTCCAAAAACATCTTGCGCGACATACCCCGCATGAATTTGCGTCACTATGCTGGCCCAAGTACGGTATATCCGGGCAGGCAAGCCGCGATTAAAGCAGGGAACGCAAAGCTGTACCTTTTCTTGAAACGCTTGCAGCAAAGCCGCGTACTTGTCGTAGTACTCGCCATAAAACCGCTCAAAACTGATGAGTTCCTGTCGTTCCCAATAGATGTCATACAATGTGGCAATGGCTTGAATGTTCTTCGGTAGGTCCATTTCCACGGTTTTAATGGCACGGTATTGGCCGCGGTAGCGAGCTAGTTCAACACTTGCTAAAAACTGGTCAAAGTCTTGAGAAGTCATGCCGGGCCTTTCGGGGTGTCGCTGCCTGCGCGGGGCAAAGGCATTGCTTGGGCATTTTACCCGCTTTACCCTCGTGTTCCGACGACGGAAGAAACTGTTCCGTCGTTGGCACGGGCGGGAAACGCCTTGGGAACGCCCTGGCTACGAACTTGCAACAGGGGCGCTAAGAGCCGGAGGCGGCCAGGAAAGCGCGGGCCAAGGGCAGTGCGCCGTCTTTGTCGCCGGGCGCGAGGCGGCCTTCCACCACTTCGCTGGTCAGATAATCCTTGACCTGCCCGAGCCGGGGGCCGGGGGGCAAATGGAGCAGGCGCATCAGCTCGCCGCCGTCCAAGGGGGACGTGAGCGCGGCGATATTCTGGCCCGACTGGGCGGTTTCCATGCGGGCGCGCAATTCATGGGCGCGGGAGATGTCGCGGTGGTCGGGGGACAGGGCGGCAACATCGGCGCGGTGGATGGCGAACAAGTCGTCTAATTGGGGGCCGAGGTCGCGGATCAAGCGGCGAATGGCCCCGTCGCTCCAGACAGGCCGGTATTCGCCGATGCGCATGTGCTGGGCCACCAAGATTGTTACCGCCTGAATGATGTTAGTTGGGTACTTCAGGCGCAGGAGCAGGGCGCGGGCCAAAGCCGCGCCTTGGTCGGCATGGCCGTAAAAGTGGACACGGCCATCGTCGCCCACGCCCCTCGTGGGCGGCTTGCCGACATCGTGCAGCAGGGTGGCAAGGCGCAGGGTCAGCGATGCCTCGGCGGGCAGAGCCTCCACAGCCGCCAGGGTATGCTCCCACACGGGGTAAGCGTGAAACTCGTTCTGGGTGACCCCGACCATCGCCATGAGTTCGGGGGCGAATTGCTCCAAAAGGCCGCTGTCTTTGAGCAGTGTCAGCCCCAAAGCCGGGCGCGGGGAAAGCAGAGTTTTGCTGAACTCGGCTTGAATGCGCTCGGCGCTGATAATGGACAAGCGCGGCGCAGACTGCCGGATGGCCTTCCACGTCACGGGGTCAATGCGAAAGCCGAAGCGGGCGGCAAAGCGCACCGCCCGCAGCATGCGCAAAGGGTCATCCTGGAACGTCAGCAAGGCATCGGTGGGCGTGCGTATGACTTGGGCTTCCATGTCGGCATACGCGCGGCCTAGAGGGTCTACTCTCTCGCCCGTATGCAGGTTCTGCAAGAGCGTGTTGATGGTGAAATCGCGGCGCAGGGCATCGTCGGCCAGCGTGCCTGCGCGCACTTCGGCGGGCCTGCGGCTGTCTGAGGCGTAGCTTTCAAGGCGGGCGGTGACCAACTCCACCGCGCGCCCGGCCACCACAATCATGGCTGTGCCGAAGCGAGGATAGGTCACAGGCTTGTGCTGGGCCACGCCTTGGTCAAAAAAGAACTCGGCGAGTGCGGGGGCGTCGCCTTCCAGGACAATGTCAATGTCATCGTGGGCGGACGGCAGGCCCATGACTTGATCGCGGACAAAGCCGCCGACAAGAAAGAGACTGTTTTCGTAGGGCGTGTTCCGGGTGGCATCGCGCAATGTCTGAAGCAGTGTTTCGGTTGGGGTGGACATAGGCAAAGTGTACCCAATTCTGAGCAGGGGGAAGGGACTCCGAAGGCGCGGGGGAGGGACTCACCGGCAAGCGGGTACACTGTGCCCATGAACATCAAACGGATTATCGGCAGGGGATTAAAGACCGGGTTCGTGCTTGCCGCCACGACCACTGCGACTATTATGCTGGCCTCAGACAAAGAAAACGGCAGTCCGTGGAGCGCGGTCAACAGCGTCGCGCACGTTGTGGACGGCGATGACGTGGTGCAGCCAACAGAGTTCTCGCCGCGCGAGTCGTGGCTGGGCATTGCGGTCAACGGCACAGCGATGTGCGCGTGGGGCGTCTTGTACGAAGGAGCATTGCAGGTAACCGGGGCCAAGAGCACCGTGCTGACTGCGCTGCTGGGGACGGCGGCGTCGTATGTGATTGACTACAAAGTGGTGCCCAAGCAGTACACGCCCGGCATTGAAAACCGGCTGTCGCCCCAAAGTGTCGGGCTGGCCTATGCGGCCCTGGGCGTCACACTCGCGCTGTCCGGGCTGTGGAATAGAAAAGAGATTGGACGCTGAGCACAGGGATTGGACGCTAGGCGCGGCTTCGTGTTATAATAACAGACGATGCGCAAAGTTCGATGGCTGGGTGTAATGGTGGGTCTGCTGGGATTGTGCATGAGCAAGGCGCAAGCCCAAATCCAGTTTCCGTCCATTCAACTGCCCCCGGCCCCCATAGCCGCGCCGTCCTCCCCTACCCCGCAGACGCCGCCCGCCACGCCAGGCACGGTGCCGGTGGGGGGCAATGGCAAGACTTCCGTCCTGCCGTCCGCGTCGCCTGCGGGGGCCAGCGTGCCTTCGTCCCCGCTGTCTACGAGTGGCGCGCAGACTTCCCCCGCCGCTCAGCCGCCAAGCGCAGGGGGCATTTCTACAGCAAACACCCTGCCCACGCCTGCGCCTGGGCAGGGTGCGGGCACTCCGCTGCCGGGCATTGCGGGCGCTCCCCTGGCAGGCGAGGCCGAGGCCGACCCCAACACATCGGTGGTGCTGGACAATGCCGACACATTCCTCCAGACCGAGCCGGGCAAGTGGGTGGGGCAGGGCCATGTGCGCGTGCGCTACAAAGGCTACATCCTCACGTCGGACAGGGTAGACACAGACCTAGACGCCGGGGAAGCCACATTCACCGGCCACGTCATGCTGCTGGCTCCTGGGGGAGAAACAGTCAATGGCGGCCCGGATGGACTGCTGCGCCTGAACCTGCGCCAGGGCACTTACACGCTTGCCAAAGCCCGCACGTCCATCAGCGTGGAGGCGCTGAATGCCGTGTCTACCGTGGGCATTATCCAGCCTGTGTTTGTTTACGGCGGCACTATCAACAGCCGCCCTGGATTGATAGACGCACGCGGGTCGTCATTCACCACCTGCGACTTCTTAGACCCGCATTATTCGTTCCGCGCGCGGCAGTTGTACATACTGCCCGGCAGGCGGCTGGTAGGCAAGAACGTTTCGCTGTACAAGAAAGACCGGCGCGTCCTCACATTGCCGTACTTCTTCGTGCCCCTCGACCAGCGCTTTGCGCGGCAGACCATCTTCCCCCAGGTCGGCGATACGCCCGATGAAGGCTTGTTTATTAAGTTCGCGCTGGGCTATGCCCTGGCTGGCAGCCTGCCGGGCATTCTGCGCATTGACGAGATGCAGAAGAAAGGCACGGGCTTGGGCTTTGACCAGAACTACGGCGACCCTAACCGCCCGCGCCAGGGCAGCGGCCTTTTCTCTTTATACCGCCTGTACGACCGCACGCGCGGGCTGGAAAACATCAACGGCTCCCTGAGCCATGCGCGGCAGTTCGGCACCGTCGTCGCCTCTCTCACCAGTCAGCTTCAGCAGAACTCCTACTTCCAGGGCTTAAGCAAGAGCCGGTCGTCCAATACCAACCTTAATCTTATTCGCAATGTCGGCAATTTGTCGTCGTCTTTGCGCGGCACATTAGCGCAGAACGACTACGGGGTGGGCAGCACGCAGACCCTCACCTCGTCGTTTGACCAGACGTTTCGTCCCACGGGGCGGGAGCAGCTGGAAACGCGCTTTGACTTCTCCCAGTATAACACCCCGGCAGGCTTTGGCTCTAAAGGCTCGGATCGCCGGTCGCTGGACACCAACTTGGATTATAGCCAGCGCGGCAAGCTGTTTGACGTGGAGCTGCTGGGCGTCAAGCACAATCAGTTGACTGGCGGGGCAGGCGTCAACACCTTTGGCGGCGTGGAGCGCCTGCCCGAGCTGCGCCTGGGCACGGATGCTGCCCGGTTCGCTGCCCTGCGCTCGTTTCTGCCCCAGAGCACCCAGATGAACCTGTCTCTGGGGGACTTTCTGGAACCCGCCTCCACCCTGCACACCGAGCGTCTGCGCTTTGGCCTGGACCTCGGCTCCAACACGCACAACCTGGATACGCGCAACTCGGTGGATTATGGCGGCTCGTTCACGCAGGGCTTTTATGGCGACAATACAGCCCAGTATGTGCTCAACGGACGCACGGGGTACCGGCTGCGTATTGGCCGGGGGTCGTCGCTGGGCGCGAGCTACACATACCTGCGGCCTTATGGGTATACGCCGTTTCAGTTTGACTTCACGGGCTACTCCAATCTTTCGGCGCTCAATTACACCTATCAGGAAACACGCCAACTGAACTTGACTGTGGCGACCGGCTACGACTTCAACCGCGAGCGGAGCATGGGAAGCTTTGGCGCGAATCCCTGGCAGAACCTTGCGTTTCAATCTATTTACACGCCCTCGGCGCTGTTTCGCTTTCGCACTACGGCCTCGTATGACATCAACCACAATTCGCTTTTAGACCTGACCAATGCCCTGCACGTGCGCGGCGGGCAGGGATTGGCGTTTGATCTTTCCACCCGCTTTTCCCCGATGCAGCATAAGTTCTCCAACCTCAACGGCAGCGTGAACCTGCCGTTTTTGCGCGACCCCAACCCTGCCGAAGATGCCGGCTACCGGCTGCGCGCGATTGGCGGCTATAATGGCTTCACGCGGCGCTTTGATTATCAAGGGCTGGCCTTGACCCGCTCGTGGCACGATTACGAAGGGACATTGGTGTACCAAAACACGCCTAACGGCCTGCGTCCGGGCAGCACCCTGACGTTTAACTTCCGCCTGAAGGCTTTCCCTGCCTATGAGCCGTTCGCGATAGGGCAGTTTGGGCAGTCGCTGGACACGGGCATTGGCGAGGTGTATTAGTGCGTCCTATTGGGAACAAGAGCGTTGTTACCCGTCAGCAGGAGGCATATCATGGCATTGCAGCAGGTTCCGCAGGACAAATGGGCCGGTTTCTTTGACGCCCTCAGCCGTCAGTTCGAGTCCGGCGAGGTGAGCGTTGACGTGCGCGGCGACAATTTGCCGCCGCAGCAAGCAATCAGTCCGCTGCCCTTTTTGGGCATCAGCTACGAGACCAAAGGCAGCGGGGCAGGCCGCATAGACATCATGTTCGGCAGCCCTGAGGACGCCAACACGAGCCACACAATCGCTGTGCCCGCGAGTGTGCTGGTGGAGGAAAACACGCCCACGGAGCAGGTGCAATTTATCCAAATTGATGGCGGGGAGGGCGAGCCGACAACAATTATGCATTTTCTCTCGGCGAGCTAAGAGTGTGTACCAAAAGTGCTAAGAAGGCCCCCCCCGCCCTGCTCCCCGCTGCCGAGGCTTTGCGAGTAGGGGCAAGTTTGGGGTGCAATACAGAAGGAAGACACTGGCGGCATTTGGTACTGCTCTGCTCCGGCTCCTTTCTGGCTCCCCAGAATTGGGGCGGGGGGCCTCTTAAAGGCTTTCGGTACACACTCCAAGCAATCGATACAGGGATAACAAGCAAAATAAGCAGGGCCGCCGGACACGTTTGTCCGGCGGCCTTTTGTTTTACCGACGTTGCTTGCGCGTTTTCAGCCTGTGGCAAGCCCTTACCAACGACGCAGTAATTTGTTCCATCGTTGGTAAGGGCTTAACACGCCCATGAAGTGCCCGTGCAATCCCGGCGCGAGGCGGGCAGCAAACACGCAAACTCAGCACGAAATCCTGGCAAAATCAGCGCGCGGCGGGGGGCAAACCAAACCAGGCGCGGGTCAAGGCTTTGTCGGCTCCCTTGATGGGCACATACTGCGGAACGGCGACGCGCGCGCCCTGCGGGTAGAACGAGATGCTGCGGGTGCCGCTCATGTCCTGAATGGTGATTTCAATGGGCTGCCCCGTGTCGCCGGGCACGATAGGGCTGAAGCCCAGCACGCGCTGGCCTTCGCGCAGGCCCGCGCCTTCCGCCGCGCTGCCGTCCTTGAGGCCGGCAATGGTTTTGTCGCGCAACAGGGCATTGATGTCAAAGCCTAACTCGTAGGCGGGGATGCGGCGAGTTTGCAATGTATAGCCCGGCCCCAGGGCATTGGGGTCGGGAACCACCAGGCCGCCGTTCTGGACAATAGTTGTCAGGTCGGGAGCGATGTCCGGCCCGCCGCATTGCTTAAGCAGAGCGGGGAGCAGGGTTGTGGAGGGCGCAGGGACACCGCTTTCGGCGCGCGAGGCGGCAAGCAGGCGGCGCAAGACATCGTCCAGGGAAACACGGCCCCCTGTCGCGCGGCGCAGGGCGGCGTTCCAGTTGGCGGCGAGCAGGGCGCCCTGGCGGTACGGCACTTTGCCCACATCGGGGTCGGCAAAGAACAACGCGGCGACTTTGGCTTGCGGGGTGCGGGATACTGGCGACAGCATGTAATCAGCCAGGGTTTTGTTCCAGGCTTTGACGTAATCATCCAGGGACAAAAGGCCGCCGCGCAGAAGCAGCAGCCGGGTGTAGTAGTCGGTCAGCCCCTCGCTCAGCCAGGCCGAGGCGGGGCCGGAGGCGTTGATCTTGTCGGCATTCCAGGCGTGGAACAGTTCGTGGGCCAGAACATAGCGCAGGGCGTCGTCTTCTTTCTGCTTTGCGGGCTGAAAAAGGGCGACGGAGCGGGTGAGTTCCAGGCCGCCGCTGTCGGCGGCTTCATCAGGGGTGGCTTCCAGGGGCAGCAAAGTAATCAGATACGCGGGGAAATCATCGTCCTGCCAGAAAGCGCGCTCCTGGGTTAAGATTTGCGAGGTGAGCTCGGCAAAGCGCCTGTCGCTAAAAGGCCAGTGTCCGCGCAGGGCGACTGTGACGGGTTTGCCGCGCACCGTAATGGGCGTCTGGCGAAAGTCGCCGCCGACATACACGGCTTCCTGGAACTGATAGGGCGTCGCGATGAAGAGCTTGGGGGCCGGGCCAAGGCCGAAGCTGTGGGCGATTGTCCACGCAGGGGGCCAGTTCTGCCATGTCAGCGTGATGGAGTGGGGCGTGTTTGCCGGGCCGGGATAGGCCCACACCGCCGCGCCCAAGAAGTGAAAGTAGGCGCGATAAAGCAGGGGGCGGTAGTAGGCATCGGGCGTGTCTAAGGGGCCAGCGTGCTGCCCAACCACCTGATAATGCAGGTGGATAGTTTGGTTCGGCGGGTACGTGACAGTGCGCAGGGAGGATGTTTGGGCCGTGTCCAGGCGGGTATTGGGGGACAGCGCGGCAAGATGGACAATGGCGCTGTCCAGGTTGTCCAGCCCGGCAAAGCGATGGGGCAGGTGCAAGGTGTCCGTGCCGTCCGCATTGCCTGGGTAGGTCAAGTCAACATCAAGCACCAAACTCTGCCCGTCAAAGACCGGCTGCACGACATACGCCAGCACGGACGGCGCGGCAGCAGGCAAGGGCGTTTGGGCCGGGGCGGCGGCAGCAGGCGGGGGCGTTTGGGCATTGGCCTGGAAAACGGGGCAAAGCAGGGCCAGGCACAGGAGAAGCTGGCAAAGAGTGCGAGTACTCACAGTCTATTATATCAGCGATGTTTGGTTCTGGCAAGTGAGGAATAACCGATTTCCCGGCTCCCGCTTAGGGTGATCTTGCGCGTTGTAAAAGGTCAATAGGTTTATAATTTGGCTTTATACCAATCAACCCTAAGTGAGTTATAGCCAATCTATAGGCGAGTTGCTGTGTGCAAATAGGCGAGTTTGTGGGAAGGGAAGGATTGAATGTTCGGGAAGCAGGGGTTAGATGAAAGCGAAGGCATTAGGAAAAGCTATTTGCAATGGCTTGACCGCAAGAATTAGCAGCGGCAGACGGAGAGAGAAAGAGGCGCAGGCGTCTTTGTAGCTACAGGTGGTCAGACTTTGACTTTGCCTTGCTCCGCACCAGTATTACCCGCGCGCATTTGTAACTAGCGCCTACCCATGCAACATTGTAAGCGACACCAAAAGCGAGGGTCGTTTTCCAATTTACCTGAATACCCCTTGCAGATTGGAAGGCACCCGTCCCCAAAAACGTGAGCAGCGGCCAAAAAAGGAGAATTAGGATAAGTAGAATAAAAGACGTATTGCTCAATGGGCGACTTTTCTTCATTGTAGCTCCACCAAACCAAAGCCGTGTGACGCAGTCTTACTGGTGAGGATGTCGCACAAGCACGGCTTAATAGAGGGGGTTTGCGTGTTTGATTGTAGCACACTTGGGCGGGAACGCAGGCAGGAATGGCGGGGGCTAGGGCATGAATTTGTCGTACCCAGCGTGGGGGCCAATCCAGAACCAATAAAAACCATCAGCGCGCCGTGATGCTAAAGCGCGGTAGTGGAGGCCGATGCGAACCGACCAAAGCCCCTCAATGCTCTTGAAGTGCAGCGAGGGATGCGTAGGGTCGGCCTTCAGCAAGGCGTAGTTTTTATCCGCCAAGGCACGCACTTCCGGGGGCAAGGCATGATAAAGAGGCCAAAACTCCGGCGCGGCGAAGTGGTTCATGGGGAGGCCAGAGCGGGGAGCGAAGGGGAGGCGTGAACAGGCTCTACAGGGGTTTGCATTGGCCTGCGGCTGCCTCTTCGTCTACTTTCTGAAGGATCGCATCAAAGCGCCCGGCTTGGACATCCTGGGCAATCTGTCGATCCCAGGCGTCTGCCTGAAACTCTCCCAGCCACTGCATGAACTCCGCCAGATCGCTGGGCGGGAGATTAGCGACGGCGCTTTCTATTTCTTTGACACTCATGCCTGGATTATAGCGCACACAGGCTTGGAACGCAAGCGGGAATGGGGGGAGAAGCGGGAATGGGGAGAGAGCGGGTTTACAATGCACCCTGCAAACGCTCTTTCAGGCGCGTGCGGCGCTTGAGGTCGCTTTGCTTGCCGACGGCCATGCGCACGGCACGGGGCGTACCCACGACCACGGCGAACTTCTTGGCGCGTGTCAATGCAGTGTAGAGTAAATTGCGCTGCAAGAGCATATAATGCTGGGTATGCAGGGCAAGCACGACCGCCGGGTACTCGCTGCCTTGGGACTTGTGAATGCTGGTGGCAAACGCCAGGGTGAGCTGATCCATGTCCGCGAAGTCATACACCACATCGGTCAGGCCCTGCGCATCGGCAAACTGCACGGACAGAGTGCTTTCGTCGTGGCTGACATCCGTCACCGTGCCGATGTCGCCATTGTAAACACTCTTGTCGTAGTTGTTGACCATCTGCATGATCCGGTCGCCCACACGGAACAACCGGCTGCCGCGCGCCACTTCTTCCCGGCCCGGCGCGGGCGGATTGAGGGTGGCCTGCAAACGCTCGTTGAGGTGCGCGGCTCCGGCAGAGCCTCGCTGCATCGGCGTCAAGACCTGAATATCGGCAGGCTTGTAGCCGCGACGGGGAAGGGAACGGGCGACAATCGCGACCACTTTATCGGCGACTTGCTCGGGCTGCTCGGCGGACACAAAGGCGCAGTCTTTGTTCTCGGAGGGCGGCGGCAGCAGGGGCATCCGGCCTTGGTTGATTGCGTGGGCGTTGGTGATAATCAAGCTTTCCTGCGCCTGCCGGAAGACCTGGGTAAGACGCGCGACCGGCACGGCGCCGCTGTCTATTAAATCGCGCAGGACATTGCCCGGCCCGACCGAGGGCAGTTGGTCTACATCGCCGACAAAGACCACCTGGCACTCGGACGGCACGGCTTTGAGCAGGGAGTAGGTTAAGACCATGTCCAGCATGGAGCACTCGTCTACAATCAGCACATCGCATTCCAGGGGCGTGTCGGCATTGTGGCGAAAGCCGCGCTGCTCAGGGTCAAACTCCAATAGCCGGTGGACAGTCTTGGCCTCGTGCCCGGACACTTCAGACAGGCGCTTGGCGGCCCTTCCCGTGGGCGATGCCAGGAGTACGTCTTTGTTTTGAGACTCAAAGGCGGCGACAATGGCTTTGGTCGTGGTGGTTTTGCCTGTCCCCGGCCCGCCCGTGAGGACAGAAAAGCGTGACAGCAGGGCAGTCTTCACGGCCTCGCGCTGCTCATCCGAAAGGGGAAAGCCGTGCGTGTCCAGCAGGTCAGCAAGCCATTGGTCAAACTTCAATGCTTGTGTTGGGGGGACAAGCGGCGTGGACAGGAGGCGGTTGATCTGCTCCGCCAGGCCCTTTTCGGTCGTGAACAGCGACGGCGTATAGATGGCGGTCTCGGTTGTGCCCAGGAATGTCGCGGGTTCTATGACCAGCCTGCCGGTTGTTGCCAGGTGCGCGAGGGCTAATCCGACATCGCCCACGCCCAGTATGTCGGCGGCTTTCGCTAAAAGTTCGGCTTCCAAAAGGAACGCATTGCCGCCGCTGTCCACCGCCTCGTTGAGCACATACACGACGCCTGCCTCCAGCCTGCGGGGGTCGTTCTCGCCAATGCCCATCTCGCGCGCAATCTTATCCGCGCTTTTAAAGCCCACGCCCCAAATGTCCGCAGCCAGTTGATACGGGTTGTTCTCCACAATGGCAATGGCCTGATCGCCATAGGTCTTGTAGATGCGCACGGCATACGCGGGCGAAACGCCGTGCGATTGCAGGAACAGCATGATGTTTTTCACCTCGCGCTGATCCCGCCACGCGGCTGTAATTTGGTCAATGCGCTTGGCGCCGATGCCGGAGACTTGCAGCAATTTGCGGGGGGAATGCTCGATCACGTCTAGAGCTTCTTCCCCAAACTTAGCGACAATGCGCTTTGCCATGACCGGGCCAACGCCTTTGACCATGCCGCTCCCCAGGTACTTTTCAATGGCGAAGGCAGTGGCCGGGCGGACTGTTTCGTAGCGGGCCACCTGCATCTGACGGCCCCACTGCGCATGGCTTGTCCATGTGCCGTGGCAGACCAGGCTTTCGCCCACGACGGGATTGGTAAAATTGCCGAGGATGGTAATCAGGTCTTTGCCTTTGGGCGGCAGCAGGCGCGCGACTGTGTAGCCGTTGTCGGAGTTGTGGAACGTGATGCGCTCAATGGTGCCTTCCAAGGCATCTAGGGGAGGGCCGTCACTAGCTTCGCGCAGAAGCGGGCTGGGAGTCTTGAACGCACACATGATGCGCTTATTTTACCCTACCGCCCCGCCAATGGAATGTCGCGGCTAATCTTCCAAATGTCGCGGCTAATCTTCCACGTAGCCGGGCGTGTAGCGGGCCAGGCGTCCAGCGAGGTCTTTGGCAATGTCGGCATGCACGATAATCTTGTCCTGGCTGTAGTCTACCGAGTGGACTTTGCCCATCTCGTAGCACAGGGCCACCAGGTCGCTGCGGTCGTAGGGCACATGCAGTTCCACCGAGGCGAGCAGGGAGCGCAGGGTGACATCCATGCGATCCATCAAATAGGGAATGCCGTCGCGCTTGGTGGCGGACAGGTAGCAGGAGTTTGGCACGGTGGCAACAAGCTCGCGCAATTCGTAGGCATCGCGCACCGTATCGGCTTTGTTGAAGACAGTCACAGTGGGCTTGTCGTCGGCTCCGAGTTCCTGCAAGACTTCGTGGACAGCGCGCATTTGACGCTCGCGCTCCGGGTGCCCGGCATCCACCACATGGATAAGGAAATCCGCCTGCGTGACTTCTTCCAGGGTGGCCCGGAAGGCGGCAATCAGGTGATGGGGCAGGTTGCGGATAAAGCCGACGGTGTCGGTCATTAATACTGACCATGACCCGCCGGGCAAAACAATGCGCCGGGTGGTTGGGTCCAGCGTGGAGAACAGCATCTTGTCTGCTAAGACCGTGGAGCCGGACAGCAGGTTGAGAATGGTGCTTTTGCCTGCCGACGTGTACCCCACCAGCGCACAGGTCGGGAACGGCAGTTTGTGGCGCATGGTGCGCTGCTGCGCCCGCTGCTCCTTCATCTCGTCAATCTCGCGGCCCAGGGTACTGATGCGCTCTTTGACCCTGCGCCTATCCGACTCTAACTTAGTTTCGCCCGGCCCGCGCCCGCCGATGCCGCCCTGCTGACGCTCAAACTTCGTGTACAGTGAAGACAACCGTGGCAGCAGGTAATTAAGCTGCGCCAGTTCCACTTGCAGCTTGCCTTCGCGCGTCCGGGCACGCTGGGCGAAGATGTCTAGGATAAGCTGGGTGCGGTCTAGGACGCGGGTGCTCAGATGCTCGGTGAGGTTGCGCTGCTGGGTCGGGGATAGCTCGTCGTCAAAGATAACGAGGTCTGCGCCCGTCCCTGCGACTTCGCCTTTAAGGTCTTCCACTTTGCCTGTCCCGACATAGGTCGCCTTGTCGGCGGCCCGGCGCGACTGCGTGAACTCGGACACGACCTGCGCGCCAGCCGTCAGGCTTAGCTCACGCAGTTCGGCGAGCCGCATTTCGGTGTCCTCCTCGCCGCCTGCCAGCGACAGGGAGACAATGACCGCGCGCTCTTCTTTGTGCGTTTCGTAGGTGGTGCTTACAGAATGGGGCATTCTGTGATTATACCCAAGTTCGGCTAACCTGGCCCGTTAAAGCTTAGATGGTGGAACTGATGCGAGGCGACATCATATTCCATGCCAAAGTAGTTCTCGCCGCCATCGCAAATGTTGAATGCCTTGTGCCGCCAATCAACGGTTTTACCGCCTGATTTTAGAGCGGCCTGAATGTCATGCGCTAAGGCTCTGCGAAAGGCGCAGTTGACATAAATCATCTTATGCCCGCCCTGCACAAACCCAGCGTATTGGCGTGCGTAGTGGTTCCAATCAGAACGAGGCGCGCCTGTTTCGTGGCGTAAAAAGTATGGGGCAACGGCTTCCAGACTTTGGATGTCGCGTTGGGTTGGCGTCCAATAGCCGCTCACATGGGTCGGCGCATCGCGGGAACCCTGCTTCAGCACCATGGCGGCGGCATCGCCGGTCAGCACGACATTAGGAATAAGCGGAACGGCAGGCGCGGGCTTGGCAGGCTGAGCATTAGCACTGCCCAGCGTCAGCAGCAAGATTGGGAGCGTGAAGGCAGGGAGGGTTCGCATAGCTATGTCCTGTGCTTTTGTGTTTTGCGTTTATTAAGGCCCGGCCTTTTGCGCCAGCAGACGGTCGCGCAGAGCGGAATACACGGCGTGGCCCAAGACCATGTGCGCGTCTTCCACCATCTGCATGTTGCGCGAGTGCAGCACAATGTTATGCTGCGCAAGCTGCGCCAGTTTGCCGCCGCCGTAGCCCGACCAGCCCAATGTGACGGCTCCGCACTCGTGCGCGGCATGCACCGCCGCGAGGATATTGGGGCTGTTGCCGCTGCCACTGATGGCAACCAGAATGTCGCCGGGGCGCAGCCAGGTTTTGACCTGCCCGGCAAACACCTGCGCGTACTCGGTATCGTTGCCCCACGCAGTCAGCAGGGGAATGCTGTCCACGACCGACAGACACTCCCAGGCCCTGCCGCCGTCCAGCCACATATTCTTTTGGAAGTCGGCGGGCAGGTGGCTGGCGGTTGCCGCCGACCCGCCGTTGCCGCAAAACACGACCCGCCTTGCCTCCGTGTAGTTGTCCCACAGCAGCTCAATGGCGGTGTCCACATCGGCCTCGGGCACTTGGGCGAGCAAGGCCGACACGGACTGAAGATAATCTTTGACATAACCCATAGCGTGTGTTCTTTTCTGGGACGGCGGTTGTCCCGCGACGGGCATTCGTTGTTGTTGTGCTAGGTGCCGGGGAGATATGAACCTCGGCAGTGGCCGTCGCCGGGGGTGTAAAACCCCATCAGAAGATTGCACCGGGGGCAAACAAACCCTCGGCAATTGCGAGGCCACACCCTCACGGGTGTAAGACATAGTGAACATTGTCCTTCTTATGCCCGCGAGGGCATGGCTTCATTCCTGCCGGGGGTTTCACACCCCCGGTTCTCGGGCGTTCTCAAGGCAGATCAAGCGCGTCACAAGCTATAACCAACGACGGAACGATTTCTTCCGTCGTTGGTTCGCGCTGGAAAAGCCCGCAGCACGCGCAAGAAACGCCCCCAGAGCAGCCTAGCGGCGGGCGTTGAAGATGACTTTGGTGCCGTCGCGCTCCAGGCTGAACGGCAGCTCTTTCAGCTCGCTCAGCACGGCCCGCACCGACGACTGCTGGGCGGCAGGACAGAACAAAAGCAAGAAGCCGCCGCCTCCCGCACCGGCAATCTTGCCGCCGACGGCCCCGGCATCCAGGGCGGACGTGTACAATTCGTCAATGTGCGGGCTGGTGATACGGTCGGCCATCTGCTTTTTAAGCTGCCAGCCTGCATGCATCAAGCGCCCCACCCCATTGAGGCTTTGCTTGGCGAGGCAGGCTTCAATCTCGGACACCTGGCCTTTAATTTGCTCTAAGACGGCACCGCGATCCACAATGTTGGCCTTTTGCTGGCCCAGAATGCTGTCCGCCTGGCGCGTGATCCCCGTATAAAACAGCATCAGGCTTTCGCCAAAGCGGCGGCGCTGCTCATCGGACAAGGGAACAGGCCGGGCGTGGATGCCCTCCGCGCCGAACTCAATCGCGCGCAGGCTGCCATAAGCGGCGATGTATTGATCCTGCTTGCCGATGGGCTTGCCTAAGACGTCAATCTCAATGTGGCAGGCTTCTTCGGCCAGGCGCGCGGGTGTCACCAATTCCCCTTTGTAGGCATACATGGCGTGCAGCAGGCCCACGGTGACGGTGCTGGACGAGCCAAGCCCGCTGCCTTCGCTGGGGATGTCGGCCATGGTCGCGATTTCCACGCCGCCTTTGATGCCGGTGAGCTTCATGCATTCGCGCACAAGCTCATGCTCAATGTCGGCGACATCATCCACCATCTCGGTGCGCGTGTAGCCAACTCTAATCTTGC